>Ga0070697_100000120_pt1 | contig 61983 bp, 41 predicted proteins | sample KBSK1501metaG_FD_65475 | JGI IMG/M metagenome (GOLD analysis project Ga0070697, IMG submission 65475) | Corn, switchgrass and miscanthus rhizosphere microbial communities from Kellogg Biological Station, Michigan, USA - KBS K1-50-1 metaG | ecosystem: Host-associated > Plants > Roots >... | reverse complement strand
CACCCCTCGAGCGTGCTCGACAGGCCGGTCTGGCTCAGGCCAAATCGGTTCTTGGCCAGCCGGCGTAAACGCCTTGGAGCCTCGCTTGTTCAAAACCCGGACTTGTTAAAGCTCGTGGCCGGCACGGCGATCCGGCCTGTCTGCGTCGCGCCCGAGGGGCGTGCCTTCCCGCCGACTGCCGGTGCTCCCTCGCACCGTGCCTGTAAACAACCTCTTTGGGAACGACAACTAGTGAGGGTGCGTGCGGATCACGTCCGGGATCCGCGGCGCCGAAGGCAGCGGGCCAACGACCGGCGCCGGCCCGGCGCCGAGCGCCGCGAGCACGGCCGCGGCGATTGCCGCATGACCCTGGTCGCCGGGATGGAACCAGTCGCTGCGGCCGAGATAGCTCGAGCCGCCATCGGTTGCATGGAAATCACTGACGCCATAAAAGCCATTCAGGCTGACGAACGTTCCCCCATGCCGCTCGCAAGCCTGCGCGATGATCGCATCGACGCCGGTCGCCGGCAGCCAGCTGCCGATGCACAGGACCCGCGTATGTGGGCGCGAGACGGCGTTCACGATCGCCTCGTACTGCGCTGCGAAGATGTCGGCGGGGGTGTTGAACCCGGCGTCGTTGGTGCCGAGCTCGATGGTGACGAGCGCCGGATGGGCCGCCTGGATGGCGCCAAGCTGCGGCAGGGCCCAGGCCGCCTTCGCGCCGCTGCGCGCCACCAGGTCGAGCGTCATGCCGAGCTTGTCCGCGACCAGCGCCGGAAAAATATCGTCCTGGGCCGTCGCATAGCGGCCGGCGCTGATGCTGTCGCCCAGGGCGACGTAGACCATGCCCTGCAGCCCCTGGTTGTCCGTTCCTGCGTGCACGCCAAGGACCTCGCTTGGGGCCATCGCCGGCGCCTTCGCGCCCGGCTGGCCGATGGCGAGAACCACCAGCAATACCCAAGTCACATATGTCACGAGCCGCGGGGTGCGCATAGCCGCTGACCCCATCCTCCTGCCACTATTCTGCCAGCCACGCCGCACTGGAGCCCCCCAGCGAACGTCGGACACGCGCTAGACCAGTCCCGACTCCAGGGTGGTGACCATCTCGGCCAACGCCCGGACGGCCCAGTTTGGACGGTCGGTCATTCCGAACAGCTGCAAGCGGGCCTCAGCGAGATGCTCGGCCGCCTGGCGGCGACAAATCGCTTGCGCGCTCGACTGGGTGATGATGGCGCGGGCGGTCTCCATCTCAGCGGCGGTGAACGTCGCGCGCGTCAGCAGCGCTCGAAGCACGCGCCGATTGCCGGCCGCGCCGCCCTTCAGCGCGACCAGCGTCGGCAGCGTCTTTTTGCCGTTCTTCAGGTCACTGCCAACCGGTTTTCCGGTCTGTGAGGTAGAACCCCAGACGCCGAGGATGTCGTCGATCACCTGGTAGGCGACGCCGAGGTGGAAGCCGAACTTGCCCGCCTTATTCAGCGAAGCGTCGCCCACGCCGGCGGCCAGGCCACCGAGCCGCGCGGCGCATTCGAACAGCGCGGCCGTCTTGAGGCCGACCATCTCCATGTACTCGTCGACCGAGACGTCGACGCGCTGTTCGAACTGCAGGTCGATCACCTGGCCGCGGCAGAGGGCGAGCATCGCTTCGGTGAGCAAGGTGAGCGCCGGCCGCGTGCGGTCCGCATAGCGCGCGGGCAGCAGGTCGACGACGGCGCGCGTGACGAGCGCCTCCAGCGCCGCGCCCGCATTGATCGCCTGACCTACGCCCCAGACTTTCCAGACCGACGGCCGGCCGCGGCGCAGCTCGTCATGGTCCTGGACGTCGTCGAAGACGAGCGAGAAATTATGCACCAGCTCGACGGCGACCGCTGCCCAGAGCGCATCGGCATAGCGCCGGCCGAAGGCCTCGCAGGTGAGCAACGCGATGTTCGCCCGAAGCCGCTTGCCGGGCCGCTCGCCCGACTTGCGCAGGCCGAGGTGGTACTGAACCATTTCGGTCAGCAGCGCGCTCTGGCTGGAGCCGACCTGCTGCGACAGGCGCGAAAGGTCGCGGTCGAGCGCCTGGTTCATCGCCTTCAGCCGGTCGGTGCGGCTGGCGAAGGTCTTGGTTTTCATCAGCGAGCCCCGGTCATCAGCGAGCCCCGGTGTGGAAAGGCGAGCGTGTCATCAGCGGCCCCGGTGTGGAAAGGCCGCGTGTCATAAGCGGCCCCAGTGTGGAAAGGCCGCGTGACAAGTGGAAAGGCGAGCGTGTCATCAGCGAGCCCCGGTCATCAGCGGCCCCGGTGTGGAAAGGCCGCGCGAAAAATGGAAAGGCGAGCGTGGTCATCGGCCTTCCGTCGGCGGGCTGGCCTTGAGCGCCGCGATCGTCGGCGCGCCGGCGCAGAACATGGCCACGCGCAGCTGCCAGGCGAAGCCGTCGAGTAAGCGGCGGACGGCTTCCTCTCCTTCCGACGCCGCGGCGAGGACGGCGTGGGCAAAGCCGGTCAGGTCCGCCCCCAGCCCGATCGCCTTGGCGGCATCGAGGCCGTGATGCAGCCCGCCGCTGGCGATCAGTGGCAGTCGAGGGGCCGCTCGATGGGTCGCGATCAGCGCGTCGGCCGTGGGGATGCCCCATTCGGAAAAGGCCAGCGCCAGCTCGACCTCCTCCGGCCGCTCCCGCCGGAAGGCCTCCACCCTGGCGAAGCTGGTGCCGCCCAGACCGGCGACGTCGATGGCGGCCACGCCCGCTCCGGCCAACAGCCCCGCGGTCCGTTCGGAGATGCCGCAGCCGACTTCCTTGACGATGACCGGGACCGGCAGGTCCTTGCAGAGCATGGCGATCTTCTCGATGAGCCCTCTGAAGTTGTGGTCGCCTTCGGGCTGGAGCGCCTCCTGCAGCGGATTGAGGTGCAGCACCAGCGCATCGGCCCCGATCATCTCGATCGCTTCCAGGCACTGTTCCTTGCGCATGCCGTAGTTCAGCTGGACCGCGCCCAGATTCGCGAACAGCAGGACATCGGGGGCTACGCCACGGACCTGGTAGGTGGCGCGTAGGTCCTTGTGCGTGATCCCAGCACGCTGGGAGCCGACGCCGAAGGCGATCCCGACGGTCTGCGCGACCAGGGCCAGCCGGCGGTTGATGTCGCCTGCCGCATGGGCGCCGCCCGTCATGCTCGAGATCAGGAATGGCAGCTTGAGGGGTTTGTTCAGAAAGCTGCTGGAGGTGTCGATCGCATCGAGGTCCAGCTCGGGAAGCGCCTGGTGGGTAAAGGCAAAGCGCTCGAAGCCGGCGCTGCGGGTCGACTGGACGGAGGCCTCCAGGGACAGCCGGAGATGCTCGAGCTTGCGCTGCGTGATCCGGGAGAGCGGGTGGCCGTTCGCGTCCAGCGCCATTAGCGCGGCACCTTAACTCGCCGCCGCCGCGTCCGGCGTGCCCGGGTGATCGTCATGCACGTCGGCCTCGAGGGCGTCCGGGTTTTCCGCCTGGCGCTTGCGCATCATCTTGATGAAGTAGTCGACGATGATCGGGTCGAACTGCGTCCCCTTGCCCGCCTCCAGCTGGGCGAGCGCGAACTCGGGCGTGCGCCGCTGGCGGTAGGGGCGGGTCGACGTCATCGCGTGATAGGCGTCGCAGACGGAGACGATGCGGGCGTGCAGCGGGATGTTCTGGCCCGCGAGCCCGTCCGGATAGCCGCTCCCGTCGTACCACTCGTGATGGTGCAGGACGACGTTGAGAATCTGCCGGAAGGCTTTGATCGGTTGCAGGATGCGCGCGCCCAGGATCGGGTGCATGCGCATGATGAGCTTCTCGTCGTCGTCGAGCTTGCCCTCTTTGAGCAGTACCTTGTCGACTACGCCGATCTTGCCCACGTCGTGCAGGATCGCCGCCAGGCGCAGCTGGTTCTTGTGCGCCCCGGACAGCTGCAGCATGTCGCCCAGATCCTCCGCCAGCTTGGCGACGGACTGCGAATGGCCGCTGGTGTACGGGTCCTTGGCGTCGATCGACGCCGCCAGGGCGTTGAGGGCTTCGAGCGTCGCCTCGCTGTTCGGCGACAGCATGCCTTCGGCGAGCTCTTCCAGGTGGCTCGAATTGGCGATCTGGCCAAGCCGTTTCTCGAGCGTCGCCACCATGCCCGGGCCGACAGTGTCGGCGCTGGCCAGTTGCGCGACGACCTCGCTGAGCACCGAGTCGAGGGCGGCGACGCTCTCCAGCTCGGAGGCGCCGCAGATGCAGTTGCGGCCGCGCTTCTTCGCCATGTACATGGCGAGATCGGCGCGGTTCAAGAGCTCGTCACGGTTGCGCGCGTCGACCGGGTAGGTTGCCCAGCCGACCGAGGCTGTCAGCGGCGCAAAGATCGTTTTCGGGTTGTACATGAAGACCTTGGCGAGCGTGTCGCAAATCTCCTGCGCCCGGACCGGGGCGGTCTGGATGTCGACACCCGGAAGAATTGCGACGAACTCCTCGCCGCCGTATCGGGTGACCGTGTCCTCGCGGCGCATCGTCGACGAGATGGTGCGGGCGGCCGCTTTCAGCGCCACGTCACCCGCTGCGTGGCCGAAGCTGTCGTTGTAGACCTTGAACCGGTCGAGGTCGATCATCATCACCGTGATCGACCCCGCGATGTCCTTGCTTTTCTCGAGCTCTTCGTCGAACCTGGTGTGGAAATATCGGTGGTTCGGCAGCCCGGTGACCGAGTCCGTGACCGAAAGCTTCTGCGCCTGGTCGAGGGCGTGCGCATTGCGCATCGCGATGCCGGCGCGCTCGGCAAAAGTCAGCATCAGTTCCTGCTCCGTCTCGCGCAGCGGCTGCACGCGACCTATAAAGCCCACGATCATGTCGGCGATCGCGCGGGCGCCGTGGAAGACCGGGATGCGGTACCAGAGGCCGGCGGGCAGCGGTTTGTGCTCGTTGGGCAGCAGGATGTTCGCGTCCGCAACGGCGATCACCTGCTCGCCGCTCGCCGGCGTCAGCGCCAGCCGTGTCGTGGTCATGTCCACGCCGGCGTGCTGCGCTTTCAACTCAGGATTCCAGTCGACGTAGAGCATCGAGGCCGCCGGCATTGACACGTCCTGGCCGATCAGCGGTGGCATCTGGACCTGCAGCAAAAAAGCGTCGGCATTGAGCAGCGAACGACCTTTCTCCGCCGCGAGCTGGCAGGTCTGCTCGAACTCGAGGTCGCGGTTCAGCTCGACCGTGACCTCGGAGAGCGAGGCGTGCGCCCGCTCCAACTCCTCCTGCAGTGCCCACTCGGCCCGGCGGGCGCGGTCACCGACGAAGCCGACGAAGATCCCGGTGATGGCGACAAAACCGGTGCGCAGCGCGAGGTCGGTCAGGTCTTTGAGCGTCAGCGGCGTGCCCATGACGGCGTTGTTGTAGTACACGACCGCGGTGTAGCTGAGCGCGATGGTCAGCACCGCGGTGATGGCGGCCACGCCGCCGAAGCGCACGGCCGAGGTGACAGTCACGACGAAATAGGCCAGGAAGAACGGCGACTGGAGCCCGCCAGTGACGGCGACGCCACCGGTGACCAGCAGGACGTCGCCGATCGCCGAAACGTAGCCACCGGTCAGCCAGCCTGGTTTGCGAGGCAGCAGGAAGACCTGGAGGGTCAGGTTGTAGATCGCGCCAAGGCCGATCAGGCCGAGCAGCGGCAGCAGCGACTGCCGGCCCAGGTTGAGGAAGGGCAGCGCGCCGGTCGAGACCAGGATGGCGAGCCAGCGGATCCAGATGATGCGCCGCTCCATCTCGATGGCGGAGGCATCCGGGTTTCCCACGGCAACCGGCTTGCGAGCGCCGAGCTTCAGGTTGATGGAGCTGCTCATGGCTGCGGTTAGCCTGCCTGCAGCAGCCGGTCGGGCGGCGCCTTCTGCCCGCGCGGAACTTCGTAGAAATCGAGGAGGACCTGGGTGCTGTCGATCAGGTGGTTCAAGAATTGCTGGGTGATGCCGGTGCGGCGCTCCCGGGCGATCGCTTTCTTGAGCTGTTCGAATTCTTCGTCCATCAGGTGGTGGACAGCGTCCTGCGCGCTCTCGAGCGTGCGCTCGCCCGGGGCGCCGAAGATCAGGTCGACCGAATTGAAGCGGCCTTGCGCCGCCTCGCGCTCATGGGTGCGCAGGTCGTTCGCGAGCCGCACCACGCGCGCCGCCTGGCAGATATGGCCGAAGATCCGGTTCTTGAGCTCTTGCGAAACATCCTGGTAGGAGAACGCCAGGATCGAGACCTGGACGATCGGGAAGGAACTGCTGTACATGCCGTTCGCCAGGTAGGCGTCGAGGGTCACCCGCTCCTTGTGCTTCAGCCAGTGGTTCTCCTGGAGCATGGTCCAGATCGACTTTTCCCAGACCAGCCGGCGCATCGCCGTCCATTCTTCCGGCACCTCGTCCTCGCGGAACTGCTCCTCGATCTTGCGCGCCACCGTGTGGTTGACCAGGGGCATCTGGCTCAGGTCGCGGTTGTGCCAGAGCAGGAAGTTCTGGCAGACCCGGCGATAGTCGGCGAGGTCGAGTTCCGGGTGCTCTTCTTCGAGGTAGTCGTCGATGTACACGATGTAGGCCATCGTTCGGGCGAGCGTGAGCGCCTGCTCGAAGCTGGCGCTGGGATGGAGGAGGACCGCGGCGCGGCAGACCTCGCCCAGCATATCGTCGCCGCGCGGGTTGGCGTCCACCAGATGACGCACCACGGCGAGCTCATCGTCCTGCCGCATCAGGTTGTCTTTGAGTTTGTTAATCCGCCGGTCTAGCATGTCCGCTCCTCGCAAGCAGGATCCGGGCGGAAAGCACCGCCGACCGGACGACCTGAGTCGGCCCGTAGAGCGTCTTGCCGACCCACATAGGGATGACGGGCTCTCCCTCGGTTTCATTCAGGTAGGCGGCAGCCCGGCGCAATGGCTCCTGCATCCCGGCCTGCAATTCGGCCGGCGCCAGCATCAGCGCCTGGACCGCGTAAGCGGTCTCCTCCGGGGTGCCCCGCGAGAACCAGCCCCAGGAGCCGTCCTCGCGCTGGCTGTTTTGCAACCAGGTGAAGGCCTTGAGGCAGAGGTCCGGTGCTGGCGCGGTGAGCGCGAAGACGGCGTGGGCGGTGGCATAGAAGGGGGAACCATGCCACTTGTCGACCCAGTGATCGCCGTCTACGCGCGCATCACGCAGGTACTTGAGGACTTTCTGCTGGATTACTTGCTGGCGGGGGAAGGGGGCCACGGTCTGGAGCACCTCGAGCACGTGGGCATTGGCGGTCACCGAGGGGTCACGCTCCAGCGGGAACGTGAAGAAGAAGTTGATCCCCTCGAAGGGGCGCAAGGGGCCGGCCGAGATCGGGTAGCCGTAGCGATGCAAGACACTGAGGGTCAGCGCGGTGTCGTCGGCGTCCGCCCGGAGGCCCTCCCTGGAGACGCCCACCCCGTCGTCGGTGAGCGCCTGGGCCAGGTAGCGCACCAGCGGCTGGGCCTCCGCCGGCCGGTGATGGGCACGGGCCAGGTTGTACAGCACCCAGGCGATCTCGAAGACTTCGAAGGGCTCCACGGTGGGGAGGCTGCCGTCACCGCGGTTGCGGAGCAGCAACGCGATGTACTCGTTCGCCTGCTCGTCCCGGGTCTTTCGCAGGAAGTAGGCCGTTGCCGAAGGCGAGTTGGCAAAGGAGCCGTTGGGTGAGAGCTGCGCCCGGGCGGCCTCGATATCGAGCCGGTTGCCGAGGTACTCGAGCGAATGGAGCAGCGGCGTCTTGACGTTGTAGATCAGCCGGGGCGGAATATGGCCGATCTTCGCGTCGCGCTGGGCGGAGATGCCCATGAAGCGCTCGAACGGCAACGGAAGCTCGCGTACCTTCGCCTCATCGAGCAGGGCTGGCAGCACCAGCTCGAAGCCGGCGGTGTCAAGGCCGGTCTGCCAGTTGCCGGTGTCCTCGTAGACGAAGCGCAAGGCCTTCGCGCGCGCGCGGTGGGCGGCGCCATCCTGGAGGCTTTGCGGCAGGTCAGCCAACGCCATCAGGGCGCTCAGCGTGGAGATCAGCTTCTCCTTGGGAATCGGGAGGTTGGTGCCGAAGCTGCCGTCGGCGTTCTGGCTGCGGAGCAGCCAGCTGAGCGTTTGTGGGTAGGCGAGGGCCTGCGGATCATCCGGCTGGCGGAGGCGGGCGACGAAGGCCGTGTCGTAAGCGGCCGGCGAAATCGCCCCCCGCTGGAGCGACGCCAGTAACTCGTGGGTGGCTGCCGGCAGGGACAGCTCTCCCGGCTTTGGCAGGACCCCGTTGCTCGTGTGCTGGACGCCGTTGAGTTCCGTGGTTGCGCCCCCCTTGGGCGGCGCTTGCTTGAGCGCCTGAGGCGGAGGCTACTGCCGTCCCGTTGCGGCGGACGTTTCGAAGACCGCTCAAACGCCCGGATCGCACGACAAACCGGTCAAACGGTGGCTGCCAGCCGCGGCGTAGGCCTGGTGTCGCGAGCGTGCCGGCCGTTAGGTCGTTCCTAAGCTCCGGGTAGTAACGAGAGCGCCACAATGCGACGGGGAGTCCAATTCGGTCGTTCGCCGATACGCGGATCGTACGGGTACCGACGTTTATAGGTGTAGAGGGTACACAGGCCGATGCTTTCTCTCAGCAAAACCATGATTCAGTGGCTGCGCGATCACCTGCGACGGAAAGGCCAGGCAATGGTCGAATTTGCCTTGCTCCTCGTCCTGGTCGCTTGTGTCGCGATCGTGACGATCGCGACGACCGGCAACCAGCTCAACTTGACGTTTCAGGACATCCAGGAAGCTCTGGCCAATCCCAACGACCCGGGAGCGACCAGTCCATATACGTGCCCGGACGGGAGCACGGCGATCCTGCACGGCCACAAGTACCACTGTCAATGACGATTGGGCACCTTCGGGCCTGACCGGGGTTGGTGGAGCGAAAGAGACTCGAACTCTCGACCTCCGCAATGCGAGTGCGGCGCTCTGCCAGCTGAGCTATCGCCCCGGTCGGGATTATACGGTCGCTAACCCGAAGGCTTTGCCTGATCTGGCTTGTTTGATTCTCATGGGGCGCGCATAGACTAGCGTTATGGCCCAGTTCCGGCCCGACCAGACGCCACCCCAGCCGACGCCGAAAGGCCCTCGGCCGACCGGCTCGTGGCTCCGGCTTGCACTGTTGGGCTTTCTCAGCCTCTACCTCGTGATCCTGCTGTCGCCGGTCCTCAGCCGGCTGGGTGGTCCGGCCCGGGTCGATCTCAGCTATTCGCAGCTGCTTACCCAGATCGAAGCCGGCAACGTGGCGGACATCACGATCCAGGGCCAGAGCGCGCAGGGAGACCTCAAAACCGCGGCGAGCAACAACGGCGTCACCAATACCCAGTTCAATGCGACGGTTCCGGACAACGTCGGGTTGACCGACCCCGGCTTCTTCCCGCTGCTGAAGAGCAATCACGTCGATACCCAGGTCAAGCAAGACACCGGCGGAATCGGCAGTCTCTTGCTCAGTTTCCTGCCGTTCGTGGCCTTGATCGCGATCTGGATCTGGTTCATGCGGCGCAGTGGCCAGGCGGCACAAGGCATTTTCAGCTTTGGCCGCAGCCGCGCCCGCCTGCAGGAGCCGGGCACCCCCAAGACCACATTCCATGATGTCGCCGGGGTCGAGCAGGCGCAATTCGAGCTGCAGGAGATGGTCGACTTCCTGCGTGACCCGGCGAAGTTCCAGAAGCTGGGCGGCCGGATGCCCAAGGGCGTCTTACTGATTGGACCGCCCGGGACCGGCAAGACCTTGCTGGCGCGTGCGATCGCCGGCGAGGCAGGCGTGCCCTTTTTCAGTATCTCGGCGTCCGAGTTCGTCGAGATGTTCGTCGGCGTCGGCGCCTCCCGGGTCCGCAGCCTTTTCGAAGACGCGAAGAAGCACTCGCCTTCCGTGATCTTCGTCGATGAGCTTGATGCCGTCGGGCGCCAGCGCGGCGCCGGCCTCGGAGGGGGCAACGACGAGCGCGAGCAGACCCTCAATCAATTGCTGGTCGAGATGGATGGGTTCGATCAGCGCGAGGCCGTGGTCGTCGTCGCCGCCTCGAACCGTGCCGATGTGCTTGATCCGGCGTTGCTCCGGCCCGGCCGGTTCGACCGGCGCGTTGTCGTGGACCGGCCCGATCGCCGCGGTCGCGCCGCCATCTTGAAAGTGCACACGCGGAGCGTGCCGCTGGCTCCGGATGTCGACCTGGACATCATCGCGCGCTCGACCCCGGGCTTGGTGGGCGCCGACCTGGCCAACCTGGTCAACGAGGCGGCGCTGCACGCCTCGCGCACCAACCGGACGAACGTCGCCATGGAAGACTTCGAAGAGTCGTTCGACCGGGTCGTCCTCGGGTCCGAGCGCAAAATCTATCTCAGCGAGGCGGAACGCCGGGTGATCGCCTACCACGAGTCGGGCCACGCGCTGGTCGCCTGGTACCAGCCGCAGTCAGATCCGGTCCACAAGATCACGATCGTCCCGCGCGGCATGGCGCTGGGCGTCACCCAGTCGATTCCGACCGACGACCGGCATAACCTGTCAGAAGAATATCTCGAGGCGCGGATCGCGATGGCGCTCGGTGGACGCGCGGCCGAACAGCTGGGGCTCGGATCGATCACGACCGGCGCGCAGAACGATCTGGAGACGGCGACGGAACTTGCGCGACACATGGTGGTGAGCTGGGGAATGAGCCAGAAGATGGGCCTGTTCTCTTTCGACGATTCGCCCCAAGCGGTCTTCCTCGGCCGGGAGCTTGCCGGTAACCCGCACATCAGCCAGCGGACGGCCGCGATCATCGACGAGGAAGTGACCCGGCTGCTTCACGAGGGCTACCAGACGGCGGAGAGCATCCTGATCGCGAACCGCGCCAAGCTCGATACCCTGGCCGCCGCGCTGATGCAGGAAGAAGTCCTGGACGAAGACCAGATCGCGCGGCTGATCGGACCCCGGGCGCTCGAAGGCGGCATCGCGACGCCCAAGCCCTGGCGCGCAGCCGTAACCGACGCCGGAGCGCAGGTCTGAGCATGGCGCAACAAGCCTCCCACCCCGACCCTCCACCCCAAGCGGGGAGGGAGATGGACCCCGCTTCGGAAGCGGGGAAAGAAATTCGGCGGCTTCCCCTCGTCCCACTGCGGGACGATGTCGTCTTTCCCAAGCTGATCGTGCCGCTGTCCGTCGGACGGCGCAGCTCGATCGCCGCGATCACCGCCGCCATGGAGAAGGACAAGCAGGTCCTGCTGGTCGCCCAGAAGGACCCGCAAGTCGACGACACGGTCGAGCAGGATCTTCATACGACCGGCACCATCGCCGAGATCAACGGCATGCGCCAGACCCCGGCCGGCGTGCAGATGCTGGTCGCGGGCGCCCAGCGGGCGCGCATCGTGCGCTTCGTCCAGTTCAATCCGTTCATCCAAGTCGAGATCGAAGTGATCGCCGACCAGGTGGGCGAGGGCCTCGAGATGGAGGCCCACATGCGCTCGGTCAAGAGCCTGTACGAAAAATACGTGGAGTCCGGCGCCGCGGTCGCACCGGAAATCGCTGCGACCGTCTCCAAGACGGACGATCCGGTGTATCTGGCCGATCTGGTGTCGGCGGCCCCCGACCAGACGCTCGAGCAGAAGCAGCACATGCTGGAGACGCCCAACGTCATCGAACGCCTCCGGCTGCTCGCGCTCTTCTTGAGCAAGCAGGTCGAGATCCTCGAGCTCAAGGCGAAGATCCAGAACGAGGTCCAGAGCACGATCGGCAAGCTGCAGCGCGACCAGATCCTGCGCGAGCAGCTAAAAGCCATCCGGAAAGAACTGGGCGAAGACGAAGAAGGAGCCGAGCTGCATAACTTACGGGAGAAGATCGAAGCCGCCGGGATGCCGGACGCCGTCAAAGAGCGCGCGCTGAAGGAGATCGACCGGATGCAGAGCATCCCGGCGGCGTCGCCCGAGGTTGGCATCATCCGGACCTACGTCGACTGGCTGATCGCCCTGCCCTGGGGCCCGCCCGCCGCCGAGACCTGGGACATCAAGCTCGCCGCCAAGGTCCTGGATGAAGATCACTATGGTGTCGAAAAGATCAAAGAACGGATCCTGGAGTACATGGCGGTCCGCCAGCGCTCGCAGAGCCTGCGATCGCCGATTCTCTGCTTCGTCGGGCCGCCCGGCGTCGGCAAGACCAGCCTGGGCAGGTCGATCGCCCGTGCACTCGGCCGGAGGTTCGTGCGCCTGTCGCTGGGCGGCATCCATGACGAGGCCGAGATCCGCGGGCACCGGCGAACTTATATCGGCGCCATGCCTGGAAGGATTCTTCAACAGATGAAAGTGGCTGGGGCGCGCAACCCGGTCTTCATGCTGGACGAGGTCGACAAAGTCGGCGCCGACTGGCGGGGCGACCCGTCATCGGCCCTGCTCGAAGTGCTCGATCCGGAACAGAACCGCGAATTTTCTGATCACTACCTGGAAGTGCCCTACGACCTGTCGCAGGCGCTTTTCATAACAACGGCTAACGTCGTCGACACGATCATTCCGCCGCTGCGCGACCGCATGGAGATCATCCGGCTGCCCGGATACACGGAAGAAGAAAAAATGCATATCGCCAGGCAGTTCCTGGTGCCGCGCCAGCTGCGCGAGCACGGCCTATCGGAAGAGAACCTGGAGCTGACTGAGGCGAGCTTACGGTTGCTGATTCGCGAGTATACGCACGAAGCCGGGGTACGAAATCTTGACCGGGAGATCGCCAACATCGCCCGCAAGTTCCCGCGGCGAATCGCCGAGGGCCAGACCGACAAAGTCATCGTCCAGCCGGAAGACTTGGCGAGCTACCTGGGGCCGTCCCGGTTCGAGTTCGGTGTCGCCGAGCTGGAGGACCAGGTCGGTGCCGCCACCGGCGTCGCGGTCAACGAATATGGCGGCGACGTGATGACGGTCGAGGCGATCGCAATGCAAGGCCGCGGCGAGTTCGCGCTCACCGGACAGATCGGCAAAGTCATGGAAGAGTCGGCGCGCGCTGCCGTCAGCTACGCGCGAGCGCATGCGCTCGAACTCGGCGTGAAGCCGGCCTTCTTCGAAGATCATTTCTTTCATATCCACGTGCCGGCGGGGGCCATTCCCAAAGACGGCCCATCGGCGGGGATCACGATGGCGACGGCCGTTGTCTCGGTGCTTACCGATCGACCGGTGCGACGCGACGTGGCAATGACGGGAGAGATCACGTTACGTGGCAAAGTGCTGCCGATCGGTGGGTTGAAAGAAAAGCTGCTGGCCGCGCACCGGGCCGGCATTAAGATTTTTATCTTGCCCGAGAAGAATCGCAAGGATCTGCACGAGGTGCCCGACGAAGTCAAGCAGTCGATGGAGCTGGTGATGGTCAGGCACGTCGACGAAGTGCTCGAAAGAGCCCTGCTGCCGGCGGCGGCTCGGCCTTCGACGCCGGGGCTCGGGTTCCGGCGGCCGCTCGGGGAAACCCAGCCCGGCACGGTCAACTAGCTTGCTCGGGCGCCGGCCCGGCGGGACGCTGCGCCGCGGGATGAACGGCCGGCGGTTGCCGGTGCTGCTGCTACTCGTCGCCCTGCCGTTGGCCGCCTGCACGCTCCAACCTGACGTCTCGCAGGCCGCGCCCAACGGGCGGCTCGGCACCGCGGCGCCGCCACTGTCAGGTCAGACGCTGGCCGGCGATAACCTGACGATCGACTTTCGCCAGTCGAAGACCGTCCTGGTCTTCTGGGCGGCGTGGTGCGGGCCCTGTCGCAAGGAGCAGCCCGGTCTCAATACGCTGGCGGGCCGGTACGCAGGGCAGGGCGTTACGTTCTACGGCGTCGATCTCCTGGACCACGACCGGGCGCTGGCCCGGGCGTTCGTTGCTGAGTTCAACGTGCCTTACAGCAGCCTGTATGACGATTCCGGCAGGCTCGCGGCCGCCTATGAGATCGACTCGCCACCATCGTTCGTGCTGGTCGACCAGCACGGCATCGTCGTCGGTCGCTACCCGGGGGAGGCTTCTGCCGGGCAGCTAAGCAGGTTGATCGACCAGAAGTTCGCTACTTCATCCGGTGCTGCCACCGCGCCGCCTTGAGCATCCTGACCGAAGGGAAGAACATGCGGTTCCTCTCTACGCCTCAAACGCTCGTCCGGCACGTCCCGCGCCACTCGCGTCGGCCGGCGGGCCGGCGCCGCGGCTGCGCTGCATCGTTCTTCCCTGGTGGAAGGCGGGCGCTACTTGGTTCTCCGTTGCCAGCGGGTCGCCTTCAACATTTTCTTGTGCTTATGTTTGCGCATTTTCTTCCTGCGCTTCTTGATTACCGAGCCCAATCGCGAGCCCTTGTCGACGCATCGACGTGCATGTCGCGGAACATTCTAGTCGATGCCGGAGTTTAGACTAGTGCAGGTGTCACGTACCCAGGGAGAATATCGATGAGCGAAGCCGTCATCGTTGAAGCCGTCCGGACGGCGATCGGCCGGCGCGGCGGCAAGCTGAGCCCGGTCCGGCCGGACGATCTGCTGGCGCTGACGCTGCAGGAAGTCGTCAGGCGGGTCGGGGTCGACCCGGCGCAACTCGACGACGTCATCGTCGGGTGCGTCACCCAAACCGGTGAACAGGGCATGAACATCGCCCGCGCCGCGGTGCTGATCGCGGGATTCCCGGTCGACGTGCCGGGGACGACCGTCAACCGGTTCTGCGGCTCGGGCCAGCAGGCTGTGAACTTCGCCGCCCAGGGCGTGATGTCCGGCGCCCAGGATATCGTGATCGGCGCCGGCATCGAGAGCATGTCTCGCGTCCCGATGGGCTCGGACGCCTCCGGCCCCGGGGAGGGTCCGGTCAGTCCGAAACTGACCGACTTGTTCGAGATCATTCCCCAGGGGAACTCAGCCGAGATGATCGCCAAGAAATGGGGATTCTCTCGCGAGCAGCTCGACGAGTTCGCCTACCAGAGCCACATCAAGGCAGGCCAGGCGATCCAGGAAGGCCGCTTCAGCCGCGAGATCTTTCCGGTCCGGTTCACACAGAACGGGACCAGCTATGAATTTCAGACCGACGAGGGCGTCCGCATGCCCCCGTCAAGAGAAAAAATGGCCCAGCTGAAGCCGTCGTTTCAGGAAGACGGCGTGGTGACGCCCGGAAATTCCAGCCAGATCAGCGACGGGGCAGCCGCGGTGCTGGTCATGACGAAAGAAAAGGCTGAGCAGCTCGGGCTCAAGCCGCGGGCGCGGATCGTGGCCCAGGCGATCGTCGGCTCGGAGCCGACGATCATGCTGACCGGCCCGATCCCGGCGACGGCGAAAGTCCTCAAGAAAGCGGGATTGCAGCTCAAGGATATTGACTTGTTCGAAGTCAACGAGGCCTTCGCGCCCGTCGTGCTGGCCTGGCAGCACGAGACCGGCGCCGACCCAGAGAAGATCAATTACTCAGGCGGCGCGATTGCCCTCGGTCATCCACTCGGCGCCAGCGGCGCGCGGCTGATTACCACGCTATTGCATGAATTGGAGCGGCAGGATGCCCGCTACGGGCTGAGCACGATGTGCATCGGCTACGGCATGGGGATCGCGACCATTATCGAAAGGCTGCCTTCCTAGCGCCAGGCCCCGAGCACGGCTCGTGTGGGCCGGGTGGGCCCCTCTCGAAGCGAATCTAACTCGTATTGGTGCGCCGATTGGGGAAGTCGATCCGCTGGCTCTGCCGGCGACGTTCGACGACGTCCGACAGCACGAACAAGAAAATCACCTGCACCAGGAAATACAGCGCCACGATCAGGTCGATCACGGTGGTCGTGCTTCCACCGGTCTGGCGCACGTCGGCCACGGCAAGGCCGAAGAACAGGAACGAGCATAAGTACGTCAGCAGCGCGATCGAGTAAATCGCGTTCTTCCAGAGCTGCCGGTTGGCCAGCAGCCGGTTCAGCCCGCGCGGCGTCGCTTCCCGCGGTACCTCGATCGGTCCGGGCGCTAGATGCATTTCCACTGGTGCCCCCTCAGTATTGGCTGCTGGCCCGACGGACACGACGGCGTCGCGCCAGGACCGACGATCGATCCGTCCGGCGCGTAGGTGTTGATGTCGGCGAGATGGGTGAGCTCGAAGCTGACGTCGCGGTAGGTGCCCAGCAGCTGGCTGCCCGCCAGCGCGACTACCGCGAACGTGATGGTCGCCAGCAAGACGAGAAGAAAGGCATACTCGATCAGGGCCTGGCCGGATTTGTTGCGACGCCTCTTCATTGCTAGAACTACGGTAGCAGTGGGTTCCGTGCGGCTTATCCGCCGTTTGACCTAATTTGAGCGGTGAATAACGACCGGCATTACGACAGCCGGTCGAAGCCGGCGCGCAGGGCTTGATAATTTGCCGTAAGGCTCTCGCTAAGGACTTTCGTATCGGCCACCACCGGCATGAAGTTCGTGTCCCCGTCCCAGCGGGGGACGACATGCTGGTGCACGTGGTCGGCGACGCCGGCGCCCGCGATCTTGCCGGCGTTGATGCCGAGGTTGAAGCCCTGCGGCGAGAGGACCTCGCGCAGGACGCGCAGCGCGCGTTGCGTCAGTGCCATTACGGCGTTCGCCGTGGCCGGCGGCAGCTCTTCCAGGCCGGCCAGGTGCGCTTTGGGCGCAACCATGAGATGCCCGTTGTTGTACGGATAGCGATTGAGCATCGCCAGGGCCAGGTCACTGCGGGCGAGCACCAGGTGATCGGGATCATCGGCCGGGTCGGCGGCGGCCGCCTCGCAGAAGAAGCAGCCCGCCGGCTTTGGGCGCTTGATGAATTCCATTCGCCAGGGTGCCCAGAGGTGCTGCACCGCAGGAATGATAGTTGCCGGCCCGACGATCTTGTCGCCGCAGTTACACAGACTTGTGTATACTGGGGCCGTGGCCTCGACTCTCGCCGCTCTCGAGCCGAAGAGTTCGCTAAACTTGACCCTCGACCCGCGCGTGTGGGGCCGTGGCGCAGCTGGGAGCGCGATTGCATGGCATGCAATAGGTCACGAGTTCGAATCTCGTCGGCTCCACCATTTATTTAGCTTCATGGCCAGGACTGCCGCCCCCGTCTACAATCCGCAGGCGATCGAACCCAAGTGGCGCGACGCCTGGAAGAAGGCCGGCCTCTTCCGGGTCACCGAGGACTCGGGCAAGCCCAAGTTCTACAACCTCGTCATGTTCCCGTACCCCTCGGGGCCATTGCACATGGGGCACTTCCGGAATTACGTGATCGGCGATGCGTTCGCTCGCTACAAAGTCATGCGGGGCTTCAATGTCCTGAATCCGTTCGGCTGGGACGCGTTCGGCCTGCCGGCGGAGAACGCCGCGATCAAGAGCGGCATCCCACCGAGGGTCTCGACCGAGGGCAATATCGCGATCTCCAAACACGAGCTCGACATCATGGGCGTGCTCTATGGTTGGGATCGCGAGGTCACCACCTGCAACGATGACTACTACCGCTGGACGCAGTGGCTGTTCCTGAAATTCATGGAACGCGGGCTCGCCTACAAGCACAAGGCCGCCGTCAACTGGTGTCCAAAGGACTGCACGGTGCTGGCCAATGAGCAGATCGTCAACGGCGTCTGCTGGCGCTGCGGCACCAAGCCCACCAAGATCGAGCTCGAGCAGTGGTTCTTCAAGATCACCGCCTATGCGCAACGACTGCTCGATGACCTGAGCAAGCTCGACCGCTGGCCGGAGCGGGTGCGCCTGATGCAGGCCAATTGGATCGGCCGCAGCGAGGGCGCCGAGCTCGAGTTCTTCATCGAGCACGATGGCAAGCTGCGCGTGTTCACGACGCGGCCGGACACCGTCTTCGGCGCGACCTTCATGGTGGTCGCACCCGAGCACGAGGCCGTCCAAAGGATCGTCAGCCCGGATCAGCGTACTGCCGTGGACGCCTACATCGAGCGGACGAAGTCCGAGACCGAGATCGAGCGCCTCTCGACGGAGCACGAGAAGGCCGGCGTCTTTTCCGGCGCCTACGCAATCAATCCCTTCACGGAAGAGCGGATCCCGATCTGGATCGCCGACTACGTGCTGGCGAGCTATGGCACCGGCGCGATCATGGGGGTTCCCGGCCACGACAGCCGCGACTTCGAGTTCGCGCGCAGGTACAAGCTGCCAATCCGACGGGTGATCAGCGTGAACCGGCAGGCCTCGGACGAGCCGCTCGAGAGTGCCTTCGAAACCTACGAGGGTGTGCTGGTGAATTCGGGCCCTTTCAGCGGGCTCAGCGTCAAGGAGGGGATCGAGCGGGTCATTGCCGACGCCGAGCGCAAAGGCATCGGCCGGCGCACCGTCACCTACCGCCTGCGAGACTGGCTGATCTCCCGTCAGCGCTACTGGGGCGTGCCGATTCCGGTGATCTATTGCCCGGACCATGGCATCGTCCCGGTGCCGTACGACCAGCTGCCGGTGCGGCTGCCGGAGCAGGTCGAGTTCCGATCCGACGGGCAGAACCCGTTGTTGCATACCGAGTCATTCGTCAATACCACCTGTCCGCGATGCGGCAAGCCCGCCCGCCGTGAGACCGACACCATGGATACATTTGTCGACTCATCCTGGTACTTCCTGCGCTACACGAGCTCGCACGAACAGGCGCAGCCATTCGACAAGGCGAAGGCCGACTACTGGATGCCGGTCGACCAGTACACGGGCGGCATCGAGCACGCCATCTTGCACCTGCTCTACTCCCGCTTCTTCATGAAGGCGCTCTTCGATGCGGGCATGGTCTCGGTCGATGAGCCCTTTATGGCCCTCTTCACCCAGGGCATGATCCTTCGTTTCGGCAAGGCGATGCACAAATCGCACGGCAACGGGGTCGAGCCGGATGACATCGTCGAAAAGTATGGGGCGGACACCGGACGCGTCTACGAGCTTTTCATCGGCCCGCCCGACCAAGACGCCGAATGGAATGACCGCGGCGTCGACGGCGTGGCGCGCTTCCTGCATCGAGTCTGGCGGCTGGTGCTCGGCGAAGAAGACGACGTGGTGGGTGGCGTGAGCAAGGTCTCGTCCGAGGACTTGACTCGAAAACTGCACGAGACGATCGACAAGGTGACCCGTGACGTCGAGGCCTTCCGCTTCAACACCGCGATGTCAGCATTGATGGAGCTCGCCAACCTGATGCAGGACTACCTTCAGGCGGGCGGCCGGCGGGACGAGGCCTGGGAGACGGTTTCGCTGGGAATGACTCGCATGCTGGGACCCTTCGCCCCGCACCTTGCCGAGGAGCTCTGGCAGCGGCAGGGTGGGGAAGGGTTGGTCGTCTTCCAGCCGTGGCCAGAGGTCGACGAGGCCTTGCTGCGGCGGCCGCAGGTCACCATCGTGGTGCAGGTCGATGGGCGGCTTCGCGACCGTCTCGAGATGCCAGCCGGCATCGCCCAGGCCGCTGCCCAGGAGCTGGCGCTGCGCAGCCAGAAGGTGCAGCGGGTGGTCGGCGACCGGCGCGTGCAGCGCGCGGTGTACGTCCCGGACCGGCTGATCAACCTGGTCACGGGATAGGGCAAAGGCGTGTGCCCACCCTCGGTGGCTCGAGTGCGCCTCGGGCAGTAGCGTGCACAAACACACAGAGTTGTTGCGTGCCCGGGTGCTCGGCTGGCTCTACCGCCATGATTGGCAGCTGGCCGGCGTGCTGGCGGTCGCCGTGATTGGGGTGGCCGGCTATGTGCTCTGGCCTCGGTCGGCGCCGCTGGCGACGGCGCCCGCCGTGATCTCGGCTGACGACGTCGAGGCGGCCCAGGAATGGACGGTGATCGTCTACGTCAGCGGGGCAGTCCGCAACCCGGGCCTCTACACGCTCGCCTCGACGCTGCGCGTCAGCGACGCGATCGTGGCCGCCGGCGGCCTCACCGAAGACGCCGATCCCAATTGCCTCCCCAACCTGGCGGCCCATCTCAAAGACGCCAAACAGATTGCCGTGCCGCTCAGTGGCCATTGCGCCAAGGGTAAAAAAGCGAAGCTTGACATCAACACGGCGACGCGGGACCAGCTGCTGCTGGTGCCCGGCATGGATGGCTCGCTCGCCGACGCGATCGTTAAGTACCGGCAAGACTTCGGTGGCTTTATCGCGCTGACGGAACTCAAGTCGGCGATGGGATTGGACGCGAACACGTATAAGCAGCTCGCCAAATCGCTGGTAGTCAATTGAAAGCTCCCTCCCCCCTTGCGGGGGAGGGTTGGGGTGGGGGGTTGCCCTGGTGGGCGCTCGCCGTGGTGCTAACGGCCTGGAGCGTCGGGATCATGGCGGCGGTCCTGCTGAGCCCGCTGATGCCGTGGCTCATGCTCGCAAGCATGGTGACGGCGTCCGTCGCGTTGGTCAATCGGCGTCTTGCGCTGGTTGCCGCGCTCTGTTTCGCTGCCGGACTGACCGGCGCGGTCCGCGGCGCGCTGGCGGCTACCGTGGAACTGCCTCCAGGGCTTGCGGGTCAGATCGTCGCGGTTTCCGGATCCGTCGACGATGACCCGGTCGATCACAAGGGCAGCCGCCGGCTGACGGTGCGCGTGGACCGCGTCCTCACCGGCGCGGGCCAGATACCGGATGACCTGCGCATCGAGGCGACCGTCTACGGCATGACCCCAACGCATTACGGAGACCTCGTGCTGCTGAGCGGCGAGATCCAGGAGCCGCCCCGTTTCGACCAGTTCGACTACCGCGCCTACCTGGCCGAGCAGGGGATCGCCGGCGTGATGCCGTCGGCGAGGCTGGTCCGGGTCACGTCGCATAGCGGCGACCCCTTCCACACCATGCTCTTTGGCCTGCGGCATGCCGTGATCGACGCGGTCGACCGGGCGTTGCCGGAGCCGCAGGCGGCCCTGCTACTCGGCGTCGTCTTCGGCTACCGCGCGGCGTTGCCGCGGTTGCTGCAGCAGCAGATGATCGCCAGCGGGCTCATCCATATCGTGGTGATCTCCGGGCAGATAACTTCGAAACGTATACAAACAGGTGTTCGTTAGGGACGGCCTCGCCGCAACTGACTGGCCTTCATCTGGATCTAGACGTCGGCGACCCGCGACTCGTTCGTCCATCCTTTAAAAGGCCGTTTCGTGCTGTGACCGTCCCGTTTGGATGCCGAGGATCTTCGAAGGATTGACGCCTTAACTTGGTACGTTAAGGACAATTACATTGAAGATGCTTCCTAGGCACTTAAGTCAGCGGAGCTTGAAGTCATTGAGGACTTCGCACACTCGTTCCGCCCACGGGATTCCGCAGCAAATTACCGATACCTCCTTGAAGATCACTTGCCCGATATCGGAAGAGGACGAGCTAACGTCGTGGCTGCCTAGGGACGACCGGCACCACTGATGCGGACAGATGCCCTCACGCTCGAGCAGCTTGAGGACTTGATGATTGCCGTATGCCGCAACGCACGGAGCCTGGCCGACGACGCCCAAATTCTGCTTGACGACGGTCGCTATGCCCGTGCCTATGCCATTGCCGAGTTGGGTGCGGAAGAGTTGGGCAAGCTCCTAATGCTAGGCAACGTCGCGATCTTCAGGGCTCTCGGCGAATCCATAGATTGGGCACGCTTTTGGCGACGTTTCTACGATCACTCGCCCAAAGCCTCAAACATAAGTCTGCTCGACTATATGTATGGCAGTAAGTTCAGCCAGTGGGCCAGCGGCGACCTTGAAGCAATAAAGGCCGACGAAGCTGGATTGGAAGAAGCAGCTCGTCAGGCAGCGATCATGGCGATCGCGAAGAATCGCGCGCTCTACGTCGACTGGCGGGAAGGGAAGCTGCTCTCTCCTGAGGCGTCCATTCCGAAGGACTGGGCCGAGCAAATGACAAAGGCAGTTGCCGACCTAGTGACCCGAATGGCCGAAAATGGCATGCCACCCGAAAAGGGCTGGCTCGGCAACCAAGCTTTATCCGCAGACTTTCGCGAGAAGGCGATGAAGTTAAGGCAGCGCCTTTCCGAGGCTGGAGAGCCCTTCTAGGCCAGGAGAGGATCTTGCGCCTCGACTCGCATCAGCATCCTTTGACGTCCCCGCCCCTAGCGGGTTCGAGTCCCCCCTCCCGCTCTCTTGCCACCCCGCCCCCTGGGCAAAGTCTTATGCTCTTGCCTCCGATCGGAAAGGGCGATCCGAATTTTGATGTCGTATTCGATCATCTTCGGCTTATGGCTCGGGTATCAGGTGACGTCCTACTCCGAACGCACGGGGTGTTGTGAGGCCGCCAAATTGATGGAGTAGGGCCACCGGCTGCGCAGGTTCGGCCTGCGCCACCGAAGTTTTCCTATTGCCGCGAACTTGTCAAGGCTCAGTGCGCCGCGTTCATTGCGGGCCTTTGAGCCCGGCACGGAAAGGGCCGTCAAAACCGATGACCGCTCCGCCTCATAGATCTCGGCAGCGTCGAAGTTTTCGTCTAGCAAGACCATAAGCACGGCATCCCAGTCTTTTGTGACATCAATGGAGCCGAGCCGCTGGCCAGGCTTGCAGTTCTCAAGCAGACAACGACCCTTGATTTGGAGCCGACGCATCGAGCCGTTGCTGGTTTCGACAGCATCGTAACCAGCCTGCCGGGCGGGCGTCAGCTCTATACCAAGTACTCGCGCGGCTTCGTACTCCGCAACCTCTCCGGTGATACCCAACGGTTTTCCAGTCAGAGCGCGGTATTCCTGGGCCAGTCGTTTTGCTTGTCCGAGCACCTGCATGATCCGGTCGCGTTGCGCGCCTTCAGTCATGCGCGTTCATCGCACAGAAAGCTACACGCCTTCGCGACGACGGTCAACATAGGCAGCGTTCTGACGGGTCTCGAATCGGCGGTCTATCAAGAGACAGAACTAGGGCGTCCAGCGCTCGACAAGGCGGTGCCTGTCGCTGGCTTCCAGCCGAGCTCGCTTACGGCCTTTCCTGGGCATGCCGGGCTACGCCGTCTGGCAAGACCGCGCGCGAGAGACGATTCGGCTTGGTTGCCTTGCTGGCGGCCACCCGCGACCAGCTAGGCCGACGCTACGCATGAGATAGCGAAGTCTACCGGTAAAAGAAAACAGCTAAGTTGTTCTCAGGAGACCGGGTGTAATGTATTCTTTACATAGTATGCTTTACTCTTTAAGGGGCGTTTTTGAGCTCAGGGTGATGATCCTTGGTACGGCGAATGGAGTGTCGAGTCAGACAGGAGCGACGCCGGCTAGGTGTTTCTCAGGAGTGGCTTGCGCGCGAGGTGGGCGTTAGCCGCCAGACGATCGTGAATATCGAACGCGCAACGGCGATCCCAAATGTTTTGCTCGCGATAGCTATAGCGGAGAAGCTAAGTACGCCAGTCGGCCAGCTGTTCCAACCGAACTCCCCGTAGCGAGAGCTCCCATGGAATTTCAGTTCCGACTGGTGCTGCCCGGAGAGCCAGAGGGGCAGATCGGGTTGGGACGACTGCTTCAGTTCGCGAGAGAGTTTCAAGTCGCAACCTTCCGGTCAGCGCAAGCCGAACTCAACATACCAGCCTTCCGTCGGAAGCTCGGCGATGAGCCGCGCCCCCAATATCGACTGATCCGATTAGATGCTGGATCGGTTCGCCTTACCGTGGCGTCGGTCGACGAACGCGAGATTTCACGATTGGCGGTCACCCGTCACCTCACGGCCCTCACCCGTTACGACGCCGAGCGAGTATGGCCCGCTCGGATGTACCAAGGCGAGCTCCAAGCCTGGGGGGCTTTCTACACGGACATACTCGCCGACACGGAACACGCGTATGTGGAGGTCGGTTTCGACGGAGCGACACACCGCGTAAACAAGGTACTTGCCACGGCTCTAACCGAAGCGCGCCCGGTACCGCAGCGCCAGCGCATCACTTGCATCGGGACACTTCACATGATCGAGATCGAAAAGCGCCCTCGCTTTCGCGTGGATACCGAGGAGGTCGATCTCGTTTTCGAACTGCAGGAAGGCACCATGCCAATCGTGGACCCACTGCGCTGGCAACGAGTCAAGGTGGAGGCTCTATGGGAGGTCGGAACCAATAGGGCCCAGCTGATCGGAAATATTGAACCGACGCAAGAGCCCGCCGGCGTCACAGTTGAAGAGGATATTACCTTTCCCAAATGGATCGAGGAGCAGGAACAAAGACTCCGCGATCTGTCCGTGCTAAAAGTGGGATGGAACGGTCCGAAGAGCCAAACCGTCAACCCGGCGATTGCGCGGTCCGCCACAGAACTTAGCCGTCGGATATATGCCCGGTTCTCAAGCCAAATTCCCCAGGATTCCAGCCCATACTTTTTCCCCAACGATGAAGGAAATGTCGAATTTGAATGGCAAGTCGGACCTCGATTCCTTCTCGCTGAGGTTGTGCCTAACGGCTACGATCTCTTGGCCGCCCGCGATCGAGATACGTTATATGAGGGCGAAGCCTCGCAAAACTTATTGTTCGACTGGATTCGGTGGCTTCTCACCGGTGAAGGGCAGCCCACGTGACCACCCCAAGCGGCGAGGACATTCCTGAGGTCTCAGATGAAGAGCAACTCGTCCGTCATCTGGATCCTCGGTATCACTGGGATCCAAAGGAGCAGCGTCCTAACACGGGTGCCTTCAGAAGCCAGGAGGTATCGGTGGACAGGGAGCAGTACCGGACAGCCGAGATCGCATGCACGTACCACCACGGTTACGGGTTCGCAAGGCTCGCTGTCTTGATGCCTCGTCAAGACCTCGGACTCACCGTAAGGAAAGACCCGTTGGTGCCGAACCCGCCTCTATTGTTTGAGCCGGAGCCGTCTGAGCAATACAATCCAGGCCACGCAGTGATCCTCGACGCAACCAGCAAATCCCATGCCAGGCAGATGAGGGATGCGTCGACTGTTCTTTATAGGCCGGGCGAGTGTTGAGCACGCGGATCCCGAGACCTCCCATGAGCGGATTCTGCAGCCCACCGCACAGAGGCCCGGAGCTACGAAGCGCTGACCATCAGCTGTGGAAGCTTCTCACCAGCAGCAACTATTCCAGCTGCGTCCCGGCGGGCCAGTGCTGCCAGGAGGACGACAAAGGGATCTGTGTACTCAGCAGCCAAGATGCGGCAACCATATTGCTTTCCCACGTGGGCTCCCTCGACGGTAAGCGCTTGGAAGACGGTACGAAGCAGTTGCTGCAGCAGGTGAGGTTGAAGCCGCCTCATATCCTCCAGCATCGCTACGTCTCCGATTTTCCCGAGAGTCTCAAGTACGCAAGCAGCCGAGCACTGATCGGCTCGATGAGTGTCAAGCCTCGCCAGGCCAGCGCGATGGGCTGCGATGTCCTCCTTAAGCCGGGCGATGCGCTCTTCCTTTCGGACGTGTTCTTCGCGGTCTGACGATACCTCCAAAGACATTCGGAGATTCTCCAGTCGCAGCTCGATGTCTGTAGTGGCCTGGCTGTTGATGGGACCGTCGGCGGCACTCCAGTTCAGAACTTCCATCTCTGGCAAGCGTTTTCGAAATCGCCTCTCCGATCTCGTCTGGAGTTAGCAGGCTGGCGAGGAAGGGGAGCACCCCTGCACTTACCGACCGTTCTCGAATGTTGAAGCCACGACAAACGGCCTCGCCCCTAGCCACCCCACTGCGTGCAGCGATACGTGGGCAGGCGAAGACCGTGTCGGTCATGGGTCGCTCGGAAACCGTGCATGGTCCCGCCGCACTTCGGGCACCGAAGGATTCCCGAGTAGAGATACGTCGACGGCCATTAGCGGCGGCCGACACCATGCCCTGGGATTCGAGAGCGACAAGGAACCGGTGGATCGTGCTTGGCAGCATCTTCATGGCCGCCGCCATCTCTCGGATGCCCCAGGCGCTCTGTTCCACTTCGGCCATCCAGTGGAGAACGTGCAGCGCCCAGACGACCGGTTTCGTTGACCGAGCGCCAGGACGATCGGGGTCTCGGCGCGCGCACGACTCGCAACTCGGGGTCTCCGACGGTTTGATCCAGATCTCGCCGTGCGATCAGCTTGAGTCGCTCGCGGTTGACTCATGGCGCCGTCGCTCTGGATAATGGAAACGCAGCATCGAGCCAGACTCGACAGTTTCCCTGGACGCAGCCGTGGCGGGGATTAGCACGAATATCAAGCCATCAAGCTTTATCCGTAGGAGGCATCTACCATGTTGACGACGATAAGAGCCACTACTGCGCAAGTGTCGACGCCTGGAATTGACCTAACGAATTTCAAGGCGGGTCATGCGGCCATCCTGAGCATGAAGCTTAGTGGGCAAGCCGACGGCCTGACCATCGACATTCGTTATGAGCCGGGACACTTCGCTGTCACGACCCAGGCGCACTCGGGTCCGACCACGGCTCCACGTGACATGAGCAACGATGAGATCGCAGGTCTGCGCTCAGCCCTCGAGGGGGACGCTCCGCAGACAGTCCCGGGTGCAGATATTGCCGCGCTGCAGGCTTTCACTCGCTACCTTTCTCAGAGCACCGCAGTCGCCCAGCCATCCGGCCGGTTCGATAACGTCACATTTCTCGGCATTCATAAGGATGATGATGGTGTGCTCGTGGGGTCCATGCGGATCGGCATCGACGTCGTTGGCCTGATCCGCGACGAGGATGGGGTCGTGACAGTCGCAACGCAGGTCATTGTTATGCGCCGCCCGGGTCCGTTCGAACACCTGTCGCGGGCGGACCGGCTATCCCTTGCCATTGCGCTCGAAAAGTTCGTCGCCAGCTCGCAACCGAATCCCGATCCGTCATGGCTTCAAGTGCTCAGTGATCTCAACGCCTAGGTTCTGCTTCGGCCGGCTACAGGCCGGTGTCAAGAGTAGCGCGTCGGCAAAATAGTTCCCGATTACTTGAGGTCGGGAGTTAAGTCATCTATCGCTTGATGAGTCGCAGTTACCCCCACGGTCGTCACAAGGGCTCCAATGGCCGCCGCGGCCAGTGGTGTCGCCGCGCCGCCAGATGCGATAGCTAATGCCACTGCAGCGCCGGCAGCGAACCACAATATTGCGGTCGCATGCTTGGCCGACGTCTTAGCGAACTGGGCAGCTCCCATAGCAGCCCCCTTCTCTCGCGTTGTTTGGGCAGTTTTATTACTGATATCGTAGGCCATATACGCTATCGCGGCTGCGTTGAGCGTTCTCGCGGCGGCGGGCGTCAACGCATCTACGGTTGCCCCCACTCTTGACATCACTGTCTCGGCGGCGGGTGGAGCAACGTCAGGCGCCACGGGGGACAACTTGGCGACGGCCTGCGGGGTCACCGCTTCAGGCGGCGGCTTTGGCGCAGCTGCCGTGGGCGGCTCGACAGCTGGCGCGCTCGCTTTCGGGGGGGTTTCGACATCTGCCGCGCGAGCGGCCTCCATTTTGGAAGTTGCCTCAACTCCGGGATTCTTCACACCTTTGACCTTGAGCCGAACAGCCTCGTGCGCTCGATAGTGCGTCGTGCTCGGGACCGTCGCCTGACCGCCCGTCACCTCCAAATGAGAAGCATCCAATGCGGCGCCTGGATTTTCAGCCAATGATTCTCCCTCGAGGGCGTGATGCACCTGACTACCTTGCGGTAGATCGACGAGTTTGCGGAAAGCGGCATTTGCCCGACCGAAAAGCTGGCGTGCTATGTATCTCGCTGACCCGGGCGTAGTATTCGTGCCCACCGGCAGCTTCTGCAACTCCTGTTGATACCGAGTGATGTTCGCCGCAAAGGAACCGCCGTGGTATCTGGGCTCGAGAACCCCTTGCACTGCTGCCTTCCACCGCGCACTCAATCCCGGGTAATCACCAATAATCATTCCTTCCCGGATTGGCTCGACCGGGGGCAGGGATTCGGTGCCAGCAGGATCTACGTAACGGACGGGGTTCTGTCTCGCATATTGATAGAGGTTCGTACCGTCAACAATCAGACCTGGGTCCGGAGAAATCCACCTCGCGATCCAAGGCGCATAGTAGCGTGCGCCGTGGTAGTACAACCCACTCTCCATGTCTCGTTCCTTGCCACAGTAGCGGTAACGCTTCAGGCTCACCTCCGCACTAGTGCGGCCGGCCTGATAGGAGCTACTTCCGTAAGGACCGTATTCCTCGTGGGAAATCAGCCCGGCGTTTTCATCAAGCTCAACGCAAGCTGAACCAAGATGGTTGTCGAGTTGATATCGAAAGGCGCTACTCGGGCCAGCATTTGCAGGGGTTGTCGTCTCAACCACGGCGACCCGCCGTGTCCCATCCAGCACGCCGACCGCCTCTCGCTTAAGGCCCGATTGGTACTCGCGATACACCTCGTACGCGCCGAAATAAAGCCTCTCGTTCTTACGGACGCCTGCACCGGTCTCGGTTACCCTTCGGACTCGCTCGCCGCGAGAGTCGTAGACGTAGTACGTGATTTCGGGCGTAGCAACGGTGGTCACTTGCTGAGACGTGGCTCTTAACAGTTCTCTGAAGCTCCAGCGAATGTGGGGCAGGTGCGTCATAGTTATGATGTTCCCGTCGTTGTCGTACGTATAGGCATCAACGATCGGCTGGCCACTGTTCGGCTGCAGCGTCGTGCGACTCAACCGGTTGCTCGTCTTCAGCGATTCAGTGAGACTGTTTTCTGAATAGCTGTAAACCCGCGTCCAGTTGCCATTCGTGGCAGAGTGAACCATCTGGCTGAAATTACCCACTGGGTCGTAGGCATACTGTTCGGTGTAGTTGCGGATCGCTTGCGGGTCGTTCAATTGCGACGCGCCGACGAAGGGGAAGTCACGATAATTAGCATCTGGAGGCACGAATTGGAACGCCGACTGCCCGACCCCTTCCCGTCCCGTTGCCTCGGTGAGTCGGTACAGCGGATCATAGGTGTAGCGCGAAACAGGCTGGACTTGTTGATTGTTGTAGAAAACTGACTTCAGCGCCGCGTCGCCGATGAAGGTAATATTTCCGACCGGGTCATACGTGTATGACAAATCCTGTACAGTGCCAGGGTCGTCAAAGATTTTGCTGGCCATCCCGTTCAGGCCAGCTGGGCGGGTCGTCTTGAGATGCGATAGCCGAAAGGTCGCGTCGTCGTACTCATAAACCGCCGTGGCGTTATTGGCGTAGACAACACGGGTACGTTGACCCTTCGCGTTGTAGTCAATGTCGGAAACGAATCCGGTCCAGACGGGCTGTCCTTTGAGTTGCGAACCGCGGAGATTCACGTCTACGATCTGCAGAAGATTGGCCATGTTGTACCCGGGACGATACACACTGCCGTCCGGCGTGGTAATGGCTACCGGGCGGTTGATGGCATCAAAACTTGTTGCGACGGTAAACGTATCCGGGTCGAGCGGCGGCATGTGCGACCAATCAGGAGTGGTGGTGTAATCGCTGACAAACTGGCGGATGGAATGGCTGAGATTGCCCTTGAAATCGTAGAGATCGGCCCGAACGATCCCGGCTTCGTCACGACGCTCGTAGAGCTTTCCGCGTAGATTAGCCGCTTGGCGCTGGGCATCGGTGAGTCCAGTGTCGCTCGTATCGCCGTAGATCGCCTGCTCGAACAGACAGTCGTTCGGAAACACCTCCGAGTCGGCGTCTCCCGCGTTACCGCCGCGTACAAACGACTTCACGGGCCGTCGCAGTGGATCATGCTCGGTACGGAAGCTGTAGCTCCGGCTAGTCCAGGACCGAATCGGTTTGCCGCTTACATCATTCAACACCCACCGTTCGCCGCAATCCATGCCAGCGTGATGTATGCAGTCGCCTAGCAAGCTGTAGTCGTAGCGCATGACAAGCCGCCCCTGGTTATCGCCCGCCTGCACTATTGCATCGCGGACAGCCCGCTGATTGTTTTGAATGTCGAGGTCGACGCGACTCGCATACTTCGCGCTAGCGCCGTTGTCGACAACTGTGAGGAACGTGCGCCCGAGAGGGTCGAGGACGGCAATCCTTGGCGTGTCCGCGTGTGCCGATGCCTTTTGGGCGGCATCTTGCTCTTCGGGGCCCAGGGCCCCGCCCGCTCGCGCCGTGTACCAGCTGGGCAAATAGTCAGCCGTCGGCAGGCGCCGGAAAAAGTCCACGACGGTCACATCCATCAGTGGATCGGTCAACACATCGTCGTTTGCGTCCCAGCCTTGTTGGCTCCATGGTTCGAAAACCACCTTTTCATAGGTGTGGTTCGGATGGATCGTGGCTACGACGCGGCCGAGCCCGTCGTAGCAAAGGATTGGGCTGACCCCGACAGTTACACCGAACTCGAAGTGGTGGCCCCTGGACGGCAGTTGACTAAAGAACGGTTCGTAGCGGCGGACCGGCTTGCCCTTGTTGTTGAAAATAGTCCAGCCAGTACCTACCCAGCGGGGGTCGACCGGCGGACCTCCCGGAATGACGGGACCCGGCTCGGCTTGGATCTTTTTTTGGATTTCGCGTCCGAAACCATCCGAGTAGCTGACGCTGATCTGCAGCTTTGGCTGCTCGCCCGGTCGAAGATTGCTTGAGTGCGTTTCACGGGCGATCGTTGCCGCAAACACCGGTTCCCATGACGATGGATCGGTGGGATTCGAGGCCTGGGTATAAGCGAACCGGTTTAGGTCGTAGATAATTCGAGTGGTGGCCGAGCCGAGGGCCGTCAGACCGAGGTCGTAAAGTGTGGCAGCGGCAAAGAAATCGTCGATCTGTTGCTGCGTAAGATCGGCATCGAAGCCTGCTAGCGAGTCGCCAAGGTTTTCGGTCGTCTTGCCCATAATCGCCGTGCCCGCGACGAGGCCCAGGGCATCGAAGCTGACAGCCGTGCGATTCCCGTTTGGGTCGGTTAGAAGGTCGGGCTCGAGGACTCGGTAATCGTTTTCGGCCGTGACGGTATTGCCCATCGCGTCAACCGTTCCGATAAGGAGAAGATCGCGAGGCTCGTCGTACGACACGGAAGTCTCGCTTCCGAAGGCGTCCTCATAGCGGCGAGCCAAAAAGAAGTGCTGCCGCGCCTGCTGAAGCTCCTGCGCTGCCGTCCCCGCAACAGGAAGGTAGAACGTCCTACCTGATGTCATCCACCATTGCCCATCGCCGTCCACGTCGACATAGCCGCCACCGTCCGCGGCCACACTGCTCAATGTGGTCGCGGGATTGGAAAGGAGGGGCCCTTGACCGTCTTGATAGACACGCACCAGCAATCCGGGAGTGAACGCCAGCTTGTATACGCAACCAGGCAACGCCAGCGATTCGATCGTACCTACCGCAAGAAGTGTCCGCGAATCTCCGGCCGCTAATCCCATGTCGTCAGGGCGGTATTGAGTTCGCAAGCGACCGATCAGTCGACGATATGGCTCACCTACATTGGCTCCAGTCCCGTCGACGTCCTCGTATGGGATGTCGTGTTGACCATCACTGGCTGCTGCAACCTTGATTTGTATCTCCTCAAAGCGAAAGAGATTGGTAACGTCCGCCGCCTGCCTATCAGGCTCCATCTGCACCAACTGGTAACTTCTAGTTTCAGCCACCAGCGGCGAACGATATTTATCATCGAGCAGCACGGCATTTGTATACATGTGTTCGCTGAACGTAACCAGTGTCGAGCGCTGCCGATCTTGATCAGCCGCGGTTAAATTGGGGTCGAGATAGCGACGCCCGTAGCATATTGCGACACCTTGGAGCTCGTTGCCATACGGATCAACCTTGAGGGTGATCGCATGACTCACCCGGGGGTCGGCCAGCTCCCTAACTCCGGGTGGCAGGGTGCCAGCGGCCACCAGAGTCTGGCCGGCGACCTTGAACAGCCGTCGCTCGTACTGGAAGTCGACGGTCTCCCGCGGATGCATGAAAAAGACCGCGTGGCGATTCGGGCCTTGAGGTTGAAACATCTCGATCGTGTAATTGCTTTCCGAGACGTTATAAGGACGATTCATTGCATCGCTGTCATCTAGCGCATAAGTCTCCTGCCGGAGAATCGAGCCGCGCAGGGCACGACAGGCTTCGCGGGCTTCGTCACTAGACAGCGAGTATGGCACCCGACTGCCGTCCTGAAGCCTGATACTTACGGGTAAGACGGTACTGTCGAGTACCATCACGTCGCCTTGCTGACCTGGCGAGGCTACGCCCTGGTTGTCTGAACCACCCTCCCGGTAATACTCCTGTTCTAGGTGCCTGGAGACCTGTGCCGCACCGAAGTAGGCGCCGGTGTGAAACCAGGTCTTGGTGAGAACCGGTGCGATACTCGAGGACGCGTCCAGATTAGTCGCACCCGCATACGACCCCGATCCGCTAACTGTCGAAAGTTGTTCGCTATCCCACTGCTCCACCCTTCCAAACCCATGGAACTCACGCTCGGTCGCGTCGTAAAAACCATGGTGATAGGCATACCGAGTAATGAACCGATTGCGACTCACGAAGTCGAATCGTTCGATTTTCTCGATCACGTGCACGGGGAAGGGAACGCGAGTAAGCCATGGGGTGCCACCGATCTTGTCGGCGACATAGAACTTGGTAGAGGCGGCGTATTGGACGCGCGTCTCGGTGCCTTGGTTATTGGCGATCCGCACGAGGAGATGCGGCTTCTGTCCCCCCATCAAGTCGACATAGCGCATGGGATGCTGGGCATCGACCGACATCGGTGAAGACCAGACGAGGCATGCCGTGCCATTTCCGAGCAAGTCAAGAACGGTTGCCCGGTATTCCAAATTGATCGACGGGAATTGGCTCAAGACGTAAGGGGCGCCCCAGCCATTCCCCGATTGGTTGAAGTACAAATGTACACCGCCATTCGCGAAATAGACGATGTCCTGGGTCCCTGATCCATCGATATCGGCGAGCCGAAGGCGGCGTCCATCGAAGCGATCCGGTGTGTCGAAGAAGGGTGACTGGTCCATAGTTACTTTGGAGCCGAACCGGCCATAGCCGCGATTCGGCCAATAGCACACCTCGCCGTTGCGGATTCGAACTATGTCGGTTAGCCCATCACCCGATAGATCGCCGAGGAAGATGGACTGCGTGTTATCGGCAAAAATCAGCTTTGGTCCATTCTCCTCGTCCAGTGCCTGTGGCACGACGTGCCCAGGGCCAAAGCCTTCGGTGCTGAGGGACGGGTACCAGCGAAATTCATTTTCGCCGCTGATCAGCAAATCCGCCCGGCCGTTGCCAGTCAGGTCAAGAAATCGGAGGTTGGGGTCGTTCCAATCGAGCACGGGTAACGACTTGAAGGTTCTAAATGGCGCCCAACTTTCGTCAAAGGTTCGTTCATGAAAGCCAGGCACCTGCCCATCAAATTCGACAAGATCCAGTTGGCCATCGCCGGCAAGGTCCACTAGTTGGGAATTCCCCAATGCGAGCGATGGTTTATGGGCTATGAGTTCCGTCGGGCCGAACTGAGCTGGAGGTGACCCTGGACCATTTTCCGCTTGGGCTGGAGCACCAATTGGGCTCATGTTCGGCTTGTAGAACCAAGCACCGGCCTGCTCCGTCAAGATTCCGGAGATCCCTTCGCCATCCAGATCCACCCAGTGATAACTCGGATCGCCCAGCCCTGCAGGAAGGTTCTTGAGACTTTCGGGATCGATCTCCAACAGGTTGTCGTCGATTCGTGCTTCTGAGTAGGTGCAGCTCAGGGGCGGGAGGCCTTTGGCGAGGTAGCTCCCGTCGGCGTTGCGCCGGTAGCCGATTTGGGTCACCGAGCGAAGAAAGGAATAGAACGGTTTCGTAGTGTCGAGAGGTGGCTTGGTATCCGTGTACATGAACTCGGTTGATCGCACTAGGCAGTTCAGGCCGATGTCTAGGACATCCGGGAAGTGATGGAACATCAGGACCCGGCGGCAAAGTCGGTACGTCCTGATTTCGAAGGTGGATCGGTAGCTGGAAAACGAATCGTCTCGACAGTCCCATAACCTGACTTCTTGCGGAAGCGGAGCCTTGTCATCGTGTTCCCCATAGTCGAAGACGAGCTCGAACGACCAGTCCGTGGGTGCTGGAACCGGCTGCTCAGCCGTTAAGTCCGGGTAGTATGGCGTGCGATTTCCGTAAAAGATGTGCTTGAGATAGCGATTGGCGGAGCGGCTGCTATCCGTTCGATTCCGTTCGTGCATCTTGGAGACATCGACGTTGTGCGAGTCCTCCGGCTTATGCTGGTAAATCACAAGGTTGCCCTTATCGTCGTAGCTTTCGCAGATCAACCAGGCGAACACCCGGGAAGAGTCTTCAGGATCAGCCACTCGGCTCTCGGTTGTCTTGCCGTACCAGGTCGTGACGTTGTCATTTGAGATGGAGCGCCAGAGCGTATCGCCGGGATCCGACTCATTGACCCAACGTTCGACTCGGGTGAAGATGCCCTCAACCCGCGGACGATATCGGTAAACCCGATACTGGTTGCCGTAGACGCTTCGCGGCGGCAACTCCTCGTGTACCCATTGATCGCCCTTCCGGACCGAGACCGGGACGAGGTCCTCCGCTGCGGCCAAGATGAAGACATCAGATTCGTCGGCATCTGCATATTGCGGCAGGCCCTTGTCAGTCTTGCGTGTGATCGATGGCAGCGGCAGCGACCAGCCAAACCCGAACGGTCCGTTGCCGGCGCCTGAATCGTACGACAGCGAGAGTTGCGGCCCGAATCCCTGGCGCCCTGGGCTCGCAAAGATCGGGACGTTGACGGACGCCGTTCCAGTTACGGGATTCGCTGCGAACTTCTCCCCAATACCGCGCATAGCTCCGCCACCTTTGGGTAACGACAGCTGCGGTGCCGCAACTGTGAAAGGCCTCTCAGGTAACTTCGTTGTGTCTTTAGCCGCTCCGGGCTTCTCCGCCATCTCGCGTCTCGGCCGTTACGCCATGCCTTCGCTCACGGCGATATGGGCTCGGTTAGGTACTGGCAGACGATCCAAAGGTCGACAAGCGCGTCACCATTCAACCGCTCGTGAGTACCAACGGTTAAGTGGAAGTCCGACTCGAGCGTCTTGACATCATTTTCACTCACGCTTAGCGCCCAGCTGCCGGCGTCCTTCTCGGCGCCGTCATAGCCGACGCTTCCACGGGGCAAGCCGCCCGTGTCGGCAGGATTGCTGGTCAGCGTGACGGTGCTGGCTGCAGCATCGGAGGCGGTCACTCCGACCGGGAGCGGAAGCCCCGGTGCTTTGCGATAGGCGGACTCACTTTTGACCTTGAGGAAGAAATCGAGCTTCGCGATCTTGACCTGGCGGTCGCCCATGAACGGGAAGCGGTCTTGAGTAAGGCTCAGCACAAGAGCCTGGCCGTCCTGCGCATCTGGCGGATTCAGGAACGCATACCAGGCGGACGGAAATTCGTGGCGAACGCTAAACAATCGCACGCCGGCGCCGGGGACGACGGCGACCACGGCATCGACGGCCTTCTTCTTCAGAGTGTCTCCTCCATCGCGCGCCGTGTAGCGAACATGAAGGACAACGTCGGCGATCGTCGTAAAGTCGAAGGCGTTCGTCAGTTGAGGCAGTTCTAGACGCCACCGGCTGACGGCTCCGCGCCCTTCAAAGGGCAGATACCGCTCGTCGTGCAGGTTCACTTCGAAGAGGCCGGTATCGTCCTGCCCAGTGCTCGTAACGATCGATTGCATGGCGCCCACATCGTCGATGAAGCGATCGTCGTCGACGTAGGACCCATCGTCCGCGGTGGCGCGGAGGTAGTTGCCGCTCGGCGTAGTCGGATTCGCGCGAATGGTGTTCCAGAGCAGGGTTAGCTTGCCATTCAAGCTCGTATACGGTCCAACCACGCAGGGGATCGTGACAGCAACCGACTTAAGTCGCCGCATGTAGTGTCCGGGATTGTCGAAGTCATAGAGACTCTCCGGTAGCTCGAAGAAACATTGCCCTGTCTCCTTGAGCATGACGAGGGCAATCGGATCGAGCGTAGCCAGCGAGACATGCCTAGTGAGTTCATACTCTCGCCGATTTTGGTCAAGGTACGCCAGATCCATCCGCTTGAGGTCGTAATAGAGCTTCTCGCCCGCCAACAAACCCTTCTTGAGACTGTCCCAATAGCCAAATTGAATGAAGCTATCGTTGGTTCCGCGCTCGAACCGATAGGCTTTCTCGGCCCGCTTAGCCACGTCGTAGCTGAGCTGGTAGCACTGGAAGTAGACGGCCGAGACCTGCGAAACCATCCAGTCGTAAAGGTCCTGGTTGGTAAATTTGTCGTGCATTGCTTCGTCGAGCGACTTGGCGTTCTCGATCAGCAGATCTTGATTATCGAGCTCCTTCTGGGCCATGTCGGCGCGGATCTGGGCGGCAAGGATCTGCTTGTCAAGCTGTTCCTGCTCTTTTGCTGAGACATCAGCCTGCAGCTTCCAATCGTCTGCGCGGCGTTGGTAGCCTCCGATCGTCTGACTCATCTGGCCTGCCGTGCTACTTATTGACGCCAGGATCGCGAGCGCTTTGCCCGCGCTTTGCAGTTCGGCGGCAACATTTGAGCCACCTTCTGTAACCGTCGCAACCGGACTTGCGGCCCACCCAGCGGCACCGACCGTGAAACTGGGGACCACGCCTGCGACGCCCGCGGCGAGCTCGAGCACCTGTGAAACGGCCTGCAAAACCGCAGAGACTCCCTCAAGGACGAGATGCGCCTTCTCGGCGTCATTCATGAACTGGATGTTGGCGTAATACGCATAACGGATGTCCGCAATCTCACGGGATTTCTGGACTGCCTCCAGCGCTCGCTGAGCCTCAGTGACCGCCTGCGACTTCACGTCCTTCACTGCCTGCAAGGCCTGGATCTCGTTGCTGGATCGCAGGAGAGCGAGCACCTCACCATCCTGCTTCTCGAGCGCGCCCAGCAAGGCAGCACCGAGACCACGCACCTCACCGCAGAGTTCGACGGCCTTTTGTTGCATGGTCGCAAACCGGTAATGTGGTAGTGGCGCATTGAGGTCGCTGAGAGCGCTACCAATGTCGACGCCGGCGGCTGCCGCCTGGACAAGGAGGGCCACATCAATCGGTGGCTCGAAGAGCGGTAGCTGCCGGACCACTCCCTCGATATTCATGCAGTGTCGGATCTTGAAAAGGCGGTCCGCAACCGTATCCCAGTAGCCGAGCAGTTTGTCGTTTTTGGGGACACAGAAATATAGCGTCGGAGCCAGCACGGGCGGGACTGGGTTGGCCCCGCCGTTGACGGGCGCTGTGGGCGTTGGCTGAATGAGGTTCTCGATCTGTACCAGCGGGTCGGAGAAATCGCCTCCACTCGGAAGCTCGTTGAACGTTGCCGCAGCAACCGTCGCGCGTGGGGGAATTTCTTGCGGGCGTGGCCCGAGGATCTCAGCCGCAAGCACGTAGATCAGGGTCGCCTCGTTGATGTCTTCAATCGTGTCCTGTCGAAAGAGCTGGTCGCCCCAGGCGATCAGGTTGTCGATGTACTTCATCACGACCGTCTTCTGATACGCACTGATGCGCAGGCGGGCGATCAAATGGGGATTGAACGCGTTGTCGACCCATTCCTGGACCTGCTTCTTGAATTCATCCTTCTCCGTCGAATACCCGGCCGCGGCCAGAAGCTTTAGGAGATCCTGGATCGGCTTCTGCGTTGCGGCTTCAAAGAACGGCCTCACCTGCCAGAAGCGCTGCGGCGATGGCGCGGACGAACGATCCGTCGGATCGAAGATGTAGTGGAACCATCGCTGGGCGTCCTCGAAGCGCTGATTTACGCTAAGTCTGGTCGCGATGAGCAGCGGCGCGTGAAAGAAGATCTCCCAGTTGTAGAGAGCGTAACTGCCGCTCGCTGAGAAATCGATGTCCTCGAGCGGGTATGGGCGACCGACCATCGTCGTATCAGGTTGATATTCACCCGCGAAGTCGAGTGGCGTTGTTTGCTGCAGAACGTCGGGCTGCAGTTGCACCGGCCGCTGCAGCAGCCCGTCGATGCCGAAGCGATTCAGCTCGCTAAGGAAAAGACAAACGTAGGGGTGATAGAAAGTCTCAAAGATGAGCCCCTGCCAACCAATCAGTGGCACCTCCCACGCAACGTCGTAACCGGTATAGGGCAGGACCGAACCGTCGAAGACCGTTGCCCTATCCGCGGCGGTCGCAACCGCTGCGGCCCGGGCCGGCGCCGGAACTGCGAGGGCTGTGGCCCCGGCAGACGGTGAAGCGGCCGTGGCCGCGACGGGTCCCGCCCCACCGGCGATCGCCAGATGGCTGTCGACCACGGAGAAGGCGGCAAACGTTGGGTTGGCAACTAGTGGATCGCTCAGCCGCCAGGCTGGGCCTGGATCGCCACCATCCGGTTGATGGATCAGCCGCTGCTCATAGAGCTTATAGAACGGGAGCTGCGATATCGCCACGCCGTCGGTCTCGAATTGTGTCGAAACAAAGGGGTAGATCCATGTTGGCTCAACGAAGAATGTCCTCGCGGAATCTTCGTAGAAGAAGGGTCTGGTCGCGACAAAAGCTGGGTCCTGGTGCCCGTACATCAGCTCAAACGCGGTTGGGGTGGCATGAAGCACAGTCGCAGGGCTCGTTCCCCAGGGGACCTGTAGCGTCGACTGGCCGGAGGATTCGGCGAATAGCTCGCCGGATACCACTGTGCCCGGTGCAGGCTGCAGGGCGTTGGCCGGTGGATAGTTTGGGTCGAACAGACCCACAACAGAGACTTTGCCATGACAGTCGATCTGAAACGCACCGATCAGCTCGCTTCGCTGGTCCTCGCGCTTGCTGCTTGATCCCCCCACGGTCGTTATCGTTGGCGCAGGCGGAAAGTCAATAATCGTCGTAACGGTGCCGGTGGTGACCGTCTCGGTTTTGGCAAAACAACCAATCCATAGGTCGCCAGACGGCGTGAACTCCCCCTTGAACGTGAACGCGCCCTGATCCAGTTGAGCGCTGGTACTCATCGTCGTCACGTTGTCGGTCGTGATCGTCCCGCCGCCGTCGACACCGACCTGCCGGGTTTCATCCGTAGACTCGAACAAGTGGCCGGCGTCGAGTGCCACCGTTGACACCTTCTTGGCCAGCCACTTGTCTTTCTTGAACTCGCTCCACGCGAGCTGAATACTGAAATACTTTTTGGCCTCGCTACCCGCTTCACCTTTCGGCGGGATCTTCCCCGTTTCCGTTTTTTCCTTGAAGACCGGCCAGAGGAGGTATAGACGTCGGTTGAAAATGACTGGGAGGACGTCGTCTGATTCGATATCGAGATCGATTCGCTCCCATGGAGTCCAGGTCAGTCCCTGGAGGCGCTGGCGATGGTAGTAGATAAACGGCGTCCCGCCGCGTGTCCGGCCGACAACGTGCAAAATGTCGACCGTCTTCGCCCCCGTCCAGTCGGTTTCGACTTGCTGGTATTCGCCCAGGATCTCGAGACGCGCGACCTCATCCAATTTTTCCAGGTACTTGAGGTACGCCTCCTCGACATTCTCGGCGGTGACCTCTTTCTGAAGTAGCCGATTTTCGAGATCCTGAAAGAAGGGGGTCTTGTTGTCGCGCAAGGTCGGTTCAATCCAGTTCTCCGGGTATAAGAAGACTTTCCGATTTGCCTCCCACACCCGGTAGCTCCGCATCCACTGCCAACGCCGGCGATCGTCCTTCGATAGCCGGACCCCCGATTCCAGGTTCATGAGACACCGCTGGATGAATAGCTGAGCAACGCCGATCGCCTGTTTGATACGAGACGTCAACTGGCATGGGCTCATGTCGACGTCGATGAGGTAGTAATCGAAGAGGCTGGCCGACGTGAACCAATTTGCCCCAGTCGCCAGCTCAGGGTGGACGAGCAAGTAGGCGACCAGCGCCGCTCGCTGCTGCTCGCGGAGCTGATCACGCAACGGAGCCGCAATGGTCAACCATTGGGTGTCGTCATACTGGGCCTTCACTGTGTTCTTGACATCCTCGGCCTGGGGTTGATCCGGAACAGTTCTGGCCCATGCCAACAGCTTCGCGAACGAGACGCCGAGCCGGCGCCGCATCGCAAAGCACGCCTGCAAGGCGACAAGCCAGACTTCGTTTTTGAAAGTCGCCACGACGAGTCCGAATCCCGCTGCGTCGACCAGCGTGCTCAGCTCCTGGCGGTCCCATCCCGTCGACCGGGTGATGACATCCTTCACCTGGTCCATCGTTGCCGTACCGCTTGACGCGAGCCCGAAAATGTCGAATAGATCGCTCACGCCACCAGGTAGGGCATTACGCAGGGTAAATAGCTGGTTCAGCCGCTCGAGCTGGGCGAACAAGGCTGGAGTGAAGCTGCCGGAATCAAGCGGAATGGCATTGGGGTCAAACCCACCGAAATCGGTCCCATGGGCCGCCACGTACGCCAATTCGCGGGCCGTCATCTTGAAGGCGTTTACAAGGAGCGCGAGCTTATAGAGCAGGACATACGATTGGACCACCGGCTCGAGCCGCGTCAAGCCAGCTCCGGAAAATTGCAGATCCGCCGAGACCACGCTCTTTTGGGTCGACACACTCCTCCACGAGAGTTGCAAAGACGCATTGCTCACCGCGGCGGTCGTGTATTCGAGCTTGATGTCGTGGAATTGCTCGTCGGCGATCAATTGAATCGGCGTGGCAGCGATGAATTCAGCAGGTAGCCCGTTGGCCCACTGATCGATGAGCAACGTCCCATCGACCCACAACCTGACGCCGCCATTGGTTCGGATCGAGAATGTGTAAGCCTCCCGGAATGGTGCCAGGAGCTTACCGGCCAGCCTGACGCTGAACCCTGGGACGATTGACGGATCCGGTGTGCCTGATCCCCACACCATGTCGACACCATGCTCCACTCGAGCGATTTTTTGATTTGTTAGGTCCGCGTTTTGGTAGTAGGTCGCCAGCAATCCATCCCCCACCAGGGCAAGGTAATCGGCCATCGCCGGCTGGGTGTTGTCCGTTTTCGCCTTGACGATCGAGCGCAGCAGCGCCGCGGTGATGCCGGTCTCCAACTTGAGCGCATCGCTCAGTGTCTGGGTGACGGTGCTCTCGCTGTGGGTGCGCCGCAGAAATGCGAGCAGCCGCGCGAGCACATAGGTCATAGCCGTCTTCCGGTACACGGCCTGAAGGTCGGCGGTCGCGGGCTGAGCTGCTACGAGTAGGTTGCTAAAAGCTTCGGCCGGATCGAGGAACGCGAAGTTGACCTGGATGAACGCCCGATTGGCCGTGGTGTCCAAGGGGATGTTGCGGATAAATGCCACGGCCTGCTGAGCCGCGGGATCAGGCAGGACCGTCGAGAGCTGTTGATGGAGGAGTTCCTCAGTCACGTCATCTGGCATGGCTGTGTCATCCACGATGCGACTCAGGGCGTTCTGCAGCCGCATGAGTATCAAACTAATAGCGTCGCGGGAGGGAGCGATACCATGCACCGAGTCCGAAAGACTCCGGTAGATGTAGTCCAGCTTGGGAATCGAAAGCCCGCCCTGACGCACGGTGTTGACCCGCCGGACGAAATCCCTGGTTGTCGCTGGCGTCGCGAAGAGACTCGCCCCCGTCAGCGCCTCGAGTGAGAGCAGGTCGGTCATTCTAGCCTTCAGCGCCCGCTTGAGCACCGTGTAACGGTAGACGGTCGACAGATTGGCGATGTTGAGCTTGTCGTCGTTGAGCTCCGCCGACACCAGCACCGCGAAGTCTGCAGCGCTGATGTGAAGCGTCGCGAGAACAGCCGGCACATGCTGCGAGATCTGGCCAATAACTGCGAGCTCGCCACCCGATAGTGCAAAAGCGGCGTCCAGAGGATTCAGGACTTGCTTGTTCAAGAAGAGCCGCGCGTACAGAGATTGCTGGCCTGGAACGTTGGGCTGCGTATCAATTGGCCCGTAGAAGGCGAGCAGCTGCTCGATGGGGACCCCCAAGTCCGCTCGTAGCTGCACGATGTCGGCGACTGCCGACAGAAATGGTCCATCGATGTCGGTCGCGTTGAGCACCGTGATCGCCCTGTCAAGCTCATGGATCGCCCACCCAAGTTTTCGCCATAGTCGCGTGAACCGGTGAAGGCGCTTGAGGCCGTCAGCATTCATCTCAGGGATGGTGAGCTTGCTGATTTCGCAGGTGTCCGGATCATTTGGGTCGTTGGAAACGATGTCGAACTTCTGGTCGGGACTCGCCGACCTTATGAAGTCGGTTCCGAGCAGCGTGAACAGATCAGCGTAAGCAAGCCCAGATCGGTCAAGAATGGTTTGAACCGCGCGCAAGGCCGTAGGGTCCAAAACCGGCTGTCCCCAGTAAATCCCAGGATCGCCGGCGGTCGTACCGTCGATGATCGTCCGCTCGAAGGACGTCATCCCAAGGCTCGCAGCAGCGATATCGAGGTCGGTTGGGACCGGCGTCGCACCAGGCTTCTGGAAAGCCACCATGAGTTGCGTGCGTGTCACGCCTAGATAGTTCAGGTAGATTGCGACCTGGCTCGCCCATAGGTCAAATGGGAGAGTCCATGGGTAAACTGCCTTTGCAAGCCGTTCGTAAGCGCCGTCGGTTATGCCCGTCTTGAGGTTGATGTATTCAGGATTGGCTGCCAGCTCCGCCGCTGTCCAGGTAGTCTGGCGCTGTCGCGAGGGGACGGCTGTGGTCGGCGAGACCACGCTCTCAAGCACCTCGTTGACAAGGTCGACATACGGCAGGGGCGTTTCGGCGTTCGCGCAGGACAACTCGATATCGCCAATGTCGGGACGCCGCTGGAACAGAATGTCCAGCGCGGTTCCCGTGCCCTCCGAATTCCAGGGACGCGCCTTGAGGAACGATAGGAGATCGGCCAGGTAGGCGGCTGGGCCGTAGACTGATCGGCAGTGTTCGCAAGCGCACAGGTCCAGCGTCCCGAACAGGGTCTGCCAGTTTGGCACTTGCTCCAGTTCGGCGGGCGGGTTTGGCGTGACGGCCAGCTCGATGTTGTTGATGGCGGCGCCGTATTTGGCAAATATCGTGGCGGCCGCGGCCGCTACCCACTGTGCGCGGGCGTAGATCACCTCGGCTTGTGCATAGCCGCCAACTTTCGGCCCGTAGCTGTTGACAAAGCTGTCGTGCGCTGCCAGGGCGATACTCTGCGCCGAATGGAACCCATCGCTCAGCAAGGCCTGCGTGGAGTCGTACCGGCCGGTCACTCGGAGAACGCGCTGGGTACTTTTGAGGAGCTGGATGGTGCCCTGCGGATCCTTGAGACCATTGATCGCGCTGGGGTGAAGGGCCAGATACTGATCGACGTTGGTTCGCTTTAGGTCAAAGTCCTGGCTTGCCGCGATAAACGCCAGCAGGTCGTCCGACCCCGAGAATGGATTTTGTTTGACGCGGCTTGCTACGACCTGGGTTGGAAAGGCTTCTTCGATGATCCCGGTGACCACCTTGATGAAATTCGTCTCCTTCTCCGGATCTGTCCGCCCGGGAACGTCCGATGGGACGCCCACGCGAGCGCCGTCTTGCTGGGAATTGACCAATGCCCGCCAAGCGGGCTCATCCAGCGTGGCCAGGTCACTTGGTGCCTTCACCGCTGGATTGGCCTGAAGTGCCTTCATCAGCGGAAGGTGGTTCTGGGCCACGAAGGCGAACTGCAGCGTGTTCTGAACCTGGTCGACCACACCGTCATGGCCAAAGGCCGGATCGGAGCGAACCGTTTTCCAGAAATCCTGGATCGGACCGCCGTGATTGACATAGGCTGTGACGAGCTTCTCCTGCAGGTCGGGCGTCGTTAGGACCGTCCCCAGCAGCGAGCCCAGTGAGGTCTGGCCGGCGACCGGGTTCTGCAGTGACTGCTTGACAGCGAGCTTCTGCACCGAGTCGAGGGCGGTGTCGACCTTTGTCTTGAGGCTAATTGGCGCGATGTTCTGGCTGACCGCAGCCTCGAGCGCCTGACGTAGCACCACCGGGCTCTGTGCCAACAGTTTCGGGAGATCGGTTGGCACCGATTCACGGAAGAGGCCATAGTACGCCTCGGCAGGAATGTCAGTTAACCCGGCAGCTCGTACCGCGGTGACCCAGAACCCAATGCGCTCGGCCGGCTCGTCTGTCTCACCTGCCAGAAACTTCACGTCGTCGTCGGTCAGGTCCGCCGGCGCTGCGCCGTCGAGGAGAGGTGTGATCTCAGCCACGAGGCGTTCGAATTCCGACGGCCCTGCGTATTGGCCGCCCCCGACCATGAGATCGACGCTGGCCTCGGCACCGACGTTGAAATGCACCGACGACTCAACGAGCACGGAGCCGTCCTCGGCGTAGGCACGAACAACGAGATCGGCGACGCCCTTTTCCGGCTTTGAAATCTGCTTCGGCATATAGTGAATCTCGTACCGGCCGTCGTTATCGGTCTTGCTCGTGCCGAGCGGGTACTCGCTTCGCAAGTCCTTGTCGACGGCCTTTATTTCCACACCGGCGATCACCATGCCGGCGGCGTCCCTGAGCTGGCCGCGGACGACGTAGCCCGTTGGCGGCGGACCAGATCCGGGCGGTTGCTTCAAAATTCTTGAGTCGATCGGGATGATGATTTCGGCGTTCGGCCAGCGCGGACTCCACCGAATTCCGTGCTCCGTGCTCGCCACCAGCCTGCCGCCCCAATAGAGGTGGAAAAACAGGTCGGGCCGGCCGTCTCGGACCAGGTCGCGCAAGCGCTCGTGGCTGAACTCAATCCGAAATACGCCGCGTTCATCGGACGTCCCATCGCCGATGAACGCTTCGCTTCGCCGATCCTCGTCCCAGGCCTCCAGCCGGATGCCGGGCAGCCCCGCGTGGGAGGTCGTATCGATGACGCGGCCGTCGATTACGTAATGCTTCGAAGCTGCGACTCTTTGCATTCGATCCTCCAAGCCGTAAGACCCAACCCGTCAGCTGGAGTGCCTCACCGGACCCGCACGGTTACGACGATCCAAGGAAGATGCTGAGAAGGAACCTGTCCCGGGTGACAACGCCGTCTACAGCGTCGTCTCTGTGGCGCAAGCCCCCAGCGCCGTCCCCTTACCCCCGTTATACCTGCCGTCGGATGAGTCTCGGTTTACCACTTGCTCCAACTGCTGTCAAGCACCGCCATCGGCCATCCCGACCCCGACCAACGCGTCAAGGATTATGCTGGGCGTGCCAAGCGACACGGCCCATCAAGGGGAGGCAGGAAATGGGGAACGAGCAGAGTGGTCCGAGCTGGCCGACGGCCTTTGTTGCACTGGGGTTTCTCGCGTTTATTGCCCTGGTGTTCTATACGGTTTACGGCAAGGATGGCATGGATGGAACGACAAAAGCCTGGGCGCTTATCGGTCCGATTATCGGCGTCGTTACAGGTGCGATCCCATCCTTCTTCTTCCGCGGGATCGCTGTCGACGCGCAGAAGGACGCCAAAGCAGCGACCCTGGCCATGCCGAACGACCCAGTCACATTACAGCGCTTTCAGGACTTGCGCTCGAGAATGTAAATACCGTAAAACGCTCGTTTGACACGAGCTCATGACCGTGGTACGCGGAACGCGTACGTGGCAATCCCGATGAGCTAGGAGGAATCGCGGAGAGCGAAGGCGTCACGGCACGGTGCGACTATTCTTTCGAGCGTGCCTGAACGCGCTCCTCGATGGAGCTCGAGCTTAACTCGGGCCCAGAGGAGGTTGGGGGCGGGCTGAGATGGACAGGGTGTATGGGATGAGGGCGTGGCGAGAGTGGCTGAAGCACGCGCCGAGCAACCTGGCTGGCCACATGACACCGAGATGGCAGGTTGGCCGCGAGGACGAGCGTGGTCGAGTCGAGTCGTACGTCGATCTGCAGGAGATCGTGTCGTTTCTCAATGTCATGAACAAAGGCGAGATTCTGCTCTTCCGCGGCCAGCCCGACGACTACGAGCTCCTTCCGACGCTCTACCGGAAGATCTGGCACCCGCCTGTCGCCGTCGGTTTGGAAGCGGTCGACCTGACTTCGGACCGCCAGCACTTTGTCCGGCAGCTCGAGCGAGCACGGAAGTTGGTCAGGCTTCTTCTGCAGGGCCGTCTCCCTCGCTGGCGACCGTTTGACATAGTGCCGACCGCTGCGTGGGCGGTGATCCAGCACTACAACATCTGGCCTACGCCAGCGCTCGACCTAACAAGCTCGTTAAGGGTGGCAGCGTCTTTTGCGCTGGGTCTCAAGCAGGCACGCGGCGCGAGCAGAAGAGCCTCTGCGCTGGATAGAAAACCTGGCTACCTGTACGTCTTCGGCTTCGACCAGATCATCAGCGATGTGATGAGGCTCGATGCTGCTCCGGACGACGAGACCGAGCGAGCTGCACTGGAGCTCAACGTTGTCCGGCTGAGTGCACTCTGTCCACCCACCACGGTTCGTCCGCACCTACAGGAGGCCTTCCTCGTTACCTTTCCGCTCCCGGCGGATGAGCTGCGGCCGGCCGCGACGGCAAACGCGCGCCTCATCGCCGTTATCGAGCTCGTCGAACCCCGAACGGAGGCTTTCTGGACCACCGACTTTCCCCAGCATTCCGAGGCTCTCCGCGACGATGAGCTCGCAGCCGAGATTGCGCGCCGCATTACCTATCGATTCGAGGAGGAACGGTTATCGCTTGGCGAGCTCGTGCCCTAAATCGTCACCCGTGATTGGGAGGCCGAGGGAGTCGTTTACAGAATTCCGAAATTGCCGTCGTGCTCGCCTCCTGAATCGCGGCCGCCTCGGCTCGGGAACCCCTATTCCGACTGAGGCCACTTTGGTTCTACGTCATGGGCCTCTCCTGCTCCCGGCCAAGGCGGCATCGTGACGCCGATCGCCGTCAAAGGTTCGTAGCCAAAGGACCGAAACTGAAAGTGCGTTCCTACTGGTATAGAAAGGCAAACGCCAGGCTCTAAAGCGACGATCTCCTCTCGCTGGCCCTGCTTCCGCCACATCTGGCCGCGGCCCATGAGGATGTACCAAATTTCTTCCACGGTTTTGTGAGCGACTGCACCGGAGGTCCGGCCGGGGCCGAGTTCGAAGTGGGCCATGCCGCCGTGGTCGAGCCCCAGAAGGATCCTAACGTCCGAGCCGTCTGGTGCCACGTCGTCTCGTGCTACTGGGAGCCGCTTCGTATCGAACTCGATGTCTACTCCCTCTGGCGGATTCCGCCTTCCACAGCATAAGACTGTGCCACAAGTTTTGATGCCATGAAAGGAGCGGGCCTCCGCTCCAGTGCTTAGAGCTCGACTATCGTCGGCTCGAGAGACAAGCGACCAGAAGGAGGCCCAGATATGGTTTACATCGGCGTCGACCTGCACCGCAAGCGTTCGCACGTCGTGGCGCTCGACCAGCCTGGCGAGGTGCGGCTGAGCCGGCTGCCACGATGGTCGTTGCGTCGCGTCGATGCACAGCCGTGAGAAGGACGGCGAACGGCTCGGTGTAGTCTGCGGCCACGATCCGGCAGCTGTACCGCCGACCTACATGGAATCCTTCGACTGTTAGCGATTGGAAGACAGCTCGCAGGAGTTGCAGCAGCAGTTGGGGCTGGAGGGCACCCATCCCTTAGAGCATGGCTGCGTCTCCGATCGTGCCCAGGGTTTCGAGCACGGCTGCAGCCGAGCGATGACTCGCCCGGCGACTGTCTAGGGGTATAAGACCAAATCCCATAGATGAACCTTGCCAGGGTCGACAAGGTGGACGCTCGTCGGGGTGGAATCGAACTTCTGTAAGGCGAGCGTGGCATCATACTGGTGCACCAGCTCATCTCGAGTGCGCAGGCGCGCGACCCCAATAACTGTCGATACGGCACAAACCAACAGGTCGTTAGCTGGTCGTGACGCTGTTCGCAGGGTTCACCGCAGAGGGAGGCGTCTTCTAAACAGCGCGGTCGCGCCCGTGTGCACCAGCAAAGCGAATCGTCCATGTGGCACTGCCCTTGCTTCGTTCCTGGTCAGATCAATCATCTCTCGCTTAAAGCCGTCACTGCGTGGATGGCGGTTGAGAACCTGTTTGCGATTCGCCGGGCTGATATCGCACAAGCGGAGGCCGGCGACGTCCGCCATTGAGCCCCACTGGACGTAGCATCCGATTGACCCGTCGCGGTTCACTGAGATGCCGGGAGACGCATGCACGGCAATGGCGTCCGCCAGGATTTCCGCGACATCGTTGCTCAGGCCGACGCTGGTCGCGCACTCAATTGCGCATTTCCCGCTCGCCAGTGTGAAGTCCTGTCCTGGCGTCGGGTCGCGGAGCCCGTAGTCGTGCAATAACGCGGCGCAGTAGAAAATGTCGTCCTTGAGCTGACACCCGTCCAGTTTCGCGAGAGCCAACCCGAATAACCAGGTCCGATACGAGTGCTCGGCAACCTCAGGGCCCTGTTTCGCGCATGCCACGGCCGCCTCCAGGGCGAGCGGCGACATCGGCGGCTGGAACGTCTTGACATCGATCAGCGCAGCATCGCGCGAACTCCAACCAATCGCCAGCCTAATTAGTCCAAGGGCGTTTTGCGGCACGCTGAGAACGACTGCCGCCAGGAGGCGCAGGGTCTCGATCAGGTTCAGCCGGCCGCCAGTCCGTCGGACCCAGTACAGTCCGCCGAGACGATTCATATCAACCTGAGTCATCGGATTCTGCCTCTTTCAAGCGGATCGCCACTCAACAGCGGGCGCTACCGTTGCGTGAAAAGGTGGGCGAGGAGAAAGCCCCAAAAAAAAGCCAGCGGCCACGCCAGATAGACGTAGTGCGTGGACCACCAGGCGAAGTCGTCTCCCACTGACGCTTGCCGCCGGCCTCGGAGAGCGAGTACGAGATCCACGATGACGACTACCAGCAAGACCAGTGGAGCCAGAAGCGCAAGTATTACCAGGAACGCATGTAGGATGGGGAGGGCAATCTGAGAAATCTGGCTAAGGTTCATAGCTCCCGTCGATAGGCCAGCCAATGGCCGAGCAACGCGGAGATGGCGGTTGCACCAAGTAAAGATGCCTTGGGAGATATGTAGTCAGCGCAGCGAACGTACCACGTGATTGGCCAGTAGCTGCCAGCACCGGCAGATACCGAGTAAGCCTCGTACAACAAACCGATCGATACGAAGATCAACAGAATAACCAACAGTACTCGGAGGATGGTCGGAATTGGTTGCAATCGACTTTGGTACGGAACAGGTGGCGCGTGCCGTGGATACAGATGGTTTAGGCGTTTTCGCCCCCACCAGTTTCCGAGCACGAAGCTAGCGAAGCAGGCGGACAGCATCACGGCACCCCAACCGCCGATTGGCCCCTGAAATGGCGGGTACGCTGGTTGCCCAGGTGGCTCGCCTGTTAAATCGGCCGCCGAGAGACAAGATGAGACATTCAGTACAGATGTTCCAGGAATACTCGTATGGAACTGCGCTGCCGCAAGATGAAGGAGCGAATAAACTAGAACCCCCACCGCTACGAGCGTCGTTAGGCCAATAAGGACCGTTGAAACCCAATAGCTAACGGGAGTTGATCCGCTGCGCACGGTCATTTCCAAAACCGATGTCCAAGTGCGAAACCGATCAAAACGAGTGCTGGCCCCATGACCACCGGCCAAGCAACCCGTTTGATCGACCACTCGGGAAGTGACCATGAAGCGCTTCGAGCACCGGCGATGCCGTTTTGAATGGCGAGCACCGCCAGACTGGCGAAGAGATAACCGCCAGCAATAGCCGCCGCCGCGCCTGCATCAAGTCGAAGGAAAACCACTGCCAGGATGAGACCGACTGCAACGATGGCGAACGCACCCAACCATGGCAGCAAAACGTTTATGTCTCGTACGGTCATTTGGGCGGCTTCTCTCCTCCGGAGCCGTCAGACTTACCGCCCTCGGCGCCTTCCTTCTGCTTCAACTCTTTGCCAAAGACCACTGACGCCACACAGCAAATGTCGCTAGCGCACGGGGTCATGGCGTGTTCGCTCCTTACGCCTTCCACCCACTGGTTCTCTGATAAGAGAAGCAGAACCAACGGTGGTCTAAGGTCCCTGCGCGTGCGGGTCGTCATCGTGAGATCCCGACTCGCCCCTGCAGCTCGCCACCTGCAACCCCGACAGGAACAGCCCGCCAGGAAGGTCGCCCCACCGTTACCCCTCCTTCCTACCTAGCTGCCTATCACTGGTACGAGTCGCTGTCAAGCGAACGGACGTACGACCCTTCTTGGACCTTGGCCCATGGTCTGCTGGCGTGCCATAGCCCTCAACGGGTGCTGTGGACTACTCATACAGAAGGCCTTCGCGGTGTGCAGCGGATCCGTGATGTTGTCATGCCGCTATAAAAGCCAGTCCTTGAGGTGGCCGCGGTGATTGACACTTCCGGCAGCACGGGCGACCGCATCCTCGGCCAGGCCTTGACCGAAATCGACGGATTGCTCAAGAAGCTCGGCTTAAGCCCAACGGCAGCTCCGCGTCATCGCACGCGACGCGGCCGTCCAGAAGGTCCAGCTCGTTACGGCCGCGCCGCCAGATCGAACTGCTCACGGTGGTGGGACAAATATGGGCGAGGGCATCGCCGCCGCCTCGCGCTTGCGATCAAACCTGGTTCGAATCCCTCTGGCAACAAACGGCCGTTCGTCTATCCCTGGGCCGGTCGGGTAGGGTAGCTCCTTTAAAGGCCGTTTCGTGCTTTGACGGTCCCGTTTTGGTGCCGAGGACCTTCGAAGGACTGACGCCTTTAACCTAGTACGTTAAGGACGATTACATTGTGAAGGTCGAGATCCGGGCGGTCTATTTGAAGAGCATGCGAGAGAAGCGCGGCCTCACTCAGCGCCAGCTCGCCAAGGACATTGGGATCAGCCAAAACTAATCCCAGCTCTTGAAGCCGGAGCTAGGAGGCCGGGACGCAACGTCCAGGAACGCCTGCTCAACTACTTCGGATGCGCGTTTGAGGAGTTGTTCGAGATCGTCCTAGTGGATCCCGAGACCTCCGATGAGCGGATTCTGCAGCCCGCAGGACAGATGCCCGGGGCTACGAAGCGCTGACCACCAGCTGTGGAAGCTTCTCACCGGCAGCAACTATCCCAGCTGCGTCCCGGCGGCCCAATGCTGCCAGGAGGACGACAAAGGGATCTGAGTACTCAGCAGCCAAGATGCGGCAGCCATATTGCTTGCCCACGTGGACTCCCTCGACGGTAAGCGATTGGAAGACGGTGCGAAGCAGTTGCTGCAGCAGGTGAGGTTGAAGCCGCCCCATATCCTCTAGCATCGCCACGTCTCCGATTTTCCCGAGAGTCTCAAGAACGCCAGCAGCAGAGCGGTGATCGGCTCGACGAGTGTCAAGCCTCGCCAGGCCAGCGCGATGGGCTGCAATATCCTCCTTAAGCCGGGCGATGCGCTCTTCCTTTCGGATATGTTCTTCGCGGTCTGACGTTACCTCCAACGACATTCGGAGATTCTCCAGTCGCAGCTCGATGTCTGTAATGGCCTGGCTGTGGTGGGACCGCCGGCGGCGCTCCAGATCAGAACTTCCATCTCTGGCAAGCGTTTTCGAAATCGCCTCCTCGATCTCGTCTGGAGGTAGCAGGCTGGCGAGGTAGGGGATTACCCCTGCGCTTACCGACCGTTCTCGAATGTTGAAGCCACGACAAACGGCCTCGCCTCGAGCCACCCACTGCGTGCAGCGATACGTAGGCAGGCGCAGACCGTGTCGGTCATGGGTCGCTCGGAAACCATGCATGGTACCGCCGCACTTCGGGCACCGAAGGATTCCCGAGTAGAGATACGTCGACCGGATCGCGCGCGTCGTGAAGCGGCTTGCTCGGTTCGCCAAGGCTTGTTGGGTACGGAGCCAAAGGTCAGATTCCACGATTGCGAGTTCTGGATGGTCGACAGAAACGTTATTCACATGAGCCATCAGGTCACTGCGTGGATGTTGCCCGCGTCTCTCGCTTTCAGGCTTAGCCCATAGGGCAACACCGCGGTACAGCGGGTTGGTGCAAATTTCGTGGATGTCTTGCCTCCACCAAGGCCGGAGTGCCCCATCGCCGCCATATCGAGCCGCAACCTTGGCTTGCTGTTTCAACTCCTTGACTGATCGCCAGGTCCGGCGGTCGGCGTTGAGGATCGAGGCTACCTCACGAAGCCCGTGGTCTAGAGCGAGTTGGTAAATTCGACGAACCAAGTCAGCTTCCTGTTGGTTAATCGACTGGACGCGTCGAGCCTTGCCGTCAACCAACTCTGTGCTGCGGTCATAGCCGAACATCTCACGCCGACGCGTCACCATCCCCGTCTGGCGCGCCTCCTCCTCAAGGCCGCGGACGATGCCACGCAGGTTCTGGCGCTTCTGGATCTTGGCTCCGAGAAACTGGACATCGGATGTCAGATCATCGGCGTCCAACCGCAGGTCGTAGATCTTCTGTTCGTCAATGATTAGACAGCCGGCGCGGCGGCAGACCTGCTTGATGAGCTGACCGTCGATAAGGTCTCGGTCTCGGGCCAAACGCGTGTGGTCCTGACACACGAGCGCCCCGATCTCTCCCTGCCCAATCCGATGCAAGAGGGCCTGAAGAACCGGACGATTGTGCAACTCCTCCCCCGAAACGCCAGCCTCTAGATGGAACTCGACCTGCTCGAAACCGTGTACCCGCGCGAGCTCAGGCAGTCGTCGTTCGGCTTCCTGTTGTGAGTAATTGCCGATCTGCCCGGCGGTCGAATTCCTGTGATAGCAGGCCGCTATCAAGGGGCTCTTCTCGGGTCGCCTTCCCTTGTCTGGGTTAACCACTCCGCGAACCGAATCAGAATGCTCGCGATCTGGTCCGCCGCCACGAGCGTAAGGTCCGGCTGGATCGGCCTTATCGCTGTCGTGCGAGGTTGGGTCAGTTGACCCTGGTCGTAACATCGGTCGGGTTGTCGTCCTTTTGCGGACCGCTGCTTGTCTGTCGGTCCGACTCGTGGGTCGACAGTGTATCGCATCGCCGATGAAATGTCACGCTCGACGCGCTGCTTAGCGAGCCGCATCGTGTTGTGACGGTGAAGGCGACTGCTTCACGGTGACGCCTTCACGCATGCGGTGCGTGAGGCAGCCGCGGAGTGTCCGGCGATCCGAGCGACAAGACACCGAGTCGTTCCAGGGATCGGATAAACGACACATCGGAGTGAAGATTGACCGTGTTCGGCTCGTCAGTATCAGAGATGCGCAGTTGTCGATCCTGGATTGCGCTCAGGAGAGCGACATCATTGGCAAGGCGCATTCGATGCAGCAGTCGTAACCGGACATCCGCCGACTCGTAGCCCGGATCATCAAGGAGTGCAGCCACCAACCCACGAAAGCCGTCTGCCTCGCACGCTCGCAAGAAGACGGCGTCGGCAGCGGGGTGATAGAGCATCCGCAGAGGGAGCTCCTGCCGATCTCCTGGATGAATCAATCGGTACATCAGGCTGCCCTCGTTCGCGTCCGTTGCCAGGCCGAGCGCTGGTAGACCCAATAGAGCTTGAGCTTGTCCTTCGGCCGCACGAAGATGAGGTCGGCGAAGCGTCGCAAGAGACGATCGCCATCGTCGGGATCGCGTGGGCTCCGGTGGCTTCCCAAGGGCGTTCGCTCTCCAGGAATGGCCGTGTCAGGGAGCTCGGCCGCGCGCTTCGTCACCCAGCAGGCCAGCTTGATGTTTGCCTGCAGGCGAGTCGGATCCAAACTCGAGTCGAAGTAGCGGTACTCGATGGTCCGGTTTTGTTCGAGGATGTTGCCGAAGTTCAGGCCCACCGAGTGACTGCTGCCGACGCGGCCGGCGAGGTCGCTGAGGCCCTGGACCTCCTCAAACTGTCCTGAGCCCATCGGGCCGCACCAGCGATAGCCGTTGGTGCTGCCGCGGTGGCTGCGTCCTCGCTGTCCCGTTGCGGCCGCCAGCCGATACATCAGGTCCTCGGCCCAGGCGCACACCTTCGCGACGCGGCGGAACTTGTTGACGTCGTGGTCCATTCCGGCGGAGTCGACCCCGACGTGGACGTGGCCGCCGGTGCGGCCGCTGGCGCGGGCCCCCTGGGCCTGCAAGATCTGACATACGCGTTCGAGCTGCGCCCAGGTCTCCGGCGTGTCCTGCAGGATCGGACTGACCACCTCGCCCGCCACGGTCGCGTCGTGTTCCACGGTCCATTTACCCGGAACGCGACTGCTTGAGTGGTAGGGCTCCTGACGTGCGCTCGAGGCTAAGCCGGCTTCATGCAACGCGCGCGCCACGGCATTGGGGTTGGCGCCATCGAACTCGATCTCGATGCCGAATGTCTGGTTCGGATCGCCAATAACGTTCTCGCGCTCGTAGCTCGCAGCCTGAGCGGTCATCGCCAGTCGCTTGAGCTCCCGATGCAGGGTTTCGTTGGTGACGAGTGATCGTTCGCCTTCAGGGACGTCCTGGCCCTGGAGCCGGAGGAACTCGTCCCAGAGCTGCTGCGCTTGCTCCTGCTCTCGCTCCGTTTGCTGGCGCTGCTCGCGATACTGCGCCAGCGCGGAGGCGTAGAGCTCAACCCAGGCCGGGCTATCGACTGGCGGGTCATCGTCAACCAGAGCGCCGACAGGAACGTCATCGAGGTTTCCCACCGGACTTGTCGCCTCAATGGCGACGGCCCGAGCATAGCCGACGACGGCCTGGAGGACGGTTGCAGCTGGACCGACCGCTGTACTGCTTGTTCGACCCTGAGACTCTCGACTTCCACCCTTGCTGGGCATTCAGCCGGCACGGGCCAATCGTCCGCGGAGCGTGTGCTGGATCTGCGCATAGACGTTCTTGAGGGTGTCTTCTGACATCCCCGGTGCCGAGTTTGCTTCCAAGCAGTACACGCGGCCGGTTTGCAGGTCCTCGATGACATCAACACCGGCGTAGTCCAAGCCAACTCGGCGCGCGGCTTCTTTGGCAACCACGGAGACGGCTTTGGGAATCACCTGGGCTCGCTCAAAAGTCCAGGCCGGATGGAGATCGTCGGGTGGCGCCGCGTCCGGAGGCCGCTTGACGTAGGCCGAGGCGATTCGACCGGAGAGCACCGAGACGCGGTATTCGCGGCGGTCTGGGATGAATTCCTGGAAGAGGTCATACCCGGCCCGCTCGGTCGGGGGATCGGCTATCGCGAGCACCGCCTTCCCGCTGCCACGAGTCCCGTGTCGACGCTTGGCGACGACGCGGTCGGAACCGAGCAACCCGACATCCTCGGGATTGGCGACGGTTCGTGGGGCCAGCTGGGCGAGGCGCCGAATCGACTCGACCTGGTCCGACGCAATCCGAACCGCGTCCGGCTGGTTGAGAGCAACGACCCCTGGTGGCAGGGTGTGGGTCGAGCCCCAGTTCAGAATCAATGGTGGCGGTTCCGTCGGTGGAATCTCGCTGGCATCTCGCACCACATGAATCCGGGCACCCTGGCTCGCCACTTCGCTGACGTGCTGGGTCAATGATCCAGACGAGATGGACGCCGGCGCGAGGATGTAGATCGGCACATCCTGCGGGGAAGGTGAGAAGGCGAGATCGCGAATCCGGACACGTCCGTCGGGCTGCTCCGGCACCTGGTCTGAACCGGCAATCAACCCCCGTGGCCGCTGCGCTGCCAGGTTGAGAAGCCTTGCCCTTGCTCGCTCCTGGGCACTGAGATCGACAACATGGTCCGCGAACAGGCCCGCTTGCCTCCGGATCGCTTCGAAGCCGTGGAGCTCCTCGAGCCGAGCCTGGAGATCACCCAGGGCCTCGCTGATCGCGGTCTCATCTGAACCAGCGCCGGCGCGTTCGAGCTGGCGAATCCGCGTAAGCAGGCGGCGAAGGCGGTACCGATACAACTCATCCGACTCGTCTGGCGGCAGCGCGCCCTGGCGGGCGGCCAGTTCGGCGAAGCGCTGCACTTCCGCACCGCGACGCAAAGTCTGGGTGAGGTCTCCCGCCAAGAAGTCTGCTGGGTCCGCGTGCACTGCCCCCACAACCGGCTCGCTGCCAGGGGCTACGGACTCGTACGGAGGAGCGGCTGGCTGCTCGCGCACCGCGGTCGGAGTCACCAGGGTCGCGGGAAGTGGTGCAACGCCATGTCCGGCCTGCCCGCCGCCTCGCTTAGACGGCAACGCGTGTATCCCCGTCGAGGATCTCGGCGTAAGAGCGATCGTTGTAGGCGCAGTTGTGCAAGAAATAGTCACGCGCTGACCAGGCAATCGGCCCGGCAATGCCTCCGAGTCGGCGGCGACGCTGCGCTCGGGCGTAGGCCATGCCGTTGCAGATGGTTAGCTGACGGCCTCGAGCGGCGCGACGGTAGGCGGCCAGGCGCTCGGGTGCATGCACCCCGCCGAGCATGAAGACGACCTCCGGCCGGACGGCGCGATGGAAGAGCGCAATGTCTTCGATGGTTTCGCGAAGCGCGCGGCGACTGGCGTGGACTTTGCGGCCGTCGCAGAAGAGCGAGACCGCCCGGAGCTGCGGCTGGCTATTGATCCAGTCCGCCCAACGACGGCCGTCGGGTTCGAAGAGACTCCAGCCCACATCCGGGATGGCGGGCAGGCCGGCTTCCAGGAGCTCGTGGTAGACGATGAAGGCGCGGCGCTGTTGCACGAGCTGCTCGAAGCGGGAGTGGTCGTACCAGACGGAGTAACTCGGACTCAGGATCAGATCGAATCCGAGGCCGGAGAGCGAGGCGATGATCGACTGCCGGTTGGCCCAGAACCCCTCCAGGACTCGGTCCTCGACATAGAACTCGAGCGCCAACTTCGTGCTCGGCGCCAGCCGATAGACCTCGCGAAGGGAAGCGCGGTGCTTGGGCGTCAACCCGCGACCCGTAACCCCCAACACTCGACCGGCGTGGAGCGCAACCCAGGGACGATCAATCTGGTCCGCATACGCTTGCACCAGCACCGGGAGATGGAGGGGCAGGTCACCAACCTGAAGGTGCTGGACGGGGCGTGGCCAGACGAAGTCCAGGCCTCCCAGTTGATCGATGACGGCGCGCCGGATATCCATCCGGAGAAGGGGACTGGTGTCGCAGTGGGCACAGCCGGCTTGAGCACCATGCGCTCGATGACGGCCAGCCATGCAGAAGTTGCAGACCTTGCCACAGGGCGACGCCGCTGGGCAGACCTCGCAGGTCAGCCCGCAGGCGGTCGTCACTGGGCTTCGGCCTCGAAGGCGCTCAGCGCTTGACGAAGATCCGCCAGGGTATCTCGCAGCTGTCCTCGTTCCGGATGCGTGAGCCCGCGATGGAGGTTGTTGACCATGCGGACGAGCTGCCGGCAAAGGTCACTGATTCGGGACATCTGGACCTCGAAGGCGAGGAGATCCGGGTGTTGACTGGGTGCATCCGTTGATTCGGCCAGCGCCGCAGAAACGGTAAGGTCAGGATCGCCGCGAAGGCGGTCAACGGCCTGGTGAACCTCTCGGTGGGTCAAGTCGCGGGCCCGCTCCACCAACTGAGCCTGCTGCGTCGAATCGTTGAGTCGCGCGATCTGGATGGCGTGCTCAGCGGGGAGCGTGCGCAGTTCATCCTGGAGTTGCGGATCGAGCCGGAGGATGGCGACCTTGGCTTTCCGACCGCTCTCGGAGATGCCGAGCGCTTTCTCGGTTTCACGCCAGGGAGCCAACGGTCCCGCGACAAGGCGTCCGTCCTGATTCACGACGTTGATCCGGTTCTGCACGAGGAGCGTTCGGAGGCCGTCGAGGTGTTCGAGAAACTCCTCGCGTTTGCCGATGCGCTTGTCCTCCAACGGTTGGAAGTCGACCGAGGCACCGCGTAGGAACTGCTCGGCAACGTCGCTATCGCGAAGCGTCTTGTGTAGAAAGATGGAGTGCGCCTCTTCCACGGGATCGAGGTCGGCGCGCAGATGGTTCTCTTCAAATTGCTTCTCGAGCCGCTCGAGATAGCCGAGTGGAGGGTGAAGGCGTGCCAGCACCCGGGTGAGCCCGGCGGCCCGGGCGGCGCGCCAGCGCTGCTCACCGGAGACGATCTGGTAGCGGCCGCGATTTCCCGGCGCCGGTTCGACGTCGACCAATGGCTGGTGACGGCCCGCCTTCATCGATGCCGACAGCTGCTCGACCAGCCGCATCGAGATGTTCACGCGCGGCTGGATCGGACAGGGATCGATCACCGCCAATGGCAGCACCGCGACGCCTTCAGGATGCGTCGCAGCCCGGGTCGTCACGCCCCCGCGCCTCCGGGCGGCTGCTCGGGATCGACGCGACGCGGCTGGCCGGATCGATCCAGGACCGAGGAGCCGACGAACTCTGCCAGGATGAAGGCGAGGCGGATCCGCCAACGGTTTCGACCCGCAACCTCGACGGGGGGGCCAGAGTGTGGCCCCGGCGGATGCCCGACGAGGCGAAGGTGATTCATGCGCCTTGCCCGCCCGCTGGCCGGCGCTCCCACCAGGCCGGCTTACCGATACATGCGTCCACCGAGTACGCGGAACGCGGTTGATTCGGGAGCTCGGCGAGACATTTCAGTCCGACCCGAGACGATGTCGACCGCCAAATCGGGCCGAGCGGCCCCTCCTTCTGCAGGCGTTCGGTGGTGGTCGTCCAGAACCGGCAACTCTCGCTGGCCGCGCCGCTGATCACCGCGGCGATTTCCTCTCGAACCTGCTCTTCCCGGCTGACCGATGGAACCACGAATAGGACGTTCGTGGTAGTCGCACGCTGTCGCCCGCGGAAATAGGTCCGGTAATAGGTCGCCTTCGATCGAATGCGGGCGCGTTTCAGCGTCCCGCGGTCCCATTCGAGGAAGAAGATGACCTCGCCTTCGGGGAGGAGATACCGGCCCCACCCATCGGGAATAGGTCCCAGCTCATGCGCTTCGGCATAGGCAGCCCAGCATCCCCGTTCCCCAACCCAGTGATACAGGCCCTGGTGACGAAGACTCCGGCTGGCAGCCGCCAGCGCCACGAAGAAGGCATTGGCCTCGATGTCGTGGAGCACGTGAAAGGCGCGGTTGCGGGCGTGCTCGGCACGCTTGACAAAGGGATCAGGGCTGGCGCCAGCGACTTGCGCCAGCACGCGCGCCCCCCGCCAGGACAGAAGGAAGACAGACGGACGCGGGATCCGTCCAGGTTGTCGACGCACACGCCATGAGACGAGCAAGCCGGATTGGGCTAGGAACCGCAGACGAAGTTGCGAACTTCGCGGACCTTGGAAGAACAGCTCCTCGAGTTGTTGTCGGTCGAGATAGCGGTACTGATCGAGCGCCATGAGGATGGCGACGTCTCGAGCGGTCAGGCTCGCTAGGAGGTCTTCGTTGACGATCTCATGCTGGGGAGGTGCTTGCGAGTCCTCGAACGTCAGGAAGCGGCGTGGACGGTGGACTTGCGTGAGCAGTCCCGGGGGTGAAAGCGCCGGTTTTGAATTCATAAAGGGCTTCGTTCCCTTGGACGAAAGGGTGCCCGAAGCCGTGCGCGAAGCCCTGCGGGCCCGCATCAGCTGTCACCGGATAGGTCGCTCGCTTTCTTGACGCCCTCCGAGCGGAGGCGGCGCACGATCGCTGCCTCGACGTCGGCGCGCGGTCGGCCGTAGCGGTGCAGGCTCGCCTGGACCAAACGTGCGGCATGGGCTTCGCCAAGGCTCCGCGGCGACTCGGCGGTGACGGCGGTAAAGCCTCGCTCGCTCCGCCCATTGACACAGAGCCGAACCGCCACCTGAAACCGCTGCAGGCTCTGCAAGCTCAGCTGGCTGAGAGCGGGTTCGAACTCCCGAGCGAGGTAATGGGCGTCGTCTTGCCCGCACTGGAACACGACTCGCGTCCGGGCATTGGCGGCCAGCGCTTCCCGCGTCGCAGGGGAGAGTTGGGCCAAATGCTGGTTGGCCAGGGTCAGGCTCAGCCGGTAGCCGCGCGCTTCGGCCAAGACTTCGTCCAGGCTCTGCGGGAGATACAGATAGTTGTGGAATTCATCCAGATAGAGGTTGAAGTCGGGACGTTGAGGCTCCGGGCGATCGGCCCGATGCATCGCGGCCTGCCAGAGGCGGGCCACGATAAACGACCCGAGCAGCCGGCTCGTCTCTTCCCCGAGCAGCCCTTTGGCGAGCGACACGAGCACGATCGCGTTGCTGTCGAGCAGCTCCGACATCTGAATGGTCGAGTTGCTCTGTCCAAGCAGATTGCGCATGGTCGGTCGCAGCAAGAAGGTACGGAGCTTGTTCAGCACCGGGCCGGTTAGCTGCAAGCGTTGTCCCTCTGCCAGCCGTTCGTACTCGTCCCAGAAGGGCTTGAGACCGACCGGGTCTTGCAACTTCGCTTTCGCCGTCAGCCGCTGCCGGACCATTGGATCCAGCAGCAGCAGCGGAACCTCACACAGTGTCGCGCCCGGTTTGCGCAGCAAGGTGAGAATGGACGCCCGCAAGATGTCGTCGGTCCGTGGACCCCAGAAGCGCTCATACGTCTTCCGGAAGATGGTGACGATGGCGTCGCAGACCACCTCGCGTTCGTCCGGATCGGCGCAGTCGAGCACATTGAGACCGATCGGGTAGTCGCGGTGCGTGGGGTCGATCAGCACCAGGCGCGACGACGCCTCGTCGGGAATGCGCTCGAGCAGCGCACGGACCAGGTCGCCCTTGGGGTCGATGACGCCAACCCCGCGGCCCGCCTGGATGTCTTCCAACGCGAGGTTCATTAGGAGCGTGCTCTTTCCGCTGCCGGTCGGGCCGAGGACGTGAATGTGCTGGCGGCAATCCGCCTGCGAGATGGTGATGGGCGCGTTCCCGACGGCGTCAGCGAAACAGAGGGTCTTCCCGGACAGCGGCACGGTATGCGCCGGAGCCACCCTGGTCGCGGCCTCATCCATGGCGATGCCGAGCGCGGGGAGGTGAAACAGGCGGGCCAGCTCTTCGGCAACGAGCACGGGGCCCTGGCCCGAGGGCGGCCGGCGCTGGCTGAGGTCGCGGTCGAAGGCACGGGGCCGGAAAACCCGGTGGGGACGGAGCCCGTTGCTACCGTCCAGGCTCCGGTATGAGGACGTGAGGGTCTGCATGATCGCTTTCGCGTCGGGCTTCGACCCTGCCGAGACGCGAAGCCGAAGCTCTGTCCGATAGCCGGGCTCGCGTGCCTTATCGGGCGCGGGCATCGGCACCAACCGAGACCGGCTCACCGCTGCTGGTTGTTTTGGCAGGACCGAGCCGAAGAAGATGTCGACCAGCTCGCCGATAACGCCGGCGAACATCCCGGACGATCTGGGTTGGCCGGACAGAGCGGCCCATCGCTGCTGGGCGCGTCCCTGCCAGCGAACATCGGGCGCGATGACCAGTTGCATCACACCCTCCGGCGCCAAAGCGAGGGCACCGACAATTGGACGTAACGGATCGGCGTCGCTGGCGCTCAGGGCATACAGGTCTTCGCGCCAGAAGTGCAAGCGGGCGCGAGCCGACGGCTCACCGAGTTTGGGTTCGTCCGCACGAGCGGCGGCCTCCATCCCCGGGAGCGCCAGCTGCAAGTGGGTCAGGACGATGGTCTTGAGCCGTGCCGGAAACCAGCAGCGGGCTGAGACCCGGCCGCCCGCGCTCCAGAACTCGAGCGCGATCCAGGGCTGACCGGACACGAGGCGCTTCCACCAGGGCGCGCTGATCCCAAAGAGCCGTCGATAGAACATGAGCCAGCTCGCTGGATCCCACTTCGCCTCGGCCGGCGCGATGAGGTCGTAAGCCAGCGCGGGCGGGTGGAGGGCACGCGTTTGGAGCCATCCGCGCAACGCGAGCAGAACGAGTCCAGCTGCCGCGAGGACCAGGAGTGCCTGCTCGGCGGAGTGAGCCCACGGCGGCATGTGCCCCGCCAGGTGGGAGAGCACCGAGTGGACGGCATCCCACCATGACTGAGGGCGCTGTCGATGAATAGCGGTGAGGGTCATCCGCGGTACCCGTAGGCCCGCATCTGCCGCACGACCATATCGACGTACCACCCGGCGTGGTTGTAGGCAAAGATGGCGCGGGGGAGATCACCTGGCGCGCCGGCAGCGCGCAGATAGGCAGCGGCGGCGAAGATCGCGTCGCGCGGATTGTTGATGTCCGAACTCGGGTTGCCACTCGCCCAGCGATAGCGAGCCCAACTGGACGGAATGAACTGCATGGGACCCTGCGCCCCCGCCTCGTTGGGGTGGTAGGCGTTCGGGTTACGGCCGTGGTCGCTTTCCACCTTTCCGATGGCGGCCAGCAACTGCCAGGGGACGTTGTAGGCCAGTCCAGCCTGCTGATAGAGGGCCAAATACGGCGAAGGGATATCGCTGAGCGCAGCCGGCCGGGGCTCGGGCGGCGCCGACGCGATGCCCGCGGTCGCTCCGGCAATGACGGCCAGAGCGAACGTCACTCCGACGATCCCCCCGATGGCCAGGCGGAGCAGTCGATCAGGTCCGAGCAACGCTGTCCTCGGCCGCGGAGGCCATCACCTTGAACTGGGTCCGCGAGTTCCGGCCGATCAAGATCCCCTCGCCAACCGGCGCATTCATCAGGAGGAGACCCTCCGGCCGGGTGAGCCCGAAGCACTCGGCCAGCTCGGGAATGGCTCGGGCGGCCTGCTTGAACAGGAGCTGGACCGAGGAGTTGGCGAT
>Ga0070697_100000119_pt1 | contig 61992 bp, 64 predicted proteins | sample KBSK1501metaG_FD_65475 | JGI IMG/M metagenome (GOLD analysis project Ga0070697, IMG submission 65475) | Corn, switchgrass and miscanthus rhizosphere microbial communities from Kellogg Biological Station, Michigan, USA - KBS K1-50-1 metaG | ecosystem: Host-associated > Plants > Roots >... | reverse complement strand
TATAGCGCAATAATGATCTATATCCCACAATCAAGATGCCCATTCGTGCCGCTAACTCGCACGCGCTCAAGATTTTGCCCCTAACCTCACACAAACAAAGATTTTCTTCGCGGTCTTTCACTAAACGGCATTAATATACTTGCAGAATCATGCGGCAGGTGTAATGATGTCGTCAGCGGGGGTGCTCCTTGCCCCCTAGAAACGGAGTTATCAGTCTTCTCCAACTTATGTACGAATATCGGTTAGGTGATTTGGCGAAGATGTGGACCGCCATCCTCGCCGCAGACCGAGACCTCATGGCGGCTGAGGCAACGGGCAAGGACAGACCCAGTCCCGATTACTGTCAGCAGTTGGCCGTATGTGTAGATGGCCTTGCGATCTGCTGCCAGAATTTCGATGCTGATCCTTCGCTCGTGGATCAAATGAAGACGCTTGAAGGCGAGTTAAAAGACAGCAGTGCCGACACGCGCTGTGCCGTCTTGCACGCTCGCCTTCGAGCGATCATTGACGGAGTACAGAACAATCTCGATTCGCGAAAGTTTATGTACATCGCACAGGAAGATGCGAAGTACTGGAACAACCTACAGCTGTTCGGCAGTGATTTCGGTACTGTGTTTCCAGTCGAGGCCACTTTTGAGCTTGGGGAACTTGGCAAATGTTTCGCGGCCTCTCGCGCTATAGCGTGCGTCTTCCACTCCATGCGAATTGCCGAATACGGGCTACGCATTTTGGCGAAACGAGTCGGAGTCAGACTCACCGATAAGGGAAAACCAGTACCAATCGAATATGGGACTTGGGATAAAGTTATCCAGGGTATTCGTAACAAAATTGCGGAGGCGAGAAAGCAGTCCATTGGCCCCAAGAAGGAAAGGGCCCTCCAGTTTTACGCTGCTGCTGCTGACCACTGTGAGTACATGAAAGATATTTGGAGGAATGAAATAGCGCACGCTCGACACCGTTTCTATACTAGGGAAGAAACACTCGGAGTTGTGAGCCGCGTGCGGCTGTTTTGTACTCTGATCGCCGAGCACGAAATTCCTAAAGATCCGAGGAAGTATCTTGCCAAAATCAACGAAAGAGTTCGAGAACTTCAATCGCACCATGAAGGACTTAATGAGCGTTCCCCACGACCAGATAAAAGCCGCTCTGGATACGGAGAAAGCCCAGAAAGCCCAGAAGAAAAAACGGAAGGCTAAGAAGCAGCCTTCCGCTTTGGACCGCGCCGACGATAAAACCGATTAGAAAGGCGTCGCACCATCCTTGCCGGTTACTTCGGCAAAGGTGAGGCGCTTGCCCACGAACATTGGCAGAGCGGCTTCAAAGCGTTCTAGGTCGGTCATTGGAGATTTGTCTTCATGTTTGCGGTGGTTGAAACGGAACACTTGCTCATCAACGTAGCGTTCAAGATGAAACGGCTCTACAGCAACGTAGGTTCCCTTGAGAGTCCGCTTCAACAGACTCCAAAAGTTCTCGATTCCGTTGGTGTGAACCTGTCCGTTTACGTAAGCCTCCATGTGATTCACAACGTCATGCACGAAGTTGTAGCTCACCTTGTCGTATCCGACCGCTTCATCGGTATAGACCTTGGAACCATGCTTTACTTCTTTCAGCAAGGTAGCTTGCAGGGTTTCGCGCTTCACATTCGGAATCACTCGCGCACGAATCTGACGCATTTCCCGGTCAAGCATTCCCATTACGACGGTCTTGCCAACCGATCCGCCAGTTCCGTATCCCTTGTCAGAAACAAAACGATCACGGCGGTCTTTGTGCATGTTATGGAGCCGTCCACCGACGAAAGTCTCGTCTACTTCGACTGGCCCAGAGCCGCCGCCGATCTTGGTCTTGGTTCCGAACTTCTTAGCGTTGAGCGAGAGGCCCAAGCGAATGCGATGCAACATAAACCATGCCGACTTTTGGGTAACTCCAATGGCCTTCGCAATCTCGTAAGACGAAACCCCGTTCTTGCAGTTCGACAGCATCCAGACGGCAGTAAGCCACTTGTCGGCAGGGATAGGCGAATCTTCCATCACGGTGCCGACCTTGGCCGAAAACTGGCGGGTCTTGTGTACGCTCTTGCACTGCCACTTGCGCTGGTTCTTGAGGTAGACAACGTCCTCACGACCACAGCGAGGGCAGTACACGACGCCATCAGGCCAGCGAAGGCGCTTCATGTACTCCATAGCGTTGTCGGGATTGGAGAAGAACAGAATGGCGTCTTGTAAGGTCTTAGGTTTCATGTGCTTGCCGTCCATGTGTGTAGTGTCGCACACGGAGTCTGATTTTGCAAGTATATTATTGCCCACTAAACCTATTCTTTTCATAGATCACAGGGGAGGGGGATACCTCCTTCTCTGAGAACTGAGAACTGAGAACCGACAACTGAGAACTTATTTCGAATTCAAAGGACTCATCCATGCATTCATATCCCAATCGATGCCAACACCTCAAAGTCAACGGCACGCAGTGCGGATCGCCCGCCCTGCGCCGCAACAAGTTCTGTTTCTTTCACAAGCGCTGGCAGACTGAGCGTATCCAGCTCACTGCCAGCAACCATAAGCGCCGCGCGGCCCGAGGTTTTGATATGCCCGTGCTCGAAGACGCCAACTCCATTCAGATCACGCTCATGCAGGTCATGCGCATGATCGTCTCCCGCGAAATCGACAGCAAAACCGCCGGCCTGCTGCTCTACGCTCTTCAGACTGCGTCGTTTAATCTGCGCCACACCGACTTCGAACCGGTACGCCACCAGCGCGTAGTCGTCGATCTGGGCGACGTCGTCAACAGCCCACTCGGCACCAGCGAGATCTGGTCCGACGAAGATTACGAGGAAGGGGAAGAAGAAGACGCAGCCGAGGTCGAAGTCGAGGCAGCGGCCGCATCAGCAAAGCCTGAAGCGCCAGGCGCAGGCACATTAAAGCCCGGCGCATCCCCGGCCGGCACCTCAAAGATCGGCGCTTCAAACGTAGAAAAGACGGCCGCCAACGGCAAGAAGCCTCCGCAAAAAGTCGGCCTGAACCAGGTTGACCTGAAGAAGGTTGACCTGAAGAAGGTCCGCAGAGACATCGCCGAGTTGATCGTCAAGCGCCTACCGGACGCGGTGGAAGCCATGCAGCGTATGCCACCCGGCGATGAACGTGAAAAAATGCGAAAGTTGCTTAACAACCCGGGGACGCGGCAATGAAGTGGCTTTGCGAGCTAAGGGTCGGGGGAGTGCAGCTTTCCTCCCCGCCGAGGCAGTTCGGAATGACAAGGAGAAAGCGTTAGCGATGGCGACAACGTGTGGGGGAGAGAGCAGCAAATTTCTCAGCTCTGAAGCCGGTTGGACGACAGAAGGTGAGATTGAGGGCATGATAAAATTGCCATGTTCTTCCCGCACATGTGGGGCTATAGCTCAGCTGGGAGAGCGCATCGTTCGCAACGATGAGGTCGTCGGTTCGATCCCGACTAGCTCCACCAAATTGTGGTCAATGATTTTCTTTAGGTTCAACCGAGTCGCGCTTAGTTTGTACAGTTCTTGAACAACGCCCGTACACGAACAAGCCTCAAGCACGAGCGACTGATCGGACCTTTAGAATTCCAAATCCGCATGGTGGCTGCTGCTTTCTCTCGCACGGTGTCGATCGTTCGCAGAAACGGCGTGGCGTAATTTCTGGGTTTGCGATTGAACGTCAACCCCCTGAATAATCCCTTGCCGTCCTGCAGCGGAAGTCAAATATCAGCTTCACAGAGGCACAACATTGAAAAAGCCGATTTGCGCCTTGCTCATGCTGTCAGCCACCCTCGCGACTGCTCAGATCACCGCCATCAAGGCTGGACACCTGGTCGATCCGGATTCGGGCAGCGTGCTCACCGATCAAGTCATAATTATTAATAACAACAAAGTTCAAGCAGTAGGCAAAGGTCTCCCGATCCCTGCAGGAGCGAAGCTGATCGATCTCTCAAGCATGACCATTCTCCCCGGGCTGATCGATTGCCATACCCATGTGGCCGATGGCCAGGGCGGTGCCGAGCCATTCGACGTCCTCAAGAAAACGGCTTCGCAGATCGTCCTGGAATCCGTGCCCAACGCTCGCGCCATGCTGCTCTCGGGTTTCACAACCGTTCGCGACGTGGGCACCTATCGTGCCCTCAACGATGTTGCGCTCCGAGATGCAATCGCCAAAGGCTATGTGATGGGGCCGCGAATGTTCGTAGCCGGCGCCTACGTCACGATCACGGGTGGGGCCGGTGCCATGACCGGCATGGCTCCGGATATCCAGCTCCCCTGGGATCTGCGCTACGGCGAGGCCAACAGTCCTTGGGAGGTTCGTCAGAAGGTGCGTTTATTGGCGCATGATGGTGTGGACGTCATTAAGATTCTCTCCAGCGGCGCGGTGTTGACTCACGGCAGTAATCCGAAATCGCAGGAATTCACGCCCGAAGAATTGCAGGCAGCGGTGGATGAAGCGAACAAGTTCGGCCTTAGAGTAGCCTCGCATGCGCACTCGCCCGAAGGAATCAAGAACGCGATCCGAGCCGGAGTCGCCTCCGTCGAGCACGCCACCATGATTGACGATGAGGGCCTCACGCTGGCCAAGCAGCATGGCACCTATCTCGACATGGATATTTATGACGAGGAATGCATCCAGGAAAATGGCAGGAAGGGAACGGAGCCCAAGGATTTTCTGGAACACGATGCCGAACTCGGCCGAATCCAGCGAGAAAACTTTCGGAAAGCCGTAAAAGCCGGCGTGAAGATGGCGTTCGGTACCGACGCCGGTGTCTGTCCTTACGGCACCAGTGCAAAGCAATTCGCCTTCATGGTGAGATACGGCATGACACCGATGCAAGCGATCCAGGCTGCCACCACGAATGCCGCCGATCTGCTCGGCCACTCCAACGAGGTCGGGTCCATCAAGCCGGGAAAATTTGCCGATATCGTCGCGGTCTCCGGCGACCCGATAAAAGACATCAGTGTGCTCGAGCATGTGCAGTTTGTGATGAAAGATGGAACGGTGTACAAACAATGAAAGCTCGGCATTTCGCGGACCCGAATGCGACAACAGATGCTCGCATTCCAGCGCAACTGACCTTCAAGCGAGCAAGCTTCTGGATTCCCCTGAAGAGAAAAAACAGCGCTGCAGCTAGCCTTCCGCTGCGCGCCGAAACTCGTCGCTAGGTTCGAAAGTGAGAGTGACAACTTGAGGGCAACGTTGGCAAGCGGCTCTTCCTTCCTGCTGATACCAGCGGCAGGTGGGGCGGATCAGGCAAGCCGGAAGCGCCTCTGTCACTGCCGGGAGGATCTGGACGATGCGGGTAGCCAGCTGGCAGCGCGAGCCATCGAAGTGACGGCACGCCTTCTCTTCACAATGGGCAGCGAAGCGAAAAACCTCCGTCGGCTTCAGGGGAGCGGTGCGGGCAAGCAAGTCATCGGTGACGGGTACCGACTCGTTGAGATAAGCGAGTCCAGGCGTCTCGGGAGTGCCTCCCACTACACCCAAGATCCTGCTGCCTGCCATCTCCGGTTGTGCGCTGGGACACAGCAGGGGTTTGTCGCCTGAGGAAATGTCAAAGGCTGATGGCTGCCCCGGCACGGACTGCTTCCTTTCATGGGTCGCGGACAAGGAGATGAAGCACTCTGCGGTAAGGCTCCGGCGCGAAGCTGTCGCAGACTCATCACAGAGTGCTGCGGTTGTGGTCAGAACTGCGAGTGTAACTCCCAACCCGGCTCACAGGGAATCATTCCGCACGTAGTACCGCCGGGTCTGATGAGTACGGCAGGCTCGAATCGGGTCTTCGCTAAAGCAGTCACCGCGCCCTCGCCGGCCGTAATATGCTGAGTGATTTCTGTTGCGATCTGTTCGGCTTGTTTCAGTCCAATGTCAGCCTGCAAAAGCTGACGTCCGATGATGGTGCCCGGACCAATTCGAAAGTCCGGCGCAAATTGCACTTTGTGTTTTTCCGTGGCAGCTTTTACTGCGTTCTCGACAGCCTTGGAAAGGTCCTTAGTGGAAAGGGTAGGCGGACGGTTAGCCATAAACCTGTTGCCTCCTCGAGAGACATACGATAATGCGCGGGCCATTATATTCATTCCCGGTTGCAGATCAAGTAAATTTGGCACAAAGTTTCAACGCGCGTGCTAACTGCAAGGCAGGTCGTCCAAGCAAGCATTTCCCTCCAAGACTTGCTAAATGATCGTCCCCATGTCCGAGTCTCCAGGGTACATGTTACTAGCAACTTAGTGGGCTATCCCCAAAGCAGAGGATCAAAATAGGTCCAGATGTATTTAAGAAAAAACAGACTTAGCGGCGTGCGCCGCTAAGTCTGTGCGGTCGGGGTTAGAAATGGAAGGTAAGCGTCACGGTAACGCTGCCGCCCGGCTTGCCGCTGGTATCGTTGGCTGAAGCGGCGATCGAGAGATCGACGCCTTTGAGCTTGGCGGTTACTGGGGATTGTTGGGTCTTGGCCAATTCGCCCTTCGCGTGCTCGTTCGCAGTCTTGAGTACTTCGGCGAACTCGCTTGACTTCATGACCTTTTGGACCCGTTCTGAGAGGTGTTCCTTGTTGCTGGCATCTGCTTCTTTGAGCAGGAATTCAAGTCTGACATCTCCGTGGCTGGCCATGTGGACTCCTTTCGGCAGCTAGTGCTGCGGTGAATTGATCAGGCAGTAAGACGAAGTCGAGTAAGTCAGGACTCTTCGGGCAGGTAATTTATGCAAATTCGAGGTCTGAATGCAAGCGTTTTCTGGGCATGGGCCACACCCTTCCGGGTAGCGAATGAACGTGTCCATCACGAGAGGCTAAGTTTTTCTGAGGCAGTTCGCGATAATTTTGGATAAATGGTGATTTCAATCCAAGTTGGGATGGAGTAAGATTTCGTCCCTAGCCAAGGCATCGCAGCTTCGTGGGAAACTCCGATGTTAGAGCCGGCAATGAAATCAGTTTCAGGAGGAGATTATGACGTTACGGCGGATTATTCTCACCAACAAGTCATCCGTCAACATTCCCTTATCCGACATCAACGATGTCGCGGGGGCTCTTCAGACGCAGCTTGACCGAGACTTCACACCAGTGTGGGGAATTCGTGGCACCATTGTTGCCCTGAAGAAGGGAGAGGTGGTGCCAAATGGCGCCTGGCCAATCTATATTGTGGACAATCCCAAAGGAGGGCTTGGGATCCATTTGGACCAGGGACACAAGCCATACGCTCAAGTGGAGGAAGGCCAGGATTGGTCCATAACGGCCAGCCATGAATTGCTGGAAATGCTGGTGGATCCGTACGGTCACAAGTTGGTGCAAGCTCCGGACATCACCCCCAACTCAGACGGACATCTGGTGAATTACCTGGTTGAGGTGGGTGATCCTTGTGAAGTGTTTTCCTACACTATAAACGGGGTATCAGTTTCCGACTTTGTGACGCCCGAGTACTACAACGAAGCAGCGGCCCAAGGTACGGAGGTTGACTTCTTGCAGCGCCTTTCCAAGGCGTACGAAGTTCCCGCTGGTTGTTATATTTCATGGATTGATCCCCAGGACCGGCACTGGCATCAGAAGCAGCCGGACGGGAGCTTTGTGCGTTCCAAGACGACAGTCAGTGCCAAGGGCAATCCGCGGAATGATCGCGATACTGCTTTCGGCAGCGAAGAGGAAGGCATCCGTCATGACCTGCCGCGAATCAGGAAACAGTATTTTGCAGAAGCTCTGAAGCAGTCAGCATAGCCAGGTTTGTCCCTTTTGGCCAGCGTTGCCACGGTGACGCGACCAAAGATTCGGAAATTGAGGTGATGAAATGAAAGAAGCCTACGCGATTACAGGTTACGTGTCTTCTGAGTCAGCAAAGAACCTCGCGGCCAAAGAAGAGGGCTATATCGACGTCAAACCGGAGCGCGGAGAAGATCGTGTTCTAATGCGGGTAAAGCGCTCGGATATTGCGGAAGTGCGAACTGGTTCAGCAACGGGCGGCGAGACCATGGTGCAACTGATCTTGCGCGATGGAGCGCCGGTGGAAACCGTTTTGCGAGCGAAGGCCAGCATAGAAGGGATTACCCGGTTTCAAGATCCGGCGCTGACGCGGCTCACCGCGGCAGCCCTCCCCAATAAGATCATGGTTTGAGGGTTGCTGGCTTCGCGGCAGTGACTCATCAATGTGCGTGAACGGCGAAGTCACCGTAGCTTTGCGACTGCAGGGAGAGGCCGCGCTTGCTTCAGTCAATTCCGTTTTCTGTTGAACCCGGGGAGTAATCGGCAGCGGAACGGATTGGTCCCGCCTACCTGCGACAAGCTCGAGTGCTCAAGAAGTTCACTCCGGGCGGCAGGTGTGAACCACCAAGGGACACACCGCGCATGCACTCATGCCCAACTGGGCAAACCAGCGGCACTGGGAACGAATGGTGCAGTGGGGAGCTGACTTGTTTTCGGGAGCGGAAACACCGGCGTCACTTACAGCTTGCTTGAATTCTCCGATGAGCCCGCAGTGCTCCTGCTTCCAGTGCATGCAACGGTGTTCGACACAGGGCTGGGCGAAACGAAAACGGGATTCGGGGGTACGCCCCTGGTGAGCTGTCTTAACGAACTCCGCATCCACCTTCATGGCGGGAGCGACGTATCCGACCACGCCATTTGCGCCGACAATGCCCACCAGGATTGCGCCCTCCTCGCAGCGAGCGCTCGGGCAAAGATAATTTTGGTCGGCCATTACTTTGTTCCTTCCCTGGCTGCGACGATAGCGATTCCGCCGGGACGGTTTCCCAGGAAATCCACATTCATGCCGATCCGCAAATCGACGCCCGCGAGTTCGGACAGGACGGCCTTCTGAATAGCGCGGTTGATGCGAGACGCGTCTTGTTCCGACAGTTTTACTCCCTTTAGACTTACTCGAAACTCGTGATCAGTGGTCGTAGCATTCATGTCACTCACCTCGTGAGTAAGCACCTTACACCTTTGTCGCCAGTTTGCAAATATATTCCATATTGTTATTGACAGGAGTCGACGAACTGAGTATTGTCCTGGACTCAGCCGGGCGTGGGACGGCTAACTCAGAGTCGACCACAACCGCAAGAGAAAAATCGACAACCTTCCGCAATTACGGAGGATACTGTGGCCATATCAGTCGTTCTCTACGGGCCTCCCATTCTTGAAGCAATCGCTAAGGGTGATCTTCGCCAGATGAAGAAGCTTGTGCCCCAGGCCGAGAAGCAGCTCAAGGCATGGGGAGACTTACGATCTGCTTTGGAAATATTGAGAGTTGAGATTGCCAAGCTGGAAACCAAGCAAGTATCGGCAAGGAAGAAAAAGTAGCTCGTAGTGACGAGTGCTTGTTAACTGCGACTTCTTTCCGAGGAACCAGACTATGTCAATGTCAAGGGTGCCGTACGGACCTGCGATTCAACAGGCAATCGCGCGAGGCAATCTGAAGGAGATGAAATCTCTGGTTTCGTTGACCGAGAAGCTGCTGACGCGATCCGGTGATCTTCCTGCGGTCTATCAGTTGCTGAAAATTGAGATTGCCAAGATGGAAAAGCGGCGTAAATAAGTGGCGTAATTTTCTTCCTGGCGGTTGGCATCAATGTTAGTGCAGATCTCGGAAGACGCGCCGGTCCCTGCCCGATTTCGCCGAGACTCCGACTACCTGAATTTCGTGCCCGTCCATGTTGTCTGGGAAATTACCCTGGCCTGTGACTTGAAGTGCCTGCACTGCGGCTCGCGTGCCGGACGGCGGCGCCCCAACGAACTGACTACGAAGGAGTGTCTCGACGTGGTGGACCGCTTGGCCGCGCTGGGCACACGCGAGATATCACTGATCGGAGGGGAGGCCTATCTGCGGAAGGATTGGACGGAAATTGTCCGGGCCATCCGCAATTACGGGATCTATTGCGCCATTCAAACCGGAGGAAGAGGCCTCACCGAGAAGCGCTTGTCGGCCGCAGTTGATGCGGGGTTGCAAGGTGTCGGCGTATCACTTGATGGGCTGGAGGAATTGCACGACAAGGTGCGCGGGGTCCGTGGTGCATTTCGCAGCGCCACCGCCACGTTACGGCGGGCCAAGGCTGCGGGACTGAAGACCAGCGTCAACACACAGATTGGCGCAGAAACCATCTCCCAACTTCCCGAGTTGATGGAGAAGATCATCGAGCTGGGTGCAACCCATTGGCAGATTCAGCTCACGGTGGCCATGGGAAATGCGGTGGATCATGCAGAACTGCTGTTGCAGCCCTACCGGCTGCTCGAGTTAATGCCCTTGTTGGCGCGATTATACGAAGAAGGGGTAGACCGTGGGCTGCTCATGGTAGTCGGCAATAACATCGGGTACTTCGGGCCGTACGAACACATCTGGCGGGGCATGGGAGATGAGCAGGTGCACTGGACCGGCTGCAGCGCTGGACATACCGTGCTTGCCCTCGAGGCAGATGGCACGGTGAAGGGATGCCCATCGCTTCCGACCGTCGGGTACGCGGGCGGCAATGTGCGCAACATTCCGCTGGAAGAAATCTGGAACACGCGTCCGGAGATTCACTTCGGCCGCATGCGCAGCGTGAATGATCTATGGGGCTTCTGCCGGACCTGTTACTACGCCGACGTGTGCCGGGGTGGTTGTACGTGGACATCGCACTCACTGCTGGGACGCCCAGGCAATAATCCTTACTGTCACTACCGCGCACTGCAACTTGCGAAACAAGGTTTGCGCGAGCGCATCGTCAAGACCAAGGATGCTGCTCAAGCTTCGTTTGCCATCGGCGAATTTGAGCTGATCACGGAACGGATTCCAGGCGGGGACGGCTTGGCGGAAGTTGTGTCATGTGCCCCAGCGCGGCCCAGCATGGTGCAGATCCAGCCTGCACCGGCGTTGGCACGAGCCTCCACCGAACCGGGACGTGTGCCTCCGACTCTTGAGATCTGTCGAGGATGCGACTGTTACATATGGCCGGGCGAAGAGCTGTGTCCTCATTGCGGCGCGGTGATCGCCGAAAAAGCCGCCGAGCACGAGCAGGAAACCGAGCGCCTGGCGGAGTTGAAATCTGAACTGCTGCGGCTGATGGAAATTGCCGCCAACCGCCAGGCCGCGAGCGGCGAATCTCCATCGGTATAGCACCATGCGCGTCTTACTCACGCAACCTCCTCTGTCAGTGTCACCTGAGGTGATGCCTCCTCTGGGACTCTGCACGCTGGCCAGTTGGCTCCGCGCGGGCGGACATGAAGTGCGCATCTGCGATCTCGATCTCGAGGTCAAACTCCGCGACGAGCATCCGAACCAGATCTACACCGGACTTTTTCTTCAGGCTGTCGACGACTTCCATCCCGATGTAGCCGGATTCACATCCATGTACAACAATAGTTTGCAGGCCGAGGAGTTGATTGCGGCTGCACGACGGCATTCTCCCGATGTGATCACGCTTGCCGGAGGGCCGCATTTCGGGGCTCTGTGCTCGCAAGCCCTGGCGCGAATTCCGGCTCTCGACTTTGTGGTCGAAGGCGAAGGCGAAATCGCTTTCCTGACATTGCTGAATGCGCTTGAACGCGGCCCTTCGCCACCCTCCATTTCGCGAGTGCACCGCCGGGACGCGCTGCAAACCGATTCCGGGCAGCAAGCTCCGCTGCTCGATTTGCGTGAACTGCCTCTGATGTGGACGACACTCGAGGGCATTGTCAGCCTGGACCGTTATGCCGCTACTATCCCGCCGGGAAGTGCGCGGCGATTGGTGTACATCGAGGCAGGGCGCGGTTGCCCATTCGCCTGCAAATTCTGTGCTACGGCGCCCTTTTGGCAGCACAAATACCGGGTGAAAGCGCCGCAACGCATTGTGGACGAAATCCGTTTTCTGCACGAAAGGTTCGGCTATGACAGCTTCATATTGGTCCACGACCTGCTCACAGTTAACCAGAAGTTTATTTCCGAGTTCTGTGATGCCATGAGGGACTCACGGCTGCCCGTCGAGTGGATGGCGAACTCTCGAACCGACATGCGGCTGCACGGTCTCCTCCCCAAGATGAAAGCGGCGGGCTGCTGGAAGTTGTTCTTCGGAATAGAGTCGGCGAGCGCCAGACTCCAGGAAAGTTTCGACAAGCATTTGGACCTGGACAAAGCGGTCGAGCACATAATGGAACTGGGACGGCACGGGATCAGCGCAACGTGTTCTTTTATATTCGGTTTTCCCGACGAGAATCCAGCCGAAGCGGTGCCTACCATCGGACTCGGCGCGCGCATGAAACTGCTAGGGGTCGAGACGGTGCAGTTTCACCGCCTTCGTCTCTTTCCTCCGTCGCGATATTGCCGCGAAAAACTGAGCGGAGAATTTGATGTCGAATCGCTGCGGATCGAATATCCATTTGTGGATATCAGCAGGGAAGAAGTCTCGGCCATTGAGAAGGATCCGCAGTTCTTTGCCGGATACTTCCCACTTACCAGCTCGCTTGGATCGGCGAAGCAACTCGCTCAAATCGAAATGTTCTTTCATCACACGGTGGCGCTCGCGCCACTCACAGTTGCAGCCATGGCGCTCACAGGTGCCGAAAATCTGCTGCGCTCGTTTTACCGTGCACTGACACACGCGGGTCCGCTCGCGCGCGAGGAATTGGACTGGGAGATGGGAGACTTGCTTGGCAACTGGATCGCCCTCCGTCCTCTGCTGCAAGCGTTGGTGGATATTCACTTGCCCGAGTGCGATTGGCAATCGCAATTGGTGCACGAACTGATCGTCTACGAAGAGAGACGCCTGCGGTTTGTAACCAACCGGGAAGTATTGCCGGTGGATTCGCTGGCTGCGGGTGAGAACTGGGTGGCGTATCCTTGCGTATTGGATCTGGTTGCTGTGCTTGAGCGGTTGCGGATAGGATCAGAGCTCAGTCCCGAACTCCTGCGCCAAGGAGCGATCGTTTTCTGCCGGGAGGGCAAGGCGTCATTTTCCGCCTATCTGGTCGAGGAAGGGTTGGTCCCAGCACTGATGGAGCACAAGCCGAGCGTAATAGCGGCGTTCCAGGCTGAGCCAATTCCAGACACCATGAGCGCCTAGGAATGGATATTGTCTCGCGGCGCCAGTTTAGAACGGTTCGTGGAGAGTTGTGCAGGAACTTGACCGGATAGAAGAGACCAGCTTGATGGCCGCCTACTGGCGCGCTCGCGAGAGTGCCAGAGAGAATCCCATCATTCATGATGCGGAAGCGGTTCGCATCGTAGGCGACTTACTCCCTCCCCTGAAACGAGACAAATTTGATCGCAGCCCGCTCCTGCAGATGTTTGTCGATCTGGTGGCAGTCCGTACCCGTCTTATTGATGAGCATTTGCTGCGCTGGTTAGAAGAAGAACCCAGCAAAGTGCAGGTGGTCGATCTTGGAGCAGGTCTCGACTCGCGGCCTTATCGCTTGTCCCTGTCAGAGAATGTAGATTTCTATTACGTGGACACCGGGGCGGTGAACAGTCTTCGAGATACGATCTATCAGAAATCTGGTACGCACGCGCGGCTGATTCGGGTGGACGCCAATCTCGGCAGGATTGGGCAAGTTCGTGAACTGTTGAAAGCCGCGGGCCTGGATTTCAAGCGGCGTGTATTCTGGACACTGGAGGGGCTGATCGAGTTTTTGGGACCTAAGAAGACCGACGCACTTTTGCGCACGATACGTGGATGTTCGCCAAGCGGGAGTGCAGTAGCAGTCTCGGTGCTCGATCCCGAAATTATCCAAGTCGCAGAACGCGCCGGGGACCACAACTTTCCCTGGAAGCGTCTTCCTTCGGTGGAAGAGGTGATTTCGGCGTTGGCAGGCTGGGATGTTTCTGTGATTTCTGGAGATGAGGCTGGAAGGAGATTCGGCCGTCCGTTGCACAACTGTTTGCAATTGGTGACCGCACATGCCGGTCGGAATCCTATCTCATCGTGATGCGGTCTTGCCCCGCTTCTTGAGCGACTGCTGCTCGCAAAAACTGGCCAACTCGCGCAGGGTGTATTGCAGGATCTCTTCGATCGACGGGCGGAAGCCGAACTCCTCTTCGATCCGATAGGACAGGATCGTGGCTAGCATGGAGTCGCCGCCAAGATTAACAAACATATCATCGGGGGAGACGCTGGCGACATCCAGGAGTTCCTGCCAATGCTCGGCAATAAGCGACTCGGCTTTAGGCGGTGCTGGCATGGTCATCTTACGTGCGCGGCTCACTCAATGATGGCCACAGAGTCGGACAGATCTCTGGGTCGCCGTAATCAGGGTGAGCCTCACCATCTGCGCGGCATAAAGCGTCATTCAAGTGAGCGACGACATTTCCTTCCGGGTCGCGGAAAAGTCTATAGCGGTTAGCCTCATCTTGATAATGAATTGCGAGCGCGGCACGAGGCCGATTGGAGCGATTGGGATAACTTCCGTGTATGGTGAGGCAGTGATGGAAGCTGACCTGTCCTTTCTTCAATGTAAAGGGGACAAATTTGAGTGGTACGCCACCGCCAGCGATGCGAGTTTCGAGAGCGGCGAGATCGGTCTGATTGAATGTATGCAGCTGTTCGTTGCCCACCAGTTTATGACTGCCATCGAGCACAACCATGGGTCCCATCTCCTCAGTGCAATCCTGAAGAGGTACCCAGGCAGTCAGCATGGAATCCGAGGTGCAGGTTCTCCAGTAGGCCCGGTCGGCGTGCCAGCCAACGATGGTGGATTGCGGATTGCGCGCGGGCGCCTTGTACAAAAGCTGATCGTGAAAAAGTCGGATAGAGGATGTTTCGCATAGCAACGCCGCCATGGCTGGAAGGAGTGGTTCCCGCACGAACCTATGGAATTCTGCCATCTGCAAAGAGAGGTAGTCATTCTGGCGCAGAGCCTCAGCTTGCGCAGGAGTCCAATCGGTTCCAGGTTGGAAGGGAAGCAAAAAGTCACGTTCGCCTGCGTAGTATCGCTCGACGGCATAGGATAGCTCGTCAATCGTATCCTCATCGATGCACGGCGGCGATACCCACCAGCCGTGTTCGCGGTAAAAACCAATTTCCTGCTGGCCGGGGAGTAGCGCGGACTGCTGCAGCACTGCCATGTTCGTGATCACGCGCGAGCCGGCGGTACGACGCCGGTGGGAATCGGGCTGATCGCTTCAACCGGAAAGGCGCCGGGCATCGCAAGACAAGCCGGGACGCAAACGTTAGGGTCGATCGAGTTGGATCGGCAGTCGTGTCGTTCGCCATGCCGGGAAAGGGGCACGTCGCTGACTCTTGCAGAGGGTCGATTGGCCAGCAAGCGCAACGCCTCAACAAAGGACAGTGCGAGATCATCAGGGTTGCTTATGCGCTCTTCGTTCCAAAAAACCGTGAGTGCGTGGGATCCGTGATCCTCGCGAACGAAGAATGTCAAATCGCAAGCAGCGGGCGAGAGGATTTGGTCCCGCCAAGGAATACATGCGGTTGAGTCAGGAGATGGCGTCGCCCGGGTCAAGAACAATGGTGTGACCTGAACTCCGTCCAAGTGCAGACGATGCAGAGGATAGTTATCAAGCAACAGCATGGGGGAGGGGGTAATAGTCTGGCCGGAAGCAGCGCTCTCCGCGATTTCGCTGAAGGGCAAACGATGGCGCAAGGCTTCGAGTACGGCAGCCGAGGCTTGCTGCGTAAGTTCTTCTAAGGACATCGATGTTTCGACACACATTCGCAACAGGACGGCATCGTAGTGCGCGCCCATCATGTAAGTACTCGCGAACGAATGCCGATTAGCCAACAATGTCGCAATGAGGAGCTCTCGGGTATCACGAAACAGCGCGAGCGATGCTGCGAAAGCGGCCAGCAACTGCATAAACAGAGTAGCGCCTCGGCTTTGTGCCTTGGCAAGCGCTCCTATTACTTCCGGCGGCAGCCGCAGCACCAGCCGGCCGAGCTTCACTCCATTCGATTTTGTTTTTTCAGATCCGTTTTCCGTGTTTGCGACCGGCGCGGTCGTGCTTGACAAATAGCCGCGCCACCACCGGCGGTCAGATTCGGCTTCTGGACCGCGCAGCCAGAGAGCCTGTGCTTCGGCCTCGTCAATACACTGCTTTCGCAGATCGGGAAGACCGGACGGAACACCGCGAAGAGAAGCTGAATAGAGCAGGCTGCACTCCCGCGAGAAAATATCCAGCGACCAGCCGTCAGCGACAATGTGGTGAAACGTCAGAAGCAACACGCGCGTCCCGGTATCCAATTCAAGCAGGCTGGCTCGCAACAGCGGAGGCGAATCGAGCTCGAAGGGCCCACCCGCCTCCGCTAAGAAAACTTGTGCAATGTCGAATTCACGCGATTCGCTGGCGGTAGAAGCGAGTGGAACCCGTGACACCGGGAGCGAGCAGAGATCATGCACACAGGCGACGGCTTCACCCGATCGCAAGAGATATGCGGTTCGCAGCGGCTCATGGCGCTGCAGGAGCGCATTCAACGCGAGTTGCAGGCTTGGCACACAGAGATTTCCATCGAGGAGCAGGGCATACGACATGTTGAGCAGAGACGGATCCTGCAAGGCGTCGTGCAGGCGTCGCAACGACATTTGAGTATGCAGTAGCATGCCGTGGCGGCGGTCGGAAGATGAAGATGATTCGGCTGACAACCTATCGGCTCTCAAGGCAGCCTCAGACCCGCATAAACAAAGCGGACCACTGATCCACGATGAATGCTGTTTTGTTCCACCGAGACCTGATATCCCTTTTCGCGTAACAGGTTGGCTATGCGATCAGTGTCTCCGTTCAGATCGTGGCTTTCGACGACAACCTGGTCGATTTTGCGCCAATCGTCCGCCGCAATACCGCGGAGGACCTCGCATTCCGTTCTTTGCACATCGACCTTGAGCAAATCGATTCGTTGCAATCCTAATTCCTGAATAACGTCCGAGAGCGGACGCACGCGACAGGGGAAGGAAACGGAACTCAACCTGTGGTCAACATATTCGTCAAGGTAAGGCAGAAGCTCTTTGATTCCGTCTCGACGATCGTTATTCAGATTGTGAAGGATGGCACTCAGCAGGGCACGATCCTGGTCCGGGTCGGGACGAAGAGAGGACATTCCGGTCAACGTTGGGTAGTAGGTAAGCTGAGCGACACCGTCGTGATCGGACAGCGCGAAATCGAAGAATCGGGCTCTCTCCCCGTAGGGATGAAGATTCTGGCTAAGTGCCGTATACAACGGTGGGGACGGCTCGAATGCAAACACGCGCGCATCCGGAGATTTCGCCAAGGCGTATAGCGCGAACAATCCGATATTCGCGCCGACGTCCAAGATACAGGCACCGGGAGGGTACTGGATTTGTCCCGGGTCGTAGGTTTTGTGCTCGAAGACGTCCAAATACATGTACTCCGCTTCCGGCGGATAAGGACAGGCCATGCGCAAACCATTTCCGAGCTCCACCGATTTCAGAAAACTGTCGGCGAGCACGCCAGGAATGGAGCTTGGCTGGAGTTCGGACGCGGGACCGACGCTACCACTGACAAGTTGTTCCACAACCACCGCCAGCTTCGCAACGGTGCCGCCGCGAAGCACTTCACCGAGAGAAACCGAGACGCTGTACTGTTCATTGAGCTGCGACACGATTTTGATTGCCGCGAGAGAATGTCCGCCCAATTCCAGAAAATTGTCATTGGCGCCGACCTCGGGAATACTCAGCACCCGGGACCAGATGGCCGCAATTCGCCGTTCAAGTTCGGTTCGGGTGGGCGCGTATTCACTGGCGATTCCGTCGCGGGTCGCTTGAGGATCAGGAAGCGCGCGGCGGTCGACCTTTCCGGTTCGAGTGAGGGGAAGGGAAGCGACACGAAGAATCGAGGAAGGGGATGGCACCATGTGAGCCGGCAAGCGCTCTTTGAGGAAGTCACGTATGCGAGCAATGGGCGGAGCGTCCGGCTCGGCGGTGGCCACATACAGAAATAAGCTGCGATCCCCGTCGGGTGCTTCGCGCGCTACCGCAGCACCGCCGAGAACGCCCGGCATCTGCATCAACGTGGCCTCGATTTCTCCCAATTCAATTCGGTATCCTCGGATCTTAACCTGTTGGTCGCGCCTGCCCAGGAACTCAATCGTCCCATCGGCTAGATATCTGGCCACGTCGCCCGTACGGTACATTCGACTCGCGGAAGGCTTGACAAACGGATCCGGAAAGAACGCCCGGCCAGTCGACACAGCGTCATCCAGATAACCCGCCGCTAGCGGCAGGCCGGCGACATAGATTTCTCCAGCCACCCCGACGGGCACAGGAGAGCGAGTCTCATCCAAGATGTAGATGCGTGCATTGTTAATCGGCCTTCCGATCGGGGGCAGCTTCGGCCAATGCATGGTTGGGCCGGTCAGAGCGTAGGAAGTGACCACGTGGGTCTCGGTCGGTCCGTACTGGTTGACAAGTCTTGCCTGAGTAGCACGAAACAGACGGATAACGGCGGGAGTCACTCGGAGCTGCTCTCCGGCGACGATCACTTCTTCCAGTGGCGCGAGTGAAGCAGAATTGTGAGCCGCATATTCCGTTAGCTGGTACAAGGCCACGGGCGGGAGAAACGCTCGATGGACTTCGGCTTTACGAATGAGATCCGAAAGTTTTGACACGTCCTCCCGCTCCGCCTCCGTGGCAATTACCAGCGATCCTCCAAAGCAAAGTGTGGAGAAGATTTCCTGGAAGGAAACATCAAACGCGATAGAGGCACGCTGCAAAGTCCGAGTCTCGGAGCAACCAGACTGGCGCGCCTGCCAGGAAACTAGATTTGCGATCGCGCCATGTCTCATCACCACACCTTTGGGATCTCCAGTGGAACCGGAGGTAAAGAGAATGTAGATGGGATCATCCGGCTTGCTGGGTGCGGGTGTTTCCGTGACCGGCAGATTGTCAAGTTCGTGCCGCAAGTCCTCCCAAAAAAGACAACCTAGTGCGTGCGCAAACTGCTCCTGCAGGATTCTCTGGGTGACAATGAGTTTGGGTCGTACCTGTTGTACGATGTTCGTAAGGCGATGCAGGGGGAGAGTCGCGTCCAAAGGCACAACCGTGGCGCCTGCCTTGAGAATCGCGAGCAGAGTCACAATCATCTCTGGCGAGGGCAACATGCACAGGCCAATGCGATCGCCGGCCTCACATCCGCGACTTCGAAGATAACTAAGGACTTGATCCGCACGATGGTCCAACCATGAATACGAATAGCTGCGGCCAGCAAAAAAGAAAGCTTCGGCTTCCGGTGTACGCAAAGTTTGTGCCGCTACCATTTGGTGAACGCTCTGTTGCTGGGAGCGATCAACCGCAGTGTGGTTCCACGATCTGAGCACAAGCTGGAGTTCCTGCTGGCTGAGATAGCGCACGTCGTTAAGCGCCTGCTGCGGCGTTGTCAGGATCGCCGACAGGAAGGCCATGACGTGACCTGCAAATCGCTCCACAGTTTCGGGAAGGAACAGGCGGGCGCTGTAGTCAACATCAAGCGAGCAGTCATCTTTGTTGATCCGCGCGGAGATAGTTACGTCATTGCGCACCTCGGGGACAGCGCCGTGTAGTCCCTCAATTCGAACCGCAACGGAGAAAAGAGGATTACGGTTGTTGATCGTTTGCAGGCCAAGAAGCTCAATAACGTCCGCCAGGGGCGTGTCACCGTGCGCATGAGCGGCTCGCGAGGAATCCGCGACCTGTTCCATCAATGACGATAATGACTGTTCCGGATCAAGGTCCACACAGATTGGGACAGCATTGAGCGGCGTGCCAAGGGGAGCGGCAGAACCCACACAGATGAGCCGCTCGCCACTGTAGCGATGCAACACAGCCGCAACTGCGGTGAGGAGCGCATCACAGGCGGCCGTTCCCGAGCGTTGTTGCAGAGCGTTCAGGCGACCAGCAAGTAGTTCATCCAGCGAAAAGCTACTCACAACGCGCTTCGCGGAATAGATGCGAGAGCGGGGCTGACTCAGAGGGAGAGTTACCTCGGGAAGTTCAGCTTTAAGCCGCGCGACCCACCATTGGGGTGACTCGGTTTCCGTAAGGTGTTCCTGCTCCATAGCGCACCTTTATACACGAATGTCGAGCCGCAACAGAATCATGCGTCGACCTCATGATTCCTGCCAAAGAATCGGACAAATCTCTGGATCTGTATAGTCTGGATTACCGTTCTCGTCCTTACGGCATAGAACATCGTTGATATGGACAAGCTTGTTTCCCTGGGCATCGGTTGCGAGTTTGTAACGGTTGCTGCCGTCTTGAAAATGAACCGTTAAGGCAATCCGCAGCGCGTTACTGGTGTTGGCGACGCTGCCGTGGATGAGGCGGGCGTGATGGAAGCTCACTTGACCTCTCTCCAGATTCAGTGCAACTTTCCGGGGCGGTTCGCCTGCGGGCTTGAATCGGTCTTCCAGTTTCTCGAGATCCTGCTCGGTGAAGGTCGTCATCCAATCGTTTCCCGTCCACTTATGACTGCCATCAATCACAGTCAACGGACCCATTTCGCTAACACAATCGACCAGCGGGATCCATGCGGTGAGCATTGATTGTGAGGTGCAGGTCTTCCAATAGGCAGCGTCAACATGCCAGCCCACTGCAGTTCCGCGCTTGCTGTGTTGAGGTGGCTTGCCGATCAACTGGTCGTGGAAAAGACGAATCGTGGAGACGCCCGCCAGGCGCGCCGCGGAAGCAGCGAGAACAGGTAAGCGAAGCAAGCTCTGGAGCTCTCGATTCTGCAGAGATACGTAATCGTTGATCCGCAAGCCATCTCCGTGTTCGGAGCGCCAATCCAGATAACCTCCCATCAAAGGCAAGGCGTAGTCGCGCTCTCCCTCATAAAAGCGATCTACTCCAAAGAGTGCATCTTCAAGTATCTGAGGCGGGATGATTTTGCCGGTTACGTAATAGCCATGCTCCTGATAAAATGCCACGTCTTTCGAGGTGGGTAGAACTGCGGCGAGGGATTGGGCTGAAGTCATAATAAGGCATCCGCTTTGTAAGTTGGAACGGTGGCCCTGAGAATAATTCCTGACGAGTATGAAGATGTTTTCGGCTTTGTCAACCCTGAACCAGAAATAGGCGGCAGCCTGAATGCAGCACGTCGCAACAGGAGCGCTGACTTGGACGCAGGAGATGATTTTTCACCTGCAAAAACAGTCGGCGTGCGCCTCAGCCCTGGTGATCCACCATCTGGCCTTGCTCGATGGCCCATTAGATTACGCCGCATTTGAAACCGCGTTTCGGCATCAGGTGTCGCGCCACGAACCCTTACATAGCCGTTACGTACAAGTCAAAGGCATTCCACGAGTGGAAGTTATGGCGAATTCAATGCCACGGTTTGAGTGCCGGGATCTGCGGAGTCATTCGCGTAAACTCCATCCTTCGCTGCTGGCGGAAATTGTGATGTCGGCCACCGCAGAGGAATTCAACCTGGAGCAGGGCGAGCTGATCCGGTGTCTGCTGGTCCGGTTGTCGGAACAAAGATGCGCACTGCTGCTGAGCGTACATCACATCTGCTGCGATGGATGGTCGCTGGCCGTGATGGGGAGAGAACTCTCCACGAACTACCGCTTGCTATTGCTTGGCAAGCGCTTGGGCGCATCGTCTCCCATTACAAGGTGCAGTGACTACGCTGCGCGACAGCGGGCGTGGCTTGCCGGACCATCAGCCGAAAAGCAACTGGAGTGGTGGAGAGCCAAGTTCTCCCACATTTCTTTTCCGTATGTCTCACTGGCAAAAGCTGTTCCACGTAGCACAAGACATGATCCCGAAACCGAATCTGTCCGGTCTCGCCAAGTGGTTCGGCTGTCGTTGGAGGCGCTGACGCGCCTTCGGGCGACCGCCGCGCGCCATCGGGTATCCGTGTTTATTCTGTTACTGGCGGCGTTCAACATGTTCTTATTGCGTCGCAAGCGGCGCTCACAGCTCACAGTGGGCACGCTAATGGCGAACCGCATGTCGAAGGAAAGTATTGGGCTGATGGGAGCGCACTACAACCCGGTAGTGCTGGCGACGGACTTTGGTACGAGCCGACTATCGCCAAGTGCGGCGCTTGACATCATTTCGCGCAGTTTCTTTGAGGCCTTTCGACACCAGGAATTACCGTTTGCCCTGATTGCCGCCATGCTGATGAGGGAGTTCGGCATTATTCCGGCGGCCTTGCTGCCGTTGTTAATGGTAGTGGATAAGCATCCTTTGTACGAACTGCAACTGGCACACGTCAGCCTTTGGGAACTTGAACTTTCTACCGCGAGCCCGGTCTCAACCGCACGTTCCCAAGTCTTGCGCCAGCTGGGCACAACTGGCTCTGATTTGGCGTTGGTTGGATGGGAATCGGACGGAGGGTGTACTTTGCTGGTAGACTTCGATGCAACAAGAATACCAGTTGATAGCGTCGGCCTGTTTGTAGAGTCATATCTTGATATAGTGACTGAGTTTCTGGAGACACTTGGGGATGGCAAGCAGGGAAGTGGTAGCCTGATTTCATCAGAGTCGGATAATCGTGGACTTATTCGTCGTGCATCTTATGAAAGTGCAAGGAGGTAATCAGGATGGCGACCAAGGGTGGCAAAAGCAAAGGTGCCATAGATGTTAAACAGTTAACCGCGGAATTACTCAAAGCAGCACGCCAGTTATCAGCTCAGCAGGCCAGAAAACCAGCAGGTCAAAGGATCGCGCTCGATACTCAGTCACTGGTGCGGCTGGCTTCAGCTTCGCCTGCGCTCGCGGGACTGGCGTTGGCGATCGTTTCTCCGGCAGTGGCCAGGTTGGCGGCTGGAGGTACTGCGCAACTCTCCCAAATTGCGAAAGTGAGAGGGGGCCGCGGTAGACGAGGCTGATTCGGCCCCGGACCACAGTTAGAGTTGCGGCTGATGGGGGCGTGTCTTTGCGCAGGGAGGGCTAGTTTTCCCCAGGGAAAGATACGCCCTTTCCGATGACAGCGGGCGACGCGAGTCGAGAGTTCCGTGAGGGTTCAGGCGCCCGAAAGGGAGGAAGTCTGGAGAGTTCCGATTGAAGCATCGCAATCCCGACGTCTTGATCGTGGGTAGCGGATTGATCGGTGCTATATTCGCGCGGCTGCTGGTAGAAAGCGGACTGCACGTGGTTATGGTCGAAGCCGGGGCTAATCTATCCCAAAGACCGGGCGAGCACTTGCTAAACAGCTATCTGCATCACAAGGATCCCGAGCAATATCACAGTGCCGTTTCAGCCCGCCTCCACCTAGCCTCTATTCCAGTGGTGCGAAACGCTCAGTCGAGGGCTGCCGTATTTTCATCCTACAACTTTTCCAATTACAACCCAGAGCAGAACGCGAAACGCAACCTGCCGGCAGCCGCCCTATGTTACGCGGTGGGAGGAATGGGGACGGTATGGTCAGGGTTGGTACCTCGGTTGGAACCCTCGGTGGAACCTTCGGATGTAATGTCGCAGGAACAATGGGAAAGCGCCTATCAACTAGCTGAGAAGCTGCTGGCGGCAAGGAGCGACCAGTTTGAAAGCTCGTTGCGGCAAAGTGTCATTCGAGATTTCCTCCTGGACCATTATCGTGGAGGTGAAGCGCGCCCCGCGCCAGTGGCCGCGCGGCGTGTTCCTGGATCGCGCTGTGCAGTGCATTGGACGGGTCCGGCAGATGTTCTCGATCCGCTGCTACGCCCTGATTCGGCGGGAAAGTTTCAGATTTTGTCCGAGCACATTGTCTCCAGGCTGGCGTATCGGCGCGGAAAGGTGCTTTGGGCTGATGTACACGCGTTGAAGTCCGCGACGCGCCGGCAGATATCAGCCGGCATTTTCGTGGTTGCTGGCGGCGGCACTTTGACGCCTCAGTTGTTATGGAATTCCGGCATCTTGAAGGAAGACGATTCACCTCTTGGACGCTATCTGATGGATCATCCCATAGCGTTCGCGCGGGTGGCCCTTGGCCCAGAGATCGTGGACAGAGTGCGCGCCTTAACAGGCAAGGACAAGGAGTCGCGATTGTCCGACGATCTGCCGGTATTTCTGTCGGTCCCGTTGCGACGTGATCGGCCGTTTCTGTCATTCATACTTCAAGAGAAGATGGATCTAAGAGGCTGGGGGGGGCGAGTTGATCCGCGCATGGTGGTCAATCTGTATTGGTATGCAATTGCTCATCCACAACGGCGCAACCGAGTGACCTTCAGCCAACGTTATGTCGACACTCATGGAATGCCTAAGCCGATATTTGATTATCGTCGCGGCTCCGCAGAGCGCGACCGCACGGCCGTCATGGTAGAGGACCTGCGGCAGGTTGGTTCACTGCTGGGAACGTTCCTCCAGGGATCTCCGCCACAGATTCTCTCTCCGGGAAGCTCGATGCATGTGATGGGCACAGTACGAGCTGGCCGCAGCAGGAAGGGCGATGCGGTGGCAGACGAATACGGCCGGGTATGGGGCTTATCAAACCTGTTTGTCGGGGGTACCGGTCTGATTGGTTGGCCAACAGCTACGAACCCGACACTTACCGCGGCCGCTCTTGCAACCCGCGGTGTGGGCCGTATTCTAGGCAGCTAACGAGCATAACAAAGCGGCAGAGCCTATCCGCAAGCCTTCTTGAACGACTTCATTGCTGTGATCGGCTTCCCAAAGGGAACATGAGGATAAACGTTGGTGTAGGTATCGACGTGCACCTGCAATAGCCGCGGAGCATGCGGCTCGCTATTAAGCCAGGAAATGGAATCCGTGACATTCTCTGAATCTGTCAACGAGCAGGCGGAAATTCCGTAGGCCTGTGCCACCCTTATGAAGTCGGGAGGATTGTAGCCGTGCAAGGTGGAAGGATAACGACCGTCAAAAAATTCTTCCTGGAATTGCCGCACCATGCCGTGGCATCGATTATTGAGCACGACAATCTTCAGCGGGAGCTTGTTGCGGACGACCGTCTGCAGTTCCTGAATGTTCACTTGCATTGCACCGTCACCGGCGATGACCACGACCGGTGCGCCAGAGGCCAGAGCTGCGCCAATCCCAGCTGGCAGGGCACTGCCCATTGCCCAAAGTCCGGTACTGGCCAACAGGCGCTGCCCTTCTTTTAGCCGCACGCTTTGCGCCACCCACCAGGTGTGCTGGCCCGCATCCACTATGTAAGCCGCCGGGGAAGATGCGGACGAGAGCAGGCGAATGAAATCGTTGGGATTGATTCCTTCGCATCCCTCCAGTTCCCTCGTATCTGGCCAAGCCGCTTTCAGCTCATCGACGCGATCACGCCACTCCCTGGACACATGGAACGAGATCTTTCCGGAAAGACTGTTGGCAGCTTCCAGGAAAGCTCCGACATCGGCATGGATGTTGGTTGTGCCGCGAACTCGTGCTCCCAGTTCTCCCTGATCGCAGTCGACGTGGGTGATCTGTCTGCCATGCTTCCAGGCGGCGGTATCGGCCCCGGTGATACCCAAATCAAGACGACTCCCGAGCACCAGAACGGCATCGCTCTCCGCGAACGTCAGATTGGCGGCGCGTAGTCCGTAAGTTCCGATCAAACCCACTTGCAGGCGGTGGTCAGTAGGAAGCAAGTCCAACCCCATGATCGAGCTGACGACCGGAACGTTTGCATGTTCAGCGAAGGAGCGAAATGCTTGCGCCGCTCGCGCTGATCGGATGCCGCCTCCGGCCACGATTAGTGGCCGCGTCGAGCCTGCTAACTTTGTGAGCGCGTTCACTACAGCGCCTTCTTCCGGATAAACAGGCTGGAGCGGAGCAGCTGGCTGCAGTTCTACGTCGATCTGCGAGCCTTGAACATCGAAGGGAATCTCGATCACAACCGGACCGGGCCTGCCGCCAACGGAGATAGCGTAGGCCTCTGCAAGCACGACTGGCACTTCTGGCGCTTTAGAGACGGCGAATACTGCCTTGGCTATGGATTTTGCGACCGAGGTGAAACCGCATTCCTGCAACCCGAATTGGCGCACCTTGCGCTCGCCTCGTTGCAGGTAGGTTTGCACCTGGCCAGTAATGAAAATCGCGGGAATAGAGTCGTAGTAACAGCTCGCGATGCCAGACACCAGATTGAGGGCTCCGGGACCGGAGGTTCCCAGCGCCACCGCGGGTTTCCCGCTCATGCGGGCGAAAGCTTCAGCGGCAAAGGCTCCTGCTTGTTCGTGGTGCACCGAAACCACGCGGATCGCTTGGTGCCGGCTAAAAGAATCGAGCAAGTGGGCAATCATTCCACCCGAAAGCTCGAAGACGTGGGTAACGCCCGAGCCGGCAAGAAAATCCGCAATGTAGTCGGTAACTTTCATCGGCGGCAGAAGTCAACTTGTAAAGACGCGTAGCAACCCGGCACAGAGGCAGACATAATGTATAGCGTCGGAGAAGTCGTGACAAGCTCGCATAAACTCTGCCGTTCCATCGCGTATCAGAAAGGGCCGCAAACTAATTGACAAAAGGCGGCAAAAGAAATAAAAGCGTTGTGCTCCTGATATGCCGAACGTACCTGATCACAAGCAGGGGCTTAAGGCAGATAGAGCACATCGCGTATGTAACGGGAGCGAATTCAGAACCAGTCGAGGCGACATGGTTCAGATGTGAGACAAAGTCATGAAAAAAGGAAGCAGAGTGGCAGTTCCACCCTATGGACCTCCGATCCAGGAGGCGATTGCCAAAGGCGATCTTAGAGAAATGAGAGCCTTGGCAAAACGTGCGGAGCTTTATCTGGCGCAGATAGGCGATTTACGCACAGCTGTGGCAGCGCTAAAGGCGGAAATAGCGAAACGCGAGCGAAGAGGTTAAGCGTCTGAATGTTGCGGCGAGGCAGCGAAGGCTAGCAGATTAGCAACACTCCTGGTCCGACTCCGAAAGCCTGCTTTCGTGGCTCGCCTCATGCATGCGGTCTTCAGAGCTGAGTATGTTTCCGACTGAGAATATGCCTGACGGATCCCAGATGCTGTTTTCACGTCTTGGACACTGAGAGGCCTACGTTTGAGCTGGCCAATTGGCGACCTCCGCGCGGTACTGAGAACAAGTATGCCTCTGAACATTAAGCAATTACTGGATGCGGCCCCTGATGAGAAAGGTATTGACTGGCTGCAACGCAGCTTGCAGCTTGCGCTGAAGGTTGAGCTTTCAACGCTCCCGCCCTATCTGTGTGGACTTTGGTCTATCAAGGATGAGAGCCATCCGGTGCGGGAGCTGATTCGAAGCATCGTGCTTCAAGAAATGCTCCACATGGGCCTGGCATGCAATATGCTGACCGCCATCGGCGGAACCCCGCAAATCTTGGGCGCATTCAAGAACAAGGAGATTGTGTATCCGGGTCCGCTGCCGGGTGGGGTTCATCCTGAGCTGACTGTGTACCTGGCGGGTCTTTCGAAACTTTATATCCAACAGGTGTACCTGGTAATTGAGTACCCAGAACACGGACCTGTACCGATAGAGCTCGCGGTTGCAGATACCCATCCGACCCTGGGGGAATTCTATGATGAGATTCTGGAAATCTTTAGAAAGGCGAGCCCGGCTCTCACGGAAGCGAAGCAGTTGACGAATAAGGGCCTGGGCCCCGGGAATGAGTTGTTTGTCATTAAGACGCCGCTTGACGTGGAGCGGGCGATAAGAAAGATCAAACATCAAGGGGAGGGCACAGACCAGTCGCCGCTCGATCCGGAATCAATCGACAGCGCGGAATTGGCGCACTACTACAAATTTGCTGAGATCCTGTTCGAGCAGGAACTCGTAAAAACAAATGGGCAATGGGGTTTTACTGGAAAAGCTGTTCCTTTTCCGCCAACTTATCCAATGGTGCAGATTCCAGCGGGCGGTTACAAAAACGTCCCGGAAAAGGCTAAATCGTTGCTCGGAACGTTTGATCAAACTTTCGCCGAAATGCTCGGAAGTCTGGAAAGTGCGTGGACGAACGGAAACCAAGGCGATCTCGGATCTGCAGTCACAAAAATGCTTGATCTCGGTGACATCGCCACAAACATCATGCAAGTCCATTTTCTCGATAGCAGCGGAGTTTATGGTCCTGATTTCCAGTTAACCTAAAATCACATAGGTGAGGTTTACGATGCCGGTTTCCTTTAGCAAAGATGTGCTGCCACTATTCCGCACGAAAGACATCGATCACATGAAAAGTTTCCAGGTGCTGCTGGATGACTACACCTACATGTCGGACCCAACAGGCGACCACCAGAACGCAAAAAGTGTTGAAGCCCGGCTGAGTACCAATGACCCTGGCGAGCAAATGCCGCCCGATCGCAAATGGACAGACGACGAACTCAAAACTTACCGGCAATGGATGGCAGACGGCTACGAACCCTAGGCGTTACGGCTGATGTTGCCCTGCACAAGCCACTTATGACTCAACTGTTCCTTAGAGTGTTTTCGAATTTCACTTGACTTCATGAAGATATGCGTGGTAACTCATCGGGTTACCTAGCCAGGAGAGTTGGGTGTCTCTCTCCTGTCCGTCGCATTTTTGTCCTCGGCTGAGTAGGAATTAGGCCCAGATCATCAGACCCCCGATCACTTCACTTCGAGCGTGCCATGGCTATCACTACAATCAAAGAAATTCGGATTCTGCCCCCTTTGGCAATTGGCCGGTTCGGCTCTTCGCCGGAACCGCTGGAGAACTTCAGCGTTCAAGTTGTGGATCCGGTAGGCTTTCGGAAGGTTGTCCCGGCTCCCAGTTTGGTGGTGGACGACGCCACCGGAGCAGTCACCGAGACGATGCCCGATCCAAAGGGAACAGTCCACTTCCGTGATGCCAAGGGACTGATCAAGCCATTGGCGCCCTTTCTGGAAGTTTGGGCCCGATTCGAAGATGGCGGCGCCTTTGAACCTTTGACTAAGAATCATCTGTCAGATTTGAAGCTCAAGCCTTCAGACCTGCGGTGGTCGGTGGAAGTCGCCAATATCAAAGTCTTCCGCCGCACCGGGGACGCTAACGACAAGGTCCAGGCCCGGTTGCAGATACTGTTTGATGACACCGATCCGGACGCCCTGCACCGTGCCCAGCCGTTGATGGGGCAGTGCAAGAACTTCAAGCCAACCGATACGGGGCCCAAGGCGATTCCATTGGGCAGCGTGCGCTACGTGCGCCCGACGGACGCGTTTCCCGAAATTCGCTTCCGCTTTACGCCTGCCGCGGGACGAGTGTATGGCACGCGAGCGGGAGACTCTCTAATTGTCGATGACGTGTACGCAGGCGTAACGTCCGTGCCGACGCCGCCGAACGGCCCGTGGTCCGTGCCGTTCTCGGGAAGCTGGGACCGTTATTGGATTGGCGCTCCTAATTCGCCGCCGGTGACTGCTCCTGGCGACATTTTCCAGGGACATTTCGTGGGCGCCACTAAAGTGAGCGACGGGTACTTCGACGATACCTGCGATGGCATCGTGAGGGTTCAACTCCGGGTCGGGACCACGCTGCTCACCGGCTATGCACGGATCATGGCTGGCGTGCCCGATTTTGCGCCAGACAGCCACCATGTGCGGACCATCGCGGACGACCTGGAACAAATGGTGTTCGGGCCGGATGTAACGGCTCCCACGACGCCGCAAGAAGATGCTCAAATGCTAGCGGAGGTCGTGGACACCATTCGTCGTGCGTATGAGACCGTCCGCCTAATGAATACCGTAGTACAGAACGGCGATCAAAATGTGGCTGGCGTAGCACGCAACGGCAACAACATGCCGGGCCAACAAACCGGTTATGGCCGGGTCTTTGAGCCGGTCTACGATACTGCGAGCGGAGATGCCGCGTACGACCATGTGCTGAAGGTGCATCAGGGTGTGCTGAAGCACGCACTGGCCAGTAAGAAGTTGGCCGGAGCGTTTACCCGGATGGATATGGTTCGGCCGTATCAAGAAATAGGGGATTTGCGTACCGAACCGCGGCGCCGAATGCCGGCCATGATGCGGGGCAGCGATGGTTTGGAGCTGGCTGTAACACGGCGGCAGTACGCCAAGCTGGCATTGGCCGCAGGGGCTCCAGCCGTGGCTGCGGTTGCGCCAGTTCGTGCTCGGGTTGCGCGGCCGCGCCTGACGGCGATAGAAGTGGCGGTCGGTCGGGTTGGCGGTCCGCCCAAGAATCCGGTTGAGCTCGCGCTGGCCAGCGCTGCGCGTCCGGTCGAGACACCTGTTCTGCCAGCCAGGCGAGTCGTACCGCGGACGAAGTCGGTAAGAAAATAAGATTCCAATCGTCCGGGAATTTCGGTGCGCCATGTTCCGGCAGAATTGTGGACGCAAGGAAGCAAAGAGCGATGACGAAATTTCATTGAGTTAGCGCGTAGGGAGGAGTCGCCTCATGGGAATCGATCCAAAAAATCTTTCGGCACAACTGCAGTACCAGGCGCGCGGCAATCCCCCTGGGGCTCATCCTGAGTCTGCCGTGGGAAACTTTTTTCCGGGATTGGAATTCAACTTTCTCAGTGCATGGCGGCGGATTCTTGTAGGAGTCGAGTTGAATGAATCCTCCGGCGACGTGATGGCGGTGGATAGCGATGCACCACCCGAGGTCGAGGGCTTGGTTGGGTTCCAAGTCATAGCGGTTGACGTGCAGATCGTGAATGGTGAGGTCAGTGGAGGCATTCCGATCCAGGTTCTTGCACACGGGCCCGGCCCAGATGATCCCACCAAGGACACGATTTTCGGTCAGATTTACCTGGAGTGGGGCAACGCTCTGGCAAGCCTTCATCATGAGAAGGGTGGCACGGGACAAGCTGTGGTCTGCCTGTTCCAGCATCCCGACACAGGGGAGTTGCGCCAGGTCCCGTTAAAAGTGCGCAAGCTATTTGAGCCCGATTCGGTCCTGATTTCACGAGACGCCGTCCAACCCGGAGAATTGACTCAGAGCCTGTGCTCTCCCTGGCAGACCGATTTCATCGGATGCGCGTGTTATTACTGGGCGGCCAACCGTCCCGATTACGTGAACTTGTGGCAGAAGAAGGATGGCTCGCTCGGCGATGGTCATAACTGGCTGAACAACACGCGCGAAACCAAGCTCGATTCTGCCAGTGGGGAATATAAGCCGTTTTACACGTTGGTTCCGGGCAAGACACTCGAACATGCAGACATCATGCGCTCGGAAGACTGGGAAAAGAAACTTCGGTTTGTAATCGGCGGCAAGGACGAGTCGTGAGTCGCGGCGGCAAGTCGGCGTAAAAGCAGCCATGTGGCCCAACCTCCCGGTATTAAACGCGACATCAACCGGCGTCCAGCCGATCGCTTCAGTCGCTGCCGCTGATGCAGCTTTACCTTCTGCGCCCCTCCATCCCGATGTACACCTTTTTCAGACCAACTTGGGTCCGCATGTGTTTCTGGTTAATGGCTCACAAGTTTACGGGCTCGGAGAGTCAGAGTATGCGCGCTTGTCAGCAGCGGCGCGGCAAGACACACGCGAGAGCGTAGAGAGGGTCATGAAAGAGTTCGGATTGGAGGCGCCAGCTTTTGTCGACGACTCGCCACTGGCTTCTCCTCCGCTGCGAGCCATCTCACTGGCGGTGGCCCAGAAATGCAACCTGGGATGCACGTATTGTTACGCCCAGCAAGGCGACTTCGGAGGCTCCGCCAAGCAGATGCCTGAGAAGCAGGCGTTGGATGCGGTGGAGCATCTATTTGCAGAAGCTCGGGCCGGTGATCGCGTCAACCTGGCATTTCTGGGAGGCGAGCCTTTGTTGAACCGGCTGGTGATCCGGTCAGCGACGGAAAGGGGCGCTCAACTTTCCGAGGCACGGGGCATCAAAGTCGATTTTTCAATTACGACCAATGGCACGCTTCTCACCTCCGAAGATGCCGACTTTTTCGAGCAGCATGGTTTCGCGGTCTCCATCAGCATAGACGGTGTCGGCGATACGCACGATCAGCAGCGTCCTTTCAAGGGCGGAACAGGAAGCTTTGCTCGGATAGTGGAGCGGCTCGAACCGCTACTGAGCCGTCAGCGGCGGATGCAAGTTTCGGCGCGTGTCACGGTGACGCCGCGCAACCTGGAACTACCTCGAACTTTGGATGAACTACTCGGCCTCGGCTTTCACTCGGTGGGATTTTCGCCCATGCTCAGTGCGCCCAGCGGCCGCGACGAGATGAATCAGGATGACCTGACCATCATGCTGGAGCAAATGACGGTTTGCGGACAGCAATTTGAGCGCCGGATTGTTGCGGGCGAGCGTTATCCATTTGCTAACATGGTCAACGCGATGAAGGAAATTCATCGCGGAACCCACCGGCCGTATCCGTGTGGAGCGGGCGCGGGGTATATGGGTGTGTCTGCCGATGGTGAACTTTCTGCTTGCCATCGATTCGTGAATGATGAGAGCGGAGCCATGGGGAATCTGGCGTCCGGCGTGGACCGCGCACGCCAGAACAACTGGCTCGCCAGCCGGCACGTCCATCGCCAGGAACCCTGCCGGTCGTGCTGGGCGCGTTATTTGTGCGGCGGAGGTTGCCATCACGAGGTCATTCATCGTGGGCGCCCGGCGTGCGCATACATACGTGGATGGCTGCATTACTGTCTCCAGGCGTATGTGCGGCTGTTGGAAAGACGACCAGATTATTTTGCCCAAGCGTAATACCGGAGCGCGATGGCGAACTGGGAAACCGAGATTTGCGTCATCGGGGGGGTGGCCGGTTCCACGGTCGCAGCTCGCCTGGCTCGTCTTGGCCACGAAGTACTTCTTCTCGAACAACACAATTTTCCACGGCTCCACAGGGGGAGTCTCTAAGGCCGAGCGTCCTGCCCTTGCTGGACGCACTGGGCATTCGCGAGCGGATTGAAGAAGCACCGTTTCTTCGTCCGAAGCGGGCGCTGATTTCAGCAGCTTAGACTCGTCCGGCACAGGCACCGCGCACATTTGCGCCTTCGGGGCGATGGCACATCCGGGTGTCGACAAGCGCCTCGGTGGTGGAGCTTCCGATAATCGAGGGAGACACGATCGTACTTTCTCCCGCTATCGCCCATCCCGCATGGCCGAGGCCTGTTGCATTCCTAAATGACATTGCGCTGCGCTTGCTCCCCTGTTGCCGCACTGTCGTGCCCGGACAGACACGCGCAGCTACCCTGGAGAAGTGGTCACGGGACATTTCCGCAGAGGCAGCACTGAAAGTTTCACTGGATGTGGTCTCAAGAGTTGATTGTTCCCGCAGAGTCTGTAACCGGCAACGAGCGCTTGCCCCTGACACGCCAACCAGTGCGAAAAATGCTTTCAGTTTCTTTTCTGAACCGCATGGCATCGCCTCCGAAGGGCCAGGAACCCTTCGTTCCTCTTCACGCCTTCCTGAAGTTCCTAAACTGTGACCCGCCACTTATTGAATCAGGGCCCGAGCCTTGAGCAGTTGCTCTTGTCCTGTTTTTGTAACAAGACGCTCCTCAACTTAAGAGGAGCGAAGATGAGTCGCCGATGTTAATTCAACAACTTACAGGACTATGTTCGTTTTTCGGAAAATTCTATGGCAAACGTACTCAATTGCACGATGCGGATTATTTTGTCTGCCCTATTCTGCTGCGAGGTTCGCCATGCCGGTTAGCATAGAGTCGAAATGTGCCCAATGTGAGGGACCCATACCCGATGGCCGCGCGCGCTTCTGTTCGGACGCATGCCTGGCGCAGCACAAGCGCGAGAAAGAGCGTCTTACGTACGGTCACCGTCACGAGTATCGCTGCCTGCAGTGCGGACATTATTTGCACCTGGGTCGTCACAGAAAGTGAATTTTGATAAATGAAAGGCGTGTTCGCATATTCGGAGACAACTGTTCTCCTGTCGGGGCACAGGCAGGGTCCATGGATGCACCCCAGCACCCGCGAGTTGAGGTCAGTCTCCGAAGAGCGCTTGCGAGTTGTTCGAATTCAGTCTTAAAGGCTGAGAGATTACCAGCAGTTTTGTTTCAGGCTTGTGGCGTCTCCATCTCGGTAGCGCGGCAGGGCAGACCACATCCAGGAACAAAAAAGGATCGGACGGCCCGCTTGCGAAAAGCTGCCGCAAGGTGAGATCGTCGGACCCCAACTAGTTCCACAAAAATCAGATCAGGATATTGACGCTGCTCTGATCCTTCGCCGGACGGCGCCGGCAATTCCAACCAGTCCGGTTCCCAGCAAGCTCAGTGTTCCGGGTTCTGGGACCGCGCTCAGAGTACCGCTGCCACTCTTGATGCCGACGTTGCCGTGGTAATCCTGCTGCAATCCAAAAGTGATGGACACTGCCACACCCGACACTGAGGTGCCGTTGCTGAACGTACCACTGATGTTTCCGCTAAGCGTGTAAAAGATGAGCGGTCCGCCTCCGAGTCCCGGGCTTAAGGTCCAGCTCACCGGTCCGCTGAAGGTTCCGGTAAAGAGAACTCCTGAGGGGAGTCCGCCGGTGCCATTCGCGGAGATGATGAAGGAGCCGCCGCCGGCAAGAATACCGCCGGTCGATAACGATCCGGACATCAGGTTTCCGGTGGTGAAAAAGACTCCGCCCAGGTTGCTGCCTGTGACCGTGCCCAAGCCGTCAAAGCCACTAATTGAGGTGAGAGTGGAACCCTTGGGTCCCGTGGTCAGCGAGCCAGTGGGGGTGGTGGTGATACGGCCGCCCGAATATGCGAAGTCGACGCTGCTATCGGCAAATGCTGCCAGCGGCAAGAAAAGCAGCAAGCTAGCCAGTGCGATTGTTCTACTGAAAGACATTTCCTACCTCCCCAAAGATATGAGTGCCGGTTTCATCGTCCGGGGAGGTTGGACAAGCTGAAGGTGCCGGAGCCGGTAAGCCCGGGAGGGGTAATAGCATTTTCAGTGCCAGCTACGCCAGAAGCTAAGTAGCTGGATTTTAAAGACATGTTCATGGAAATGGCGGAGGACTTCCGGGCTGAGTTAAAAGCGTTTCATTAAACGAAGGCAAAATGGCTGCGCAGGGGGTTCTGCGGGGCATGGTGGGGGTGGGCCGTCCCCGGGGGCGGAACATCCTCCAAGGCGACCCCTTTTGCCGATTCTGCAACTAAGGGGCTGGCGTTTGCGAATGCCGCGACCGCGAATCGAATCTCCGGGAGAACTTGATGGGAACTATCCTGCTCATCATTTTGATTTTGCTGTTGATCGGCGCCCTTCCCACCTGGCCCCACAGTTCGGGCTGGGGATACTATCCCAGCGGCGGATTGGGCCTGATCCTGATTATCGTGTTGATCCTGTTGCTCATGGGGCGGTTGTGAAGTTCAGGGCATCGGCTCGCGACCGATGCCCCACGCAATCTTCAGCGCGGTGAGTGCCCAATACTCCTGCCGGATGCGCTCTGCGCTGCTCTCTCTTACTTAGCAGCCGGAGAAGCGTTCGCCAGTTGCTTTCGGCTCTGCTCGTACTCGGCGGGCGTCAGCGGCTTGTGGCCGACGGCTTGCGCCATGGTGATCTTTCCGTTCGGCAGGTTGCCGTCATATTCGAAGCTGTAAATCATCCCATCGGTGGTAGAAACCAGATCCGCGACTTCTTTCGCTTTATCCGGCGGCAGATCCAGCACCTGCACGCGGCCACCGGCGATTTCGACGGTGTGGTCGTGCCAGAGCTTGTTCCAATCATCTAACTTCACGTTTGGCCGGGTCAGCTTTTTGGCCATGATGAACTCGATCTGGCTCAGCCTCGCGTTGGCATCGGTGTTGTCGAAGATGAGGCAGACAATCTGGGGATCGGGCGCGATGACTTTGCAGTAATGGTGGTACGGGCCCATTACGTGTCCATTTACCAGGTGAGGCGCCGTGACGTGCACCGTGTAGCCCTCGGCCGGAGTCGGTGCTGGTGCGGTTTTTGGCTCCTGCATCTGAAAACCGGCAAACAACAGGACTGAAGCTATGGCGATGGCAATCGCTGCTTGTCTCATTTTTTTCTCCATGCAAGGAATTATTTGTTGTGCTGAAGCGATCTGAGTTGGTTCGCCAGCGTATCGGCAGTGGCGGTGTTAAGGCACGATGGGCCTGCCAAATTTCGCATATCGCGTACGCCCCATCCCCGAACGCGGTTACGCTCGCGGCAGGCATTGTCGCCGACTTCTTATCCGGTTGCAAGGGGTTGACTGCAGGCTTTCACTACAAATTCCACCCGGGACGATCAACTCTCCGGTGTCCCCGACATCCTGGCTACATTCTCCGCTATTGTGTGACTACTCTGTGGGAAAGAGCGGTATCGTTGCCTCTACAAGAGTTCCCGGTTCTACCTTGCCAACCCGTACATCGCCCCCGAACTGTTTTACGCGTTCCCTCATTCCGCTAAGCCCCACACCCATAGGAGTGGGCACTTTAAGAAGATTGTCGAATGCCATCCCCTTTCCGAAGTCGCGAACCCTGACGGTGACACGATCTGCGTCCTGGTCGATGTCTACTCGTGCGTCCGCGCTGCCGGAATGGCGATACACATTGGTGAGGGACTCCTGAACAATGCGAAAGACGGTCGTCTCGATGTCAGGAGGAAGGCGTGAAAACACAGCGGGTTTATATTCAAAAGTGATCCGTATGTCACTTCTTTTCTTAAATCCATCGATATACCAATGCAGTGCCGGTAGCAGCCCCGATTCATCGAGCAAGGGTGGATGGAGCAAGTAGGAAAGATTACGTACCTTCATTAGCGCTTGATCGAGCAATTTGCTGGCTGCGGCGTTTTGGTCGTTTTCTGTTCTCCGTTGACCGCGAAGGGCCAGCTCCATTTTGAGGGCAACGAGTTCCTGACCAAGATCGTCATGCAGTTCACGAGCCAGGCGACGGCGCTCCTCGTCCTGGACGCGCAACAACTCCCCAGACAGCCTTTGCAATTCCAGAGTCCGTAGCTCGACCAGCCGCTGGGACTCGGCAAGCTGCGCCAACCTACCGCGTAGTTCCTTGTTTAATTGGCGGCTCCGTTCCTCCAAGTCCCTCCGCTCCGTCATTTCACGCGTAACTTTGGAAAAGCCGCGCAGCTCATTGTCGCGGCCCCGAAGAGCTGTGATAACGACATAAGCCCAAAATGTGGAGCCATCCTTTCGTACGCGCCAGCCTTCGTCTGTGTAGCGGCCCTCTCTTGCCGCGATTTCCAGTTCGCGCTGAGGCCAACCGCTCTCTTTAGCCTCTGGCGTATAAAAGGTGGAGAAGTGCTGGCCAATGATCTCGTCCTTCTTATAACCCTTAATCCTTTCGGCACCTTCGTTCCAAGTCGTGACTATGCCTTCTGGGTCCAGCAAGAAAATGGCATAATCCTTGACACTCTCGACCAACAGGCGAAAAATCTCGTCGCTTTGCTGAAGTGTTTCTTCGGTTTGCTGCTTTTTCCGAATTTCCTGCACGGCTTGATGTTGCTGGGACAATGAAATTCCTCCACAATTGGTCTACTCATCACTTGACTTGCTTAGCCGAGCGCGATCTGCACAGGTGCGGCATCTTCTTCCCTGCGTCGAGAGTTACCTGCATGCGACCACACAGCCTACTACCAGAGATATCGTCTTCATCAATACAGTGTTTACCGTATGGCCCAAATCGCGGGATGAAAGCGACGCCTAGGAAAGAACGTGAGACAAAACGCGAAGGATTACGCAGGACGGTATTCTGCAATACACGGTAGACTAGGAATCTTCGTCAAGCCGAGTACCTTTGTTCCTGAGCGACAATCCCCGTGGCTTCGGCTTCGGCGATTTTAGCGCGGAGGACCTGCTTCAGTTCCAGGAGGATGAGATCATCAGGACCCAGCATCTCTACCGTCTCGAGTTGTCGAAGGCGTTCTTTCATCTGTTGCAGTGATTCCGGGTAATAAGACTTCGGGAAATAAGACTTGCGGTGCATGGCGGCCTCCGATAAACCCTTAAGATGCCGCAGACCCGGAGTATGTCTCTACAGTGAATTGCCCATATGCAAAGGACTTCATTGACGAGAAAGCTCAAGAAAGTCATTTAGACGTCGCGTCACGATACGCTCAGAACCTCTTGCGCGGCACGTTCCTCCGCAATATTCAGTTCTCAATTCCTGCGGGCATGTAGTCTCGCCAAGGTCACCTATTTCCCGATCCGGGAATCATTCCCCAAAAAGGTCATGCAGCACTGACACGGCCACCTCGCCAGTGATATAGAGACAGCATCCCTCGCCTGCTGGACTCACCTAATTCTATTCATCCAGGTGACAGTCCATGCTGCGCTCGGCCATCATTCTTATCGTTATTCTGTCCGCCACCCTGGTATTCGCACAAGACGCTTCTACCGGAGCCGTCCGCGGTACGGTGCGCGATGCGTCCAGCAGCACCATTGAGAACGCTACGCTTGTGTTAGTCAATACCGCGACTGGACTAAGGTATTCAGCTATCACTGACAGCGAGGGGCGATTCGCCTTCGAACTGCTTCCGCCCGGACATTACTCGGCGCGAGCTGAGGCGGCGGGAATGTCGCCGCAGACTACGCCGGAACTGAACGTCGAGCTCGGCGCGTCGCTGGAGCTGACCTTCACGCTTGCGGTTGCCGGAGCCCAAGAGACGATCACCGTGTCTGACGCTCCGCCGCTGGTGGAGACTCAGCCCTCGGCGCTGTCTTCGTATATTGACGAGAAGACGATCAACGATCTCCCGCTCAATGGCCGCCGCTTTACCGATCTTGCCCTGCTGGCGCCGGGCGTGACGCAGGATCCTCGCGGAATGACTTCTTCCTCCAATGGCGATCTCGCCTTCGGCGGCATACGCGGATACCAATCCAGCTACCTGGTCGACGGCGCCGACAATAATAACGCATTTTTCGCCCAGGCTCGAGGACGCTATCGCGCTCCTTACCAATTTTCCAACGAAGTGGTGCAGGAGTTTCGCGTGTCGTCGAATACCTACGGAGCGGAGCTCGGGCGCGCGGGTGGCGCGGTAGTGAATGTAGTCACCAAGTCTGGCTCGAATGATTATCATGGGACTAGTTTTTATTTCATCCGCGACAGCGCTCTCAACGCGCGGCATCCATTCACCGACATCAAGCCCGATGACCGTCAGCAACAGTTTGGCTTCACCGTCGGCGGCCCAATCCGCCGCAACCGGGCTTTCTTTTTCGCGGGATTCGATCAGCACGTGTTCCATGTGCCCACGGTGGTGCGCTTTCTCGATAACAGTTCGGTATTGGTTCCGCAGCCGGGACAGGAGCCTCTCTACGACGGCGATTACGAGGACAGCGACAAACCCCTGGTCTTCGCGACCGCCGCGCAGCTCACCACATTGGCGGGACAGTATCGTTCTGCTTTATTGGGGAATGCGGGCTTCCTGAAGATGGACGTGGCGCTGACGCCCAAGCATTACCTCTCGGCGCGCCTGAGCACGTCGCGTTATTACGGACAGAACAATGTTTTCTTCGATCCCGCCAGTCCGATCACCAGCTTCGCGATCAGCGACAACGGAGAAGAGAATGTCGCTACCGAGAGCGGATCACTCTCGTTGACGAGCGGTCTCTCCATGCGCCTGGTAAGCCATCTGCGGGCGCAATTCTCGCGCGATCTCCAAAGCTCGAGCAGCAACTCGTCTTCGACCCTGACGAAGATTACGAACATACTCGACGGTTTCGGGCGGTCGACAATTTTGCCCCGCCAGACGCGCGAACATCGGCTACACGTGACCGAAACTCTGAGTCTGGAAGGACGCCGCCACTCCTGGAAATTCGGCGGCGATGCCCTGCTCACCTGGATCTACAACTACTTTCCCTCGCTATTCGGCGGGGAATACATTTTCAACAGCATCAAGGTGAATCCATTCTCCTTTGATCCCCAGGTCGGTGGACTGCAGCTTACGCCTCTGCGGGCCTATGCCCACGATGTGCCTCGCTACTACATCCAGAATTTCGGCTCGGCGGTGTCGCACCCGGATACGAACGAATACGCGGCATTCCTGCAAGACACTGTCCGGCTCACGCAAAGGTTGGCAGCCAGCCTGGGGTTCGTTACGACGTGCAAACCTTCAGCAAAAAAGGATTGGTGACAAATCCGCTGTGGCCAGATTCAGGCAAAGTTCCGTTAGACGACAACAACCTCTCGCCGCGGATTGGCTTCGCCTACTCTCTCGGCGACGAGCGGCCGCTGGTCATCCGAGCCGGGTATGGATGGTTCTACACCCGCATTCCGCAGATCTATACTTCCACGATCGCGACTGACAATGGCTTCTCCAGCTATAACCTGTTTCTGAGTAATTCGGATTTTTATCAGCATCAAATCTTTCCTCAATATCCAAATGTGTTGGTGAATTGTCCGCTGAGTTCCACCGTATGCGTGCCTCCGGCGAACCTCACCAGCTACTTGAGTGCCGACGTGTCATCGTTCGCAGCGAACTACAAGACTCCCAAAGTCGAGCAGGCGAGCCTGAGCGTTGAGCGGGAGGTTGCGCACCGGCTGGCTGTGGGCGCTTCTTATATTTATGTGCATGGAGTGGATTTGCTGCGGGCGCGCGACGTGAATCTGCCCCCGCCGACGAACGTCACGTATCCCGTCTATGACGATTCCGACACCAATCTGCTCGGCTATTACAACGTGTCTTCATTTTCCACCTGGCAATTCACCCAGAGCCTCACTTGCCCGTTTCCGCCCTGCATCAATCCGCTGGTGCGTCCGATTCCGCAATTGGGAGCGATTAACCAGTACGAAAGCGCTGCGTCGAGCATTTATCACGGGCTCACTTTTTCCGTGCGCCGGCGAATGACGAGTGGAATCTATTTCCGGCTGGCTTACACATACGGCCATGCCATTGATGACGGTCAGGACGCGCTGGTCGCGGGGCGGCCGGTAACGGTACAGAATTCTTTTTCCACCAAGGCGGAGCGCGCATCGAGCGTCACCGACCAGCGGCACCGCTTCGCGCTCTCCTGGGTGGCCGAGCCGCGGCCATTTCATCGGGGACATGAAATGCTGGGAAAGTTCTTCAATGGCTGGAAATTGTCGGGCGTGGTGACCGTCGGCAGCGGCAGACCGATCGACGCCCGCATATCCGGCGACGCCAACCAGGATGGGAATAGCACGAATGATCGCTTGCCGGGTCAAGGACGCAATGCCTTCGTTGGGCCCGACTACGCCACCACTGACATGCGACTTAGCCATCGCCTAGTCGTGCATGAGCATACCAAACTGGAATTCCTGATAGAGACTTTCAATCTGTTCAATCGCGACAATCAACGGGTAAAGATCACCGATGACGGCCTACAAAGCAACACGGGCCAGTTCGTGCAGTTGGATAAGCACATCGGAATCAACTACTTCCCAGCCTACTATCGTAAGCCGACAAATTTCTTGCGGGCCACTGATGCCTTCGCTCCCCGGCAAATCCAGATGGCTTTGCGGCTTACGTTTTAGCGAAAAATGGTGGGAATATCGGTATCTGTGTCTCAATTTGGTGAGCTTTTGGCGGGAAAATAGAGACAATTCCTTTACAAAAGTTTACTTATCGCTTGACTTGGGCGCAGAACCTTGTAATAACTATGCGGTCCAAACGGGACGAGTTTGGGGGTGTGGTTCGTTGGCAGAAGTACGGCTTCAAGAGGGCGAGTCCCTCGAGAATGCGCTGCGCCGCTTCAAGCGCAAAGTGCAACAGGAAGACATTATCAAGGAGGTCAAGCGTCACTCCTTCTACCTGAAGCCGGGCGAGAAGAAGCGCGTAAAAGAAGCATTGGCGCGCAAGCGTAGCCGCAAGAAGGCTCGTAAAGAACAAGACTAAGTGCCACAGGGCCGCTGCTGCATAAGGTAGCGGCCCATTCCTTTATCCAATCACGTCCCAATTTGGGAAAAACGGGCTGAAAGGGAGCTCCAAGCCAGCGGCGCTCCACTATTCATATGCAATATGCGTGCGCTGCATACAGGCACGGGGGCCGAATCCAGGGGCAGTTTTAAGCACAGAGGGGGGTGTGGGATAACCCTGTCTCCGAGCGCACCGACACGCCAGGCGCGCCGGGGAGGCAGGCAGGGTACCGGTCGAAGGGAGCATCTTCCAATGGAATTCCAGGATAAGATTCTGAAATGTATTGATTGCGGCGCCGACTTTGTCTTTACCGCTGGGGAACAGTTGTTCTTTCGCGACAAGCAGTTCAGGAACGAACCCAAGCGCTGCAGAGCTTGTAAGGCGAAGCGAGTCTCGGTGTTGGGGGCAGCACCGGCAGGACAAAACTTCTCCAAGGTGGAAACCCGCACGAATTGCTCGCAATGCGGAAAGGAAACTACGGTACCGTTCCGTCCCACGCAGGGGCGTCCGGTATTCTGCCGGGAATGCTTCCAGCAACGCCGGCAAGCAGCCACGGCCTGATCAGCGCGGTCGTTCAAGCGGCCGCAATAATTGGTAGAAGGGTTGATGAAGCCGGCAGGCTAACAGGCCTTCCTCCCACTGGCGCGATTGGCAGTCAATGGCCGCCGTCGTCCTGCAGCATCCCCTGCAGGGCGCGGGGGTCGTTTTTCGTCTTCATGCCGCACCAGCAGCGCCTCGATCTGGCGCACCAGATCCTGCGTTCCAATAGGCTTCACCAATACAGACTGCGCACCGTGATCTTTCCATGATCCGTCCGCCGGAGGGTAAGCAGTCAGCAGGGCAGTGGCGGGATTGTACGGCTGAAGCTTGGCGGCACGGATCAGATGTAAGCCGGCGTCTTCGGTCTCCATGAGCGCGTCGGTGATCACCAGCTGATACACGCCCGAGCTCAGCTTCTCCATTCCCTCCGCCGCCGAGGAGGCGGTGGTGACATCGAAGGAATGAAGTTCCAAGACTGCTTTGAGCGTGAGCAGTACGGTGAGATCGTCGTCAACCAGCAAAATGCGCCGCTTCATAAAACACCTCGGGGGAAGGCGATTAGCGTAAGCACAGGTACGCCGGAATCCTGGCGTGCTCGCCGTCGAAGGATTCCGTAGGCCGTAAAGAATTTCAGCGCTGGGCCAAAATCCAGGAGCCGTGACGGCCCTTCTCCAACGAAAACTGCGCCTGCACTACGTTACTATAGAAGAGTGGGTACTTTCTACGTCGAGAATTTTGGTTGTAGGGCCACCCAGGCGGACGGAGCCGCCATCGAGCGCCAGTTCGAGCAACGCGGGCTGGAAAGAGCGGCCGCTCCGCGGGACGCCCAAGTTGTGGTGCTGAACACGTGCACGGTGACGGCGAGTGCCGATCAGGATGCACGGGCCGCGATTCGCCGCATTCATCGGCAAAATCCCGGCGCTCAGATCGTGGTCACCGGCTGCTACGCCCAGCGCGCCCCAAACGAGATTGCGGCCCTGCCAGGGGTGACGCAGGTCGTAGGCAATTCGCACAAGCATCAGTTGGCGGAGATTGCGGCTTTCGCGCCTGAGGGTTTCCCAGCGGCTCGGGATCCTGAGTTCTCGGCCGCGTCGCCCGCCACCAGCTTTGTGCCAGTTGCAAGACTGGCGATCGGCGAACCGCAACAAGCGGCTACTTTTGTCTCCGATATTTTCGCCCACACCGAACTCTTCGCCGCGCCCGTATTCGACGCCGCCAACGAACGTACCCGCCCTAATCTCAAGGTTCAGGACGGTTGCGACAATCGGTGTTCGTTTTGCGTCATCCCCTACGTGCGCGGCCAAAGCCGCTCGCTGAGGCTTGATCAGGTTCTGGCGGAAGTGAACGCTCTAGTCGATGCCGGTTATCGCGAAGTAGTGATTTCCGGAATCAACCTGGGCCGCTGGGGTAGAGACTTGCCGGTCGGTAGTAGTTCGTCGTTAGTCAATGGCAAACCTGGGTTTCTTGCCTCCGGCCAAACATCGACAGCTAATGACCAACGACTGGAATTCCTGATCCACGCCATTCTCGACCAGACTCCACTGGAGAAGCTGCGCATCAGCTCGGTCGAGCCCATGGACTGGAGCGACGCATTGATCGGTCTGGTGGCCGGATCGGCACGCATTGCCAAGCATGCTCATGTCCCGATGCAGTCGGGGAGTGATCGCATTTTGCGGGCGATGCATCGCAGGTATCGTCCATGGCATTATCGCGAGAAGATTGAGAAGATTCGTGACGCCATGCCCGCAGCAGCGATCGGGGCGGATGTGATGGTAGGCTTTCCCGGCGAGACCGATGTCGACTTCGATGAAACTCGCCAGATGATCGAAGATCTCCCGTTCACCTATTTGCACGTGTTTACCTACTCCGCGCGGCCCGGAACTCCGGCTGCAGCGATGCGAAATCAGATCCCAGTCCCAGTCGCGCGCGAGCGTAATCGCATTCTGCGTGAGCTCGCATCCGAGAAGAAGCTGGCCTTCATGCGGTCGTTTATCGGCAAGCCGCTGGATGCCATCACCCTGAACGTGACTTCACAAAATGGCAGCGGCGAATATACCGAGGCGCTCACCGACAACTATCTGAAGCTGCGACTCAAAGGGCGTCACGCGGCGAACCACTGGATCACCGCAGAAATCGATGGAGTTGAAGATGGCTGCCTGGTGGGAGCGAAAAAGGGCAGGTGAAGACACCTGCCCCTACGTGTGAGGCAATGACGGGCAGATGAGGTATTCGGCCCGTACGTGGCCTGTGCAGAGTCCGGTACTGTCCTAATTCGCTGAAATTGGGACACTGTGCAGAGTCCTTCCTCTCTTGACAGCATTCGACCTGCCACATACATTGGCCGCACGGAAATCCGCGCTTGGAGTTGCAACTCACTTCGGGATTTCCCCTGGAGCACTCATGCGGAATTCATCGTCATTTAGATTCTTCTCGAACCTAGTTCTTCTTCTAGCCATTATTGGGCTTAGCGGAATCATTCATCAAGCAGCGGCGGCGGGCAATCCCAAGAACATCAACATCAGCCGTCTGCGAGGCAATGAGGCAGAGACGGCGGTCGCCATCAACCAGGTCAATCCCCTGCAAATAACGGTGGTGTCGAATCTGGGTTCCGGCGTGGGCACGTTCCACGGGTGGAGCACCGACGGCGGCCTGACGTGGAGTGAAGACATCATCGCCGATGGCGACGCGCTGGGCTTCTCCTGCTGCGACGGGCAACTCGCCTCCGACGAGTTCGGCAACATCTTCCTGACTTACCTCGATTCCAATATCAATGTGAAGATGGCGGTCTCGACAGACGGCGGAGCGACTTTCAAACCGCTCGCATTTCTCGCTGACCTCCCGGTGGGTTTCCCGACGGTACCCTTCCGCAGTCTGGCGCAAGCCGGACAAATGGTGAGCGGAGATCAGCCTTCGATTGCAGCCGCGAAAGGCAGCGTGTGGGTTTCATGGACCGGGTCCAACGGCAAGATTCAGGTTTCCGGCGCCGCGGTCACAGGCCTCGGACAGGTAGGAGCTTTCGGGCCGGCGCAGAGCATCCCGGGAAATGGGACTGGCGACTATGGCGACACAGCAATAGGCCCGCAAGGCCAAGTCTTCGTCGTCTATCAGAATCCGACCGGCGGTGAAGGCCCGGCTACCATTTACGGGGCGCTTGATCCCGACGGACTAGGTCCACAAGGTTTTCAGGCGGCGCAAACGCTGCAAGTCACGAATGTCGGCGGATTCGACTACATCCCCGCGCAGTCTGGCCGATCCGTGGACGCAGAAGCGGGTCTCGCCTGGGACCGCACTGGCGGCGTGCATAATGGGCGTCTCTACTTCATCTACGTTTCCGAGCAGCCGCAGGAAAGCAATGACATGGACATCCAGATGCGCTATTCCGACGACAACGGCGCAACCTTCAGCAGCTCGGTGCGGGTGAACGACGACACCACCACCAACAGCCAGTTTAATCCCCGTGTGTCGCTCGACCCGACTACCGGGAATGTGGCGGTGGCCTGGTACGACTGCCGCAATGATTCCGGAAACCACGGCCCCGGCGATACCAACGGCGTGCCCAATGACGACACGATGATTTACGCCACCGTAAGCAAGGATGGCGGAAACACGTTTCTGCCGAATCGCCGCATTTCGGCCAAGCCCTCCGATGACAACGACGCGGCCAATGGCGTGGACTATGGCGACTACAGCGGCTTCATGTTTTACGGAGGGAGTTTTTATTTCGCCGCGGCCGACAATTCAAACTCCACCGGCGACAATCCGGATGGCACGCTGCACAAATTCGATCTCTATACGGCGCCGGTGAAGGTGCGGTAGGGTCGAGTCAATTCGCTATCAGCTGTGAGCGCGGGGACGAACGCCCTCCCCCCAGAGTCGTCATAGTCGCTATCGTATTCATTTACTCCATCTACGTCGCTCATGGCTCCTCCCGTACGCCAAACTATAGACCATAACTCGAATTGACAGGTGCAGTGCAGTTCCGGGAATGCCCCCTTGACATCAATCCGGAGACAAGAATGGTCGCTCACGGACGCAACCTGGGCTGTTATCGATCCTCGTAGCCAGTTGCTTGCGAGCTATAAATCTGATATGTTTAACATGTTTAACATGCTGGGAATTAGACTCGAACCCGAACTTGAGAAAAAGCTGGAGTCCCTCGCCCGACAGACCGGACGGAGCAAGAGCTACTATGCGCGCCAAGCCATCCGGCAGTTTTTGGAAGATCGCGAAGACTATTTAAAGGGAGTAGCTGCTCTGGAGCGTCGCGAGCCGACCATTTCCCTTGAAGAGCTGGAGAAGCGGCTTGGTCTCGACCGGTAAGCGTTGGGCCGTCGAGATCAACCGTACAGCTCAGAAGCAAATCCACAAATTGGATCACAAAGCACAGGAGGCGATCATTCGCTTTCTGCGCGAGCGCGTGCAGCCCGCCGAAGACCCCAGGCAATGGGGCAAGCCGTTGCGCGGAGAAAAACAAGGTTTATGGCGGTATCGAGTAGGGAATTACCGGCTGATCTGTGATATCCAAGACGAGAAGATTACTGTTCTCGTGCTTGCAGTCGGGCATCGCAAAGACGTGTATCGCTAAGCCCTGTGATGCAATGACGCTGACGTGCTTCTACCGGGCAGTGTCCCGCCGAACATCGGCTTTGCGTTGTAAAATCTAGTTTCAATTACTTATGCCGCAGGAACAAAAGATTACGGTTGTCCGCGATGAGCGCTATGACGCGCAACGGGTGGAGACCAAGTGGTACCAGCGCTGGCAGCAGGACCCCGCTCTCTACAGTGCGGAGGCCACCTCCACCAAGCCTAAATACTACGTGCTTGAGATGCTGCCCTATCCGTCGGGTGCCCTGCATATGGGACACGTGCGTAACTACGCGATCGGTGACGCGCTGGCGCGCTACATGTGGATGAATAGTTATAACGTGCTGCATCCCATGGGATGGGACTCTTTCGGGTTGCCGGCGGAGAATGCAGCCATTCAGAACAACACCCCGCCGCGTGAGTGGACCCTCCGCAATATCTCGAACATGAAGGCACAGATGAAGCGCCTGGGCTTCGCCTACGACTGGTCACGTGAGGTGACCACGTGCTTTCCCGATTACTATCGATGGAATCAGTGGTTTTTCCTGAAGCTCTACGAGAAGGGGCTGGCATATCGGAAGAAGAGCAAGGTGAACTGGTGTCCGAAGTGTGCCACCGTGCTGGCGAATGAGCAGGTGGCCGGCGGTTTCTGTTGGCGGCATGAAGACACTCCGGTCGAGCAGCGCGACCTGGAGCAATGGTTCTTGCGGATTACGAACTATGCCGAAGAACTGCTGCGCGACCTCGACAAGCTGGAACACTGGCCGGAAAAAGTGCGCACCATGCAGCGCAACTGGATCGGGCGCAGTGAAGGCACCATGGTGGACTTCGTGCTCGAAGGCCCGGCCGGTCCGGCGGGATCGAAAATCACAGTCTTCACTACGCGGGTGGACACGATTTACGGCGCGACTTCAGTGCAGCTGGCACCGGAGCATCCCATTACGGCCGACATCATTGCCAAGAACCCGGACCTTGAAGCAAAGATCGAAGGTCTGGTTGCCGAGCAGCGCAAAGCTAGAGAGGCGGGCGATATCGGCAACATCGAGAAGCACGGTGTGAACACCGGGCGATTCGCGATGAATCCTTACAACGGCGAGAAGCTTCCGATCTGGGTGGCGAACTACATAGTAATGGATTACGGCACGGGCGCGATCATGAGTGTGCCGGCGCACGATGAGCGCGATTACGAGTTCGCGAAGAGGTATCAGTTGCCGATTCGGGTGGTGATCTTGCCCCAGGCCGCTAATCCGGAAGAGACGGTCGCCGAGCCGCAACTTCCGTTTACGACGATGAATGGCCTGCTTGTCAATTCCGGCCCCTTCAGCGGATTGGAGTGCGACGAGGCCATTCGGAGGATGTCGCAGCACGCTAAGGAACATGGGTTTGGCGAGGCAACCGCAACCTATCGCTTGAAGGATTGGGGAATCTCACGGCAGCGCTATTGGGGCACCCCAATCCCGATGATTTACTGCGAGAAAGACGGCATCGTGCCGGTGCCGGAGAAGGATATTCCCGTCATTTTGCCTGAGAACGTGAAGATCACTTTGAGCGGTGGCTCGCCGTTGTTGGAGGTCCCCGAATTTCTCAATGTGAAGTGTCCGAAGTGCGGCGGGCCAGCACGACGCGAGACTGACACCATGGACACGTTTGTGGACTCGTCCTGGTATTTCTATCGTTACACCGACGCGCGGAACGACCGGGCTCCGTTCGACAGCAAGACGGCTGCGTACTGGTTTGGTGAAGAGGGAATCGACCAGTACATCGGTGGAGTCGAGCACGCGATTCTTCACCTCATCTATTCGCGTTTCTGGAACAAATTCATGCGCGACATGGGGTTGATCAAGAACGACGAGCCAGTGCAGCGTTTATTCACCCAGGGAATGGTCATCAAGGATGGGGCGAAGATGTCGAAGAGCCTGGGCAACGTGGTGACGCCCGATGAGATGGTGACGCGATACGGGGCGGATGCGGTGCGTTTGTACAGTTTGTTTGCCGCGCCTCCAGAACGGGATTTGGATTGGCAGGAGACGGGGATTGAAGGCATTCAGCGGTTTCTGGGGCGGGTGTACCGGTTTGTGGCTCGGCATGCGGCAGGGGCGCGGGCTTCAGGAGAAACCGGGCAAGCTGCGACGGAGCAAGCGGCGTCTGCGAATCCGAAGGCGCGAGCGATTCAGCGCAAGTTGCATCAGACCATCAAGCGCGTGACCGACGATTTCAAAGGCCGATGGCACTTTAATACTTCGATCGCGGCCATTATGGAGTTGGTGAACGCAATGTACCTAGCGGAAGAGAACGCGGGCGAGGGGATCCCGCCAGCGCTGTGGGCCGAGGTTCAGCGCGATCTGGTGCTCCTGCTCGCGCCTTTCGCTCCTTATATTGCGCACGAGTTGTGGGAGACGCTTGGAGAAAGCGAGAGCCTGCTACGTGCGCCGTGGCCGTATTACGATGCGGGGTTAGCTAAGGAAGAAGAGATCGAGATCCCAGTGCAGATCAATGGGAAGTTGCGCACCCGAATTGTGGTTCCCGCCGCCTCGGGGGACGAGACGATCCGTGAACGAGCCCTGTCGAATGAGAAGGTAAGCACTGCGATAGTCGGGAAGCAGGTGGTGAAGGTGATCGTGGTCCCCGGCAAGCTGGTGAATATCGTGGTGCGATGAAGGTTGATCTGCCGCAAGTGTGGTTCTAGTTACTCTCAGGCAGCTGCGGGATTCTCCTCCACGGCCATTTACAAAAAGGCTTAACAGGGATACATTGCCTCCTGTTCGGGAGGTCTCGCCATGATCGTCTGCTGGAAAGGTTTGCTTTCTGGTTGCGGGTTGCTATTAGTTGTCGCAGGTCTGGCGTTCGCCGGAAATGATGTGAAGCCGGAAGACTTGCTGGCACATCATCTTGACTCCATCGGGACCCGGGAAGTACGAAACGGCGTAAAGTCACGCGTGGTGGAGGGCGCTGCCACTTACAAGCTGCTAGTGGGCGGTTCTGGTGCGATTGAGGGCAAGTCAGTATTCGCGTCGGAAGGACAAAAGGCTCACATCCTGCTGAAGGTCGCAGCGCAGCAATACCACGGCGAGCAGTTCATCTGGAATGGAAGCAAGAGCAGCATCGCGGGGACCTATAACGACAAGACTCGTTCCGAGTTCGCAGATTTCCTGCTGGGCGAGGACGCGCCGCTGCGTGAGGGCTTGCTGGGTGGCGTGCTGAATACTACCTGGCCTTTGCTGGACTTAGATGGCCGCAAGGCGAAGCTCAGCTCCGAAGGACTCAAGATCGTTGATGGCCGTCAGCTCATTGCCATGCGCTACAAGCCCAAAAAGAGTAGCGACTTGGGAATCGTCCTCTACTTCGATCCAGAGACATTTCAGCATGTGATGACGGTGTACTCGGCGAGCCGGGCTGCGGGCCTTGACAGCGTCACCTACCAATCTCAGTCGGGCCCGGAATTCTCGACCGGTGCATCTGAGACCCAAAGCGCGCGTCAAAACGAAACCCGGTATCGGATTGAAGAACGATTCAGCGATTTTAGAACCACGGATGGATTGTCGCTACCCACTCACTACGATCTGCGTTTTACTTTCGAGGCACAGAGCGGTTTTACAAAAACTGTGGAGTGGGATGTGACAACCAGGCAGGTCGTGAATAACCCGGGACTGGATCCGAGAAACTTCGAAGTGCACTAACCACGACTGCCCGCAACAGACGTGGCGCGGATTCGCGCAGCGTGTCCCTTTTCTTTCTCCACCCTCGGAGCGCGGACGCTCTAGCTCGACTCGCTCAATTGTGCCACTCCGACTTGCGGTATTCTAAGCAGGATGCAGCGTCGCTCGCCTACAGCGGAAGGCTTTCGCGTGATGTTTCGGCGTCCCTCGGTGGGTTTCGCCGAGGTGATGTGGCGTTGGTGTTTCGGTTTTGCAGGGATCACGTTAGTCGCAATTTCCTTTCTGGAATTCCTGGATACCTTGCCGGTAAGTCACGGCGATTTGCTGTTCCTGAGCAGCCGGCAACCTTTATTGATTTCGCAAGCGGCGGCGCATATTTTTCGCGGCAGCGGTGCGCGGCTGGTGGAAGCAACCATCCTGTTGGGAACGGGGTTGGCGATTTTGTGGATGCTGGCCGGTTCATTCGGACGCGTGGCCACGCTCACCGGAGTAGTGGAATACTTTCGCCATCGGGGAGACGCGGGCGACGCTTTGCCGAAGTTTGCTCTCCAGCGAGATGACGGCTGCGTTCGTTCGCTGCTGGGGCTGAACTTTTTCCGGGTCGCGGTGGCGCTGGCCGCTGCCGTGGGATGCTTCGGCGCTTTGCTCCTGCCGGGTATCGGGCCAGCCAAGGATCTCTCCCCGGGCATGGCTTTTCTGATTTTTCTCATCGTTATTCTGTTGGTATGGCTGGCGTGGTCGCTCGTGAACTGGTTCTTATCGTTGGCGGCGGTGTTCGTGGTGAGTGATGGGCGCGACACCTTCGGCGCAGTGTCGGCGGCCGCAGACCTGTGCCGCCGGCGCGGTGGCCAGGTTTCCGCAGTGGGCGCGTGGTTCGGGCTGGCACACTTCGGAGCTTTTGTAATGGCCAGTTGCGTTGTGGTGTTTCCGCTGGCTCTTGCGGGAGTAGCACCGGGGTGGTTTGTCCTGAGTGCGGTTGCCCTGATCACTTTGTTTTATTTCGTGGTGGTGGATTTTCTTTATGTGGGACGACTGGCGGCGTATGTAGCGATTGCGGGCTGGCCGGAGATACCGGTCGTAACGGCTCCTCCACCGCCAGTTCCTGATCAGCCGCGAGGCATAGAGCCTGAACCACCGGCTGCAGTGGATCAGGCTGAGGTAATCTTGAGCGATGTTGCGCCTTCGAGCAATCGGCATTCAGCACTCGGCAGCCAGCCGGGTGCGAGTGTCGACAAGGACGAAGTCATCACGAGCGAGTTGCCGGAAGCATCTCCTCCCGATGTGGGTGAGTGAGGGGTGCGCTGGTTGCGACTGCCGGGATCGTTCTCTTGAGAGGCATCATAAGCCCTTCAACTTCGCTTCGGGCAGCTCGGGGAGCGGCTAGAAGCTGGTAGCTAGTAGCTATCCACCGCATCTCGCTTTACACTGAACATCCAATCTGAGACACTCATTCGTGGAAACCCAATCCATTGTCGTCCTCGACTTCGGGGCGCAATATTCGCAGTTGATTGCGCGCCGCATCCGCGAACAGAACGTCTTTTCGGTTGTCCTTCCCTGTAACGCAAAGCTGGAAGAGATCCGCAGCTACTCGCCGGTTGGCATTGTGCTCTCCGGTGGGCCGTCATCGGTGTACGACACGGATGCCCCGGTTGCCGACCAGCAGGTGTTCCGGCTGGGGTTGCCGGTGCTGGGGATCTGCTACGGCTTGCAATACATGGTGCATGCACTCGGAGGGAAGGTGCGTCCGGCGGAGAAGCGCGAGTATGGGCATGCCAAAGTCGAATTGCAGAACGGGTCGCGTTTGTTTGAAGGATTGCCGAAGATATTGGCGGTGTGGATGTCGCATGGCGATGAGGCAGTCGAGTTGCCGGTGGGATTTCAATTGACCGCGAAATCTCCGAATGCGGTGGCCGCGATTGAAAACGCCGATCAGAAAATGTGGGCTGTGCAGTTTCATCCTGAAGTGCATCACACGCCGCTGGGACGGGATATCCTGCGGAATTTCGCTTTGAATATTTGCAGCGCGAAGCCAGACTGGACGGCGCAGCATTTTATTGATGCCACAGTCGAGTCGGTACGGAAGACGGTTGGTGATGGACGGGCGATCTGCGCGCTATCCGGCGGGGTGGATTCCTCTGTGGCGGCGACGCTGGTGGATCGGGCGATGCGCTCGGAGACTGGTCAAAGCCGGCTGACTTGTGTTTTCGTGAACAACGGCGTGCTGCGCAAAAACGAGTTCGAGAAGGTGCAACAGAACTTGCGCGACAAGCTTGGGTTGCACTTGGTGGCGGTAGATGCGGCCGAGCGATTTTTGAATAAGCTGAAAGGTGTGACCGATCCGGAAAAGAAGCGGAAGATCATCGGCAACGAATTTATCGGGGTATTTGACGAAGAGGCGCACCGGATTGAAAAAGAGGAAGGCGAGGTCGAGTGGCTGGTGCAGGGGACGCTCTATCCCGATGTAATCGAGTCGCGCTCGGTGCGCGGGCCGTCGCAGACCATCAAGACGCATCACAACGTGGGAGGGCTTCCGGAGAAGATGAAGCTCAAACTGATCGAGCCGCTGAAAGATTTGTTTAAGGACGAGGTACGCAAGATCGGGCGCGACCTGGGAATGCCGGAAGAAATCTTGCAGCGACAGCCGTTTCCGGGGCCGGGACTGGCGGTGCGCATTCTGGGCGAAGTCACGCCGGAGCGCCTGGCCATTTTGCGCGAGTGCGATGACATTGTTGTCAACGAGATCAAGCGAGCAGGGCTGTATCAGAAAATCTGGCAATCGTTCGCGGTCTTGTTACCGGTAATGACCGTGGGCGTGATGGGCGACATGCGGACGTACGCCTACACGTGTGCCATCCGCGCGGTGCATTCCGAAGACGGGATGACGGCCGACTGGGTGCCGCTACCTTACGAAGTTTTGAAGACCATCTCCAACCGCATTGTGAATGAGGTGAAGGGTGTGAACCGGGTGGTGTATGACGTGACCTCGAAGCCTCCGGGAACGATTGAGTGGGAGTGAGGAAGCACACGTGGCCGCATGTCTAGGGCCGCACCACTTGCAGGCCCAGCACGGTCTCGAAAACATCGAAGTCACGATCGCGGTGCAGCAACTGGTGACCTGCTTCCAGACAGAAGGTAGCTATCAGGCAATCGATGGTCCTCCGTACCGTGTGACCACGACTCCGCAAACGGCAATAGTTTTGGGCGGCAGCGACGGCCAAGTCTGCTCCGCCCGTCGCGAAGATTTGGAATTTCTGGAGATCATCGCGAATCTGGGGGAACGCCGCATCATCACGAACCCCCTGCAGTACCTCACACAGAATTAGGTCAGTCAATCCCAGACGCTGGCGCTGCAGTTCGCGATCGAGCCACAGAGTGTGAGGATTGGCGTCGCCGTGAAGGTAGTCAATCCACACGGTTGTGTCGACGATGACCACGTTAGCTGCTCAACCCTGCACCCTTCCTTGACGGGATTGGCCGAGGTTGCCATGCCACCGCAGCTTACCGCGGAAGCGGCGGATGGAGCCTTGGGCATGGGTTTCTGCGAGTAAGCGCAGGCCGGCTTCGACCGCGGCTTTCTTGGTGGGGGCGCCACTGCGGCGCATGGCTTGGCGCATCAACTCGTCATCAATATCAATGTTAGTTCTCATAGTTCTGATGTGTAAATATCTCACATTTATGTGTATAGAGCAAGATCGAAGAATACGCGACGGTCCGAAACCCTGCCGAGCCTTGCTCGGCTGGACAGCCGAGAGCCGCCGTCCCTACGTCTGTGGTGGCGGCCTGCAGATCTTGCTGCTTGTGAACGCCGCCACCTATTCCGCTTCGTCCAGGATCTTGCGAGAGATTGCCGTCACCAGCTTTCTGGGCGCAAAGCGTACCGACTCGGCGACTAGCCAGTTGCGGAAGCCTGAGATCGCCAGGGTCTTGCCGGACATCAGGGCGCGGTAGCCGTCGCGAGCGACGGTCGCGGCATCCATGGGCTTGAGCTTCCTGAAGAGGATGGATTTTTCGGTTGCGGCGCGCTTTTGGAATCCGGTGTCGGTAGCGCCGGGGCACAGGCAGGTGACCGTCACGCCGCTGTCTTTGAGTTCGTCGGCCAGCGCTTCGGAGAATGAGATTACGTACGCTTTCGTGGCGTAATAGACGGCCATCTGCGGTCCGGGCTGGAATCCGGCCGTGGAGGCGACGTTCAAGATTCGGCCGCTGTGGCGTTCGAGCATGGGCGGCAAGAAAAGCCGCGTGAGGGCGGTGAGCGCCGTGACGTTGAGTTGAATCTGGCCGAGGCTTTCTTCCAGCGGAATCTGGGCAAACTCTCCGCGGATGCCGTATCCGGCGTTGTTGACCAAGAAATCGATGGCAAGACGTTCGCGCTGCAGTTGATCGAAGAGAAACTGTGGGGCAGGAGCGGCGGTCAGGTCGATCGGAATGCTTCGCACGACAATGCCAAAGTCGCCCTGTAGTCGGTCGGCGATCTGTGCGAGTTTGTCCCCGCTGCGCGCGACCAGCACCAGGTTGTGATGATCCTGGGCAAAGAGTTTGGCGAGTTCGTATCCGATGCCGCCGGAGGCGCCGGTGATGAGGGCGGTGGTCATGATTTCTTCCCCGGACGATTCGAGCAGATTGCCGAGCTGTGGGCAAGAGGGAAGTAAGTTTCGTTTCTGCGGGGCAGGGACAAGGTCAGGCTGACACAAAGGAGGGAACCCACCCCGGTGACCCGATTGGTACTGCCTGCTAAAAATTCCACCGAATCTGATCCGCAAGTGAGATTGGGAACGATCGACGTTACTTCGGTTCTAGCCTCGCCCTTAGTGACCTTGCCGTGGTTACCACTGTGTCCTAAAAACAAGCAGGCGATGAGCAGGCTCCCGAAAAAGCCGGCTGATCTCCGGTTGGGATGGTGGGCACGATGGCGTCATTGGGTAGAACGTTTTCCTTCCGCGTGGTTTCGCTCTGGGTTTTGAATGCCGCGATTCTGTGGGCACAGGGCGATATAAATGAAATTCATATCGCACCGCAAAAAAGTCCTGCCATCCTGGCGAAAGCCAGTATGACCGAACCCGGTCTGAACAACGGTATACCGATCATCAGGAAGGAGGTGGACATGGTACTGGTTCCGGTGACCATTACCGATTCCATGGACCGGCTGATAACCGGTTTGACGCGGGAGAATTTCCAGATTTTTGAAGGCAAGACGCTGCAGCGGATTCAGCATTTCTCCAATGAAGATGCGCCGGTGTCGCTGGGCATTGTGATGGATGCCAGCCGCAGCATGCGGGATAAGATGAAGCGGGTGCGGGACGCGGTGGCGCAATTCTGTAACGACGCCAATCCGCAGGATGAATTTTTTCTGATTACTTTCTCGGATGGACCTCGACTGGCAACCGATTTCACCACGCGCCCGGAAGAAATCCAGAACAAGCTGATCACGATACCCGTCGGCGGCCGCACCGCGCTGCTGGATGCGGTGTACATGGGCGTGAACAAGATGAGAGAGGCGAAATACTCGCGCAAGGCGCTGCTGATCATCTCCGATGGCGGTGATAACTACAGCCGCTACACGGCGCGAGAGGTGAAGTCGGTGGTCAGAGAAGGCGACGTGATGATTTACGCGGTGGGGATCTTCGATAGATCGGTGACAACAGAAGAGGAACTGCGCGGGCCGGAACTATTGAGCGAAGTTGCACAGGAAAGCGGAGGACGGGCGTTTACGATCGACAACTCGAATGATATGGATCTGGTCGTGCGCCGGGTGGGCTTGGAGTTGCGCAACCAGTATGTGCTGGCCTACCGTCCGGAGAACGCGCCGCACGACGGGAAGTGGCATAAGATCAAGATTAAGTTGAAAGCGCCAAAGCACTTTGATTTCCTGCGATTGCGTGCCAAGCCCGGATATTACGCGGGGATCCAGTGAGCAAGACCACAACCACAGAGGACACAGAGGGCACGGAGGATCAAGGGGAAACCCCTTAAATCCCCTATGTACTCTGTGGTTTTCGATCTTGATGTTTTACGCGCCGACCATGACGGGCTCGGCTTCGTAGATTGAATACCAGGGAGTAGCGGCCCGCAGACGTTCGTTGACGTTGTTGATGTTCTTCACTCCTTCGCTCTCCAGCCATTTTCGAAATGCTTCAGGCCCCTGCTTGGCGTAGACGGGAATGCCGTCTTTCCAGGTAGCGCGGCCGCAAAGCACGCCATTGAACTTCACTCCGGCTTCGGCGGCGAGTTCGAGAGCTTCAGTGAATTCGGCGTTGCTGACTCCGGCTGAGAGATAGATGAACGGCTTGGTAGCGACCTCGGCAGCGTCGCGGAACAGCTTCATGGCTTCCTGCTTGGAATAGGCTTTCTGTCCCGCGTAACACTTCGCGCCTTCGACGAACTTCATGTTGACCGGCACTTCGACTTTCATCACATCGACGCCGTAGCGATCTTTGGTGAATTCTTTCATACTGCCGATCACGGCTTCGGGTTTCTTCTTGGCGAAGTCAAAGCCCTTTTCGTCGGCGCCCTGTTCGTAGGTGACGAATTCCAGGAAAAATGGGATGTCGTTGGCGCGGCACTCGTCGCCCAGTCGCTCCACCCAGGCGTGCTTTTGGTCGTTGATGGGTTTGGGATCAAAGGGAGTGTAGTAGAGCAGGATCTTGACGCAATCGGCGCCGGCTTCTTTCAGGCGGCGGGCGGACCAGTGATCGAGCAGATCAGGCAGTCGGCCGGGGCCCGTCTTGTCGTATCCGGTCTTTTCATAAGCGAGAAGCAGACCGGCATTGCGGGCGCGGCGCTTGGAGGCGGGGAGTCCCCACTCCGGGTCGAGCAGGATGGCACTGGCATGCGGCGTAAGAACCTCGGTGACCAGCGACTTGAATTCTTCCATCATGGCGTCGCTGACTTCGGAACCTTTTTCTTTAGCGAGGGACTTTTGCAGGGAGCCACGTTGGTCCATGGCGGCGGCGGCGATGATGCCGCGTTCGGTAGAGACTTTTTTGAGACCGGTCAATTTTCCGGGTGTAAGTTTCATAGAATTCCTCCGATGAATGCGTGATGAGAGACAGACCGTTTGAGAACTCTGGGACGGCGTTCCAATTGTAATACGGTCGGCAGCGGGAAAACGAAAGATCCCAGCGGAGAATCGTGGTCCGTCAGAAATCGACTTTAGATGCGAGTGCAAAGCAAAAGCAAGTCCTTCGCTGCGCTCAGGATGACAAGTCGGGCTCTAGTGTCGCAGGGTCAGCACTCCGAGGATGGCCTGCTGTTTTGCGATAAGTTGCTGTACTCCGTGTGTGGCCATGGCGATCATTTTTCCTAATTCGTTTTCGTCGAAGACCTGGTGCTCGGCTGTGGCCTGGATTTCGACCAGCTTACGTCCTGCCGTCATGACATAGTTCATGTCCACGTCGGCGCGGGAGTCTTCTTCGTAGGAGAGGTCCAGGAGAATTTCGCCATCGACGATTCCTACGCTGATGGCAGCGACATAATCGCGCAGCGGAACGGAAGTCAAGGTTCCGGCTTCTACCAATTTTTCCAGTGCCAATCCTAAAGCGACGAACGCTCCAGTGATGGAGGCGGTGCGAGTGCCGCCGTCCGCCTGGATGACGTCGCAGTCGATCCAGATGGTGCGCTCTCCCAGGCGTTCCAGATCGGTGACGGCGCGCAAGGAGCGTCCGATGAGGCGTTGAATTTCGTGGGTGCGTCCGCTGGCACGTCCCTTGCTGACTTCGCGGGCAGTGCGGGTCAAGGTGGCGCGGGGAAGCATGCCGTATTCCGCCGACACCCAGCCTTTCCCGGTGTTACGCAGGAATGAGGGCACGGTTTCTTCCACTGAGGCGGTGCAAATGACGCGGGTATTGCCGACCTCGATGAGCACGGAACCCTCGGCAGCGGTGATGAATTCGGGGACGATATTGACCGGGCGCAGTTGGTCGGGAGCGCGGTTATCGGAGCGGTAGAACATTACGAGATTCTAAATGAAAACAGCGTTGCACATTTTCCGGCGCGGAGGCGAGTCATTATTGCATCGCGGCGACCATCTGGTTCATGGAGTTGACATCATAGAAATCAGACAAGTCGGCGTGGCCGGCGAGCGTATCGCGGGATTTTCCGTCCACCAGAATTCTGACTCGCGTGATGCCGGGAATGTTGGCGGAAAGGGTCTCGACCAAAGAAGCCACCGTGAGTTCTTCGACCAGAACTCCGGACCGATGATTATCGGCAAAAGCGGCATTGGTGTCGATGACAGCCAATCCGGGGTCAATGAGATAGGCATCACGAATCTCCGCGCCCGCTGAGAGTGGATGGGGAGAAGATTTATCAACATACACGGTAATCAGCGCCCGGAGCAATTGCTCAGCACGCTCCTGGCGTCCTGCAGGAAGCGGAATTTTCCATGACTGGGCGCGTAACGTGCCGGGGTCATCGTAGGCGACATACAAGATGACTTGCTCGGTCGGTCCGGAAACAGGCGGAGCCACGGGCCGGTTGTCGGCGGCGGACGGCGTGTTGCTGGTAACGTGTCCTCGAATCTGCCAGACGTATACTCCCATCCCCAACACAACCAGGAGCATGAGCGCGGCAGTGAAGATCAAGTTGCGGGGGATCATCGTCCGGCCTCCAGCTTGGCGCGGACCGCAGATAACCCGGTGGCCACGGCGGCAGTGACCGACTGCTGGTACTCAGGATCGTTGAGTTCAGCAATGCTCGGCCCGCGCGGGGCAACTTCGACGGCGACCGCCGCGGCAATGATGCTGTTCAGTGGCCGCAATGGGGCAATCAGAGTACGGACGGCAATTTCGCGACGCTGAAATTCGGCAGCCACGCTGGTTGCAGCGCTTTGACTGAGTGTGAAGAAAGGAGCCTGGGCGCTGCTCCAGTCGAGAAACGGGCCGTGGCTATCGGCAACCGAAGGTACCATCGCCTTATACAGGCGAATACCGTAGCCTTGCGAACTGGCGTGCACGCAGATGTAGATTGCCGGATGATTGGAATTCGCGATATTGGCTCGCTGGTCGAGCGTGAGGGAGGTATCGCCATCGCGCAGCAGGAGTGTAGTGAGCCCGCGAGCCTCAAGTTCCTGACGCAGACGGCGGGCAAACGCCAGCGTGACATCTTTCTCGGCGAGTTGATCGCTGATCGCGGCGCCACGTTCGTCGCCACCGTGACTGGCGTCGACCACCGCGAAGTAGCGGCGCGAAATTGGCACGGTCGTCGTTGTGGAAGACGACCCAGTTACGCTGGGCGGCGCAGCAGTCGGCTGAGGAGGCGCTTGAGCTGTGACTTGCGGCGCTGCAGTGACAGTGATGGTGCGGCCATCATTGCTGAACCTGGCGAACAGCGGCGCGGTTCCTGCGATGGTAAGTTCGGCGGCGCCATTTTCCTCCTGGTAGGTAGCCGACGGGATGATTTTGCTGTCGAAAGTGAGAGTCTGCGAACCTGAGGGCACCAGTGGTTCGTGAGTGAAAAGCAGACGCAGCTTGCCGGGTTCGGTGGAGATCGACGGGTTGACGGGCGAAGTGAAGTTCATGACGAGCGCAGGAGGGTTTGACTTATTCACCTGCGCGATAAAGTGGACGGAGACGTCTCCGATGAACAGGCGTCGAGAAGTTTCGTGAAAGATAACTGGTCCGCCGAGGAACTGTGGCAGTAGTTGAGTTAATGATGCGAGCGGGATCAGGCCGCGACCGTTCTCGATGAGGAAATTAGCGTGCAGATCGAAATCGTGTCCACGGATGCGGGCGCGCGGCTTGCCAGCGGTGAACTCGCCATCCACATTGTTGAAGCGAACCTTCCAGCGCTGGCCGTCGGCCTTGGCGCTTACCGTCCCCAGCGGTTCCAGGATTTCCAGCAGGCCGGCGCAGTCCTGCCCGTTTTTCTGGGTGATGGGCAGGGAGTAGTTGGCAGCTTTGGAGTAGATGGATATTTTCTTCTCGTCGGGTGCGCTCAAGAGGAGGGCGACGGCTGCGAGCATGAGCATGAGCGAGAGCACGCGGGCCGCGAAGACATGGTTTCTAATTTGCAAGGCGGAAGTTCAAAGATGGCCTAAGGTGCGGCGAAAAGCAAGTTTTGTAGCGCTGCGCCATTCAAAGTCAATTGTGCGAAATCCTCAACTATAGAGGACACAGGGGACACCGAGGGATCTGTGCCGTTGCTACTCTGGAGGACCTTGACGAGACGGCGGCCATCCAAGGGCACGCGGAGGACACCTTGGGGCTAGGTCTGCACGCAGGGCGTAATGTGACATCATAGCTGTCGAAGACGCCTTCTCGCTCCTTGACCTTGAGATGTGCTTAGGGGGCCGCGTCGGACACTGGCCTTGTCCGACTGCAAACCTGACTTTTGACTGATAACGCTTTCCATGAGAAGACCGGCAGGCGTCAAGGGCGGACTATTCAGTCGGTCACACATATCAGGATAGAATTTCCGTTTACAAATGCCCTGTGACGCCAGGACTCCTATCGGGCTCGGCGAACCATTGAAGCGAGGCGGTTATGAGTAGGTTAGGGGACATCAACCGGACTTTTTATCACGCGGTGCGCTATCTGCTGGGTACGGTCATGCTGTATTACGCGATCGTCAAGCTCGTCAACGTCCAGTTTCAGGTCTCCCCGTTCACCTACACTCGACCGCTGGACCAGGTCCCTGGACGGATGTTAGCGTGGGCCTATCTTGGTTACGCGCCCTGGTTTCAGCGTCTGCTGGGTGTCGCGGAATTTGTTCCCGCACTGATGCTGTTCTTTCGCCGGACAGCTCGGCTAGGGGCTGTGCTGATGTTTGCTGTGCTGCTCAATATCACGCTGGTCAACTTTGCGCTTGATCTCTGGCACGACACCAAGATCATCAGTTGCCAACTGCTGGGCCTCAACATTTACCTTCTTATGAATCAGTGCTCATATCTGCGGGAGGCTCTGGTGAAGATACTTGAAGCTCCGGCTCCGATGCGACATATCTTTCGCTTGTCAGAGCGGCTCATTCCGTTTGTCGTTCTTACAGTTCTCTGTGTCAACCATTATTATGACTATGAACGCAGCGCTCGACTCATCAGCGATTTCACCGGGACACGGCAGATCAACGGAGTGGGAGCATGGGCAGTCGAGGAGCTTCGCATCGACGGGAAAAACGCAATCCCGGAGGGTCAGCGCGCCCGCCTCTACTTCGATGTCTGGCAGCACGCTTACTACTCCCGCAGCGAAATTGTGCCGTGCCCGCAAAGGGGGCCTCTGGTCCCGAATCAGTTATCCGATAAGCGTGCTTACCGCGATGTGCTCGAATCCTGCTCCTACTTTGCAGAAGATCGCCAACCCGAGCGCGTGGAAAGCGAAGGGGTTTTTGACGCTGACCGTTCTCAGCATAGCTTTCAGCTGACCGATTTGAACCTCGCCGGATCGACCGGCGAGATCAACGGAACCTACTCGGTGAACGGGCCGAACCTGCAGATGTGGGGAACAAGAAATGGGGAAAAGATAGAAATCGTATTGAAGCGGCTCAACTGGGGGAAGATGTGGTGAGGGATTTACACTTTGCGCAGCATGTACGGATGATCCCAGTCGCCACGTGACTTATTTGTCTCCAGCCAATTTTCGGTTCAAAGGCGAGACCATCCACAAGGGTACGCGTGCCACCGACGCGAAGGGGCGGGCTTCTGAGCGTAATCGCCTGTGGGTGTTGAAAAAGTCCGTGCTCGGAATGTCTTTTTGGCTGGGATTATTGCTGCTGCCGAGTTTTTTCTTCTCACCTCAGCTAGGTGGTAGCTTCCACAGTGGGTGCTGT
>Ga0070697_100000118_pt1 | contig 62151 bp, 44 predicted proteins | sample KBSK1501metaG_FD_65475 | JGI IMG/M metagenome (GOLD analysis project Ga0070697, IMG submission 65475) | Corn, switchgrass and miscanthus rhizosphere microbial communities from Kellogg Biological Station, Michigan, USA - KBS K1-50-1 metaG | ecosystem: Host-associated > Plants > Roots >... | reverse complement strand
AGTAAACAGGTGGTGAGAAGAGATTTCATGGCAGAGTCGTACTCATCTTTGCATAATATCCGTAGATTACGCAGATTTAATCATAAACCGGTACAGACAACATAATAAATGCCAATAGAGTTTGTTCCACCGACACACTCGAATGAGTAGTGTGCCAGTTTGATTTCTCTGTGCAACCTCAGTGGTCTCTGTGTCTCTGTGGTGAATACTGCCGGGCAAAAAGCTACCACAGAGGCACCGAGAGCACCGAGGTTGCACAGAGAGGTGCTTCAAACTAAGACTGTTAATCATACCTCACAGTTTAGTAACACATACGCACCAAAGTTTTGGACCACGTACACATTCTCGTTCTCACAAACTCATAGAACTTTTCCGCAAGTTTTTGAGTATTAGACCAGCAGTCTTCCCTTCAACACATAACGCACATCTTTATTCCGAAGTATCGGAATGCCTACCAAATTTTTGTACGAAAGGACCACCACCATGAAGCAGAAATTATTTCTCGTTGCTGCATTGATGATTCTGCCGGCATCGATTTCAATCGTCGCGCAACAGCCAAACGCTCCGCAGCGCTCTTACCAGCAGGCCCGACGTGTGCTCGACGATGCGATCGAAGCCCACGGCGGACTCGAAGCCTTGCGCGCAGTCAAAGACTTCACCCTCAAAGAAAAAGGCAAGATCTACGCGCGATTTCAAAGCCCCGTCGCGGACCCACCGTTCGCTGCCGGCGCCTCTGAAGAAACTCTGATCGTCGATACGGACCGTGGATTTGTCTTCGATGACTTAAAGGCTGTAAACACCGGTTTCAATAACTGGATCAAAACTGTCATCAAGGGTACAGAAGGCCAAACCTTTGACATGTGGTCCAAAACAGCAACTCCGATAGTCAATCCATCGGTAAATACCTTCCGCCCGCAGATGCGCCGGCTGCCTCCGTTCGTCTTGCTCGAAGCGTTGGACCGCGCGTCAACTCTTCGCTGGTTGGGTGAAGATGACTTCGGAGGCAGACGGCAGAAAGTTATCAGCGTGCTCCGGCCGGATAATCAATTGTTGACTCTTTCTTTTGATGCGCAGACCAATTTGCTCACCAGGTATGGCTACCTTTACGCCGACCCGGTAACCGGCGACACTGAGATAGCTCAAACGTATTCGGGTTATCACACGGTCGGCAAGCTGAAACTTCCCGGTGGACGTGTTTTGTACAACTCCGGCGGCCCGATTCAGGAAGTGGAATATACGGATCTACAGATCAACACGCGGCCCGCCGACAGTGTCTTTCGAGGTCCCGAAGGTTTCGAAAAACTCGCCGCGCCCCCGGCAACACCGCCACCACCGGCCGTTAGCAAGATCGCTGAAGATGTCTACATACTGGAAGGATTGAATGGAGGCACACACAACGTCCTGTTCGTGGCCTTCAATGATTATGTGCTGGTAGTGGAGGCTCCGGAGCAAATTCTTTACAACAATAACTCGGTCCAGGCGCTGGCGAAGATCAAGGAAACCGTGCCGGGTAAACCGATCAAGTATCTGGTCCTGACGCACCATCATTCCGATCACGCGGGCGGGTTTCGCGAGTACGTTGCCGAGGGAGCAACGATTGTTACAACTGCGGAAACGAAGCGCTTTCTTGAGAAGGCCGCGGCCGCCGAGTCGTCGTTGCTGCCGAAGCCGTCGTCAGGTCACAAGTTGACTGTCGAGACCGTTGAGAACAAGAAGCGCGTTTTTCAGGACGACAAACACGTGGTGGAGTTGTACGACATTGGACCGAACCCCCACGCAAATGAAATGTTGGTGGTGTACCTGCCGAAGGAGAAGATCCTGTTCCAGGCTGACATGCTAAACGCGGCTGCCAACGGAACGATTCCCATTGCACAGGACCCGACGATTAGTTTTGGCGAGAAGCTACAACAGTTGGGACTGAAAGTAGAGAAGATCTACGCGGTGCACGGCCGCGCTGCGACACCCGAGGAATTGCGAACGTCGATTGAGAAGCGACGTGCTTCGGATCTGAAATAGTCTATCGCCGCTCCTGAGTCCGTGGGGAAATTCAAAATTTGCCTTTCTCTGTGCTTCCTCAGTGTGCTCCGTGTCTCTGTGGTGAGTTTTTTCGTCGTAAATTCACCACAGAGGCACAGAGTTCACAGAGGTTGCACAGAGGCTTGCGCTTAATCCGACAGGCTCCCTGGGGGGCCGAGTCCTGTTCTTCTTTCGGATCCCTGTCCATCCGCGAAAATCCGCGGCTGACTCTTTGCCGCATGGGCGAACACTCAATTCGACAGTAAAGTCGCGGAAACTATCACGACCAGCACCAGTGCGAAGGCGCCGGCCAGCGCGCGTCCCCAATGTCCTGAATGCTGGTTTTTGTCTTTTTGCTGGTCCGACCCGGCTTGCTCGTTAAGCCAGACCATATGCGTGTAGGCCTGCATCTCATCAAGTCGCGAATGTACGGGAACGTGGAATCGGTTGTGGAAGGGATTGTGATAGGTGTCGTGGATTCGTTGCATCTTCATGGTCTGTTACTCCTCGCTAACGTTCGCTGAAGGATCAGCATTGTGCTGCAGGCGCGAGGAGCAACGACCGTGCCGGATCGTGCCGGATCGTGATCCCAATAGAGTTTTCAGACGGTTGGCCAGGTCAGGAGGAAACTAAAAAGAAGGAAGTGCGCATATACGGCGGCCAGTACACGAACTCGGGCAGCCGCATAACGCTAAAAGCGTCGGCCTTCTCAGCCCAGCGGATGAGTAGGCTGAGAGCGTTGGCTAGTTTCAGCGCAGGCCGGGGTCCCCACGGGCAGCCCGCGTGGGGTGGTAGTGTTTGCTTTGAAATCCTGGGTTGACATTTCACTTCTTAAATAGTTTTGCGAACGCGTCACGAGCATTCGTTGGAGGACCTGACGAAGTCTCGCGCTCGACCACGATTCGAGCCGCGAACAGTTCGCACGTGTTGCGCTCGTGTTTATTCACTATCCGTGCGGGGATCGATTTATTGCATTCGAAGCGCGCGCCTGGATCGAAATGGGTGCATTGCCGGCAGCTATGGAGATCAGCGTTGCACTTTGGGCAAGAGCTGTCGAAGTTGATGTTCGGCGGAGCCTTTGCTCCGCAGGCGGTGCACTTCGACGCCTCCCCAAATGCCATCATGCGTGGCGAGCGCGGGCCCTCACGATCCTGGGGCTTTGATTGCGGCTTTGATTGCGACTTTGATCGCTGCGAGTCGCGATCGCTTTGCATATAGCCGCGCTGATTGTATTTCCGATCGCTCATCTTATTAGCTCCACGTGATTCAACGAACGCCCGCGAATCATACGTGAAGTCGAGAGAATGCGAAAGATTAGCCTGAAGGAAATCCCACCAACGGGAGTTGGTGGATGGTTCAGATCCGGCCTACCGGAGAGCGCCGATCCAAACTCGGGAATCCCACCAACGGGAGTTGGTGGATGGTTCAGGTCCAGCCTATTGACCGACTAACTCTGAAAACGCGTCGAGGGCACATATGGTCCGTAGCAGGCTTTGGATAATTGCTCTTCGGCCGTTGTTACCTTTACTTGGGTGAATAGGCTGAACTTGAACGATCCACCAACTGCCCGTTGGTGGGATTTGAGTAAGGCCAGCTACGTTTTCCGGCGAATGGAGTAAAGCCGTCCTTCAGTTCGTATCAACAAGCGGTCGCCCACCAACGCCGGGGATGCCTGGGCCATTTCGTCGAGTTCATTCACGTGCAATAACTTGAACTCCTCGCCCGTTGCGATCACGAAAGTCTGGCCTTCCTCACTCAGACAGAACAGCTTGCCATTGTAGATCCAGGGTGAGGTTGTGAAAGCTGTTGCGGTCGGGTCAATTCGTGTTTTGTAGATCTGTTTTCCGGTTTTGGCGTCAAAGCGATTTAAGATTCCAGTCTCAGTCAGCGTGTATACGGCTCCCTGATAGGCCACCGGCGACGGCAAATAAGTTCCACCGCGCGCTTGTGACCAGACCACAAACGCGTTCGAGGTCTGATCTTTTTCCAGGGAAATATTGCCGGTAGCGCCGGGACGAATCGCGAACAACGGACGTCCGCGACCGCCATCGATATAGAGTAATCCCTCGTAAGCGAAAGGTGTTGGAATAGGCGTCGCTGACATTCCCGACATCCGCCACAATTCTTTACCTGACAGGTCGTAACTAACAACCTCTTCTGGTCCAACCGCCACGATTTCTGTGCGCAGCGCGTGCCGCCAAACAAATGGTGTGGCCCATCCTGATCGCCGCGGCTCTCCTTTGCCACCGAGGTGTCTATTAGTGCGCCAGACCAGCTTGCCGGTTTGTTTGTCGAACGCGGCGATGTACTGCTGTTTCTCGTTGTCGCTCACAATAACCACCAGGTTTCCAGCCAGCGACGGCGAACTCCCGGTTCCGAAGTCGTGGTAAATCGGATTCGCTTCAACTGGCGTGGTCCAGGCGAGCTTGCCGTTCAGGTCAAACGCCCATAGCCCCAGGTTCGCCACATACACGTAAACGTGACGTCCGTCAGTCACGGGACTCTCTGAAACAAAGCTGTTCTTTCGGTGACGTCCGCCGGGTGGATGTCCGGCGTAGAACTCCCTCTTCCATTCCACCTTGCCGCTTTTCAGGTTCAGGCAATAGATGTAGTAATGCAGCATCACCTCGTTGGGGAGCTCGGTGTCGCGCTCCGTTACGCGCTTGATCACCTCTTCCATTGGCAGTCCCTGTTTTCGCAGCTCTGCGACATACTCGTTGCTGTATTCGGTGCCGATCTGCGGTGGTTTCGACTTACCCTCCGTGGTTACGGTGGTCAGGTACACCCTGCTGCCGGTCACGATTGGCGATGACCACCCGCGTCCCGGGATCTCTTGTGACCACTCCACGTTCTCGGTTTTCGACCAGCGCTCGGCGAGCCGTGCATGTGTTCCCACAGGATTTGATTCCGGCCCGCGGAACTGTGGCCAAACCACACCCTGGCTGCCAGAGGTTTTCTGCTGACCGTGAACTGGGAGTGACACTAACAACATCACGCACGCCAGAGCGCCAACCAAATGTCCGACATGCTTCAGCTTGTCGCCAGGATTGGCAAAACTCACCCTGGCCAGGCGCAAAAGAATGTAAACGTATTTTAGTGTGCGATTAGTCTCTAGCATGGGACCAAAGTGTACTCCCTATCTTCTCTCATATGTTTTGTCGGGATCGCTTTGTCTGTGTATACCACGAATTCGTAGCGATAGTCCCAGCCGGCGGACTCGCATCACCTTCCTGCTCGCAACAACGACTCAAGCTCTTCCGACGCCGTTTCGACTGTGCGCTGGGCGTCTTCCACCGCCGCCTCCGCCTCTTTCACATCGCCTGCAACGCTCTGTGCGAGTCGGGCCGCGCGTTCCGCGACGACTCTTGCTTTCTCCAACCTCTCCTCGGCGTCGCGCCTGAGCTTATCGGCCTTCTTCGCCTCCGCGGAAACCCTTTTCTGTGTTACCCCCAAACTCTGTGCCCTGGCCAGGGCTTTAGTCAGCGTTCTTTTTGCCTCCTGCAGTGAAACTTTCGCGGCAGCTATCCCCGTCTTATGCGCCTCTTCACGCTGGCGTACGTCGTCATCCGGCTTTACCTTTCGCCCTACGTTCGTGGGAGCACTGATCGACTTCTGGGGGGACCGAGCCGGCTCCTTCGCAGGTTGCTTTACGGCGGCGCTTGGAACAAAGGAAGCGAATGAATCGAAACCCGGAGGGTCGACGTCGTGGGTCAGACGCCCGGGACGTGGAGCATCAGAACGCGACGCGTACACTGACATGGCCTCCAGAGTCGTGGTGATGCGATGGACAGTGTCGGGTGACGGATTGTGACCTGCATCTCGAAGCAATGAACTCGCCAGATGTGAAAGCTGCGTAAGCGCCTCGCGCCGCGCGTCAAGGGCGCTACGCAGATTTGCGAGCTTCCCGGCAACGGGCGATGCCTGGGCTTTGTGGAAGCGCTCACCTGACGCGATCAGCTGGTCGAATGCATCGCGATGATTCCAGTAGAGCTGGTTCACAACCCAGGCCGAGACGGAAGGCTTCGCCCACGCCTTCACTTGAACCGCGTCATCGCCACGCCCGCTCTTTTTCAATTCGGCCGCAAGTGCATTGCGCGCGCCGGTGAACTCCGCCAATGGGAGCTTGAACAAAGCATCCACATCATCCTCGAGCTTTCCCCTGCTCCCGCCGCCCTTAGTCTTGCTGTTGGGCTCTGCATTCCTGTCTGGCTTTCCGCTGTTTCTCATTTATGGATTAGTTCACTGACTCAACCGTGACCCATGTTCCATTGAAGGCTGCTGTCCCACAAAGAGCGTCGATTGTCAGATTATCCGTTACATCGTTGATGCTCTCGCCGGCGTGTTGTTGCGCTGTCTCTAATTGAATTCCCAGTCGCTCGTGCCCCCACCCGTGCGGAATACTCACCACCCCCGGCATCATTTCCTCGGATATCTCGATCGGCACCACCACGCTTCCAACTCTGGAACGCACTGAAACTTTCTGACCTGGTCCAAGCCGGCGCTGCGCCGCATCCGTCGGGTGCATGAGAATTGTGCACTGAGGCTTACCTCTACCAATCTTTGACTGTTATGCATCCAGGAGTTGTTGCTGCGAAGCTGTCGCCGTCCAATCAATAACAGATTGCCATTAGAGGAAAGCGACGGGTTATCCAGGAGTTTTGCGTTCACGCGTTCGACATCTTTAACCAGCACTGACGGCGCTAACTCGATACGTTTGTCGGAAGTACGCAGACGCCCAGGTAAGCAGGGAAGCAACGGCCCGAGGTCTATTCCATGGACCGCTTGTTTGACCTTTCGCAGAGTCAGACCTTTCGAAAAAGGGTTGAGCTTGCCGCCGTAAGGTCCAAAGCGTAGACCCAAATCGAGAATTCTCTGAGGCCCGAAGTATCGTTTGATTAACTTGCGCTTCACGCGTCCGAATGCGCCATCGTGCGTCATCCGTGTTTGCAGTTCGAGTAAGATCTCCCAGTCGTGTCGCGTCTCTGCGTCTGGTTGAAATAAAGCAGGTGAAAATTTGGTCGTATTGCGGACAGCCAGCAGGTTAAAGGCAATGTCATAGTGCTCATGCTCGAGCGACGAGCTGGGCGGTAGGATAATGTGGGCGTGCCTGGTCGACTCATTAATATAGGGATCAATAGCGACCATGAACTCCAAACCGGCCAAGGCGCGATCCAGCTCGCGGCCATTCGGCGTCGATAGCACGGGGTTTCCGGCAGAGGTAACCAGGGCCTTAATCTGTCCCGGACCTTCCGTCAGAATTTCTTCGGCAAGCGCGACCACTGGAAGCTCTCCGGCAAATTCAGGCAGCTTTCGCACACGGCTGTGCCAGCGGGCAAAACTCCCTTGCGGTGCTAATGACTCTGGTGCTGACAACGGGTCAAACGCCGGAAGTGTAAACATCGCTCCGCCCGCCCGATCTAAATTGCCGGTTACCATATTCAAGACATTAATCAACCACTGACAAACGCCGCCAAACTCCTGAGTGCTGACACCGATTCTGCCGTAGCAAACAGCGGACTCGGCGGAGGCAAACTCTCTCGCCAGCGCCCGTATTTGTTCGGCATCAATTCCCGTAATTGCCGACACTTTCTCCGGAGGAAATTCCGCCACCAGCTTGGCGATAACATCTATACCTTTAGTAAACGGAGCGAGGCGGTCGAGGCGGGCAGAATCAGAACCGGTGGCGGTATCGACCGGGTGTCCTTCGTCAAAGACAACGTGCAGCAGCGCGAGCAGCAATAGCACGTCGGTGCCGGGCCTTATGAACAAATGCTGGTCAGCCAACCGAGCAGTTTCCGTAAAGCGCGGATCGATGAGAATTACTTTGCCTCCGCGCTGGCGAATCTCCTGCAACCTCCGGCTCATGCCGGGAGCAGTCATCATGCTGCCATTAGAGACCGCCGGATTCGCCCCCAGGATCAGAAAAAACTTTGTGCGGTCGAGATCCGGAACCGGGAGCAGGAGTTGGTGACCGAACATGAGATATGCGGCTAAATGATGCGCGAGTTGGTCAACAGAAGTCGCGGAAAACCTGTTTCGCGTGTGCAGGCTCCGGATAAACCCCGGTGCGAATAGCAAAGCGCCATAATTATGGACCGTGGGATTGCCAAGATAGGTTGCGATGGAATTTCTTCCGTGGACGGCATTAATGCGCTTCAGGTTCTGCGCCACCTCGTCAAATGCTTCGTCCCATTCGACACGCTGCCAACCGTTAGGAGTGCGGCGGACCGGATACTTCAGCCGGTCTTTATCATAGTGAAGATCTTGTAAGGCGACGGCCTTGGGGCAGATGTACCCTCGGCTAAACGGGTCGTCTTTGTCCCCACGAATATCGAGATATTCGTCAACGTGAGTGTCGAGACGTTGGTTGTCTCTTCCTGCCTCCTGCTCCTGCCTCCGGCTCCTGATTTCAATGCCGCAGATCGCTTCGCAGAGATTACAGGCGCGATAGTGAGGGGAAGTATTGTCGGCGGTTCTCATGGCAATTCGCAGTCAACTTCGCAGAACATCCGCAGATTACGCAGATTTAACCATAAACCGTTCCGGAGAAGATATAAATGCCGGCGCGTTTTGCGGATTAGGGTAATTGGTTGCTTATGACTAGGCGCCGTGCAATATGGGAGGCGGTTGAGTTGCGAATAAAACCGTTCAGTTAATGTTGAACCTGCGTAATCTGCGGATTCCTCCTAGTCTTTCCAAATAGCTCCCAGTCCGGCTTCCCACAGTCGTTTATTAAGCGACGGAACATCCTTGTCGAGGATTTCACTGGCCCTCGCTTTCAATGCAGACCATTCCATATTTAATTGTTTCAGCCGATCCAGCGACGGTTGATTTACTCTGGGAAGATCACTTTCTGTCTGATTGATCAGAAACAGATAATTCGCTGTGAACTTATTCGGAAAGTTCTCAACATCGTCGTAGGCCTTTGATTTACGCTGCACCATATCCTCATCCCAGGCCTTCATCTTCTTTAACAGTGCATCGCCTTCTTTTTTGACGGCGCTGAATTGATCACCGGCGGGTAATGAACTCAGCAGCGACTCCAACTGTTTCTGTTTTTCATAGAGGCTGTTTATCATCCGGTGCATCGTCGTCAATTCCGTCTCCATACCCCACATCGTCTGATGGTATTCCGTGTAAAGGGAAGCGTTTGTCGGGTACAGCGGATTGGCGAGTATTTCAGCTTCGCTTGAGACCGTCTGTTCACCCATCTTCACAGTCATCCTATATTTTCCCGGCGGGGCTTTGTGTGCCGCGTAACTGCTTTCCATGTAGACCCCGGGCACGCCCGGCATGGTTGCATAACGCATATCCCAGACAAACCTGTTCAGCCCTTTAGCTTTCGGCAGGAGAGGTTCTGGCTTGGGAGCGCCTTCGTATTTTGTGTACTTGTCATCAGCTTTTGAAGAAAAGCTGCGAACGGTGTTGCCTCCCGCGTCTTTGATCTCCATCGTAATTTCGTCAGTCTTTTTCAGCTCGGGCAGTTGGTAGTAGACCACCATTCCGCTTGCCGGATTCACGCCCCTGAATTTGTTAGCTCCGGTAAAATCAGCTTCCGGCGCGTCCAATTCACTGGAGCCATTCACGATGTAAGCATTTTCCGGTCGATAGATGTTGAAGGAGGGCGCGTCCTTTTTGTACTGCCGAATGACAGTCAAATCATCCAATATCCAGAACGATCTTCCCGACGTGGCTGCGATCAGGTTTCCCTTATGTATCCGTAGATCAGTTATCGGAGTAACCGGCAGGTTCAATTGAAATGGCGACCAATCCTTTCCACCATTCCAGGACAGGAATAGACCGAGTTCAGTACCCGCAAACAAGAGGTCCTTTCGCACGTCGTCCTCGCGCACCACGCGGGTGAATGCATTAGCAGTTATGCCTTTGTCGATCCTGGTCCAGGTGCTTCCATAGTCTGTGGTTTTATACAGGCCCGGAGTGTGGTCGTTAAACTTGTAGCGGGTGGTGGCGATGTAAGCAGTTGCTTTGTCGTGCGGGGATATTTCAATGGCATTGATCAAACATTCTGCCAACCCGGATGGGGTTACGTTTTTCCAGTTGGTCCCACCGTCTCGAGTCAGATAAACAAGCCCGTCGTCACTGCCGGTCCAGATCACGCCTTTTTCATGAGGTGACTCAATGACGTAACTCAGCGTGCCGTAATTTTCCGCGCCGACTGCTTCGTTTGTGTATGGCCCGCCACCCTTGCCCTGTTTTTCCTTTTCATTGCGGGTGAGGTCAGGTGAGACCTCCTTCCACGATCTACCCATATCACTTGTCTTCAGCAGGTATTGAGATCCATGGTAATAAGTATTCGGTTCGTGTTTGCTCCAGATGATTGGAGCATTCCAGTTAAATCGATACTTAATATCTTTCGCATCCATACCAAGATACTGAATTGGCGCCGCCATGATATTCGTGCCGGCTTGCGCTTTGACATCGAGTACCTCGATCGTTCCCTGATAACTGTTGCCCAAAACATATTTGGGATCATCCGGATCAAATGCGAGAAACGCACTCTCACCGCCCGCGGAATACGTCCAGCTGGCGGTGGTGATCCCGCTGCTTCCTAACTCACGGCTGGCGATGGAAACAGATGTGTTGTCCTGTTGTCCTCCATAAATGCGATAGGGAAACTGATTGTCAACGTTGATTCGATAAAACTGCCCGGTCGGCATGTTGCTTTGTGTGCTCCAGCTCTTTCCGTTGTTGAAAGTTATTGCGGAACCGCCATCGTTGGAGATGATGAAGTTGCTGGGGTTGTCGGGGTTAATCCACAGATCATGAAAATCACCGTGGGTACCTGACAAAGTCTCCCATGTTTTGCCGCCATCGGTTGAACGCAGCGCAGGTGCACTCATTACATAAATGGTGTTTTCATTTTTTGGATCAATGAACAGCTCGATGTAATACCAGGCCCTCTGCAGCAACCTGTGGTCATTAGTAATCCGGCTCCACTTCTTACCGGCATTGTTCGAGACAAATAGTCCACCGGCTTCTTTATCAGAATCGCTTTCGATCAGTGCATACACAGTCTCAGGATTCGAACGGCTTACCGCGATCGCCATCTTGCCCATTTCTTCCGGCAATCCCTCTTTCATTTTTTCCCACGTCTCGCCGCCGTCGGTGGACTTATGCAGACCGCTGCCGGGACCGCCGCTGATCACCTTCCATGGAAGGCGGCCATGTTCCCACATCGCGGCATAAAGTATGCGCGGATTATTCATGTCCATTGATAATTCCGCTGCACCCGTTTTGTCATCCACGAACAAAACGTTCTTCCAACTCGCTCCGCCATCGATGGATTTATAGACACCTCTTTCCTTTGAGTGGCCATACAGGGCGCCCTGTGCTGCCACCAGAACTATGTTGGAGTCTTTAGGATTGATGACGATGCGTGAGATATGCTGAGTTAATTCCAATCCAATCTTCTTCCAGGTCTTTCCTGCATCGGTTGACTTGTAAACGCCGTCACCCGGGTGGGTCATCACACCTCGTACCGCGTGTTCTCCCATGCCCACGTAAACGACATTCGGATCGCTTTCGGCAACAGCCACAGCACCGACAGAACCGGTCTTAAAATAGCCGTCCGAGACATTTCGCCAGCTGATTCCCATGTCATCCGTTTTCCAAAGACCGCCACCGGTGGTCCCCATGTAGTAAGTCTCGGGATGGCCCACCACTCCGCAGGCGGCATTTGAACGTCCACCACGAAATGGGCCTATGGATCGCCACTTAACTGTTTTGAAAATGGCGTTGTAATCATCCGCTGCCGCGCTTTGCGGAGCCTGCGCGGACAGATGGCCCACCAGGAAGCAGGAAACAAAAATTGATAGTAGTAGGTGGGACGAGTTGATGCAGTTCCTGGTTGAGCGATGGTTTGACATTGGGGAATCCTTACCAAACAAGAATTTGCCGGAGATGATACACGAAAGTCCTATCCGCAGATTACGCAGATTCAAACATAAACCGTTAAAGAGGAGAAGAAATGCCAGCTGTGTTTGCGGGTTAATCGGTCGGTCTTAGTCTTGAATCTGCGTAATCTGCGGATTCGTCCTATTGCCTCGCCAGCACTACCCGGAATCCGATGCAATTGTCATGGGCATCCGGCTCAATTCCGTAACGCCAGGAGACAGTGCAATGAAGATTCCAATTGTGGTGGCACCCGCCGCGTAGTCGTCGCTCGTCGCCTGGACCAGGATAAGGACTTCCATCGGCAGGCACAGCGTTCAAGTCATTAGTGCAGACGTCCTGACACCACTCCCATACATTGCCCGACATGTCGTAGATGCCCAGTTGATTTGGCTTCTTCAGCGCGACGTCATGCGTGCGCGTAAGCCCCTTAAAGAAGCGAACGCGGCCGGCGAGGCGCCACCCCAGCCGAGGCCCGAACACACGGGTGACCAGATTGTGTTTGCGGGTCCAGTGCGGACCATACCAGGCAACTTCCTTCGCGACGTTGCTGCCACTGTAGATGAACCCGTCCTGCCAATTTGGTCCACCGCGCGCGGCGTATTCCCATTCCGACTCGGAAGGCAATCGAAACCGCATTTGCGGATCACCCTGGTTAACGGTTGTCAGGATCTCGCTTGAATTAATTCGATCAAGGAAACCGCCTGAATCAGTGACATGTTTCCAGGACACGTTTTCCACCGGGCATCGAATGCCGGAACACTTGGCCGGATTCGAGCCCATCACGTGCAACCAAAGCGCCTGCGTAACTGGCGTCGTCGAAATGTAGAACTCTCGGACGTCGATTGGCCGGCGATTCGGATCTCTGCCGAACAGAAATGGCTTTCCATTCGTGCCCTCAACCGGGACGAGTTGAAAGGTGTGCTCTTCACCGTCAGCACGCCACTTGTAAGCGTTCATAGCCATTCGACTTGGGATGATACTATTCGACCTGGGATGATACTAGAGGACGCAGATCACTGAGAGCCTGATTTGGAGTGCGGTAACCTGTCAGCGCACTCCAAAATCCGTCTGTGACGATCCTGAAACAACTTAACTCTGCGCCCTCCTTCCAACTGAGTTAGAATCATTATATGTACTGCCCTACATGTGCCGCACAAAACAAAGCCGGCGTGAAGTTTTGCCGTTCGTGCGGTCGAGACCTGACCCTCATCGCGCAAGCTTTGGCTAAGAGCGGTCCAGTCATGCTCCTCGGTCAAATCAAGAAAGAGTTACAGGAAGGTAAGGAACGGCAAAAACAGCCGCGCATTACGCGTGGCTTATTATGGACAGGTATTAGCATCGCTTTCTTTGTTCTCTGGTGTGTTCGTCTTTACCAGCATTCAGCGGAATTTGGCACGGTAGTGCTCGGACTTGTGAACGCCTTCGTGTTTTTGGGTATCGGCATTCGGGAATTCGTGAGATATCTTCTCCTGGAGCGAGATGACGAGCTGCTATTGCCATCGGGCGAGCGGCAAAGGGGACGCATTCTTGATCTTGCTCCGCCCGAACCCGCCAACAAGAAATTTTCCCCGCCGGCTGGTCCAACTCCCAGCGTAACCGAAACTACCACGCGGCAATTAGACGCAAAGCATCAAGAATCCCGCGAAACCAAACGCAACTGACGAAGAGCGTCGAGAGACTTTACAAAAAAGTCGATGTTTTCGTAATCGTGACCTCTATCGGCCGCTCTGCGGACTCTGCAACTGCTTTTGGCGACGATCCTGGGGTTCCGCTGCGCTCCACCCCAGGCTTTATGCTGTCGGCCGCTCCGCGGTGTGGCTATCGCTTTCCGGCGTCCTGACCTAACATGTGTGGGGCGGACCAGGCCTCGGCACATCTCTGGCGGAGCTTCAGGAGAGCAAATGGCTGAAGACCTTCCTACGGAACAACTCCTCAAACAGCTGATCGAACGACTCGAGCTCCTCGAGCGCGTGCTGGGAACTAACACCGCGCGGTTGCACCGGATCGAGAAGCAACTTGGATTAAGGAACCAGCAACAACCAATTGCCGAGCTCAGGACAGAGAAGGGCGAGACAAATGCAGCTGGGTTCCACACACGCGTACCCGGAGGCGAGGTCAAAACGCCGGACTTAGATTCTTCGGAAGCATCTCAACCGACACCAGTCATGACGCCGCCGGACGGACCGTCAGAGCAAAGGTGGCCTCAGGCGCAACCTCCCGGGGAAACGTGGCCTTTGCCTCAAGCTCCCGATCAAACGTGGGCACAGCCTCAACCTCCCGAACAAGCATTTCCTCAGGCGCAACCTCCTGGGCAAACGTGGCCTCTGCCGCAACCTCCCGAGCAAACGTGGTTGCATTCTAATGCCGAAGCGCCGCCGACCACCGAGCCGCCTTCTGACGGCCATTCGTGGATGAAGGAAGCGTCGGCGCCGCACACTCGGGAGTCGCACACTCGCGATTCCCACACACACTCAACCAGACCGGCAGACGTTCCCTTCACACTCCATGTTCAGGTTGAGGTTCCTGCGACGGACACTGAGCCATCGCCCTCCGCTCCGGCTCGCGAAGAGAAGCGGCGCGATCTGGAATCAATGGTTGGCGGTAGCTGGTTCAACTGGATCGGCATCTTCGCAGTCACCCTGGGCGTCGCATTCTTCCTGAAGTACGCTTTCGACAAGCAGTGGATTGGCCCACTTGGTCGCGTCACACTCGCCGCGCTCGTAGGCATTGCCTTGCTCTACCTGGGCGATCGGCTGCGCGGGCGTGGACTGAAGTCTTACGCCTACGTTCTTTCCGGAGGCGGCATCCTCATCCTGTATCTTTCGGACTTCGCCGCCTACAACTTCTACCACTTGATCGGACAGCCGACGGCGTTCGTGCTCATGGCTGCGGTGACCACGGTGGCAGTGCTTTTGTCTGTGCGCCTGCACGCGCTGGCTGTAGCTTTACTCGGACTCGTCGGCGGATTCCTGACGCCGCTGCTGCTCTCGACGGGCGTGGACAATGAGGTTGGGTTGTTTACATACATTGCGTTGCTCGACGCCGGCGTACTCGCCGTCGCCTACTTCAAGCGCTGGCGCAGCCTCGACTTCGCATCGTTTGCCGGAACCGTGGCGATTACGCTGGGTTGGGCCTTCAAGTTTTACGAACCCGGCAAGGTTGGGACCACACTCTTCTTCCTCAGCGTCTTCTTTCTGCTCTACTCGCTGCTGGCGATCTTCCACAACGTACTTCGTGGCCGGGCCACGCGCTGGTTCGACCTGGCGCTCGCCATCGCAAACGCCACATTCTATTTTGGTTTGAGCTACTTAATGCTCATCGATGCCGGGTTGGACCACGCTACTCCCGCCACCCAGGCTTTGCTAGTCTCGATCTTCTTTACCGGTTTGTTCTACACGACCCTGCGCTGGAGTCCCGACGATCGCCTGCTCAGGTACGGTTACGTTGGTGCAGCGGCGACGTTTCTGACCGTCGCGGTGGCGATTCAGTTGGAACTGCACTGGGTGACAATCGCCTGGGCGGTTGAGGCTCTGATGTTGACGTGGGTGGGCCTGCGATCCGGCGAAAGGGCCGCGCGCCATGCCGGGCTCGTTATTTTCTGCGTGGCTGTCGGTCACTGGTTCACCTGGGACCTGCTCGCGGTCGATTACACCCTGGACGCTTCGTTCCTACCGCTCCTGAACCGGCGCGCATTGTCATGCGTCGTACTTGTCGGCGCGATAGCCGGCGCCGCCAGGCTCTACCGGCGTGCAACAGGGGAAGGCGAACTCGAGGAGGAAGAGCGCTCAACTGTGCTGACCGCCTTCGCGCTTACTGGCAACGCCGTAGCCCTGACGCTTTTATCGCTCGATTTGAGCGACTACCTGGCTGGGCCTTCGTCAATCAGCAACGCAGGCTTATACGCTTCAATCGAAAACGCGAGGCAGTTCGCGATCTCCGTGCTGTGGACGCTCTATGCGGCTGCGATCCTGGCTGTTGGAGTGCGGCGGCGTTCGACATTGTTGCGCTGGGGCGGATTATTGTTGCTGCTGGCGGCTATCAGCAAAGTTCTGGTTATCGACTCCGCTTTCTACGCTGCGTCATGGCACCTGCCCCTCTTCAATCAGACCTTCATGGCCTATGCGCTGCTGGTTGCGACACTCGCCTTCGCCGCCTGGCTCTACGAGCGCTTCGCCGGGACTAGCGAACGCGAGCGGCGTACGATGGTGCCCGTCCTCATCGGCTCGGCTAATGTCCTCGCGCTCGTGGCGCTCAGCCTTGAAGTCATTGGCTACTACGACCGCTCGCTTGCCGGCGTCGCGCTGGAAACGTCCAGCATTCAAACGTTCCAACAGTTTCAGGAAGGTAAGATCTTCACGCTCGCGCTGGTTTGGACCGTCTACGCTTTGTATGCGTTCATGATAGGTGTCGGTCGTAGCAATCGCGCCTGGCGATCGGGTGGACTGATGCTAATGGTGATCACCTCGCCATTAGTTTTCGCGAGCTTTAGTTACTACGATGCGTCATGGCACGCATTGGTATTTAATCGGATGATGGGCGTGGTGGCGGTTTTCGTCGCAGCCCTTTGGATCATAGTGCGAACTTATGCTCGTTCGGATGAAGCGTTCGCGGAGAAGTCCGTTATTCATTACGTGGCGATCGTTGCGGCCAACGTGCTCGCCATCATTGCGTTGAGCGCCCAGGCCGCGGGCTACTATGAGGCGAATATAGCCGAGGAATTTGGCCGCGCGGGAGCGGCAGCGCTTACTGCCGACACCACTACAAGCCTGCGAAATCTCGAGCTGGCGAAGCAGCTTTCACTATCTGTCGTGTGGGCGCTCTATGCCAGCGGGTTATTAGTCGCCGGTCGTATTCGTCGCCTGCGTTTGCTGAGAGTGATGGGGCTGGTACTACTTTCAGTGACCGCGCTCAAGGTGTTCATTTGGGACTTGTCTTCACTCGACCGCGCCTACCGCATCGTCTCCTTCATCATGCTCGGGGCGATCCTGCTCGTCGTTTCTTACTTCTACCAGCGTAGTCAGCAAACCGTCGAGGAGACGCAGGTCTGAATTTCGGATTTGGAACAACTGCGCAAGTTTCTGGTTTTTCTGACAAAGTCTTGATCAACCAGGCTGGTCTTCTTTGGACATCGCTCCGCGTATTTCAACCCCGAGGGCGCGAGTAACACCGCGTAGCCATTGAATCCCCAAAAATTCTTTAAAGTGCAATCCTCGGGGAGTACAATGCCGGCGTTCTTTAACTCAAAATCAAAATGTCTCACGTCCTTAGGAGGAAAACCCATGAAGAGAAGATTAAAGCTCGTCCTCGGGATCTTGATCGGCAGTTGTGCTCTGGTAACTGGAGCAACTCCGTCTTCGCGTGTTCACTCTTCCCCGAGCCCGGCGTTACTCGTACTTTGCCCGCCACATTTGGTCGCGCCATACGGAGGCACGGACGGGTGGTCAACTGTCAATGTGCAGGCGAACTTCGCTCGCTCATTGGTGACGCCGACAAGGAAGATGGTGTGTCAGTACCGCTTCGGCACAGGCAGACCGTTCTTCGGAATTGAGAAACCCTGTCCGGTAGGATCGACCTGCGTCCCAAGGCCCAAGGGATTCCTAATAACTCCTTGATGGCGAAGCAGCGGACCGTATCCGCAGATTACGCAGATTGGAAGAGCAGCAAACAGCAAACAGCAAAACGATCCACGAAATTACACGAAGCAACACGAAAAGAATTTAGTGCGACTTCCTGTGAAGTTGTCCGATCGTCTTGCTGTTTGCTGTTTACTGTTTGCTGTTTACTGTTTGCTGCTCTTCCAATCTGCGTAATCTGCGGATACAGTCCGCTGATTATTCTTTTCGATCGGAGTCGGACTCACTTCACCACGAAACTCTGTCCATATTTCCCGTAGTCGTTGGTCCTGATTCCGTTTCGGGTTGTGCCTTTGTAGGAAGATTCGCCTGGGCGTAGCTCGATCGTTACTGAACCGCCGCTTTCCATAGTCAACTTGCCGGCGTGGACCGCCGCATTACAGATCGACGAATCGAGAGTGTAAGTGTCGGTGCCCCACACATTGCTTTCTTTGCCGCCGGAGGGACATTTGAATTTGTAGGTCTTGCCGACCGCGAAGCTGATCATTGAACCCGACGTATTCCACAACACAGGTATTTGCTCCTCGACCTCTCGCACCACGGCTTCGGTGTTCGGTGTCTTGAACACGAAGCTGTGCGGATATGAGCCGTAATAGCTGGTCGTCACGCCGTTTCTTTCACTGCTGCCGTAGATAGTCCTGCCTGGTCGCAATTCGATCGTGACGGTGCCGCCTTGCTGATAGGTTATCAATCCACTATGGACGCCGGCAGTGCAGATTGATGAATCAGCAGTGTAAATGTCGCTACCCCAAACTGAATGCACATTGCCTCCCGGCGAACACGCCAGCGTGAACGTCTCTCCATCTTTGCCGTTTAGCGTCGTGGCGTTCGCCTCCCAGGTCGTTGGTTTTCCATTACCGGCGGTGGATGGCGGCGCCGGAGGGGAGGGTGCGCCGGTGTTTGAGTTGTTTGCAGAGGTACTTGTGTTAGCCAGTGTGCCGCCTCCACCAGTACCGCTGTTTTCATTTTTCGGTTTTGAGCAGCCGGCGCTACCGAGCACTATTGCGGCCAGCAAAAGCAAAACGCCAAAGATCCGTCGCTCGAGCGCGAACAACGATATGTGGCACTGCGGCGCGGGGGTTAATTTGTAGGATGGTGTCATGTAGACCGCTCCCTTCGTCTTGGCAGGTTACAGCGTGGGCTCATTGCTTGCGCCGTCGAATTGAAAATGCAGAATTATATCCGCAGATTACCGGATTACACAGATTGGCTTGGCCAAGACGCCGAGTTAACCTAACGACAGCTTTGCCCAAGAGTCCAAATCCCACCCACGGCAGTGGGTGGATGGTTCAAGTCCGACCCACAAATCGCGAAGCACGCTTCCTCTTGAAATCCCATCAACGGAAGTTGGTGGATGGTTCAAGTCCGGCCTTGTCTTAGTGAAAAACCGAAATGGCAGGATCTGAACCATCCACCAACTCCCGTTGGTGGGATTTAGTAACTACTTCACATCCTATTCTTAGTAGGCGGGGCTTGAACCATCCACCCACTGCCGTGGGTGGGATTTACTTTTTGGGCAAAGCTTTAATGACGTTTTCGCGCTTTTGATTTCGGGGTTGAGTTCTTTGTTTTGGAATTTGTATTCGTCTTCTTCGCGGTTCGCGATTTGGTCTCTACCCTCGCGGACTTTTTCGTTGCTGACGACTTCTCCGGTGTCTTCGACGCATGATTTGCTTCCTTCACCGGCACACTGGCGCCGTCTAAGGCCGCGGTGATCAGTTCGTCGCTTGGTCGTTTACCGTCGATGAAAGCAAACACGTGGTAGTTGGCGTTTCGCTCGCGGATGACTTCGATGCGGCCCTCACCCTTAAAGCGCGCAAGCTCCGTCATCAGGAAGTTCTGTTCCGCATCACTCATGTAGCGATAATCAATGTCGAAGGCCAGACCGGTCGAGTGTGGCGGAGTGTCAATGAGTACGGCATTACGGTTAACCTTCCTTAAGGCGTGCTGGTATTGTTCCGGTCTCACCAGCGAGCTTACCGGTAAGGGACGATCGAACTTGTCGTGATAACCCTTCGCTATTTCTTCGAGAATCTTCAATGCTTGCGGTCTTAGTGAGCTAAGCATGTTGATCTTCATCGCGTAGCGGTCAGTTGAGTCATCGAGGTTAAAGGAGCGGCCGCCGAAATTCCTGGCGAGCGCCTGGAGTGATTCGTGGTCTCTCAGCAGTTTCTGCCGGGTTCCCGGCTGGCCGTAAGATTGATCCAGGAGCGCTTTGTCCTCATCGTTTGCATTCAACTCCTGCTGTCGCGCGGTGATCTCTTTTTGTAGCTCCCGCTGTTTCGCGCGTTCTCCCTTTTTTAGCGAGGCGGCCTGAGTTTTCAAACGCGAGATCTCCATCTGTAGTTTGGAGCGCGTAGATTCAAACCGGCTGTAGGCATCGCGCAGTTCGGCGTCGTTGTAAAGTTCGATGTTGTGACCATCCTGATAACGGCTGAACACGCCGCCCTCTGCCCTGGCCCCGACGCCGTAGAGGATGTAGGTGTCGGTGACTGCAGGCAGCGTAACCAACTCGCCGCGCTGAATCATCGCCGCGAGATCGACAAAGTCCTGACTCAGTTCCACGTTGAATTTGCGAATCTCGGCGACCTGGGTGGCAAGGAACCAATGGCGGTCAGTGTAGTGGCGGAGCTCCGGCGGAATCTCAATTGCAGCGCCTCCAGTCTCGCCGCGATCTTCTTTTACTTTTTCTATGCTACGCGCCCATAAATCAATATCGGTGCTTGCCGTATTAGACATGGAGCTGGACTGGCCAAGAGCCTGACGTTTTAGCGCGTTGGCACGAATGAGTGCCCAGGCACCAAAACCTATGACTCCACTCACAACGATAAACAATAAGAATTGGCGTGCTCTTCTCATCATGATTCCAGCAGCAAAAGATGAGGCCCGCACGCCTCATCTGATGAAGACTTCGTATTTCTCTATGCAAATTTGAGGCACGGGACGGGGCAACCAGTTTGTTGAAGTTACCAGCCTTATCAACAAATAGCTGTTTCGATTCTGGACAACTTAGTGTTCGTTTGCCCCAATGTGTTACGCGGACTTATCCACAGATTACGCAGATTCACGAGGTCCTTGCGCCACAAACAGAAATGCGGCTGGCTTTATAGCCAACCGCATCTTGCTGCTTTCCCGGATGAAGTGGTGAGCCGAGCAGGACTCGAACCTGCGACCCACTGGTTAAAAGCCAGTTGCTCTACCGACTGAGCTATCGGCCCACTAGAAAAACGATGAGTCGCATTCTACCGAGATACAAGTCTAACGTCCAATGGCCAACATTAGAATTAGCCGCGGATGAACGCAGATAAACGCGGATTAGGTTTTGGCTGGTAAAACGATCCACGAAGTAACACGGAATTTCACGAAGAGACGTTCGTGTTCCTTAGTGTGATTTAGTGGATCGTTCACTTGTCTTTTGACCAAGACCCAGTAGAACCGAAAAAGGTAGACAGGGAAAGGATTGGAGTCCTGGACTTGAAATTCGGTGACGTTGATCTGGCTTTTGTGATCCGGCGCTAATCTGCGTTCACCGGCGGCTGATCATTAGTCGCTCAGCCAGCGGCCGACAGCGGAATCCTTAATCACAATCGTTTGCGTGCGTTCAGGGCCTGTGGAGACCAACCCGATTTCAACCCCAATCTTCTCGGAAAGGAACTCTACATAACGGCGGGCATTGGCGGGAAGGGAAGTCATCTCCGTCGTGCCGACTGTTGAAGTCTGCCAACCCGGCAAGGTGGCGTAGACAGGTTCAACCCGTCGCAGATCCTGAGAGACAGCCGGAAGCGACTCACACTCGCGTCCATCCAGTTTGTATCCGGTGCAGACTTTTATCTCTTCCAGCGCATCAAGCACATCCAGTTTGGTCAGCGCCACGGAAGTGAACCCATTGATCTCGGCGGCGTAACGCGTCGCGAAAGCGTCGAACCACCCGCATCGTCGCGGCCGGCCGGTGGATGCCCCATACTCGCGGCCACGTTCGCGGATCAGCTGTCCCATCTCCGCTTCACCTTCAACCATCTCCGTAGGGAATGGCCCTTCGCCGACCCGGGTGGTATAGGTACGCACAATACCGAGCACTCCGGTCAGACGATTCGGCGCCAGTCCCGTGCCGACGATTGCACCGCCGGCGATAGTGCTGGAGGAGGTGACGAATGGATAAGTTCCATGGTCCACATCGAGCAACGTCGCCTGGGCTCCTTCCAACAATATCGATCGTCCCTGCGTGGCCGCCACATTAAGGTAGTGAGTGGTATCGCCAATGAACGCGCCGAGGCGTTCGGTAAGACGCGACATCTCCACAAAGATTTCTTCGGCGTCCAGTTTCTCGCCGCCATAAGCCTCGATGATGCGATTGGCGTCTTCGAGATTGCGTTCAATCCGCGAGCGCAAAACTTCGGGCACCAGCGCGTCGGCAGTGCGGATACCGCGGCGGCCGGCTTTGTCTTCATAAGCCGGGCCGATCCCGCGCAACGTGGTGCCGACCTTTTCGTTGCCGAGTCGCTCTTCGCTGGTGTGGTCCAGGGCCCGGTGATAAGGGAATATCAGGTGGGCGCGTGAACTTATCTTGACGCGTTCGGGAGAAACTTCGATGCCCTGGGTCATCAAGCGATCGGCCTCCTCAAAGAAGGCTTTCGGATCTATCACCATGCCGTTGCCCAGCACGCAGGTCTTGCCGCGGTGAACGATTCCCGAAGGCAGCAGATGCAGCACGAAGGATTTGTCACCAACTTGCACGGAGTGCCCGGCGTTGTGTCCGCCCTGGTAGCGAGCAACAATATCGAAATGCTCGGCCAAGAGGTCGACAATCTTGCCCTTGCCTTCATCGCCCCATTGGGCTCCGATTACCACGATGATTTTTGACATGATTTAAAGCTGGTCTTGGGTCTTTGGACTTTGGTCTTTGAACTTTGGTGTCGCGACTGAGCGTGCCCTCTTCCCTGACTCAACCGCAAAGACCAAAGGCCGAAGACCCAAGACCGTTTTTCGATAGACACAGAACAAGCGCGGACTGCCGTTAAAGAAAATCCGCGCCTGAAATTCGAACGGAAACTACGCTGCGGCGCCGGCCACGTGCTTATCGATCATGCGCGAGATTGCTTCTTTGGAGGTCGCCCCTACGACGCGCTCTTCCTCTTTGCCGCCTTTAAATAGAATCAACGTAGGGATGCCCTTGATCCCATATCGTTGTGAAATGGACGGATTGTCGTCCACATTCACCTTAACCACCCGCGCATTATCGGCATACTTCTCAGCAACTGCATCAACCGTCGGGGCCAGCATGCGACAGGGCGCACACCAGGCGGCCCAAAAGTCTACCAGCACGGGTCTGTCGGCCTGCAAAACGTCCACTTCAAAGCTGCTATCATTGACTTCAGTTACCAGTTCACTCATGTCGGAGTTCTCCTTTGCTCGGCGATGGCTGCATGGTTTAGTCCAACAACCGGGACAATCACACGGGTCTTAAATCTTGATTCAGTGTCTTAACCTGGCGGTAGCTTAGCTGTCTCCTGGTAAAGGCTAATATATTTCTGAGCGGCAGCGTCCCAGGAGTTATCCATGGCCATGCCATTCAGCTGTATTTTCTGCCAAAAATCGGGCTGGCTGTAAAAGTAAAGGGCTTCGCGAATTTTTTCAAGCAACGCGCCCGCATTGTACTCGTAGAATTTGAAGCCATTTCCTGTCAAACGATTTGGATCGAAGTTTTCAACCGTATCGTCGAGCCCGCCGGTGGCGCGCACAATGGGCACTGTGGCGTAACGCATGCTGTACATCTGGTTCAAACCGCAAGGCTCATAATACGACGGCATCAGAAACATGTCTGCCCCAGCCTCGATCTGATGGGCAAGCGGTTCTCCGGCATACCCTTTATAAATTCCCACCTGGCGCGGTGCGCTATCGTGCCAGCGCTGTAGAAAATCTTCGTACTCTTTTGCCCCCGCGCCGAGCGCGATAAAAAAAGAACCCGTCTGCATAATGGCCCCGGCGAGATTGCGAATCAGGTCGTAACCCTTCTGCGAAACCAACCTCGAGATGATGGCAATGATGGGCCGGTTCAGGTCTTCAGGCATTCCGAACCTGCGAAGCAGGTCGCGTTTGCAATCACGTTTGCCGGCCAGATCCCTGGCCGAGAAGTTTGCCGCAATGTACGGATCAGTTTCCGGATTCCACAGATCGTAATCCACGCCGTTGGTAATTCCGGCGAGTCGATCGCGGCGCGCGCGCAGGATCCAATCCAGGCCGGCGCCCTGTTCAGGCGTCTGTATTTCTTCCGCATACCGGCGGCTCACAGTTGAGAGCACATCGGCGGCGACGAGCCCGGCTTTCAGGGCTGAAGCCGCGCCTTTGAGCATGAAATCATCTTTATCCGGAGACTCCCCGAATCCCAGCCACCATAGATCGCCGGGGTCAAACGCCCCCTGGTAGGCGAGATTGTGAATAGAGAAGAGCGTCTTCGTGTTGCGAAAAAAAGCATCGTAACGCCGGCGCGCGCGAAGCTCCACCATGGCGAAACCGCACGGCCAATCATTGCCATGAACGATGTCAGGTTGCCAATCGAGATGTTTGATCAAGGCCAACGCTGCCCGTGAAAAGAAAGCGAAGCGTTCATGGTCATTTGAGTGGCCATAGATCGAAGGTCTATCAAAATACTCCGGCGCTTCAATCAGGTAAGCGGGAGAGCCGGCCGCATCGCTTTGATGAACACGCGTCGGCCTGATTCCTCCACGCCACTCTACCGGCACGTCCTCAATGACTGAACCATTGAGGATGCTCCTGTCGATTTGTTGGTAGAGCGGAAGGATTAGCTTGGCGTCCACGCCCTGTTTGACGAGAGACTTTGGCAACGCGCCGGCGACGTCAGCGAGCCCGCCGGTCTTTGCGAAGGGCACCGCTTCAGATGAGAGTAGGGCAATGCGCACGTTGGGCCTGGGAATAATAAATGGTCTTACAAATTAAGGTAGTGTGCGAATTTGAAGAATTTCTTTGCGCGCCTTTGCGGCTCTTCGCGTACTTTGCGGTAAAAAAGCTTTAAAACAATTAACCGCAAAGAGCGCCAAGAAACGCGAAGATCACGCAAAGAGTTGAACTTAGGACACCACCCAAATTAAGAGGCGGGACCGGTCCCGCCTCTGGCGCGGTCAAGACCGCGCGTTAACAACAAAGATGGAGGGATTTAGCTCTGCATCGAAGCCAGGAATTCTGCGTTTGACTTCGCCTTCTCGAGCCGTTCGAGCACCACTTCCATTTGTTCGACCGGAGACAGCGGATTCAAAACGCGACGCATCACCCAGATGCGATTCAAATCTTCCTTGCTAAGCAGCAGCTCTTCCTTGCGCGTGCCTGAACGTTGCAAGTCAATCGCCGGGAAGAGTCGTTTATCACTGAGCCGGCGATCCAGGTGGATTTCCGAATTACCCGTTCCCTTAAACTCTTCGAAGATTACATCATCCATGCGAGAGCCCGTGTCAATCAGCGCCGTGGCGATAATGGTCAACGACCCGCCCTCTTCTATATTGCGTGCCGCTCCAAAAAAGCGTTTGGGACGCTGGAGCGCATTGGAATCAATACCGCCGGAAAGTATCTTCCCGCTCGGAGGCACCACTGCGTTATGGGCCCGCGCCAGACGTGTGATCGAATCAAGCAAAATAACGACGTCGCGCTTGTGTTCGACTAAACGCTTGGCTTTCTCGATCACCATGTCTGCGACCTGGACGTGACGAGTCGGTGGCTCATCAAACGTAGACGAAATCACTTCGCCGTTAACCGATCGCTGCATGTCGGTTACTTCCTCGGGACGTTCATCGATTAACAGAACAATGAGCGTAACTTCAGGATGATTCTGAGTAACGGAATTGGCGATGGTCTGGAGCAACATCGTCTTACCGGTGCGCGGCGGGGCCACGATTAACCCACGCTGGCCTTTTCCGAGCGGGGTCACCAGATCGATAACTCTGGCCGAGAGGTTTTCCTGTGTGACCTCCATTTTCAGCATCTCGTCCGGGTAAAGGGGCGTCAGATTGTCGAAGAAGACTTTTTCTCGGGCCTGATCGGGCGACTCAAAATTTATTGCCTCAACTTTAATCAGCGCGAAATAGCGCTCGCCTTCCTTGGGTGGCCGGATCTGTCCACTAACCGTATCGCCGGTTCGCAGGTCAAACTTCCGTATTTGTGAGGGCGAAACATAGATATCATCCGGACCGGGAAGATAGTTGTATTCAGGCGCTCGCAAAAACCCAAAACCGTCCGGAAGTGTTTCGAGCACACCTTCCGAGAAAATAAGGCCGCTCTTTTCCGTCTGTGCAGCCAGCACTTTAAAGATCAGCTCCTGCTTCCGCATACCAGTCGCACCAGGCACATCCATGCCTTTGGCAATACTGGTCAATTTCGAGATGGACATCTCCTTGAGGTCGGCAAGATTGAGAAAACCTTCCCCTCCGAAGTCTCGGCCGTCTCGGCTGTCTTTTTCAGGTGCTTCGGCAGTGGCTACGCTGCCGTCATCTGAGTTACCGGCGTCGTTGTTCGCGCTCGAAGCGCGGGCACGTGTTCTCTGTGGCATATCAATTCGTTCCTAAATAATCTTTCATAACCGGGTCGTTAATTTCACTTAGCGGCCTGGATGGTTTGGGGTCTTTGGAGGTTGAGAAATAGACAAAGGCTGCGCAACGTAAAACCACCTGTGAGCAGGACTGCCAAACCCGGACGTCATTCGCCAGGGTACAAAACTATTCTCTTCAAAAATGTTTAGCAATTTACCTCGATGTTGAGCGGGTCACTTATTACTACTTCGATGCGCTGTAGGCCGCAATTCGTGGTCTGGAATAGGTTCAGATTAACAAAAGGGGCTTTGAGAATTGTGATTCGACGCTCGACTTTGATTTCTAAGTGATTGTACCTGACCGAAGCCTCGATGCAAGGCCCGCAGGATTGAAATCAGCAAGCGCGCTTTCTATTGCCCGCCAAATTTCATCACGACCGCGTCCAGTTTTAGCGGAAAAAGCCACCACACGATCCGTGCTGAACACGCGTTTGACGCGTCCCAAACTCTCTTTCAACTCGTTGTTAGATAGCTTATCGGATTTCGTGGCAACTATTAACCGTGGCTTAGAGCTGTGCTCAAGCCACTCGTGAAGCTGCAAATCCAATGTTGTGGGTTCGTGGCGCGAATCTACGATGTGAATTGATAGCACAAGCTGCTCCCGCATTGCAAGGTAGCTCGTAACCATCTCGCCCCAAGTGGATTTGATTGCTTTCGGTACCCGAGCATAACCGAAGCCGGGAAGATCGACAAACCGAAAACGTTGATTGATGAGAAAAAAATTCAGCGACTGTGTTCGGCCTGGAGTAGCAGACGTGCGCGCCAGACCGCGGACCGCGAGTATCGAGTTGATCAAGCTGGATTTCCCAACATTTGAACGACCCATAAACGCCACTTCCGGCAGCGTGCCGCTGGGCCAATCGCTCACCTGAAAACTGCTCTTGATAAACTCAGCGCCCGTAACCTTCATCGGTAGACCGATCGAGCTGCGGAAACGCTCAAGTCATGAGCGTTTCCGCGCCAGAAAAAGAGAAGGTCAATCATCATTGAGCGATTGAGTTTAATAACGTCTTCCGGTTTCAGCTGGCTGCCGCCTGGGCCAGGCCGGCACGTTCAGCACGCATCTCGGCCATTTTCTTCATGCGTTCTCTCATGGCGATAATTTTTGCTTCGCTATCGGGGATCCGCTTCACCAGGGTCTCCAGGTTGCGCAAAAAGTCCGGATTGCCAAACATTGCGCGGATCTCCTCGAGGACTGGCTCTATTTTCGAGTAGACAAAGAGGTGTTCACCGTTGGTTTCATTGAACAACTGCTCGTCGATGGCGCCGTTATTGACCATGGCTGCAGCCATGTCCCAGTAGGAAATGACCATACGATAGTGGCCGCTATGTTCGCTTAGCAGGACCTCGATAACGTCCTGCACGCTGGTGGGGTTGAAGGTGAACATCCAGTTGCGCGCCTCACGCATGGTTGCTTCTCGTCTCAAGTCGTAAAGTTTCAGAATCAAGTCGGCGTCTTGTTGTTTACTCATGGGGTTTCTCCTCTTAGGGTATCGGGATGGTTTAGGGTTGAAAAACAGGCTTAGAGCTCAAGCCTTACCTGCGGCCGGAAAACTACCGCAAGGAAAGCCCAAACCCTCTACCGTTGGAATTTAGCTAGAAGCTGTTAACTTGTCGGGATACCTTGAGAAGGTTGCTCGGTCGTCCACAGCGGTGGCGCCTTTGCCTCGTCGGCGGCAGCGGCATCTGTGGGTATTACGTCCTCGAGGGCAAGCGCCAGCACTTCATCAATCGTTTCAACCAGATTGATGCAGAGCGCGTTGCGAACCTCCTCAGGAACCTCCGGTAGATCCTTTTCGTTGTCTTTCGGCAGAATGATGGTGTCGATCCCAAATCGATGGGCCGCGAGCAGCTTGTCTTTCACGCCGCCAATCGGCAACACGCGACCGCGCAAGGTAATCTCTCCAGTCATCGCCACATTCTTGCGGACCGCGGCACGAGTGAGCGCGGAGGCCATGGCCGTAGCCATGGTGATTCCGGCAGATGGGCCATCCTTGGGAATGGCGCCTTCCGGTACGTGAATATGCAGGTCACGCTTGCGAATTATGTCAATACTCATTCCCAGACGTTCGGCGCGTGCTTTTATACAAGTCAGCGCAGCCTGAGCTGATTCCTGCATTACATCACCGAGTTTACCGGTGAGCATTACTCCGCCGCGTCCTTTAGTAAGTGTCGCTTCGATCTGCAAAACCTCGCCGCCAATCTCAGTCCAGGCTAAACCGGTTGCCAGGCCAATTTCGCTCGACGCGGCCACGCCCTGCTGGCGAAACTTGATTGGACCAAGCATCTCACGAACGCGTTCAGCGTCTATCGTATCTTTGAAATCTTCCGTCACGCTCTCCGACACGAAGCGACGAGCGATTTTACGGCAGCAGGAACCGATCTCGCGTTCGAGATTGCGTACGCCTGCTTCGCGGGTGTAATGGCGAATGATTTCGAACAGTCCCTCGTCGGTAAAATCGAGCTGCGACGGTTTCAAGCCGTTAGCTTCAGCCTGCTTGGGCACCAGATGCCGTTTGGCTATCTCCAGCTTTTCACGCTCTGTGTAGCCAGAGAGACGCAAGATCTCGAGCCGATCCTGCAACGCCGGCGGGATCGTATGAAGCACGTTTGAAGTGGCGATGAAGAAGACCTTGGATAGGTCGTATTCCACGTCGAGATAATGATCCTGGAATGTGTGGTTCTGTTCGGGATCGAGAACCTCCAGCAGCGCCGAGCTCGGGTCGCCACGAAAATCGGCGCCAAGCTTGTCAACTTCGTCGAGCAACAATACAGGGTTTACGGTGCCTGCCTTTTTCATCATCTGAATTATCTGACCGGGCAGTGCTCCGATGTAGGTTCGACGATGGCCGCGAATCTCAGCTTCGTCCCGAACGCCGCCGAGCGACAGTCGCACAAACTTCCGACCCGTGGCGCGAGCGATAGATTTGCCCAGGCTGGTCTTGCCAACTCCCGGCGGGCCCACAAAGCAGAGAATTGAGCCTTTCGGGTTTTTCACCAGTTGACGCACAGCAAGGTATTCGAGAATGCGCTCTTTGATTTTCTCCAAACCGAAGTGGTCTTCGTTAAGGACCTCTTCCGCCTTGGCAAGATCCTTAATCTCTTTGCTCTTCTGTTTCCAGGGCACATTTACCAGCCAGTCAATATAAGTGCGCGAAACAGTTCCTTCAGCCGACATCGGCGGCATGGCCTCAAGCCGATGTAGTTCCTGCAGGGCCTTGGTTTTGGCCTCTTCAGTCATTCCGACTTCTTCGATCTTCTTCTTTAGATCCTCGAGTTCAGCCTTTTCATCCTTACGCCCCAACTCTTTGTGAATCGCTTTGATTTGCTCGTTAAGGTAATACTCTTTTTGAGCCTTCTCCATCTGGCGTTTGACGCGAGTTTGAATTGAGCGATCGAGCTGGCGTTTTTCAATTTCAAGTTCCAGCAACTCAATCAAGCGCTGCAGCCGGGCTTGAGAAGAAAAGAGCTCCAGCAGCCCTTGTTTATCTTCGACGGAAATGCGCAGTTGAGAAGCCAGCGCATCGGCGAGATGGGAAGGATTCTGATTACGGAGCGCAGTTTGTAGCGCATCTGTTTGGCTTTCGGGCGCCAGGCGGAGATGTTGCTCAACCAGCTGCCCGATCTTCTGAACCAGCGCATCGAGGCGAGTGCCCTCCTCGTTTACCACCGGCGCGCGTTTTACGAGGGCCATGAAAGCTCCGTCGGTATTCTCCACCCGCACCGTCGTGGCTCGCTCGCGCCCCTCAACCACCACCTTGATCTGGCCGTTGTCCTGTTTCTGCGACTGCAAAATCCTGCCCAGCGTGCCGACGGCGTAGATCTGTTCAGGAGCCGGCTCGTCAACGGTAGCGTCGTGTTGCGTTGCCAGGAAGATTGTGCGGTCAGCGGCCAGCGCTTGTTCAAGCGCGCGCACTGATCCCTGCCGGCCTATTTTGAAAGCAACTTTTGTGAAAGGAAAAATGACAACGTCACGGATAGGAACCATCGGGTACCAGGCAACGTCGGCAGGAGCACGATCTGAATATTCTTCCATAATTCTAAGTCAACTTACTTAATCCGTCTTCTTGCAAGAAGGGCGAGCCGCTCAAACTGCCGTCTCGCCCCATATAAGCTGCCTAATTGTAAATCATTTCCCAAGTGTATGCCACTTAAGGATTATTAGAGAAAATTGGTCAATAAAGTCTCACTTATTTCGCATTCGCCTTTCCCCCGGGATCCGTCATCCTGGATTCTATCTGATCTGATCAAGCTGCCGCGCCGTCGATACCGGTCAGGCCCTCTCCCGGAATAGCCCTCCGGCGTTCCACCATTTCGCTGGTGATCACGAATTCCTTGACCCGTTTCTGCGATGGCAGCGTATACATGGCATCCAAAAGCAGCTCTTCGAGGATCATCATCAGACCGCGGGCGCCCACTTTTCTTTCCACAGCCTGCTTGGCGACCGCCTTCAATGAGTCTTCCGTGAATTTCAGTTTGACGTTATCGAAGTCAAACTTCTTTTGATATTGTTTGACCAGCGCGTTTTTCGGCTCAGTAAGAATCTTGATGAGCGCGCCTTCGTCGAGTTCGTGAAGCACCCCGCAAACCGGCAAGCGCCCGACAAATTCCGGAATCAATCCAAACCGGATTAGATCCTCGGGTTGAACTGCGGCCAACGCCTCAGCGTGGCGATGACGACCACTCTTCACTTCGGCCTGGAAGCCGAGAGACTTGTTGCGCAGTCGCCGCTCGATGACCTTTTCAAGACCAACGAACGCTCCGCCGCAGAGGAAGAGAATGTTTGAGGTGTCTATCGGGAAAAACTCCTGGTGCGGATGCTTGCGTCCACCCTGTGGCGGAACATTAGCGATAGTGCCTTCGAGAATTTTCAACAACGCCTGTTGCACACCCTCACCCGAAACGTCCCGGGTGATCGATGGGTTTTCATCTTTGCGGCAAATCTTGTCGACTTCGTCAATGTAGATAATGCCCTGCTGAGCGCGTTCGACATCGCCGTTGGCTGCCTGCAGGAGTTTCAGAATGATATTTTCAACATCTTCGCCGACATACCCCGCCTCCGTAAGCGTGGTGGCATCGACGATCGTGAACGGCACGCTGAGCATGCGCGCCAGTGTCTGCGCGAGCAATGTCTTGCCGGTACCGGTGGGTCCGATCAGCAGGATGTTCGCCTTTTGAATCTCAACTTCTGAGCGCCTGCGTCCCAGCTCGATCCGTTTGTAGTGCTGGTAGACGGCGACGGCTAGCCGCTTTTTGGTTTCGTCCTGGCCAATCACATATTCGTCAAGAAAGCTTTTGATCTCACCCGGCTTGGGCAGCGGTGGCCGCGTCGCTACGGATTCGGCTTGCTGATCGTCGGTAATAATCTCATTGCAGATGTCGATGCACTCATTGCAGATGTAGACGGTGGGACCCGCAATGAGTTTCTTAACTTCATTCTGCGACTTACCACAAAATGAACAGCGCAGCGTGTCGTCGGTTCGTCTAACCATAAATGTAGGGGATCTCCTTGAACTTGGATCGAACCATTTACTTGGTTATAACCGTGGAGTTGCCGGGTACTTCGGGACTCGTAACTACTTTGCGATAGCGTTCAACGCACTCGTTACAAATAAAAGCGCTTTTACCAATCATTCGTTTGGGAACTCCGGGTGTGCGCTGGGGTGTTCCCGATACGATGTTTGCGACCTGACCTTTTGACCGGCCGCAAAAAGAGCAGCTAAATCCGCAAGCTTTCATTTTGGCAATCATCTGCAAGGTCTCCAGGTTGAGCACCCTATTCGCGGTGCGCGATGACCTCGTCTATTAAACCATATTCCTTGGCCTGGGCGGCTGACATTATTTTGTCACGTTCCACATCGCGCTCCACGGTCTCAAAGTCCTGGCCGGTGTGCTTGGCGATGATTTGAGAGGTCAATTCGCGCATGCGCAGGATTTCTTCAGCTTGAATCCGAATATCGGTGGCCTGACCCTGGGAGCCGCCGGTGGGCTGATGAATTAGGATACGAGAATTGGGCAGCGCGAAACGCTTGCCCTTGGCCCCGGCCGTCAGCAGCAGTGCTCCCATCGAGGCACACTGACCAACGCAGATCGTGGTTACGTCCGGCCGGATAAACTGCATGGTGTCGTAGATAGCCATTCCGGCGGTTATGGATCCGCCAGGCGAGTTTATATAGATGTTGATGTCCTTCTCCGGATCCTCAGCTTCGAGGAAAAGAAGCTGCGCTACGATCAAGTTGGCGATTTGATCGTCGATGGGAGTGCCTAAAAAAATAATATTGTCTTTCAGGAGTCGCGAGAAAATATCGAAAGCACGTTCACCGCGCGACGTTTGCTCGACAACCATTGGGACTAAAGCCATGTGTTCGTTAACCTCTCTTAACCTGCTAAGACAAAAAAATGAAGGATGAATTATGAAGGATGAAAAAGTTTAGAGTCGAAGCCTCTTCCTATTCAACCTTCATATCTCAGCCTTCATCCCTGGACCTTTCTTCGCGCCACTCTTCATCTATCACCCGGGCACTTTCAACTAAAAGGTCGAGCGCTTTGCGATTGCGCAACCTGTTCGCGATGCTACGTTCGCCCCCTTCCTTTGTCAAGACGCTGCGCACTTGCTCTATCGGTTGCTTGGAGCCTTCTGCGATCGCGCGAATCTCCGCTTCGATCTCGTCATGTGAAACGTCGATCTTCTCTTCTTCAGCGATGCGCTCCAACAACATCGAACCTCTCACATCTTCTTCAGCCTGCCCCTTCAATTCGTCGCGCGCACCATCCCAGTTTATTTCCTGCGCGCGAGGATCAATGCCTCTTCCGATCATGTCGCGGACCGCGGTCTCCAGCCGGTAGTTTGTTTGATGATCGACCAGGCTCTGAGGCACTTCAAACTGATGCCCCTCGAGAAGCTTTCGCATTAGCTCGGCGCGGAGCCGGTGGTCTGCTTCCTGTCCCGATCGCTTCTCCAGATCCTCCCGAATCTTGCTGCGCAGCGTAGCCAGTGAATCAAAATCTTCGCTCAGGCTTTTGGCCCATTCGTCATCCGCCTCGGGTAGCTCTTTGACACGCACGGCCGTGACCACAGCAGTGTATTCAACCTTCTTCCCGGCCAGTCCCTTGGAGGAAAAGTCTTCGGGATAGTCCACCACAAAGGTCTTTTCATCGTCAGCCTTGACGCCAATCAAATTGTCCGTGAATTCCTGTTGTACGCCCTTCCCGCCAAGAGTTACCTCAACGTCGTCTGCCTTGATGTTTTCCTCTGGTGGGGCATCGGTTCCCTCGACTATTTCACCAAGAAATTTCCCTTCCACATTAATGGTTACCGTGTCGCCCATCTCCGCGCCGCGGTCTTCCACCGGTTGCATGGCGGCAGATGTTTCGCGGAGAGCTTCGAGCATCTCGTTTACGTTTTCATCTGTGATAGGACGGGTTTGACGAACAGCCTCGATGCCTTTGTAGTCGCCCAGTTCAACTTTGGGCAAAACCTCGACATTCACCGTGACGGAAATGGGTTCCTCACCAAACTTCTCCAGCGCTTCCGTGTTGTCGAGCTGGACGTCCGGCTCGCCGAGGGTAGTCAACTCGTGTTTTTCGATCGCTTCGTTGATGGCCTCAGGAACGAGTTCGCGGAGAACTTCTGAACGAATCTCGCTTTTGAATCTTGTGCGGACCACGGCGCGCGGCGCATGTCCGGGACGAAACCCAGGTACCCTTGCCTGCTTGGCATAGCGATCGCTGACCCGATCGTAGGTTTCGCGCACAGCCGCAGGTTCAATCTCGATCTTAATCTCTTTCCGCGTGGGAGAGACATCCACAAACTCTGTCTTCATTAAATGACCGGCCCGTTGTGATCTTCCATCTCAACGGGCGTCCTTCCTTCAAGAATGTACTTCGTCAGTAGACGAGTAATGAGTGATGAGTAATGAGTGATGAGTAATGAGCATTAAGAGCTTTTCCTCCATTGTCCATCACTATCACTCATTACTCATCACTACTCTACTGACCACTGACTACTAACGAAATTGGTGCGAAAGGGGGGACTCGAACCCCCACACCTTGCGGTACCAGATCCTAAGTCTGGCGCGTCTGCCAATTCCGCCACTTTCGCGCTTGCATCGCTCGAGCGACTGCGTTTTTCAAGCAGCAAAAAGCATATCACGTAGGAGTATTTTCACAGAGTGGGGTGGGGTATGGGGTAGTCGCCAGTGTCACGCAACCTGGTAAGTAGTCTTAGCCTGGCCGAGGAAGTCTTTGCGCGTCTCCTTCTTAATAAGGCCCGCGAGCTCGAGCTCGAAGTAGGCGCGCAGAATTTCCCCTTTATCAACAGAGAGCCTTTGCGCCAACACGGCCGGGGAGGGAAGCGCCTCGCCCGGGGCGACGGCTTTATCACTGATCTGAGTTTCAATTTGTTGGCGTACCTGAGCGTACACGGGGCCCTTGGACAACTCCTGCAGCTGGATGTTCATACCCTAATCACTTCCCCTTGAAAGAAACATATCCTACTTAAAGCGTCCTGGTCACTTTCGACAACGACCTGGGCTTGTCGGCGTCCAGCCCTTTCGCGTCGGCCAGCAGCGCAGCGAATAATTGCCCGGGCACTATATAAGGAATCGGCGCAACAAACTCATCGATTTCTTTCGGCATTATGATCGCCCGAGAGCAATCAGCCGCCGTTTCGAGGTCGCTGGTCAGGACCAAAGTGTCGGCGCGTAATTCTCGCAAGCGCTTGATCAGGCTTTTGACACCAGGAAACATGACGCCAGGAGGCGCAAAAAGAATCACCGGAAAGTGGCGCTCAACCATCGCCAATGGTCCATGCAGAAAATCCGCGGAAGAAAAGCGCTCGGCCACCACGTAACAGGTCTCCATTAACTTCAGAGCAAGTTCATAGGCGTTTGCGTAAGCCAGCCCGCGTCCCACCACCACGCAGTTTTCCATGAACACATAACGCTGGACCAGCTCGAGGATTGCCGGCTGTTGCTCGAGGGCCCGCGCTGCGAAATCCGGAATCGTTTCATAGGACCAGGCAGGAGAACTCGCGGCGAGTTCCGCGGCCAGCATATAAAAGAGCATCATCTGGCCGGTGAACGTCTTGGTTGCCGCCACTGAACGTTCGCGGCCTCCATGCATCAAGAGCGTTTCATCGACGAGATTAACCATGGACGACGATGGTTCATTTGTAATGCCAACGGTGTAGGCACCGCCGGCGCGAGCGTTTTCCAGGACCTGGTTGATGTCTTCGCCTTCGCCGGATTGAGATACGCCAATTACCAGCGCGTGTTGTAGGTTGAGCTGGGCGCCGTAGAGTGTGTGGACGGACGGCGCCGAAAGGGAAACGGGAATGCCGGTCGTAATCTCGAGCAGGTAGCGGCCGAAGAGGGCGGCATTATCCGAACTGCCGCGGGCGACGAGTACGATTAGATCGATCTCACGCGACTTCAGAAACGTCCCCAGGCGGGCGATCTTTTCGCGCTCTGCCTGAATCGTGCGAGTCAACGCCGCGGGCTGTTCCGCGATCTCTTCCAGCATCAAAGACAATATTGGTTCTCCAGCGGGTTGCTAGAGTACACCGAGGTTGTATTCCAAGTCGATTTGAGATAAAACACGCGCGCTTTTCCAGAGCGGCCCAAAGTAAAATATGACGATCCACGAATGCACCCGAACGGACTCTAACTAGCGGCTCTTTTCGTGCTGGTTCGTGTGCTTTCGTGGATCGCTCTCAAGTCTTTCAATAGCCTGCACGCTACTACGTTTGCTCCTTTGGCGTGAAGACCTGAAGTTTTCATCGGTTAGTTACCGCTTTCGGTTTGATTAGTAAATTCTTCTGGTCCATCTGAGGAAACTCTATGTCTGAACCTGCGCGCGCAGAGGTGCCGGCAACCTCTCGGCTAGTTTCGTTAGATGTCTTCCGCGGCATCACCATCGCCGGCATGGTGCTGGTAAATAATCCGGGAACCTGGAGCAATATTTATTGGCCCTTAGCACATGCCCAGTGGCATGGTTGGACGCCCACCGATCTGGTCTTTCCGTTTTTCCTTTTCATAGTAGGGGTAGCAATCCCGCTCGCTTTTGGCCGACGCGTGGAAAGCGGTGGCAGCAAGCGGGACCTTTATTGGAAGATAGCCAGACGCACCTTGATTATCTTCGCGCTGGGAATGTTTCTCTCCGGCTTTCCTTATTATCCTCTTTCCACTATTCGGATTCCCGGTGTGCTGCAACGGATTGCGGTCTGCTATTTTTTCGCCGCCATCATTTTTCTCAAAACCAGAGTTAGAACTCAGGTGATCATCGCCATTGCGCTGCTCTTAATATATTGGTTATTGATGACTCGATTGCACGCGCCCGGTTTCAGCACGGGCGATCTGAGCAAGGAAGGAAGTCTGGCGTCCTTTATAGATCGCACAGTCTTTGGCCCGCACGTCTGGAGACAGGCAAAGGTTTACGATCCCGAAGGACTACTCAGCACCATCCCCGCCATCGCGACCACACTGTTTGGCGTCTTGACCGGCCAGTGGTTGCGTACCGACAAGAGTCCATACGAGAAAGTTGCGGGCATGTTCGCTGCCGGTGCGTGTTGTGTGGTGATTGGCTGGTGCTGGAATCCCTTCTTTCCCATCAACAAAGCGCTCTGGACCAGTTCCTACGTGTTCTTTACGGGCGGCCTGGCGCTGGAGTTTCTCGCTCTTTGCTACTGGATTATCGACATCAAGAAATATCAGGCATGGGCCAGGCCCTTCGTTGTCTTTGGAGTTAATGCGATCGCGCTCTTTGTGGGTAGCGGCCTGATGGCGCGTTTGCTGGGTCTGATCATGCTGCCATGGGGCGACTCGCAGATTTCGTTGCAAGGCTGGATCTTTCAGAAACTTTTCCTTTCCCGCGCCGCGCCACTACACGCGTCGCTCGCGTACGCGATTACATTTGTTTTGTTTTGGCTGGGACTGATGTGGATTCTTTACAAGCGGAAGATATTTATTAAGGTCTGATGGCTTATCCGCAGATTACGCAGAATAAAAAAAAGAACGGGTTCACAAAAGCTGGACAGGGAGTTGTCAGAGAGATTCCATTTTCGGCGTTCTTTTGAGGAATCTGTGTAATCGGCGGAATCTGCGGATTGATCTGGAAGGAGAACTCAAATGGCAACCTACATTACTTTGCTTCGGTACACGCAACAGGGTGCCGCAAATGTTAAAGCCAGTCCCGATCGCCTGGATTCGGGACGCGAAGCTTTCGAAAAGCTTGGGGTGGAAATCAAGGACACCTATCTGCTGATGGGTCGATACGATCTACTCTGTGTGATTGAAGGGCCGGATGACGATACGGTGGCGAAATGCCTCTTGACACTAGGATCTCAAGGGAATGTCCAAACTGAGACTATGAAGGCCTGGAAAGAGGACGATTTCCGCAGGATCGTGTCGTCGCTCTAGAATTCTATAGGACCTATAAGTCATACAGGTCCTATAGGAAGAACAGACTATTTCTTGTAACCCGGTCCGCGCAGTGGCCGTCCGGCGAGTGCTGAGGTTCGCTTTCCGTCATCGACGCTGATTTGACCGTTGACAATCACATAATTGATGCCTTCGGGGTACTGATTTGGCGTTTCAAAAGTCGCGCGGTCCAGAACTCGCTTCGGATCGAAAATAGTGAGATCAGCGTAGAAGCCCACTCGCAGCAGTCCACGCTCGCGGAGGCCTACACGTTTGGCCGGCATTCCGGTCATTTTGTGAATGGCTTGCTCAAGGGTTAGTTGATGTTCATCGCGCACATAACGGCCCAGGATTCTTGGGTAGCTTCCCCAGCCGCGCGGATGCGATTTCGCTCTCGACAATGGACCATCAAGTGCGCGCGCGCCACTATCGGTACAGAAACTAACGAAGGGTGCTCGCATCGCCTCACGCAGATCCGACTCGCTCATCATGAAATAAATCGCGCCCGTCTGGCCGTGGTCGGCGAGTATCAAATCAAAAACTGCATCCAGCGGATCTTTATGCTGTTCCTCGGCAATCTGAGAAACACGTTTGCCTTGTAACGCTTCGAGCTCCGGATTGACCACAGATCCAATCAGGATGCCGGAGCCGCCACCACTGCCCAGGTAGATGTTTTCCCATTCCTTCGCATCGGTATTTATTTCCTGCTTGAGTCGGCTGCGAATGCTCGGGTCGCGCAATCGAGACAACATCTTTTCCGTTCCGCCCTCCAGCGCCCATGGCGGCAAGCATGCGCTTAGCGACGTGCTGCCGGCAATGTAAGGGTAGACGTCTGCCGTGATGTCCAGTCCCTGCGCCCTGGCACGCCTGATTTTTGCCAGGACCTCAGGCATGCGTCCCCAGTTTTTCTTGTAGGCGGCTTTCAAGTGCCAGATCTCGACCGGAATCTGCGCCCGGCGGGCGATTTCGAAAACTTCGGCCAGCGATTCATCGAGGGCGTTGGCTTCACTTCGTTGATGGGTGGCGTAGATCCCGCCGTACTGGTGCGCGACTTTCGCCAATTCCACGATCTCGTCTGTCCTGGCGAAACGCGCGGGAACATATTGCAGAGACGTTGACAAGCCGAGCGCGCCGTCTTTCATGGCAGACGCGACCAGCTGCTTCATTTGTTCCAGTTCCGCGGGAGTGGGTGGGCGATTATCAAAACCGACCACGTATGCACGTACCTGAGTGGCGCCGACAAATGTGGCGAGGTTAACGCCGGAGCCTTGTTTCTCCAGTCGCTGGAAATACTCACCCAGCGTGCGCCAATCGATGGTCAGGTTAAAGCGGCGGTTAAAGTCTTCCTGCTCCTTTATAAGTCTTTCATTAATCGGAGCAATCGAATCGCCCTCGCCGGTTACCTCCGTGGTGACGCCCATCATGATCTTGCTCATGGCGCGAGGATCGATGAGCAGATATGTTTCCGACTGGCCGAGCATGTCGATGAAACCGGGGGCGATGACCATTCCGGCCGCATCAATCACCCGCGCGGCCGCCGCATTCTTCAACCTGCCGATACGAACGATGCGATCGCCTTTTATCGCGAGGTCGGCCATATAACCTGGGCGGCCCGAGCCATCAACTATGCGTCCGTTTGTGATTAGCAGATCGTATTGAGGCGTAGTAGTTGGCGTGGAGCCTGAAGCGAAAGAAAATAGAAGCATCGCCGATAAAGTTAGCACGAGTGAAAGTCTGATCATTATTTCACCATTGATGTGGGTTAACTGAGCCGTGAATCGTAATTGGTACTGTTCAGCACCGCAAGCTTCTTGCTTACGGCTCTGCCGCCTTCTGTGCGGAAAGGCTGTGCCTTTCCGGCTCAAATACGTCGGTTGAGGTTATACCTCCAACGATCCTCGGAGGCCCAGCCTCGACAAGTAGTGGTTCGGCCGGAAAGGCGGAGCCTTTCCGCACGGAAGGCGGCAAAGCCGCAGTTGCAAGAGCCATAGCGCCCATGTGACTTTCAATGCGCGGCTGCGTAGAATTCACCGACGTGACCCAAACACAGCATCCAGTAACCCTCCAACAAGTAGCCGACGTTGTCAGTGGAAAGTTAAACGGCGATGGTAACGCGCCCGTCACTGATGTAACCCACGATTCCCGCCAGGCTCATGCAGGCAGTTTGTTTGTTGCGGTTCGTGGCGGACTGTTTGATGCGCACAAGTTTCTGCCGCAGGTGATCTCACAGGGCGCGCTGGGCGTGATTTCTGAACTCGGACCCACCAGCGCGATCCTGCAGGGAGTTGACCTTGGTCCCGCTGCCTGGATACAGGTTGAAAATGTCCGCCGCGCAATGGCATTAGCCGCGGCCGAGGTTCATCATCACCCTTCACGCGAGCTAAAGCTTGTCGGCATCACGGGAACAAATGGAAAAACTACGACGGCCTACCTGGTGGCTTCAATTCCGGAAGCTGCCGGCGAGCCGGTCGCAATGACTGGAACGGTTGAATATCGTCTCGGCCGCGAACGTCACAAAGCTGATCGGACCACTCCGGAAGCCACCGACATGCAACGCATGTTGAGACGCGCGGTAGAGATGGGTTGTAAAACGGCGGTGATGGAAGCTTCCTCACAGGCAATGGATTTTCATCGTTGCGATGGGCTGGAATATGCAGTTGCGGTTTTCTCCAATCTCACGCGCGATCACCTCGATTACCACAAAACGATGGAGAACTATTGGTACGCGAAGCAGCGGCTGTTTGATGGAAGACTGGGTTCGAGACCGAAAACCTCCGTTATCAATGTTGACGACCCGTATGGAGTCGAACTCGCCGAACGGCTTGAAGGCGAAGGTTTGCGGGTGGTCCGCTATGCCGTCAAGTCGGATGCAGACATCACGGCTCAGAACACCGAGTTTTCACTCGAGGGCATGCGGTTCAACCTGATAACCCCGGCCGGCACGCGCGAGTTTCATTCGCCACTGGTCGGTCCACCACACATCTATAACACTTTGGCGGCGGTCGCGAGCGGGCTGGCATTGGGATACGACCTTGATGTGATCACGCGGGCATTGGAAAAATGTACCGGAGCCCCCGGTCGATTTGAGCGCGTTCCCCATGATGGTGATTTCGCGGTGGTGGTTGATTACGCCCACAGCGATGACGCACTACTCAACGTTCTGCGTACCGCTCGAGACGTGACCAGAGGCAAAATCATCACGGTCTTTGGTTGTGGCGGCGATCGCGATGCCTCCAAGCGCGCGCCGATGGGCGAAGCGGCCGGCAGCTTGAGCGACGTGGTGATTCTGACTTCTGATAATCCGCGCACCGAAGATCCGGAGAAGATACTGGCGGACGCGGAGGAGGGCATTCTAAAGACCGGCAAGTCTTATCAGAAGATTGCAGATCGGCGCGAAGCAATTCACCGGGCGATATTAGAGGCGCGTAGCGACGATCTGGTTTTGATTGCCGGAAAGGGCCATGAAGATTATCAAATCCTCGGCCGCGAAGTTTTTCATTTTGATGACAAGGAAGTTGCTCGTGAGGCGCTTGCTCAAAGGGCCGGCTCCGGCAAAAGAAGAGAATGAAGACTAAGAGCTTTTTGATACTTATTCTCGTTACCTGGCTGCTGGTAGTTGCATCTGCCTGCCAGAGAGTACCGGTTCCGCAAGATGCCAAAGCCGGCCTCCACTCTCCCGACAACAGTGCTGATCGAAGGTCTTCAACTCAGCCGAATGCGCTTTATGAGACGCCCATCAGAATCGGTGTCCTGGAAGATCGAGCGATAAATGAGAGCAGTGGAATCGTGGCTTCCCGAACCACGCCGGGGATGTATTGGACGCATAACGACTCCGGCGATGGTCCCTACCTCTACGCCCTTGATGAACACGGCCATCGTCGCGGCGTGTGGCGCGTGTCAGGCGCGACCGCGTTCGACTGGGAGGACATTGCCGCGGGGCCTGGTCCAGTTGCCGGTGCCAGTTATTTATATGTCGGTGACATCGGAGACAACGGAGAGAGCAGATCGCTGATTATTGTTTATCGTGTTCCCGAGCCATTCATTACGGCTGCTGAGACAGGTACCGGGAGGAGCAATCCGCAATCAACAGAAGCAGCGGATGTCATTCGGCTCCGTTATCCTGATGGAGCTCATGATGCTGAAACGCTGATGGTTCACCCCGTAACCGGAAAGATTTACATCGTGACAAAAATAGAGTTTGGGAACGCGGGCGTTTACGAAGCCGACCCGGCGCAAGGCCTGGACGGAGTAATTCAACTTGCTCGTGTGGGTGAGCTAAGCGTGCCCACTATTTTCGGTGGCATGCTTACCGGCGGAGACATTTCGCCCGATGGACAGCGAGTGGCCCTTTGCGATTATGTCCAGGGATACGAAATGGTCTTGCCTGCCGGTAGTTCGACATTCAACCTGGTTTGGAAAGAACCGTTAAGACCTATCGCGCTCGGAAAGCGCCAGCAAGGTGAGGCGATCGGTTATCGTTTGGATGGCAAGGCTCTGCTCGCAACTAGTGAAGGCCGGCCCTCGCCGTTGATTCAGGTGGCGCGGCGGTAATCATTGATCTGTTGAAAAACTAAAGGCGATCCACGAAATCACACGAACGAACACGAACGGCTCTTTAGTTCGAGTCATTTCGTGTGCTTTCGTGGATCGTCTTCTTCTTCCGGAGGTATCGGTAACCTGGTTTGCGGCAGTCTGCCAGGGTCATTCATTTCGTCACCGCGGCACGTCTGGTCGCCGGCCTTCAGCGTTCCGCTCGTGGCTGCTCTGGATTCTTACGCGAGAAGTACCAGTAAACCGGTAAGCCGGCTGCGATTATCAGCGAACCTAAGAGCGAGCGTATCGGAGCATCCTTGAAGGAGAAGAAGATCAGAGCAATGGTTACCAGCACAAACAACGCCGGTACCACCGGATAACCCCAGGTACGGTAGGGTCGCCGCGCATCAGGTTCGCGCCAGCGAAACACGAAGACCGCCGCGGCCACCATGCCGTAGAAAAGCCAGAAAGCAAAAATAGCGAGGTCAGTGAGTTGGTCAAACGTGCCTGACAGTGCCAGAATTCCCGCCCACACGCCCTGCACTACTAGTGAAATCACCGGCACCTTCGTATTCCGAGAAACTTTCGCCAGACTCTGAAAGAAGATCCCGTCGCGGGCCATGGCAAATGGAATGCGCGCGGTCCCAAGGATTGACGTCTGGAGTGAACCCCACGATGAAAGCATCATTACGGCGGCTATCAGACTAACTGCCAACGGACCCAAAACTCTCTTCGTCGCTTCTGCAGCGACGGATGACGCCGTGGAAACACTTGCGACCTCAGTTGGTGTCAGCACGTAGTAGTAGCTGACGTTTACCAGCACATAGAGGGCCATCACAATGATCATGCTGGCAATTAACGCCAGTGGGAGATTGCGATCCGGGTGTTTAACTTCGCCGGCCATATAAGAGATGTTGTTCCAGCCATCGTAAGCCCAGAGCGCTCCCAGCATCGCCGCAAAAAAACCGGAGAATCCTCCGCCCGTTACTGCCACGTTTTCGCAGGTGCCCCCCATGTTAGCCATTCCCAGATGTGACAGAGTGCCATCCTGATAGAAGAAGGCTCCGATACCTACCCCAAGCACCACCACCACCTTCAATATCGTGATGACCGTGGAGACATGTCCGCTTACGCTAACTGCCGCGCAATTGATCAATGTCGTCACAGCAAGGGTCACCAGCGCCACGACCTGCAAGGTGCCAAAAGGAACTTGATAGCCTCCAGGTAGTGGGATCTGGAAGTAGACCGCACCCAATGTTCCCCCAAGTAGATCATTCATGAAGATTGCAAAGCCCACCGAGAGCGCGGCCGCTGAGGCAGTGCGTGAAACCAAAATCTGTGACCAGCCGTTGAGAAATCCCCAAACCCTACCGTACGCATCCTTGGTAATTACGTATTCAGCTCCCGCATGAGGGCGCATCGTGGTCAGCTCGGCATAGGTAAGTGCGCCCGCGAGCGCCAGAAGTCCCGCTGCGATCCAAACACCAATGACCCGCCATGGCGTGCCCACATTGCAGGTCATCACGCGCGCTTTGAGAAAGATGCCGGTGCCGATGATATTGCCGACATTAATGGAAATTGCGGCAATCGGTCCCAACCCGCGGATCAGATGTTCTTTTGTCTCTTCCATATACCTCTTACGCCGCTCGTTTTGTTCTTACTCTCGCCGTTAGCGCTTTGGCTGCCGCTTCACCGGTTACTACGGCTCCTTCCATGAAGCCCTGCCAGTCGGCCAAATGTTCTCCCGCAAACATCACCTTTCCGTGCGGTCGCTGCAAAATTGGTCGCAGGGTAAACCATTGGCCCGGCCGATAAAAAGCATAAGCTCCTTGTGTATAGCGATCGCGCTGCCAGGCGTAAGATTGAATATTTACGGCGAGCTCAGGCGCTCGGGTGTTTAGTGGCAGGAGATCTCGCGTAATGATGTCGCTGCGCCGCTGAGTATTCTGTGCGGCAAGCACGTCAGCCTTTTCTCCAACTGCGTAGCTGCAAAGAATGCCACGTTTGCCGGGCTGGTCCTTCGTGCTATGAAAATAGTAATGGGAGGTAACATCACTGACGAGCGAAAAATTCTCCGGGCCCCAAAAGCGTTCCTCAAACAAAACTGAGTTTTTTATGATCCTCGCATACTGAAGCTTATTAGCGGCCTCGCTCTGTGCGCGGGGCAACGGCGGATCAAAAGTGATCTTATTGATCACACGCGCCGGTGCGGTACAGATGCACGCGTCGGCGGTGAAGTCTCTGCCACCCGCAGTCACGGTTACCTTCCCACTTCGCTGACTAATTCTCTGCACCGTCATCCCCATGTGTATTGAGCCGTTTCCGACTTGCGAAGCGAGCGCGTTTACCAGCCGGGAGTTGCCGCCTTCCATCTTGTAGTCCATTTCATTAGCCGGACTCGATTCGAAATACTCCGCCGCGGCTGCGTAGGCGGAGATCATGCGAATCGTCTCACCAAAATCTGTACTGTCCTGCAAGTCCCGCAGCAACAAGTCTTCTTCCGTGAAGCCTATGTCTTTTAGCCAGGTCCACCAGTCATACTGGTCTAACCGCAAGCGATCGGTTTGCGTGTAGTGCTCATAAGCCTTCCTTAACTTTTCAAAAGCGGCTTTCGCCTGCGGTGAAAAGTCCCACTGGCCCGGCCGTTTCACGACTCCATCCTGCATCAGCCACGCGTCGAAGCGGTGATCTTTCAAAGGTATGCCGAAGTCATGACACAACGCCTTCATGCGCTCATGACTTTCGCCGACCCATTCGCCACCTTGCTCACAGACCAGTTCGGGATCCTCTTTGAAACTGAATGAAAGGACGCGACCCCCGAGGCGTTCTCGTGCTTCCAGCACGGTTACGTTCCAATGGGCCTGTTTGAGTGCGTAGGCCGCAGCCAGGCCGGAAAGACCCGCCCCGATAACAATGCATGAATACCGCTGCCGTTGAACCGCGGGACCCGCCAAAAACCCAACCGGACTATCAACCTGAGGCTTCCGCAAAATGAGCGGCGCGCCGACGGCTGCCAGTCCGGCGGTTCTCAGAAATTCGCGGCGAGCGGTCGTGTGAGTTTTCCCGGAGCGTGCCTTTACCATACGTCGCTAGTCAACAAGTCTTCATATGAATCGCGTCTGCGAATCATATCCGCCTCACCGCTTTCGTCAATCAACACCGCTGCCGGCAGCGGACGCCCGTTGTAATGAAACATCTGGGCCAGCGAATAGGCGCCGGAGTTGAGCAGGGCCAGAATTTCACCCGGCTCGACATTCGCCGGCAGCTTTCGGTAGTCAGGCAAGCGACCCATTCGCTCGATGTCGAAATAAACGTCGCCCGAATCGCAAAGTGGGCCGGCGACTTTGTAGCTTGTTTCATGCGGCTCGCCCGCGCGTGTGGCGGAGATGGTGTGGTAATACCACTTGTAATTGTTCATCGAGAGCATGATGTTGTAGCCGGCATCTGTCAGCAGCCACACGTCTCCCGTTTCCGGCCGCTGCTTCATATTAAGAACCGTGGTAAGTACCAGCCCCGCATCGGCGATGATGCTGCGTCCGGGTTCGAGCAGGATCGTCGTATGTTCGAGAAGATGTTCCGCTCCGGCGGCGCGAGCTGATTCGCGGGCCACTCGCAGGGCTTCGGAGAGCACTACTGCGGGTTCCAGACTGGCGCCCAGCATGTCGCGCTCGTGTTCAGGCAGTTGGTCTGCCTGGGAACGATCGCGAAGGTAGTTCACCGGAATGCCGCCGCCGAGATTGATGTGCTCGAGTGTGTGGCCGGTCTCTCGATGAATAGCGACCAGGTGTTCCCACATGCTGCGAAAAGCCTCGGCAAAGGGTTCGACGTCCGGCGTTTGCGAACCCACGTGTATGTGAATCCCGCAGACGTGAATCAGTTCCGGATTTTGTAAGCCTCTCCGAAAAGCATCCAGCACTTCAGACGACGAAATTCCAAACTTTGAAGTCAGCAAAGCTGTTTGCAGGCCGAGATGCGAGCGAGTTCCGATTTCAGGGACAAGTCGCAAAGCGATGCGCGCGGGTTTTACAGGCCGACCCTGAGCGGCGGCAACGCGCTTCACTGCGTCTTCAACCAAACCGATCTCGTATATGGAATCAACGTTGATGGCATAGATGCCGGCGCTTACGGCCTCATCAAGTTCGCCGGCGCTCTTACTCGTGCCATTGAAGATTATCTGGTCAGGCCGAAACCCTACGCGCAGTGCCTTGAAGAGTTCACCCCCGCTATTAACCTCGACATCGATCCCGGAATTCAGCACCGTCTTCAAGACGGCCATATTCGAGTTTGCTTTCGAGGCATAAAAAAACCGGATTGGATGCTCTACCGATTTGCCGGCGCTTTTGAGCCGGTTGATATTGGATTTAATGCGTGGGGCGGAGAAAACGAAGAGAGGTGAATCATAATTACGGACAAGTTCCAACGCATCCGCACCGTTGATGTGGAGGCGTCCATCACGAACTTCGAGATAGTCAGGAATGGTCCAGGCTGGAGCCGAAGATACTACTGTAGACGACATTGTTTGATCTTTCTCAACCTAACAAAATTATTAATAAAGAATTCGAGCGAAGATAGACTGGGGATGCGAGTGCGTCAAGTTCGTTCAGAGATTTCAGCCGCGGATTAACGCGGAAAGACGCAGATCAGAAGAAACCGAAAATTAGGAACAGATTGTAGTAGAGACAGGCCCGAAATCCGACTCCACTTCGCTTTGTTCTAATCCGCGTTTGTCCGCGTGAATCCGCGGCCTAATTCTTCTTCAGTTTCTTCAGCACTTCACGAATCTGTTTGTAATGACGCTGCTCGTGATAGCCGACAAACGAAATAGTTGCCACGCCATCGATGTCGCCAAGGAAGGGGTGTTTGAATACGAGCTTTCTGAAACGGACGTGACCGTGACTCGCACAAAGCTCTTTCAGACTATTTCTGGCGCGGTTAAAGTTTTCAATTGCCACGTCCTTCTCGAGAACCGCGACTGGATTAACAGCCTTGGGAGCCTTCACCCGCAGGAGCCTGGATGAAACGATTGAAGTGGGAACCAATCTCTTTAAGAAACCGACGTTTTGTGGCGCTTTGACTATTTCACGTTCCAGATCTTTGATTACTCGCTCTTCAACCAGACACAGATGTTGGACTATCTCAGCAACGCTCCATTCGTCTTTTGCGGGCCGCGTAGAAAAAAGCCCGGCTTCAAGCGGAGCAACTGTTTCAATGAGTTTCTGATGAACTGTATCCAGCCGCTTTAACGATCTATTCATATGGGGGAAGGGCCAGGCACCCTCGCAGCAAAGCCACGACTACTGGCGTACGAAGTTGTAGACGATCACGCCGCTAACTTTAACCGGCTCGCCCATTAACGACGTAGGACTGAAGCGGGCCTGAAGTGCGGCGTTCACGGATGGCTGCTGCAACAGTATATGTCCCGACACTGCCTTTGCTTCAATGACAGTTCCCATTTCGTCAACAGTGACCTGGACCGCTACCGAGCCGGCAGCGCCTGCCGCCTTCGCGTCTGCCGGATAATCCGGAGTTGGAAGCACGAGAGCCTTGCCATTTAAGACGCCGCCCGAGATAGGGCGTCGTTTTGCTGCCGGCGTATTAGCTCCTGCAGTGGCGTCTGGTTTCTTGTCACCATCTGCGCCCACGGGAGCATCACTCGCACTGTCATCAGTGATCGACTTTGGACGCGGTGGACTCTGCGGCATCGTCGCCGGGTTCTGAGCAGTCGCCTCCGTGGGGGCCTCTGTAAACTTTTCCGGCAGTGAGAATGAGCTCACAAACTCATCCTGAATTGAATCGTCTTTTTTTGAAGCCAGGTAGACGAAGGCGTAGAAACGCTTTTTGGTAGCAAAGACTTGAGCAGTTCCTGATAAAGCACCGACTTTCATGCTGTATTCGCGCCCCGAATGTCCTTCCAATGTTTTTTCGCCGACCAGCGTTAGTTTGACAACCGCAGGGGTTGTCGAATCCTTGGGAGAAATCCTGGGCGGAAAGAGATTCTTGAAAGCGTCGACGTAGGAATTAACCCGTTGCATTTCTGAATACAACGCCGGGTTCGATTTGATACCGCTCAAAGAGGCCACCGCGAATACCGGTGCTCCCTGTTTGTTGGAAAGGTAGAGCCGGAAGTTAATCTCCATCTTGTGATACGGCTCTTTGCTGGATTCAAAAGTAGAGCCTTTCGGCATCAGGACAGAGAATTCTTCGCCTTCAGGACGAAGCCTCTCCCAATCTAACTTGCTTTCGGGGGATTGTGCCGCGACGACAGAAAGAAGTCCCGAGGTGAGCAAGAAAATAAGCGCGAAGACTCGGCAGCTGAGTAATGACATGACAGCTATACTCCTTTGAAAAATCTAAGACTATCCGCCAGGCCGTATAGGACCTATAGGACCTATAGAACTTATAGGCCCTATTAAGGGCTAACTATACTCCAGTTGATTTCGTGGCTAAAGCTGAGCAACCATCTCGGCCGGGTTCCAGTAGGCGTGCAGTGTCTGGATCCTGCCGCCCTCATTTACTTCAATAACATCGATACCTTCAAAGTGTACCTTCCGCCCCTGTTTGCTAATCCCGCGGCCGGTCCACTTCACTGCTGCCTCGTTTCCCGCGATGAACACTTGATCTTCGGCCAGACCGACCTCTTTGAACGCGATCATAACGGTCTGAAAAAACTCTTCGATTTTTTTATGACCCTTATTCGGAGGAGTCCCGACCGGGTCGTAAGTCATCGCGTCCTCGGCGAAGGTACTTAGAATTGCCGGGATGTCCATTTCTCGCAGAGCCGCGAAATAAGCTTTGACCGCTTTTGACACAACTTCAGGTGACATCTATTTGTTCCTCTCTCGTTCAGCCTGCACCAGAACGCGGCGCAGGATTTTTCCGGATGCTGATTTGGGAATCTGATCAATGAATTCGACGCTGCGTACTTTCTTGTGAGGCGCCACCCGCGCGGCAACAAAAGTCATGAGCTCATGCGAACTAGCTTCTCCTTTTAAGACCACAAACGCTTTGGGGACTTCGCCGGCCTCTTCATCCGGACAGGGAATCACCGCGCAATCGGCGACGTGCGGATGCGTCAAAAGCAGAGCTTCCAGTTCCGCGGGCGGCACTTGAAAGCCTTTATACTTGATTAGTTCTTTTGCGCGATCAACGATGAAGAAGTGGCCGTCGTCATCCACGTAACCAATATCTCCGGTGTGAAGCCACATCTCCGTGTCTATGGTTTGGGCCGTTGCTTCGGGACGATTGAGGTAGCCTTTCATCACTTGCGGACCCCGAACGCAAATCTCACCTTCCTGGTTTGGGCCTAACGATTTTCCAGTTTCCAAATCGACGACCTTGCATTCTGTGTTGGGAGCTGGAACCCCAACCGAACCAAACTTGACCATGGCCGGATCGCTGGGCGAGGAATGGGTCACCGGACTCGTCTCCGTCATCCCGTATCCCTGGCGAATTTCACATGAGAGGCGTTTCATGCAGGCACGCGTCAGATTCTCATCGAGAGGGGCGGCGCCACAAAATATAGTTTTCAGCTTTGGGAAATTGTAATTGTCAACCACCGGTTGCTTGCTCAGCGCTAGCACGATTGGAGGCACAAGGTGCGCGAGGGTGACGTTGTGGTCCTGCAGTATTTTCAAAAACGACTCGAGCTCAAAACGTGGCATCATTACTATCGTCGCGCCTTCGAGCAGACCCAGGTTCAAGACCACGACAAGTCCATAAATGTGAAACAGCGGCAGCACGCACACCAGGGTATCGTTTTGGCTGAAATAATTAAGGCCCTGCATCTGGCGCATGTTTGCGACCAGATTGTGATGAGTAAGCATCACACCTTTTGGCAAGCCGGTTGTGCCGCTCGAATAGGGAAGCGCGACCAAATCTTCAAGCGGATTGATTGCCACCTCGGGAGCTTCGCCGTCGCTGTCCAGTAGCGATGAGAACGGAGTGGCGCCACCACCTTCCAGCAGCTGGTCACTTCCTTCCTCAACAAAAACAAATACCTCTTCGATGTTCGTTGAGAGCGCAGCGGCCCGGTTGGCTTTCTGAAGACACTGCGGAACCGTAACCAGAAAGCGCGATCCGGAATCCTTTAACTGGTGTGCGATTTCCTCCTCGGTGTACAACGGATTAATAGTGCAGTTAATGCCGCCGAGCAATGCCACTGCGTGGAATGCAATTGCATACTCCGGCACATTCGGACTTAGAATTCCGAAAACATCGCCTTTCTTAAACCCGCGTGCATGGAGACCGGCGGCAGCACGCTCAATCGATTCCGCTAATTTGGCATAAGTAATGACGCGGCCGGTTGGTCCATCGATGAGCGCCGGCTTGTTGCCCAGCCCCGCCGCTTTTTGTAAGACAAAAGGCGTGATTGGAACTTCCGGAATGGTGACGTCTGGAAAGGGTCCGCGAAAGATCATACTTGGATTCTGGCGATGCGACCTACCCAGCGCCGCTGGCGCCGTTCCGGCTGTCGCCGCCTCTTCTTCAGGCTGGTTTATCGTAACTTGGGCTACCTTATCAGGTGACCCCGCCTCAGCAAAAGGTTTATATTGAGTTCAGTGCTTTTCTTATTAACCCATACTCGGTGCAACCTCTGTGTTCTCTGTGCCTCTGTGGTAATAGATCGAAAGTAAGATTCACCACGGAGGCACAAAGAACACAGAGATTGCACAGAGCAAATCCGACCGATCGCCCATGTTGCAATCAGAAACTCGCCCACTGAATATTATCTGCCTCGCCAGCTATTTTAAGGGTGGCGACTTCATGCGCGAGTGTAAGGATCTCGGCTGTCACGTAATTCTGATCACAAAGGAAAAAATGCTGAAGGAAGACTGGCCTCACGACAGTCTCGATGATTTGATTGCCGTTCCAAACGATGCCGGAGTGACCCTGTTCATTGATCTGGTGACCTTTATTTCACAACAAACAAAACCCGATCTAATCATCGCGCTCGAGGAATTTGATGTGATGACTGCGGCCTTGATTCGGGAACACTTGTGCCTGCCCGGAATGAGCAGCTCAACTGCAAAGACCTTTCGCGACAAGTTTAGAATGGCGGGAACTGCGAGAGCTGCAAAAGTCGATGTTCCTGAGTTTGTTCCGTTGATTAATCCGGAGGATGTGCGAGATTTTATGGAACGCGTGCCGCCTCCCTGGATCATCAAACCGCGCTCGGATGTTTCAGCAATCGGGATTCGCAAGGTTGAAGAGTCAGAACAGGTCTGGCGCGCAATTGATGAACTGAACCAACGAGAGAACCTGCATGAAAGAGCATCTTACTACCTGTTAGCTCAGTTTATTTCGGGCGAGGTTTACCACGTTGACTCTGTTGTCGGCGATGGCCGGGTCTTATTTGCCGGCGCCAACCGGTATGGACGACCACCGCTGGAAGTGGCGCATCAGGGAGGCACCTACATTTCGCGAACAATCGCTCATCGCTCGGAAGATGAAAGGAAGCTTTTTGAGATCAACCGGAAACTAGTCAAAGCGTTCGGGCTCCAGCGCGGCGCGGCGCACGCCGAGTTTATCAAGAGCGACGCCGATGGAAAGTTTTACTTTCTGGAGATGGCTTCGCGCGTAGGTGGCGCATACATCGCGGAAGTTTTGGAAGCGGCTTCCGGGCTCAACCTCTGGCGCGAGTGGGCCAGGATCGAAGTTGAAGGGACAAAGACCACGAAGCTGAAGCCGGCTCGTAATGAATACGCCGGAATCGTTCTCTCCCTTGCGAAACAGGAATATCCCGACACGGATTCGTACAACGATCCCGAAATTGTTTACCGCGTAAAAAAACTCCATCACGCAGGCTTGATTGTTCGGTCTAAGAAATTGGATCGGGTCGAGGAATTGCTCAATCAGTATGCCGGGCGCTTTGTAGATGATTTCGTTGCGGTTGTGCCGCCGCTCGAGAAGGCGGAGTGAAAGCAGGTTAGAGTTCAAGTTTCAGCTTGCCTGCCGAAAAAGCACAACCTGAAGGTTAAACTGAACTTCTTGAATGGCATTGCCTCGCACCGGTTAAAAAAGGGGTAAGAAAGCTAGAAACAGAAGCGGGAGATAGTGGATATACTTAGTACCCATCGAGAGACGTAGTAGGCGCTCGGTGGAGTGTACATATTCATCCCGACCTAGGTTCCTCAATGTCCACAGCAGGAATTGCTCGGGCCGTATGCTAAGGGCCTCGTGGACTTCAAGGCAATTGTGGCACCGCTCGAGAAGGCGGGAGTGAATGGGTTCTAGCGGATTACTACCAAACACCTGTTCGAACTGCGAAGGAAAGCTTCTCATCGGAGCTCGACGCTGTTTTCAAAAACTCGTAGAACTGCTTATCGCTCATCCAATTCGCGTGGTTAGGATCAAGTTTCTCCAAGTATGTTAACCAAGCCCCGTGGGTTTTTGTTTTCAGCAGTTGTTCCTCTAAAGCCTCAGCCTTATTGAGCGCGCTCGTCCCCACACTAAGTTTCGCTTCGCCCTCCCATTGAATCCAACGAACTACTTGCGGCCAGCGCAGCATGATGACCAACCAGCGCGCCAACGCCGAAGGAGAGCACGCTGGTAATCCCTGAGACTGTCTTGATAGCTGAGACAGACTATAGAAACGGTAGAGATTTGCGAATCGCTTTATTCCCCGCGGGCTAACTCCCAAAAACGGTTCGTAACGTTCTAGATATTTCTGAAGCGCTGGACTATCATCCGAAAGTTGCTGGGCACTAGTTTTGATTAGTGTATGCGAGAGGCGCTGCCATACTTGTGGTCGTTGAAGCCGGAGTTTAGAAAGTTCCACCGCTTGTTGGGGCAGCTGTTCTGGTGTAAGCGTGGCACTATTCAAGGTCTCCTCCAGTTGTTTCTCAACACTATCGAGCTCGGCAGCCGGGATGATCACCTTCATTTCGACTTCCCGTCCAAAGAGTTTGGTGAGATAGGTACCACGTTGATCCGGAGTCATGTTCGGTATGTTGAATTGAAGCTGAATAAACTTGTCCATAAAGTACCATCCCAACGATCCGTAACTGCGCGTCACGTCTTTCAGTTTCCTGTCCAGGTTCTCGTATGCAACCTCCATGGAAGCTGCGACCACTTGAGCGTCCATTCCGACCACGAAGTAGCAGTCCGGAAAATCGGCGCTGAGAAAGAGATTCATCGCTTCGATCACCTGCGCAACTGTTCCTGGAGAGCAACGATCTAGGTCATCAATGAACACGACCACGGGCTTACCTTCAGCTACCAGGAGTCTGAATACCCTTTGCACGTCCACTTCGATTTCGTGGAAGAAGCCAAGTTTGCCTTCGTAGGTTGGCTGCCTCACATACTGAGTGAACTTCCCTTCCAACGGTTTACTATCCACCTGAGTGTTTGCCCGTAACCATTGCACAATGGGGATCAACATGCCGGATAGCAGGACAGCACCGCCACCACTACCCAGTAGAATGTTGCCGGCAGAAAAACCAACCACGAAGAGCAACAAGCCAACTACTCCAACGGCTAGCGAAATCACGATCCACGGAGCAATGCGCTCGAACACCATGCGATGGATATCACGGCGAATGACATTAAAATCGACACGCTCGGCCTGCAGCGCAAGCCAAAACTTTTCACGCTCAAACTGGCTGTCTATCTGACCTACAAGTTGAGAGAGAATGGAATAAGCCATTCCCGCCCATAGTTGCTCACTATTCTGGTATTTCCAAGCATTAAACCAAACGGTGGGATAGTTCAGCTTCTGTAAGCCGGGTCTATAGTTGCTAGGGTCTTGGAGCCATTTTCTGAGATCCTTAAAGCGAACGCCGGGCGTGATGGGTGGAGCGATGACAACGGTCGAGTTGGGTGTTTCCTGCCCTTTAGTCTTTATCTCAAGCTGATTCTGAATCAGCTTCATGAGCGTCGTCTTGCCTTGGCCCCACGGCGCAAGAACGCCGATAGCGAGCGGTGGCTTCGTATCGGTGTGAAGTATGAATTCAGCGATAGCGCCGGCGTAGAGTGAATAGTTCAACTGATCATCGAGAGTCCACTTGTCTGAATGAAGGTAGGCCTTGACACCTACTGACTCTTCGAGCGATGGCCGCCCTAACGGTTCTTCTAATATAGGAACCTCGGACTTCGTTGGCTTTTTCCGGGGCCCAGCGGACTTCGCTGACTTAGATCTTGGTTGGTGAACTTCTGAAGCCGGAATTTCAAGAGGGTGGGTTTGTGACACCTTAACGTCAGTGACCACGCCCACCATGTCAGATTTTTCAGGGTCGACGTCGCCAGAGTTTGGTTCTTCGAGGGATTCTGGAAAGTCCTGAATCACCGGCGGACGCATCGGTTGCGGTTCGACCGGAGTTTCATCAAGCCGAGGCGAATCCGTTTCCCGTTCGATGACCCCTTGAAGTTGAATTAATATGCTGGACCTTATCTTCGCGTCCTTGATCGCCCTTGCTCCTTCTAGGATCCTTGTGTGCAATTCTGGTGGACTTGAAAGTGCCAAGATAACTAACCCGTCGCCGCGCTTCTTCTCATCACCGACATCCAAGACCACGGAATCAAGTATGTACTCTAAGAATGCCAACCTCTTCCCAGAGGGATCTTTGTCAGACAGGCGTATCAACATCTGCACTCTCTGAGGGAAGTCTTCGATACGAACAGCGGCAGTCACCCCCTCCCGGAATAGATCAACTTGGATTTCCCCTGGTACCAGCGGCAACAACACTAGCATCGCTTCCACTTGGTCATTGAAGGTCGGTAGAACGCGCGCCATAGTGAGCGCCTCATCAAGGGCCTTGGCTCTCTGTTTTTTTGTCAACACTGGCAATAGTCCACATAGAGCTTGGATCTTAATAATTGGATCCAAGATTTTTCCGGCGGACTCCAACGCTTTAATCTTCCAGACCTCGGGCAGGTGGGGTGCAAGCGTTATCAACGCCTCTGCTCGCTCCTCTTCATTCTCCAGCGTCAGAGCCGTCGAAATCGCCTCCTGTTTGAGATGCGTTGACAGATAAGCGGCCAATCCCATCCAAGCATTCAAACGGGCGATCGCATTTGGCGTATCCCTCTGAACGAGTTCAATGATACGAACTCTTTTGTCTTGTGGTAGACGTGATCCGAGTACACCCAGCGCTCGACTCCGTGCAACATCAAGCTTGATTTCAAAGGCGAAGTTCACTGCTCGGTTGAGCTGGTCTTCGTTTAAATACGGGGCGAGTGCAACTATTGCAGAAGCTCGAAGGACCTCGTCTCGCACTTTAGTAGTTGCCTCCAGGGTCTGAGACAAAAGTGGCTCCGGCAAACCGGGAGCAAACTCAAGCAACTTGTCAACGCGGTCGGATTCGTCTTCGATGCTTAGTGCAGCAGCCAACTCATCTTCGATGTGTTGAATTTCAGCAGCCATTTAGCTCCTTTTTCGTTGTGGGTTAGCGTGAGTTTGCCGCAAATCCGATCTCGTCAGGTCGGCTGAGCTTTGAGTCAGAAGGTTATACGCGGTTGTCCCAAGTCTGGCGAGGTGGGGGGAAGTATAGCTGGATCTCTGCGAGAAGTGCTACATCTCTTGAGCGGCCAGATATCCACGCTAATCTCTTCGCAATAGTGCAGCAGTGGATCGCCTTTTGGTGCCGGCAGTCCCTGGGCTTCGATCATCGTTGAATTAAATGAATTGAGAGTTGCGCTTTGCAAGGGCCAGGGCTGATGGTGAATGCGCGAACGATAAAGCTTGCCTTGGTTTTCACTGTAGAGGCAGTAACGCCCGGTTAAAAAGAAATCGAGCGACTCGGGTGCTGCCGGCGGCAACGAGGTCCCGATGGCCCACGACGTTTGAAGCGTTGCCGGCGCTCCGCGATGATCGTTACGTTTGGACGCATATTGAATTCTGTTACCCGTTTGATGCAGCGACATCTCTGCGTTGAAGTAGGGAAGGTAATAGAACTTTCGCGCGCCCCAAACAGCGAGCTTGTTTGCCGCATCGAGCGAGAAAAACCATACACCCGGCACGCCATCCAGGTGAACATACGTGCGAACATTGAGCTCGTGAAAAGCACTAGTACCAGGAATTGGAGGCAGCAGCCAAGCGCGAATTCCCCACATTGTGAATGGAATTATTCCGATCCAGGCCGCGCTGTCGAACGTGTCAATCGTCAGTGAATCAGGGACAAGAGGCCGCAGCAACTGTTGGTCGATGCGCCAATGCATGAAAAGAAGTTTGCCCCAGGTCTGACGCATGATGGGCCATCCTCCAGGGCGTTCAAGCATAGAAAGCCGTTCGATATTTGAGGCCTCCACTGAACTATTCTTTTTCCTTCATAAACCGAAGGGATTCTTACCAGAACAGCCATTCCCAGAGAAGGTCCGCGGATACGACGGTCCGGAGGTCGGAGGTTTTACTGACTGTCTGAGCCGCCATCCTTTTTCGGTCCTGATGACCGTCGTTCGCAGAACTGCTGCACCGGTGTGAAGAGGTTTTGGCAGTACTGATCGGAGGAAAGTTCAACTTGCCGGCATTGCTCCAGACGCCATTGCGCGGTCTTTATGAACTCGGTTTGCTTTGGCACCTCATCACAGAATCCGGGAGTGGGCCGGCTGGCTTGCAGGCAGGTCTGCATAAAGATGCTTGTTTCTATTGAACCGGTGAAACCCGGTCCTCTCTTATAACGAGATATCGACTGGTCAACGCAACCTTGATTGTCGCTTTTGCGGCCCGCATCCTGGCCTTCGGTCACCACAGCCTTACCTCTTGCGATCAGCGAATCCTTGTTACGGGACCACCAAAAGACTCCGCCCGCAACAACTCCAACCACCAGCAAGACCAGCAGCACCCCGACTATAATCAATGCTTTGGCCCAACCAGGCATTCTATTCCTCCCTTATCAAGCGAATCACGCTGGCCCCAGCGGCGGTAGTGTTCTAAGTTCAACTCTTTGCGTGATCTTTGCGTTCTTGGCGCTCTTTGCGGTTAATTGTTTTAAAGGCATTTTTTACCGCAAAGTACGCAAGGAACCGCAAAGGCGCGCAAAGAAATTCTTCAAATCAGGATCCCATCGGCGCAACGAGTTCAAATCGCGCGCCTAAGACGCCGCCATTTTAAGTTCACATCAGATATTTATTGACCCAATCAAGCACCATGTGATGCCAGAGTTGAGAATTCTGAGGCTTCAAGACCCAGTGACCTTCATCGGGGAAAATAAGCAGCTTTGAGTCGACACCCTGCCGCTTCACGGCGGTGAACAGTTGCAAACCTTCGCCAATCGGCACGCGATAATCCAGTTCGCCGTGAATGATCAGAATGGGCGTCTTGAAATTCGCGGCAAAGTTGTGTGGCGACCAGCGCTCGTACATTGCCTTGTTGGTCCAGGGCGTACCTTTAAACTCCCACTCGGGAAACCAGAGTTCCTCGGTGCCTCCATACATGCTGCTCAGGTTGTAAACCCCGTCATGACAGACGAGTACCTTGAAGTGAACGCGCGGATCGTTGTTGTGTCCTTCCAGCCAATTGATCATGTAGCCGCCATAGCTGGCGCCGGCTGCGCCTACACGGTTTTTGTCGATAAACTTATTGCGCCGGACCACCTCGGCCACGCCATTCATCAGATCCACGTAGACCTTGCCCCCCCAATCTCCGCTTATCTCATTTACAAACTGCTGCCCGTAGCCCGTAGAGCCGCGCGGGTTAGGTGCGAACACGACATAACCGGCGTTGGCAAACACCTCGGGGTTCCAGCGATAGCTCCAACTGTTGTTCCAGGCGCTCTGTGGTCCACCGTGAATCAGAACCATTAGCGGATAAGTCTTACCGGGATCGAAGTCGCTGGGCTTAACCACGAAGCCATGTATCTTCTTGCCCAGAGCGCCGGTCCACTCCATATCCTCGGCGTTTTTCAGATTGAACGGGGCAATCAGATCGTTGTTGATCCGGGTCAAGGCAATAACGCTCCCGCCGTTCCCGCGATAGATTTCTGCCGGCGCGGTCATTGAGCTGCTGGCAAAAACCAGCGTGTCGTCCGACGCTACCTGCAAGCCGGTCGCGAAGACATCGCTCACAATCTTCTGCGCCTGTCCACCCGTCAAGGCAACCTTGTAAATCGGCTGGCGGCCTCGTTCGCCGGCAGTGAAGTAAACAGAATTGCCGTCGGCCGATTGGGCCACCTCTTCAACCTGTAGATCGAAGTTGCGGATAATCTCCGTGCTGGTCCCGGTGACCCGGTCGTAGCGCATCAATCGCCAGCGATCGGCTTCGAAGCCGGCAGTCGCCTGAGACCGGTAGAGAATGTACTTGCCGTCGCGAGTATAGACCGGGCTGGCGTCGTAACCATGATTTTGGGCGGTAATGTTCTTCGCCGCGCCACCACTGAGCGAGACAACAAATATGTCGCTATTAGTAGAGATGGCTTCGACTTTGTCTGGATTCCTTAGGTAAGCAATCTCCCTGCTATCAGGCGAGAATGCATAGTCAACACCGCTGCTGGCGGCATAAGGTGGAGCATCGAAATCGCCGGTGCTGATCTCTCGGGCAGCGCCGCCGCTGCTCGGCACGACAAATACATGCGTCCGCTTAATGTCGCGCCATTCGTCCCAGTGTTTAAATAGCAGCCGCTCGGTAATGTGGGCTTTGACTTTACTCTTTTCAGCCTCTTCGTCTTTTCGCCGGTTACAGTCATCGTCCTTGCAATCCGCGTAAACGTCAGAAGTAAACGCGATCCACTTACCGTCTGGCGACCACACCGGGGCTGCGGCGCCGGTAGAAATCTTAGTCACTTGTTCTTTGTCGGTCCCGTCGCGATCCATAACCCAGATCTGGCTCCCGGTGACGTAGGCTATCTTTTTTCCGTCCGGAGACCATCGTGGAGAAGAAGAGGATTTGTCACCAGTGGTCAGCTGTTTCGTGGCTCCGCCCGCGAGCGACACAACATGGATTTGATTAACCACCCGGTTGCCATCGAGGTTAACGTCGCCAATCGTGAAGGCCACGCTTTTGCCATCGGGCGACACTCGCGGATCAGCCACCCGGCGCACCTTCAAGTTATCTTCCACCGTGAACCGGCGATTCTCCTGCGCGACCGCGGCCGGCGCGAACACGAGCAGAAGCAGAGAAATTGCGACGACGAAACGCTTCATAAAAACCCCCTACGTGGTCATTCGAATTGTCTTTGGGAAAGCGTGCCCATTATTGCACGACAACAAAGCGTGCGGTAGCGGGGGGAGACAATGAGTAGTAACTGGACCTTTTCTCTGGGCCACCTCGGTGTTCTCGGCGTCTCTGTGGTAAGGAGCCATAAATAAGAATCACCACAGAGACACAGAGAACACCGAGGTGGCACGGAGATAACCCCAAAAACATGGGGACCATCGCAAACCAGAAACGAGTACAATAGTCATCCCCATGACTCGCCGACTCATTGTTGCCGTGCTCAGATTTGCGATGCGCATCTATTTTCGGCACGTTGAAGTAGTGGGCCTTGAACACGTACCGCGAAAAAGTCCGGTCATCTTCGTACTCAATCATCCCAATGCTCTGGTAGATCCGGCGTTTCTCTTATGCCTGGCGCCCCGGCGCGTTTCATTTCTGGCGAAATCGCCGCTCTTTCGCATGCCCATACTTGGTTTCTTCGTGCGGGCGCTCGATTGTCTTCCTGTCTATCGTCACCAGGATGAAGGGGAAGACGTTTCAAAAAACCGCGAGATGTTTGTGGCCGCCAGAGCGCTACTCGCGAGCGGCGGAACCATTGGCATTTGTCCGGAAGGAGTTTCACACGACGAGCCCCGGCTACGTCCGATCAAGACAGGAGCCGCGCGAATTGCACTGGGTGCAGTCTCTACATCGGAGGCCAATGGCGCGGCACTCGACTCGACCGCAGCAGCCCCCGCTACTGACAAAAAAAGGACGGTCTGCGCTGATCTCAAGATCGTTCCAGCCGGTCTGTACTACACATCAAAAACAAAATTCCGGAGCGCAGCACTGCTGTATTTCGGCAAGTCGATTGAAGTGAGTCCGGTTGAGCTGGAACCGGACGGAAATCCGCCGCGGGCGGCAGTACGGGATCTATCTAAAAGGATCGAGTGCGCTCTGCGCGAAGTCATACTCGACGCTGAGCATGAAGAAGCGTTGCAAACAATCAGCCGGGCCGAAAGGATTTTCTCTTCGGAAACAGAAGAGGAGGGAGGCGAGAGTCTCGCGGAAGAGCTGCAGCTGCAGCAACGGTTCAACAAGGCCTACGCGGTTTTGCGAGAACGAGCACCGGAGCGTTTACGAAAACTAGAGGTGCGAATGATTCGATTCGAAGAAGAACTAACGCAGGCCGGCGTGGATCCCGAAGATCTTTCACCGCCGACGTCGACGCTCGACGTCTTCCGGCACCTGATAACCCGCGTGCTCCTGTTTCTGCTGCTAATTGTTCCGGCCACGCTGGGCGCCCTGGTCCATTACCCAGCCTACCGGCTCGGAGGTTACCTGGCCACGAGGTTTTCGCAGAATGATGAAGACGTGATCTCAACGGTCAAGATCATCTCGGCCATGCTTTTATTTCCGATAACCTGGCTGCTGGCCGGCGCCGTTGGCTACAAACTCCAGGGATGGGAATTGGCACTTGGGGTGGCTGTAATTCTTCCCCTTGCGGGTTATCTCGCCATACGATTCTTCGAAGGGTTTGATAGCTTCCTCGGGGGCCTGCGCGCTCTCGTGTTCTTTCTGATGAGGCGAAGATTTTTTGTGCGTTTACTTGCCGAGCGCAAAGCAATCCGCAACGAAATCCTCGCCCTGGGCGAAGAAACTGCGATTGTCAGTCAGTGAATTCCCAATGAATTCTGTCGTTGGAAATGGCAATGGGAGGGGGGAACCAATCTGACAACAGGCTGCTTATTTTTTGCGCGCTTTGGATGCGGCCGCGCCCTTAGAACCTTTTGCTGGGGCGGCGCGTTTCTTTCCGCCTGAAGATCTAACTGTTCGCCCCTTGCGTCCTTCGCTTTGGATTCTTCCTGCCTTCATCAGACTCTCATAACTGCCGCGTACGACGTTGCGGGCTACCTTTAGTGAGTTAGCAAGCTCACGTTCACTGGGCAAGTAGCTTCCTACCGTCATGGCGCCTGACTCAATCAGACCAGTAAGCTGGTCCGTAATCTGTTTGGTCATGGATTCTGGTCGCTTGCGATTGACACGTATAGTTGTTTTCACTCTTCGGTCCCTCCTCCGCTGGTTCAGTTATCGGGTTGACTAAATTCTATTCAGCCACCATTCAAGTGTCAATAGACCACGCAAATGTAACAACATCATCACGCTAATGGGACCAAACACATACAGGTGTGATATTCGTTAGCGGCCCAGAGCGTTGTGCTTGCGCAGAATTTCGAGAGTGCGATCGAGTGGGAGGGCCTCTACCGTATGGCCGCGAGCAGTGGTGGTGGTGGCTCGGAAAAGCGAATTATAAATCGCCTCTTCGGTGGCTTCGATCACCGCGAGGAACAGTGGCGACATAGCATCGTTACCAAGGACTTTGAGACTGCGAGGAACATTTCGATTGGACGGACCGCGTGGAGTTTGGATGCGAACCTCGGAGGACGACGAAAAGGCGATCGCATAATCGCCGCTGCCATTACTTCCGGCGGCCCCGGTGCGCGCGAGTCCCATCATCGCTCTGGCCCCCATACGTTTCAGTTGGCGCGCGTCGACCGGCGCGTCAGTGGCGATGACAATGATTACCGAGCCATCCGCCATCTCTCGTGGGTTGTGGCCAGGGCCGTAGTTGATGCCTCGTAACTCTTCCTTTAAGTAGTATTGATCCAGCTCCCTACCAACCGGCGCGCCATTGATGGTGAGGATACCACCGAAATTTGTCTGCACCAGAACTCCGACTGTATACCCGCCAAGACCCGCGGGCAGCTTGCGCGAAGAGGTGCCAATGCCACCTTTAAAACCAAACGCTACGGTGCCGGTTCCCGCCCCCACCGATCCTTCCTCGACCGGCCCGCTTTTCGCATTCTTAATCGAGTTGAGCACATCGTCGCGAGTGATGTGCCGTCCGCGAATGTCGTTGAGATACCCATCATTCGTTTCGCCGACAACGGGGTTCACAGATTGGACGTCCTCATTGCC
>Ga0070697_100000117_pt1 | contig 62404 bp, 41 predicted proteins | sample KBSK1501metaG_FD_65475 | JGI IMG/M metagenome (GOLD analysis project Ga0070697, IMG submission 65475) | Corn, switchgrass and miscanthus rhizosphere microbial communities from Kellogg Biological Station, Michigan, USA - KBS K1-50-1 metaG | ecosystem: Host-associated > Plants > Roots >... | reverse complement strand
AAGCACAACTTTTCCGGTGATTTTGTCGACAGGGTCACACCCGTTCCCATCCCGAACACGGAAGTTAAGCCTGTTGGAGCCGATGGTACTGCGCGGGTAACTGCGTGGGAGAGTAGGAAGTCGCCGGGATTATTTAAGAGCCCGCTCAAGAATTTCTTGAGCGGGCTTTGTGTTGCGCGCAATAGCAAGTTTGAAACCACACCTGGTCGCTTTGCGTAAAAGACAACTGAATAGCCATGAAAACTCTTAAGCTCGCGCTCACCTTCATAATTCTTATCGGGCTCGCCAGCAGTTCGCTCGCCGCCCGGTCAACTCAATCCCGTTCCACCCTCAACGGAAACTGGCTCGGTGTGCTGGCAACCGGTGATACAAAGTTAAGACTTTTGCTAAAAGTTACGGCTCCGGCAGACGGTTCTCTCTCCGCTGTAATGGATAGTCTCGATCAACCAAACGCCAACAACCTTCAAGTCGACGTGATTACCTTCCAAAACGATGTCCTTCACTTCGAAATGAAGGCGCTGCGAATTGCTTACGAAGGTACGCTTAGCAAAGCGGGTGAGATTGTCGGCACTTTCACGCAGGCCGGCAATGAGAGGCAAATGATTTTCCGCAAAGAAGGTTTGGCGCAATCAAACGCGGTGGTGAAGCGAGGGCGCATCGAACTTAAACCTTGCAACGATCCGGCTCTTACCAGCGAAGTGCTTTGTACCAGGTACGAGGTCTTCGAGGATCGCGCCGCCCGCGCTGGTCGCAAGATCTCTCTCAACATCATCTTGCTTCCGGCTCAGAGTTCAAATCCGGTTCCTGATCCGGTCTTTTACCTTGCCGGCGGTCCAGGAGCCGCCGCCACAACCTACGCGACCGAGAAGTTTATCAACGGGTTGCGTCGCAATCGCGATGTCGTCCTGGTTGATCAGCGTGGGACCGGACAATCGAATCCGTTGAACTGTCCGCCCGTAGGCAGTCGCGACGACATGCGTGGCTACTTCGGAGAAGTAATGGCGCTGGACAGAATCCGTGCTTGTCGGACGGAACTGGAAAAGATTGCAGACCTGAAGCTCTATACCACGACGATCGCCATGGACGACGTGGATGAAGTGCGGTCTGCGTTGGGATATGATCGCATCAACGTTTATGGCGGTTCATATGGCTCAACGACTGCGCTTGCTTACCTGCGCCAACACCCGCAACACGTCCGCTCAATCGCCATATCCGGGGTTGCCCCTTTCTCAGCGAAGATTCCGCTTTCGTTTTCCAAGGGTGTACAGGATGCGATCGACCGTCTTTTCGCAGATTGCGCCGCGGAGCCGTCATGTCACGGGGCCTATCCAGACGTCGCCAGTGAGTTCAAGACTATCATGGCCCGGTTTGCGAAGGGTCCGGTTGAGGTCTCGGCTCGCAATGTCTTCACCGGTAGTGATCAAAAAGTTATTGTTACGCGAGATGCCTTTGTCGACTCCATAAGGCAGTTGCTCTACGTGCCAAGTGCAGCTGCCGCGCTTCCGGCATTGATCCATTTGGGGGCCAAAGGAAATCTCGGAGCCCTGGTAGGGACTGCGTTTCAGATCGTCACGGCCATCGATAGTCGTATTGCTCGGGGAATGCAATTCTCGGTAATTTGCGGTGAAGACGTTCCTTTCATCACGGCGGAAGAGGTCAAAACCACGAGCGCAAATAGTTTCTATGGGGATGCTCGCGTTAGACCAACGATGCGGGGCTGTACTGAATGGCCTCAGGCGAAAGTTGCGCCAAGTTTTCTGGATCCGGTGAAGTCTGATACTCCGGCGCTGCTCATTGCCGGAGCACTGGACCCGGTCACTCCTCCCTGGCTGGCTGAAGTTGTTGCGCGAACGCTTTCTCATGGCCGCCTGATCATTGTCCCTAACGCCACCCACGCCAGCTATGATTGCGTCGAAAATCTTGTGGCCGAGTTTATTGAAAAAGGAACAGCCGAAGGCCTTAATGTATCCTGCGTGGACCAGATCAAACGTCCACCTTTTACTATCATTAAGGACTGACCCATTCGTATCCCAACCATTTTTTTCTATCCAATCCATTTTCAACCAGCAAATTTTGCTTTGATCGGCCCAATTCTTTAGAATTCATTTCCAATCCAGGTAGTCGAGGAGGAATTACAGATGAAACTTCATAAGCGTGGATTGTTCTTAGTTGTCTGCCTTTGTTTCTTAACCAGCACGGTCCTGGCGCAGAAAGTGCCGGACAAGCCATTCCAGAAATGGAGCAAGGAAGAGGCTACTAAACTCCTGACTGATTCGCCTTGGGTCCGAACCTATCAATCACAAGCAGGAATCGTGGCAGCCTCGCAAGCGCAAATTGGCCGTGAGCAGGCAGACCAGAGACTCTATAGAGATACTTATGGCGGCAGCTCATCCCGAACTATGGGGCCCGTCCCGGTTGTCATGCGATTGCATTCGGGTTTGCCGGTTCGACAGGCAATCGTGCGCTTGAGGCAAATTCAAGCGGGTTACGACAAGATGGACGAGGACAAGCGCGCAGAGTTTGATAAGACAACTGCAGGCATGTTGAGTTGCGCAATCTGTCAGAAGTTCTACGTAGTAACGATGACGCGATTTCTCGATTCCACCAGACAATCAGTAGAGGAAGGCGTATTTCAGCGGATGGGATTGGCAGACCTAAAGGGCAACATGTGGTTACAGAACGAAAAAGGGGAGCGGCGCGAGTTAGTGCAGTTTAATCCCCCGAAGAGTGCGAGCGACATGACTGTCTTCTATTTTGCGCGTCTCGACGACAAGGGCAATCCCTTTCTAACCGCCGACAGTAAGAAATTCGAGTTTGTGTTTGATGGGGCCTTTCTGAATAGCGGTAATCCCTACGCGTCCTGGCTACCTCGACATCTTGAGTTTGACGTCTCCAAGATTAAAGACGGCGACACGGTCATTTTCTAAACCGGAGCGGTATCGAGATAGTTAACCTTTTAACCTGCCGCGTGGCCGGCAGGAAGTCACCGGGATTACTGGCAGCAGCCCGCTCAATGTTAAGCTGAGCGGGCTTTCAATTTTTGGGCGGTTCACGTTACGGAAACTGTCAGTTTGCGGCCTGGTTGAGAGCCAACCAGGAATAAGCCGGTTTGCGTCCTAACCAGCGACAAGTGGTCAACCGGTCGCAAACTAACAGTTTGCTTTACAGATCTGATGTCTCTTGAAGTCTACTTTCGAGGTTTCTCCTATGCCACCGTTGCTGTCGCGACGCTGACCTTGATGTTAGCCGGCGGCCTGTCAGTTGGCCTCGCTGCCTTGTTGTTGCTTTTTATGGTTGCCGCCTGGGTTTTGGAAGGGACCAAATGGCAACTATCGGAACGTACCGGCCTGGTGGTAGTACTGCTTTCCATACCCTTGTTTTTTCTTGATTGGCATTACCAGAAGACTATCGGCGAGCCGGCTGCCAGAGTAGGCGTTAACGCGCTGGCCCACCTGATTGTGTTTCTGGCCGTAGTGAAACTGCTACAGGTGAAAAAAGATCGTGACTGGGTTTTTCTGTACCTGATCTCCTTCTTCGAAGTACTTCTGGCCGCGGGCTTGAGTTTTAGTCCGGTCTTTCTGGGTAGCCTCACCCTCTATCTACTGTGTGGACTGTCGACCATCATCGCGTTTGAAATCCAGAAGTCTAAGCGGACGATAGCTCCGAGCGAGACGCATCTTCTGGTGCCCCCGGATTCCCGTATATTCAAAAACTCCGCCGGTCGCCGGGGAAAAGGAAACTCAGAGGCCAACCGGCTGCCGTTCGTAGCCCTGGTCTTGTTGCTGCTGATTATTGTTCTGGCTGTGCCCCTGTTTCTGATCGCGCCGCGCTCGGGCGCTGCGGCGCTGATTCGCAGTGGCGGGGGCCTAACGAGTTTCATTGGGTTTTCAGACAGTATCACGCTGGGAGAAATTGGCGCTCTCAAGCGCGACAACGCCCTGGTGATGCGTATCCGCATAGATGAGCAGGAAACCGGACGACAGCTGAGATGGCGTGGCGTGGCTCTGGATGAATTCACCGGCCTCGGCTGGAGAAAGTCGGCTGAGGTCCGACAACGAACTAAAGAAGGGCCTGGTCTGTTTCAGCTGGGGACCATCACGCCCGAAGCCCTCAATCGCTTAACGACTCAGACAGTGTTCATGGAGCCAGTCGATACACCAGTTCTTTTTGCGGCGTATCGGCCGGTCGCGATTCAGGGTAATTTCCCCTTTTTACGGGTTGATACGGAGGATTCGGTGCAGGCGCGCGGGCGACAGTTTGATCGGGTTATGTATAAGGCTCATTCGGATATGACAGAGCCGGATCCCAACCTGTTGCGGAGCGACGCGAGGCCCGACCCGGCTGGTTTCGACCGCTATGAGCAGCTGCCCTCTGGACTCGATCCGAGAATCAAGGCGCGTGCGAATGCAATGGTCGCGAATGCGCATGCGAGCAATCGCTACGATGAGGCGAAGGCAATCGAATCGCAATTGCAACTGGACTATGGCTACAGTCTGGAGATGAAGGCGAAAGGGCCCGACCCCCTGGCCGATTTTCTGTTCAATGTTAAGACCGGACACTGCGAATACTTTTCAACTGCCATGGCAGTCATGCTGCGGACTCGCGGGATTCCAACTCGCGTAGTGAACGGTTTCCTGTCCGGTGAGTACAACGAGGCGGCCGATGCGTACACCGTCAGGCAAAGCGATGCGCATTCGTGGGTTGAAGTCTATTTTCCCGAAACTGGTTCCTGGGTCACTTTTGATCCGACCCCGATGGCCGGCAGGACAGAACCGGTAAGCATTGGATTTGCGGCCCAGGCAGGAAAATATGCCGAGGCGCTCGAGCTGATCTGGTTTCAATATGTGGTTGGTTACGACAAACAGGAGCAACGCTCGCTGGCCTCCTCTGTTCAGAGCCGCCTGGGTGACTATCGCCGTTCTCTGGCACTGTTGGCTTCTGCCATCCGCAACACTTTTTCTGCGAACATCCGAACGATTAGCTTCGTTGGACTGGGACTGGCGGTGGCGGTGCTACTGTTCTTTGCTGCAAAACGTGTGCGACGTTTCGGTTGGCGGCGAGGCTTGGGGCTACGACCGGATCAAACAGTTGCGGCGTCATCAACAGTTTTGTTTTATGAGCGCCTGACGAAACTGCTGGCGCGTCGGGGAGTGGAGCGGGATGCTCACTTAACGCCACTCGAGTTTGCCGGCAGTCTGGACTTCCAGCCGGCCATGGCGATAACTCGAGCCTACAACCGCGTGAGATTCGGCGGACAGCCCCTGTCTGCGGCTGAGGCAAGGGAGATTGACCAAACACTTCAACAATTAGAAGAAGAGAATAAAACTTAGGTCCTATCCGTCCTATAGGCCCTATTGCACTTGATCTGAAAGCAACGCATGAAAAAAGTTGGATTTATTAGTCTCGGTTGTCCCAAGAACCTGGTCGACAGCGAAGTAATGATGGGGCAGCTCAAAGCGAATGGTTATGAGCTGACCGCGGATGCCAGTGAAGCTGATACTGTGGTCGTGAATACCTGCGGCTTTATCGACTCAGCGAAGAAGGAATCGATTGACACGATCCTCGAAGCGGCCCGCTGGAAGACTGACGGGAAAGCGACGCGGCTGATTGTGGCGGGCTGTCTGGTGGAGCGCTACCGCGATGAACTGAAAGCTGAAATGCCCGAGGTTGATGCCTTTATTGGGACCAGCCAGATCAACGATATTCTGGCCGTTTGCGATCCCAGGACGGATACCCGTTCACTGCCGGTGATATCGCTTGGCAATCAAAGCGCCACCTACCTTTATGACGAATCGACGCCGCGCGTCCTGGCGACGCCGAGCCACTATGCATTTATTAAAATCGCCGAAGGCTGCGATCGACCTTGCGCGTTTTGCTTCATTCCGCAGATGCGTGGACATTTCCGCAGCCGGCGATTCGGTTCGATTGTGGCCGAGGCCCAACAGCTTGCCGAAGAAGGTGTGAAGGAGCTGATCCTCGTCGCTCAGGATTCCTCACGCTACGGCGAAGATCTGGGCAAGGATGATGCGTTGGCCCACTTGCTACGGGAGTTGTCGCACACGGAGGGAATAGAGTGGGTGCGGGTCATGTACACCTATCCCACCCACATCAGCGACGCCTTCCTGGATGTGCTGGCTGAAGAACCCAAGGCAGTTAAATATCTGGACATGCCTTTGCAGCACGCATCTCAAAATGTTTTGAAGCTGATGAAACGCGGCGGCAACCGGCAGAGTCTGGAACGACTTATCAAGCGCGTCCGTGCCCACGTGCCGGGCATCGCTGTTCGCACCACATTCATTACCGGATTCCCCGGAGAAACAGATTCAGACTTTGAAGAGCTGCTGGCCTTTGTGAAAAACGTCGAGTTTGATCGCGTCGGTGTGTTTACGTATTCGGATGAAGAAGGAACGCCGGCGTTCGACCTGCCGAACAAAGTCAATCCGAAGATCGCGAAACAGCGCCGCGCTCGTTTGATGAAAGAGCAGGCCAGGATTGCAAAACGCAAGCACAAAGCCATGATTGGCGAGCGGGTTCAAGTGATGTTCGAGGGTGAGTCAAGTGAAAGTGATCTGCTATGGCAGGGAAGAATGGAAACCCAAGCGCCGGATATCGATGGTTGTATTCTCATTAACGATGCGCCCGAACGGTTTCGGCCAGAACCCGGACAACTGATCAAGGTTTTGATTACTCAAGCGCAAGAATACGATTTGGTTGGAGAAGTCGTCGTTTAAAGACGTAAGGAGGTAGACAGTGAAGATACTTCGCATCCCGTTACTCGTACTGCTCGTGGCTACCATCACTTCGGCGACGTCCGCGCAGGACCTCAGCGCATGGATAGACGTGGCCACAGTCGAAGAGTTGTTTGTAGCCCGGATGCCAAGCGCGCCCGTTGTTAAAGAGGATAGTGTCAGCAATGGACCGCTGAGCGTATTCGGCAAGCGATACACGGCCGCAGCGGACGGCAACAGCTACATTGTCTGGTCATTTGCTAACCCAAACCTTCCGGGGAGATTCCCCGGTTCTTCCGAGTATCTCGATGCCTGTGCAGATCTCGTTTGGGACGGTTTGCTCGGACCTCGTCGAGCGAAACTGCCGAAGGAAAAAACCATGAGTCAACGGATGACCTATCACAGCGAGTTATCCCATGACGGCCTTACGGGTCGCGAATATCAAATCGTGATAGGCGATGTGGTGGGAATAACGCGTATTTATGTTCAGGAGGCGAGAATCTACATCTTGGCCCTCTTGAGCAGCAAGGCTGAAACGGAGAAGCTGGAGGTCGGCACAACCAGCCCAGGCGTCATCTCCATGCTGGGACCCGCTGATAAGGTTGCCGCCTCACCGAATGCAAAGGACTTCTTCAAGTCGTTCAAAGTTAATCAAAGCTTGTCTGCGCCCGCACCGTCGGATGCAGATTCCTTAACGAGTGGCAGCCGAATAGAAATTCCCAGTGGCGGGCAAGACGTTTACGGAAACCGAATATTTACCGGTCGTGAAGTGACCCAAAAGGCCCGCGTGGTTTCGAAACCAGAGCCCACTTATACGGAAAGTGCGCGCAAATATGGCGTGACGGGAACAATCGTTTTACGCGCAGTCTTTTCGAGTGACGGCCAAATTACAAATTTTTCCATATTAAGAAGACTGCCGCATGGTTTGACGGATCAAGCCCTTAATGCCGCGCGACAAATAAAATTCGTGCCCGCACAGAAGGACGGTCAACCTGTGTCAATGGCTATTCAGCTTGAATATAATTTCAACTTGTACTGATCGCTTTGGATCTTTTTTTGCGGCCGGATTGATTTTATCCGGTTGCCGGGTGTCGATGATCTTCAAATGGTAGCAGTCAAGGAATCCAGCGACGAATTGAATCCAGCGGTGATCACGGGCGATGCGCTGAGGAGACCCGCGCCCGGCGCGCGTTCGGCGAAGGATTATTTGGCGTTGGCCATTGCCACCTGTGGTGTTGGTTATCTTCCGCTCGCGCCCGGAACGTGGGGCTCATTGTTGGCGATCGGGATCTATTTGCTGGTCCGAATCGCCGTAATGAGTCATCCCACCGGCACTCTTCCTATAGTGGGTCCTGCTGGTTTTCTTGCCGGAGAGCTACTCGTCATCACAGTCATTACTTTCCTGGGAATATGGGCAGCTTCGCGTAGTGAACGTGTACTTAAGATCAAAGATCCAGGAAAAGTTGTGGTCGACGAAGTCGCGGGACAACTAATCGCCTTGTTGCCGCTGCCGCTCACCAGGGTTGGGCCATGGCCGGTTCTGGTGATTTCAGCTTTTTTACTCTTCAGATTTTTTGACATCGTTAAGCCATATCCGGCCCGTAAATTGGAGTCGCTTAGAGGTGGTTGGGGAATAATGACGGACGACTTGGTGGCCGGCGCATACGCAGCCGTCATTGTGGGAATAATGGTGGCACTGGGCTGGTTTGCATAGGAGGGCTGTCAATGGGGGATTTCGATAAGAGAGAAGTTAACGCGCGAAAAGATAACAGTGACGAACAATTGGAAGAGCGTCAGTCTGAAGCCACCAGCGATGAGACGGTGAGTGATCTGGACGAAGCAGAAAAAGACTTGAGCTCAACTGATACCGGTGATGATCCTGGCCCATCGCCGGACGGAGCCCTGGATGAGAGTGACGAAGCCAAAGACGCCGGCCCAATGTGAAGTCCGTTCAGCGTTCACTCAAGCCGTGCAGAGTTCAAGTAGTTCAGAGTTCAAACTTTAGTTTGCTGAGTGCCCAAACCACAAACTAAAGTTTGAACTCTGAACTACTTGAACTCTGCACGGCTTGAACTCTGAACTACCGAATATCTTCATTTCTCAACCGGCATGAGTGAGATCTGCCAGGCAATAAAGGCGATAAAGACCAGCATGATCCCGAGGATTACGAGTACGACGGGCTCCATTCCCATATATGTCTTCTCGTCGCCGCCCTCCATAATGTCTTTCGGAATATGCAGACCTTCATTGTCGACCACGATCGCACCGTAATGCGGATCCAATTCAGGATCAACCGGGGGGACGGTGCCGCCAACCTGTTTTGCGGCGACACTTCTGTCCAGTTCCTCGAGCGGCGCTAGCTGGGCCGCAAGTTTGGCCGTGTCGCCCTTCTTACGCTTTCCTCTGGATCGCATATGGAGCTTTTTTCTTATATCCATTTTATCTTCTTCAAATACACATAAAGTGCCAGCCCGATTGCCACCATCGAAAGCAGGGCATAGACGTAACCGTAACGCCACCGCAATTCGGGCATGAGGGCGAAGTTCATCCCGTAGATTCCGGCTACCAGCGTCACAGACATGAGAATGGTCGAGATCGACGTGAGCCGCTTCATAACCTTGTTCATACGATTGCCTGAGACGGAGAGATAAGCGTCCATGGTCGAACCAAGCATGTCGCGAAGAGTATCAATCGTATCGGCCACGCGAATCAGATGGTCAAACACATCCTGAAAGTAAACATGAATCTCGCGCGGGAAAATGGGCTGCTCGCGCCTTAACATCATATTAAAAACGTCGCGCAGTGGTGTGATGGCTCGACGCAGGTAAAGCAACTTCTTTTTGATACTGAAAATTTCTTCAATCGACTCAGCCCGCCATTCACCGAAGATGGAGTCTTCGAGATCGTCCATGCGATCGCTCATGATGTCGAGCAAAGGGAGATAGTCGTCAACGATTCCATCAATCAACAGGTAGGCCAACAGGCCGGCCCCTTGTTCGGCGCGATCGGTCCATTCATGCCAGAGCCGCGACGCGGTGGCGATGGCGCGTATGGGGCGGCTGTGCACGGTGACGAGATAGTTTTTACCAAGAAAGATATTGAGTTCCCGTAATTCGAGACGGTCGTTGGGACCGGCGAGTTCGGCTTCATAGAGGACGATGAAATAGTAACCGGTAAATTCTTCGACCTTCGGGCGCTGGTGTGCATTTTGGCAGTCTTCGATCGAAAGGGGATGGAAGCCAAACTCTTCAGCCAGCTCTTCAAAATCCTGGCTGGTTGGATCGGTCACATCGGCCCAGATAATGTTTCCTTCGACCTCGCGAAGTTCGCTGATGTCGGCCGCAATGCAGTTTTCGGTAAACTCTTTGGAGTTTGTGTTAAGACAGACAGTGGTGATCATTAACTGCTCGGTTTTCTCTGTGCGTCCTCAGCGTTCTCTGTGCCTCTGTGGTAAATCTTACGTAACGATCGCTTACCACAGAGGCACAGAGAACACAGAGGGGGCACAGAGAAGGCTTTAGCCAAAATAGGACCCAGAAACCTGGGCCAGAGTTTAGCATTACCTTGCCCACGAGACACTCCGAAATAAAAACCGTTATAATCCGCGAACCAATGACACAAAATAAAATATTTGTAGCTGATGAAGTCAGCGATAGCGGTCTTCAGCCTTTGCGCGACGCCGCGTTTACAGTCGAGAAGCGTGTTGGTCTCAGTCCCGCCGATTTGCCGGCAGCCCTGGCAGGTTGCGCCGGTCTGGTGGTTCGTAGTGAAACCAAGGTCACCGCGGAATTGATGGACAGCACTCCGGATCTGAGAGTTGTAGGCCGGGCCGGAGTGGGCGTTGACAATATTGACGTGCCCGCGGCCACGGCGCGAGGCATCGTCGTGATGAATGCTCCCGACGGCAACACGATTACCACAGCCGAACATACGATGGCCCTGTTGATAGCCCTGGCGCGCCGCGTACCGCAGGCTAACAGCAGTTTGCGAGCCGGCCGTTGGGAACGAAAGAAGTTCATCGGCGTTGAGCTGCAGGGTAAAACGCTCGGTATTCTTGGTCTGGGCCGTATCGGGCGCACCGTCGCCAGCCGCGCGAATGCGTTTGGCATGAAGATCGTGGCGTTTGATCCCTTTATTGCGCCCGACCAGGCGCGCGACCTGGGGATCGAGGTTGTCCCGTTCGACGAGGTCCTGGCGCGGGCAGACTTTCTCACCGTACACACTCCGCTAACTGCCGAGACGCGTGCGATGGTCGACCGGGAAGCGTTCGCGAAAATGAAAAAAGGTGTGCGGGTAATCAACTGCGCGCGCGGCGGTTTAATCGATGAAGACGCGCTTTATGAGGCAATCAAATCCGGCAAAGTGGCCGGCGCCGCCCTGGATGTTTTCGTCCAGGAACCTCCGCCTTCGGATCATCCGCTGCTCGCGCTTGAAGAAGTGATTGCCACGCCGCATCTTGGCGCCTCGACGACGGAAGCACAGGAGGGCGTCGCTTTCACAGTTGCCGAACAGATGCGCGATTACCTGCAGACCGGAGCTCTGCGAGGCGCAGTCAACGTCCCTGCGCTGGGAGCGAAGGAGTTGCAGACGCTGCAGCCGTTTCTTCAGTTGGCAGAAAGCCTGGGCCGGTTCCAGGCACAGCTGGTTAATGGCGCGGTCAGAGAAGTAAGGATCGAATATGCCGGTGAGATAGTCGATCAAAACGCCGCACCGGTAACCAGATCGTTTCTGGCGGGACTATTACGTGATGTCAGCGCGCGGGTGAACGCGGTGAATGCCTTTTTGATTGCTGAAGAGCGTGGCATCACCATTACTTCTACTTACCTGCGTTCGGCGAGCGATTCGGTGCCGGCGATTAGAAGCCGGGTGATTACAAGTGCCAACGAACACAGCCTGGCGGGCACGCTGTTTGGCTACGGGGAACAGGCACGCCAGGGTCGCATTACGGAGATCAACGGCTTCCATATCGAAGCCATTCCTCATGGCCACATGTTAGTGATGCGCAACCGCGACGTGCCGGGTGTGATCGGCAAGGTCGGAACGATCCTGGGGGAAGGAGGCATTAACATCAGCCGCTTTCACCTGGGCCGCCGCGAACGGGGTGGGGAAGCGATGGCGGTAATCGAAGTTGATGCTCCGGTGGATAACCAGACGCTCGGTGCATTGCGTTCTTTTGAGTATGTCCTATCGGCTCAGGAGATCGAACTTTAACTTTCAACACTTGAGGAGTAACGGCCCTTCGGGTTTTGTTCATTACGATGGGTGGTACCGCGGCGCCGTACACAAGGAGTAGCATGACTGATCAGGAGAAACAGTACATTCTCGACCAGGAGCACCTCAAACTGCTCCGCATTGGATATATCATCGCTGGTTCAGCAGATTTATTCTTTGCACTCATCCCACTAGTCTACGTTGTGATCGGTATTGGTATTGCCGCCGGCGGCCTTCCTGGACCGACGCGCCCTGGCGAGCCCAATCCTGCCATTATCGGTGTCTTCCTCGTGGTGATTGGGATTGTGGTCTCGGTCGTTTTTGCCGCTCAGGCGGTGCTTCAGCTCACGGCTGCGCGTGCTCTTGGTCAGCGCCGCTCGCGACTGCTTTGTCAGATTGCCGCTGGAGCGTCTTGCCTGCAGATGCCATGGGGCGTTGTACTGGCAGTCTTTACCTTCATGGTCCTGGGAAGGGAAAGCGTGAAACAATTATTCGATGGCTCCGCGTCACAGGTGTTGCCGGCTTCGCGGCGCACGGCCGCCTCTCTATTCGACCAGGACGAGACGAACACGCCGGAGAAGATAGGGAGCCGTCCCTTGTGACCGCGAGCCAGTCAGCTGATTCGCCGATTAACCAGGAACTTGCCGGTTGTGGGGACCGTTGAATTCGGCCGATCGCCCACCCGCTTCACGATATCGCCTGACAACTAAATCCCTTCTACCCTTGACAGATTCGCTTAATTGAAATAAAAGTACGGACGTTCGTTTTTATAGCGGCCATGCCAAAGCTATCCCCAGCAGCAATGGAAGAGAAGAAAGGCCGGATTGAAGAAGCGGCCAAGCAGCTCTTTATCAAGCAGGGGTTCCACGCTACCTCGACGCGAAACATCGCGGTGCGGGCCGGCACATCGCTCGGAAACCTTTATAACTACTATCCTACCAAAGAGGCGATTCTTGGTTCGATAATCTCAAAATACCAGAAGGTAATCGATGAACGGCTCAAGTCAATATTCGATCAGATCGAGCATCCGTTAAGCACCGAGGGTTTGACCAGGTTTGCCCGGCTGGTCAAACAGATGGTAAACGAGCATCACGATTTTTGGCTGCTGATGTACATCGACGTGCTGGAATTTGAGAACCGGCACTTTCGCAAGATGTTTGAAAACGTGGCCCAGAAGCTGCGCTATCGTTTTGCCAAATCTTTCGAGGAACTCCGGAGTAGTGGGGCACTGCACGATGGCGTTGACCCGGCCATTGGTTTTACCGCGGCCTACATGCAATTCTTCAATTATTTTATCGTGGAGAAGCTCTTTGGCGGCAACAAGCATCTTGGCATTAGTGACGAACAGGCGATCAGTTGCCTAACTGATATTTATTCTCGGGGCCTCTTGCGGTCGGCAAGCGACCGGGCTCGAGGAACAGCGAAACCAAAGAAGGGACCGTCGCGCCGCGGTCGCAATCGGACCAGCAGGTAATCAAGACAGAGTGTTGATATGGGACGTCGCTGGTTCTTCAAAACAAAAACGAACGTTCGTGTTTATTCAAACTAATCCAAGTCTTTATTCATGACCCAGAATATTTTCAAAGTAGAGAAAGAAGCGCGAGGGCGAATCTCCGGCGAGGGGGTTGAGCTGGCGTTCGGTTATTGGCCCGGGCGCGGCACCCCGATTATCGCACTTCATGGTTTGACGGCCTCGTTTCTGAGTTTTGTCGGAGTTGCCCAGCAACTGAAGGGAAGGAAGCCGCTCTTTGCTCTCGATCTGCGCGGACGCGGCGACTCGGATAAACCCGAAAGTCCTTACGGCATGGCCCAGCACGCTCGCGATGTGGCCGTGGCGATGCAAACGTTGGAAATGGGACCGTCTGTGATCGTTGGGCATTCGATGGGAGCTTTTGTCGCCACCGCCTTAGGCGCGCAAAACCCGGAACTGGTCAGTGGCATCATGATGATCGACGGTGGCTACGTCCCTGATCTGCCGGTTGGGGTTGATGCGTCGAAAATGCTTGACGCCACTCTGGCGTTGCGTATTGCGCAGCTCACTCGAACCTACGATTCACGCCAGGCCTTCCTGGCTTTCTGGCGCGACCAGCCAAATTTCCCGCCCGAAGAATGGAATCCCTGGATCGAAGCATTCCTTGATTATGAAGTCGCAGGCGACACGACGGTTCAACCCAAAGCGGCGGCGGGCGGAGTAGCGTTAGACGTCGCAGAAGCGTTTAAGAAGGAAGAGATTATCAGCCGATTGAAAACGTTGCGCGTCCCAGCGCTTCTCTTGCGCGCTGATAAAGGCATGGAGCCGAGCCATCCGCCACTGTTTCCAGACCCGGTGGTGAAATTGTTTAAGGAATGCTTGCCTCAGATGAAGGACGAGGTCATCTCTGGCACTACGCATTTCACCGTTACGCTCGGTGAACGTGGCGCTTCCAGAGTGGCTGACTTGATTGTTGAATTTGCCGCGACTTGTGAGAAGCAATGATTCTCAAACAGATCATCACTTCATTGATGGGAGGGAACAGATGAATATCGGTTCTCTACTCCCGAGAAACGCGCGATACCGCCCACACCATACGGCGCTTGTATTTGAAGATCGCCGTTTGACCTTTTTGGAACTCAACCGGCGCGTCAATCAGCTGGCAAACGCACTGCTAAAGCTGGGCGTGCGCAAAGGCGATAAGGTAGCGACGATACTGCCGAATTGTATTGAGCTGCTTGAAAGCTACTGGGCGGTCGTAAAGATTGGCGCAGTGCTGGTCCCGCTCAGTCAATTGTTGCGTGGGAAAGGACTGCTAAACCTGCTGCGAGATTCCGATACTTCCGCAGTCATCACCAGCTCATGCGTCGTCGATGAATTGAATTCAATCAGGCAGGAACTTAAAGACATTCCAGCCGAACGTTATATCTCTACCGAGAGTACTGAGGGCTATCAAAGCTACGCTGCATTGACCGCCGCCGCCAGCAGCGACGAGCCGCCGGCGGTGGAAATCAAAGACGACGATCCATTCAACATAATCTACAGCAGCGGCACCACCGGATTACCCAAGGGCATCGTTCACACTCATTACGTCAGGGGAATGTACTGCACCCTGTTCGCTTCGTCCTTTCGCATGAGTCCCGAAAGCGTTGTTATTCATGCCGGCTCAATAGTCTTCAACGGGGCCTTTGTAATGCTGATGCCGGCTCTCTATCTCGGCGCGGCTTACGTCTTAATGAAACACTTCGAACCCGAGAGTTTCATAGATGCGGTTGAGCGCGAGCATGCGACACACGTGATGATGGTGCCCTCGCAGATCATTGCGATGCTGAATTCGCCGGCTTTTTCAGCCGACCGCTTACGTTCGATGGAAGCAATTTGCTCAGTCGGAGCACCTCTGCATCGTGAACACAAAGAGAGGTTGACTCGACTCCTGCCAGGTTGTTTTTACGAACTCTACGGATTAACTGAAGGGTTCATCACGATACTGGATAAGACCGATTATGCCGCCAAACCTGACTCGGTTGGAGTGCCGATTCCTTTTTCGAAAATGCGGATAGTGGGTGAGCAGGGTAGGGAAGCTGACGTCGGTGAGGTTGGTGAGATTGTCGGATACAGCCCTGCTTTGATGCCCGGTTATTACAAACAACCGGAATTGACTTCGCAAGCTGTGGTTGACGGTTGGTTGCACACCGGCGATCTCGGCTATGTCGATCGGGACGGGTTTCTTTACCTCGTAGATCGCCAGAAGGATTTGATTATCTCCGGCGGCATAAACGTGTTTCCCAAAGACATCGAAGAAATCATTGTGCAACACCCGGCGGTGCGTGAGGCTGCGGTCTTTGGCGTTCCCAGCGAAAAATGGGGTGAGACCCCGCTGGCTGCGGTCATTCTCCACCAACCAGGTGAAGTCACCGAAGCGGAACTATGCGATTGGATCAATGAGCGGGTTGACGGGAAACATCAGCGCGTGCAGGCGACGGTGTTTATGCAGGACTTCCCGCGCAGCACCGCAGGCAAGACTCTTAAACGTGAAATGCGCGAGCCTTATTGGGCCGGAACCAACGCACGGATTTAGTCGAAGAAGAATATTTCTGGAGGTCGAAAACCATGATTAGGAATAGATTAGCATGTCTGTTTGCGATCAGTTTGATCGTCGTATTAGCGGGCGTGGCCAGCGCACAGGTGACCACTGGCACAATCAGCGGCACGGTTGCTGACCCTAACGGCGCGGTCGTGCTGGGTGCAGATGTGAAGGCGACGAACCTGGACACGAACTCGGCGCGGTCGACGAGTTCCGACAGTGACGGCCATTTTGCCTTTACGCTTCTACCTCCGGGACGCTATCGCGTCGAGGTTAATGCTCCGGGCTTCCAGGCTTACCAGGCCGAGACGGTCGTGAGCATTACTCAGACCACAAGCGTTGACGTTCGGCTTAACCTGACTGGCGCCATCGCTTCCGTTCTGGTGGAGGCTGAAGCACCTGTCTTGCAGGCTGAGACTTCGCAGAACGGCCATGTGATCGAAGGAGCGACGATTCGTCAAATCCCGCTTTCGACGAGAAACTTTCAACAGCTTTTGGTGCTACAGGCCGGCGCCCAATCCTCGGTTTCCAATAACACTGACCTGGGACGTGGCGATACCGCGTTTAGCGTCAATGGCCAGCGAACGACAAGCAATAGCGTCCGGATCAATGGCGTTGACGCTAATTCGATCGGCACGAACTCCACACCGAACCTGGCAGTTCCAACTACCGAGAGCTTGCAGGAATTCATTGTCCAGACCTCACTTTACGATGCCTCGAATGGTCGTAATGCCGGCGGCAACGTCGAAGCCGTAACGCGTTCCGGCGGGAATGATTATCACGGCAATGTCTTTTACTTTCTGCGGAACAAAGCGCTCAACGCTAACGAGCCATTCGTCAAGGCCAGAGGTTTGGAACGCCCCATTCTGAATCGTTACCAGTACGGCGGAACTCTCGGTGGAAGAATTGTCCGGGACAAGGCATTCTTCTTCTTTTCATATCAGGGAACCCGCGAACAGAATGGGCTCTCGCTGGCCAACAGTTTGACATTTCCTTCGGTGCCGGCCGGCTTGCGCGACGACAACCGCAGCGCGGCTGCGCTGGCGACCACCTTCGGAATTCCGTTAGCGAGCATCAGTCCCGTCGCGGTGAATATCCTGAACGCTAAGCTACCCAACGGACAGTTTGCGATTCCTTCGTCAGGCGTCGCCGGCGCGAGCGGGACAGCGGCTCGCATCCCGACCTCGGTGGTGCAGTCCGGTGTGTCGCGCTTCCGTGAAAACCAGTTCAATGGGAACCTCGATTTCAATTTCACTAACACCCATTCGTTATCGAGCAAGTTGTTCTACGCGAAGAACCCGGCCTTTCAGGCAATCTATAATTTTGCCGGAACGGGCAATCGACTCGAGGGCCAACCACTAAACCAGCTCATCGGCTTCGGAGGCGATGTGCCCATCGATCAGATTCTGTATTCGCTGACCGACAATTACACGTTTAGCTCCAAGATCAGCAACCAGGCGCGGTTTGGCCTAAATTCAATCGAGGCGACCAGCACGCCCCAGGAGCCATTTACCGCGACCCAACTCGGTATTACCACGCCGTTTGCCAGTCTTTATCCGGGAGCGCCGACAATACAGGTCGCTGGTGTTGATTCATCGTTTTTCTTCGGCACCTCGCCCCTTGCAGATCAGCACTCCAAGATTGATGCCTGGACCGCGCAGGACACGCTTTCGATCATTGCCGGAAGGCATCGCATCCGCGTGGGTGGCGAATTTCGTCATTCAACCCTGGATTTCTTTTTCAATGCATTTACCCGTGGTCAGTTAATTTTTAGCAGTTTCAACAATCTCTTGATTGGGAACGGTGTCTCAATCATAGGTTCCGGCGTTTTCGATCGACACTACACTGTCAAAGACTTCGGCGCGTTTGTGCAGGACGATTACAAACTCAACGATCGTCTAACGCTGAACCTGGGATTGCGGTATGAGTATTTTGGTCCTCCCGTAGATTCCAAGGGTCGATTGGTTAATTTTCTTCCCGATCAGTTCCGCGCCGGCGCTCCGCCAAACGGAATAGTTCAAGCTGCCGGCGGCCAGCTTGCGGGTGTCCCCACGACTCAGAGCACACTGATTCCACCCGATAAGAACAATTTCGCGCCACGTTTCGGTTTCGCGTATCGCGCCGATCAAAGTGGCAAGGTCGTCGTCCGCGGCGGCTATGGAATCTACTACGATCGATTCTCGACTCGTTTTATCAATACCCAGCTCTTCAATTTTCCGTATCTGGCTCTGGGTGTTGGCCTGCCCGGAGTGCTGCGCACGCTTGCCGACCCCTTCGTCCCGCTGCCGCAGCCTTCGGCATTTCCGAGCTCGGCAACGATACCGTCGGTGCTCTCTCCGCTCGCTCCTTTTGTCGGCGTTCCGGTCAGCGGAATTTTCGTTGACCCAAACTTGAAGACGCCCTACGTCCAGCAGTTCAACCTGGGCGTGCAGTGGGAGTTTATGAAGAACACTGTTCTGGAAGTGGGCTACGTCGGCAACAGAGGCTCCAAGTTGTTGCAGATCATCAATCTCAATCAGCCGACTTATGTAGCGGCGACTAACAGCTTCGTGCCTCCTTTGGCGGCCGGAAGCATTTTATCCACTAACAAGAATGTCACCGGCGGAGTACACCAGGTTCAAACGTCGGCGAAGTCAAGCTACAATTCGCTGCAAGCTACGTTGACGCGACGTTTTGCCCAGGGCTTGCAACTGACCGGAGCCTACACGTTTGGTCATTCCTACGACTACTACAACGGTACCTCGGTTAACGAGCTTGCCAGTCCAGCCGGTGACCAATTTAACTGGCAAAAAAACCGCGGACGTTCTGACTTTAATCGGGAGCACCGTCTGGTCATCAGCGGCGTTTACGAATTACCGAAAACCAAGTATGAATCCAGCGCCGCGCGCGCGCTGCTGAACAATTGGCAGTTTGCCGGCATCGCAGTTTTCCAGTCGGGCTTACCGTTTTCCGTCATCGATAATCCCGGCAACGCGGTTTTCAGTCGGGCCAACTTCAACCCGACGTTTAGTGGGCAAATCCAATGCAGTGGTCAGGTTTCCAGTTGCCTGAGTAACTATTTCGCCCAGGGGGCATTCGTGACTTCGCGTCCGCGCCTTGATAATACAAGCGTGGGGGCGATCACTAATCCGACGTTTGACCCCAATGCGCCGTTTGGTAACACGCCACGAAACTTCTTAACCGGTCCGGGCCAGAAGAACGTGGACCTGTCGGTGATCAGAATCATTCCGATCAACGAACGTTTTCGGGGCGAAGCGAGGGTGGAATTCTTCAACGCCTTCAACTTTGTGAATTACGCAAATCCCGTCAATAACATCGCGATTGCGTCTTTCGGAAGAATTATCTCGGCAAGCACTGGCCCGCGAGTGATTCAGTTTGCCTTCAAACTGAACTTCTAGGGGAACGGCAGAAGCCACGGAGGCATAAACAGCAAGAGGGAGAAGCAGCGCGAACGTTAGGTGGCGATTTCGGCTTTTCTATCTGGCGTTCGCGTTTGCATTTCTTTCTTGGTGTTGTGTCTCGGTGGCTTGCTTTCAAACGAATGCCAAAATTGACTCTCTCGGGCTTTGAACTCCACTACGAAGTCTATGGTAACGGTGTACCGCTCGTACTCATTCCCGGTTTCGCCGGCGGGGCATGGATGTGGTCCAGGCAGGTCGCTCCGCTGGCCGCGAAATTCCGAGTAGTCACCTTCGATCCGCGAGGAATCGGTCAGTCCTCATTTGGGTCGGAGCCTTTGACGATTCGGCTGCTGGCAGATGATCTCGACGCTTTGTTGCGCGAGCTTCGGATTGATAAGGCTCACATCCTGGGTGCGTCTTTCGGCGGATTTGTGGGTCAGGAATTTGCGCTGACTTATCCCGGCGCGACCCGAACGCTTTCACTTTGCTGTACAAGTTTTGGTGGGCCAAATCATGTGGCGCCTGCAATAGAGATTTTGATGGCGCTCGCTTCGACAAACGAATTCAACAACGAAGACAGGATCAGGCGCAGTCTGTCTATGGCTTTTTCACCCGATTTTGTGCGCGAGCATCCCGAGGAGATTGAACAGGTCATCAAATTGCGAATGGCAAATCCGGTAATTGAAGAAGCCTATCGCTCGCAGCTAAGTGCTGCAGTTGCATTCAATGCTGAATCTCGCGCCTGCGCAATCAAAGCGCCCACACTCGTATTAAGTGGTGACGCGGATGTGGTGGTGCCAAAACAGAACTCGCATAACCTGGCTGCCAGGATTCCCGGAGCGGAATTACGCTCAATTGCCGGCGGTAGTCATCTGTTTTTCATCGAGCAGCCCGATGAATTTAATTCGGTGATAATCGATTTTATGAAAAGAAACTCATAGGGCTTTGGACTTTGGTCTTTGAAGATTTCGGATCAAGCACCATATCCCAGCCAGATTTGACAAACTAAAGACCGAAGACCAAAGACCGAAGACCAAAGACCAAAGACCAAAGTCCAAAGACCGAAGACCAAAGACCAAAGACCAAAGACCTTTTTACCAGATGCCCTACGCAAGAATCATCGGAACCGGTTCTAATATTCCCGAGAAGGTGCTGACAAATGATGACCTCAGCCGCATGCTCGGCGAGGACATCAACGACTTTGTTTCACAGGTGGTTGGCATAAGTGAGCGCCACGTCTGCGCGGAAAATGAAAGCACTGCGGACCTGGCTGAAGCGGCGAGTTTGCAAGCGTTGGAATCTGCAGGGATAAACGCTGATCAACTCGACTTGATTATTCTTGCGACCGACACCCCAGAGCATCTCTCACCTGCGACCTCCGTGGTGGTTCAGCATCGTATCGGCGCTAAGAACTCGGGCACCTTCGATATCAATTGCGCATGCTCTGGTTTCGTCACCGCGCTGGACACGGCGTCGAAGTTCATAATTGCAGACCCGGCATACAGATACATTTTGGTCATCGGCGCTTACGCGATGAGCAAGTTTCTTGATTGGAAGGACAAAAAGACCGCAACCATCTTTGCTGACGGCGCGGGCGCAGTTGTCTTGCAGGCGAGTGATAAAGGACCTGGATTTCTCGCTTCCAAACTGTTCGCAGATGGTTCGTTTTCAGACTACATGGGTATCTATGCGGGCGGCACTCGCTTGCCGGTGAGTGAAGCAGTCGTAGTTGAAGGGCGTTGGACCAAAGTGCGTTTTGCTCAGAGGTATCCCCCTGAAGTGAATATCGAAGGCTGGCCCCGAATCATTCATGAGGTGCTTGCAAAATGCAACCTTGCGCTGGATGACATTGGGCTCTTTCTTTTTACTCAGGTAAACCTCAGCACGATCAAGGAAGTAATGAGGATTATGGATCTCCCCATGTCGCGAACGCATACGATCATGCAAAAGTGGGGCTACACGGGTTCTGCGTGTATCCCCATGGCTTTGGATGACGCTGTCCGTGAAGGCAAGTTGAGACGAGGTGACAACGTTATCATGTGCGCATCCGGTGGTGGATTGAACATGGCCTGCGTCGCGTTTCGTTGGTGATGTCAGGAGGCAATAGGCTCAAGTTCTTTCGTGTTCCTTCGTGTGATTTCGTGGATCGTTCTCTTAGCCAACCTGGGCCATACGATCCACGAAATTACACGAAAGGACACGAACCGGCAGTTGGCGATCATTAATGCAATATTCCAACATCTATTCGTTGTTCGCAGCGAGGGTGCAGAAGTATCGCTCCACTGCTGCGCCGCGCGACGTTTTCTACTTTCGCAGCGACGATCAGTGGAAAGGCATTTCGTGGGACCGCTTTGACGAAGAAGCGCGGAGCTTTGCCGGCGCACTCCTGTCAGAGGGACTGGCCGCCGGCACTGCTGTAGCAATTCTGATGGGCAACGTGCCTGAGTGGCCCATTAGCGATCTGGGCACGATCATGGCGGGCGGGGTCGGAGTTGGGCTTTATCCTTCGAGTTCAGCCGAACAGTGTGAATACATCATCAATCATTCAGGCGCTGAATTCCTTCTGGTTGATACAGCCTCCCAACTCGAGAAGGTTATGAGCTTTCGCGATCGGCTGCCGAAACTTAAGACCATCATAGTGCTGGACGAGCAGATAGCTGCCACAGAAGCGGGAGTCATTAGTTACCGCCACTTTATCGACCGGGGACGCGCGGCACGAGAGCGTGTTGAGCCTCTACTGCGCCAACGCTCGGAGGGAGCGCAGGCCGGCGATATCGCGATCATGGTTTACACCTCAGGAACGACCGGACCGCCCAAAGGCGCCTGCCTGAGTCATCGTTACATACTCAATAGCGTAGAGTCGCTGCGCCAGACTATCCCACTCTTTGAAACTGATGTTTCGTTCTCGTACCTTCCATTTTGTCATGTGGCGGAGCGAATCTCCGGACTCTATAACCGGCTCTACTCCGGCGCCTCGGCTTATTTCGTGGATAATCTGGCGCGTCTGGGCGAATACATGTTGGAAGTGAAGCCCACAGTATTCGCCAGCTTGCCGCGGTTCTTCGAGAAGATTCACGCGCGAGTTATTGCCGATCTTGATCTGGTGACCGATGACGAACGAAAGGCTTTCGCCGACGCTCTCGCCGTGGGCAGGCACTCCTCAAAATTGCGGCAGGCCCGGGAGCCAATCCCAGCCAGCCTGCAGGAAGAGTTACACAAGACAGCGCCGGCGTTGCAGAGAGTGAAAGACTATTTCGGCGGGCGCGTCAGGATCGCAACGTCCGGTGGCGCGCCTTTGCCCTTGGAAGTCGCGGAATTCTTTGATGCCACCGGGATGCCCATCCTGCAAGCCTACGGCCTTACCGAAAATGTCTGCGTATCGTTCAATCGACCTGACAACTATAAGTTTGGCACCGTTGGCCCACCCATGCCGGGCTGTGCCGTCGAGATCGCCGCGGATGGCGAGATCCTGGTGCGCAGTGAAATGATGTTTAGCGGATACTACAAAGCACCCGCACAGACAGCTGAAATGTTCAGGGACGGTTGGCTGCTTACGGGTGATCTGGGAACGATCGACACCGACGGCTTTCTCTGGATCACCGGTCGCAAGAAGGAACTGATTGTTACTTCCACCGGCAAGAAGGTTGCTCCGGCACTAATCGAGAACCTGCTCAAAGAGCATCACCTCATTAGTCAGGCGATGGTTTATGGTGAAGGGAAGAGTTATCTGATCGCGCTGTTGACGCTGAACCCGGTTGAGGTAGCTGAATATGCGCGAGCCCACGGCATCCCCGAGACTCCTTCCAGTCTGGCGCGCTCAGACGAGATAACGGTACTCGTGAAAAGTATGGTGGATCGGGTGAACGCACGCGTTTCGTCTACTGAATCAATCAAGAAGTTTGTCGTGCTTGAGCGTGACTTTGAGATCGAGAAAGATGAAATAACCCCGACAGGGAAAATCAAACGCGACGTGGTTACTGAGCGCTATCGGGATTTGATTGAGAGTCTCTATGCAGCGCTGTGAAAGACGGTCGAGCGGACAGGATGGGAAGATGTGGTTTTGGTTTTCTCTGTGCATCCTCCGTGTTCTCTGGGTCTCTGTGGTGAATTTACCGAGAAAAGGACTCACCACAGAGACACAGAGTGCACAAAGGTTGCACAGAGAAAATGAGCTTATCCCAAAGACCCGTAAGGAGCTGGAATGAATACAAATTTATTGAGACGTGCAACCAGAGTCATGTTGCCGGGACTGCTGCTGTTGTTCTGTTACGCGGGATCAGTGCAAGAGCAGCTGGTGATTGCCGGGGTCCCAAACCGCAGTCAGGCAGCAGCGACAGCGACCCAAAACCCAACCACACCCGTCGACAAAGAGGTCGTCATTTTTGGGACAAAGATCCATTACGTCGAGGCAGGCTCCGGTCCGGTAGTTATTCTGCTGCACGGCCTGGGCGGCAACACGCAAAACTGGGCACTCAATACCTCGGTACTGGCCCAGAAGTTTCGCGTGATAGTTCCCGATCAGATTGGCTTTGGTAAGTCTGACAAGCCGTTCATCAACTACCGCATCGGCACTTACGTCGATTATCTCGAACAGTTTTGTAAGCAACTGAAGATCGAGCGGGCTTCGCTGGTAGGGAACTCAATGGGCGGATGGATAGCGGCTGCCTACACTGTCGCTTTCCCTGAGCGAGTCGAGCGGCTGGTTCTGGTGGATGCGGCTGGGTACGCGCCTCCGGCAAACTTTGATCATCGAATTCTTTATGGCTTGAATCCTTCAACCAGGGAAGGGATGAAGCAGGTTGTGTCCAAAGTCTTTTACAACAAAGTTTTCAGTTCGGACGCGCTTATCGATCAGGCGATGGCGGCGCGAATCACGGCCGGAGACGGTTACACAATCAACAGCCTTATCGAGTCGATTATTCGCGGCGAAGACTTTCTCGACAACCGGGTGCAGTCGATCAAGCAGCCGACGCTGGTGCTGTGGGGACGCCAGGACGGATTAATTCTGCTGGCCGACGGCGAGAGATTCAAGAAAGAGATCCGGAATTCCACTCTGTTGGTGATTGAACAGTGTGGACACGCACCACAGGTTGAAAAGGCGGCAGAGTTTAATGCGGCGGTGATGAAGTTTTTGCAGGGGCAATGAAATCCGCAGATTACGCAGATTTCACAGATTCAGAAACATGGGAATAACAATTAAGGTACAACTTGCTTTCTGCTTTCTGCTTTCTGCTTTCTGCCTACTGCTTACTGCCTTCTGTTCTGCGTAATCTGCGGATATTCATAAAAAGATGACCTTCAAGATCGGCGACAGCGCCTCAATTTCGAAAACGATCACCGATGCGGACATTCATGCATTCGCTGACGTCACGGGTGATCACAATCCGATTCATCTCGATGACGAGTATGCCGCGACGACCCGCTTCGGTGGTCGCATCGCCCACGGCATGCTGAGCGCTTCGCTGATCTCGGGAGTCCTCGCTAGCGAATTGCCGGGCGCGGGTTCAGTCTATTTAAGCCAGACATTGAAGTTTGTGAAGGCGGTTTTCCCTGGTGACACCGTTACCGCGCGCGTGACTGTTACTGGAATCAGGGACGACAAGCCCATCGTTACTCTCAAGACTGTCTGTGTGAATCAGCATAACGAACTGGTGCTTAAAGGCGAGGCCACAGTGCTGGTCGAAGTTCATTAGATCGGCTTTGCAAAGTAATAATATCCGCAGATTAAGCAGATTACGCAGAACAAAAGAACTGCAATTGAAAAGGTTTCCACTTATTGGCTCGTGGTTTTTTGAATCCGCGTAATCTGCGGAATCTGTGGATATTATTGCCGCAGTCGCTCCCGCGTATGTCCGAAATGGGTGAGACAAACTCTGCAGCGAACGATGTTTCCTCGAGAGCTCCCGCATACGCGTGGTACGCCCTCGGCCTGTTGACGCTTGTCTACGTCCTGAACTTCCTCGATCGCTCCCTGATTTACATCCTGTTCGCACCAATCAAGAAGGAAATGGCCTTCAGCGATTTGCAACTTTCGCTGCTGGGCGCCACCTCATTCGTCATCTTCTACACCGTGCTCGGCATTCCGTTTGGACGGCTTGCTGATCGCCTTGTCAGAAAGAATATGATCGGTTGGGGACTCCTGGTGTGGAGTCTTTTTTCCGGCCTGACTGGATTCGCGAAAGGGTTTTGGACTTTGTTTCTCTGCCGCGTGATGGTGGGTGTGGGGGAGGCTACGCTCGGGCCGGCCGCATTATCGCTGTTGAGCGATTATTTTCCGCCGCGGCGCCGGGCCACTGTTCAGGCCATCTATTCGTCAGGTATTGCTGTTGGGGCCGGACTTGCTTCACTGCTCGGCGGTTGGATTGGGCAATACAACTGGCGCTGGGCTTTCTTCCTGCTTGGCTTTCCCGGAGTGGTCATCGCACTGTTTGTTTTCCTGCTGAGAGAGCCGCCACGCGGGCGAACCGAAACGGCCGCCATAAAGTACTCGAGCCGCGATTGGAAGATACTTTTCCGGTCCGCGGCGTTGCGATTTCATTTCATTGGCTACGCCCTGTTTGGTTTAGCGGCCAACAATCTGGGCATCTGGGGCCCGACATTTTTTGGTCGGGTGCACAAACTTGATATCGCAACCATCGGTTTCTTTGCCGGCATTCTTACGCTAGCGGCCGGAGTGCCGGGCACGATTCTCGGTGGCTATGCAGCCGATAGATTTCGTAGTCTGGGCCGCGGCGGTCGCATGCTGTTCAGTGCGGTCGCGGCGCTGGTGGCGACGCCGTTCTGGATCACGCTGCTGTTTTCGAACAGTAACGCGCTCCTGTTGATTTCTGCGTTCGTATTACTCGGTCTCTCGCTGGTATGGCTGGGACCAGCAGCTGCCGACGTCCACGAGATTGCCGGTCCGCACCTGCGCGGGTTGGGAATCGGTATCTATTTCTTCACCGTCAACATCGCGGCTTATGGAATTGGCGCCAACGTGATCGGTCAACTCAACGACTGGTTAGGCGCCGCCAATAATGCTCCTGCCATGCGTTACTCGTTGCTGATCTGTCCGATTGCCTGTCTGTTTGCCGCACTTCTGTTGTGGATGGGGAGTCGAAAGCTCGGCAGAGAAGCAACGAAATAGAATTACAGCCAGTCTTGTCAGGCAGAGCGAATTTCCTTTGCGGAACTTTGCGCGGTCTTTGCGGTCTGTGCGGTTAGACAGATCATTAAACGCAAAGCACGCAAAGAAGTCGCAAAGTTCCGCAAAGGGGTTGGTATCTTGCGCTTAGAACTTTTCCTTGCGCAAAATCGTCTTAGTCGTCAGAATCCGCACAATCCAACCACGTGGAGTTGTTATGGAAGGCAACATTTCACCACAACCGGCAGACCCTGAATTTATTCCCCAGCCTTTCGTTGATGCTCCACCTCAGCCGGTGACACCCACCAAAGGCCGGATTGATTCCATCGACCTGCTTCGCGGCATTGTGATGGTCGTGATGATGCTGGACCATACGCGCGACTTCGTTCATCGAGACGTAATGCAGGGTTTTGATCCAACCGACTTGTCAAAAACCAACGTGATTCTTTTCTTTACTCGTTGGATTACACACTACTGTGCGCCGATATTTGTTTTCCTTGCGGGAACGGGCACCTATCTGCAGTTTGTTCGCGGCAAGAGCAAAAGCGATTTATCGCGGTTCCTGGTGACGCGCGGACTGTGGCTGATCTTTCTCGAGTTTACGTTGGTACGCATAAGCGTGACCTTCAACGTCGACTATAGATTCCTCGGTATCATGCAGGTGATATGGGTCATCGGCGTTTCGATGATTGTCCTGGCTGCTTTGATTCACTTGCCGCTGCGTGTAGTCGGAGTTTTTGGAATCGCGATGATCGCGCTGCACAACATGCTCGACCGGTTTCATGTCCAGGGCTGGCAAGGGCCGAATAGCGCGGTGCCAGGTTTCGGATCCAAGCTGTTTATGATTTTGCACCAGCCGTTTGAGGCGTTTCCGGTCGTCTGGTGGCCCAGTCCGGTGGTGGCTGTGATCTACCCGCTGATACCGTGGGTCGGCGTGATGGCTGCCGGATACGCGTTTGGCGCGATCTACAAATGGGACGCCGGGCACAGACGCCGTTTGCTGCTGAGGCTGGGAACTGCGGTCACCGTGCTCTTTGTAGTGCTTCGTGCGATTAACCTTTATGGCGACCCATCGCACTGGTCACGTCAGGGGACGTTTGCATTTACCATCCTGTCGTTTTTGAACACGACCAAGTATCCACCGTCTCTTTTGTTTTTGCTGATGACACTTGGGCCCGCCTTCCTGGCGTTGGCGTGGTTTGAAACAAACAAGGCTACTCAGGCGGCGCCCAGGTCGCAGGGCGTGGCCGGCAAGTTACGCGGGGCTTTAATTACCTTTGGCCGGGTGCCGCTTTTCTTCTATCTGCTGCAATGGCCCACGGCCCACTTCATTTCCGTTATCGTGCACCTCGTCGCAGGCAAACCAGTCGCCTGGATGTTTAGGAGCGCGGTCGATTCTTTTGTTCCGCCACCGCCGGGGGTTGGATTCAACCTGGCGGTCGTCTACTTGTGCTGGATCGCGGGGGTGTTGTTGCTGTATCCACTCTGCAAATGGTTCGCGGGTGTGAAGGCCCGCCGTCGCGATTGGTGGCTGTCATATCTATAAGCCAAATGCCGGCACCACTGCTTTGTAGGGGCGTCCCTCCGTGGGCGCCCCTTTGTTTCGGTAATAGTTCGAGGTGAAGACAAGGGGCGCCCACGGAGGAACGCCCCTACAAATCTGATCCCACGACGCTTCAATTAGAAGTAGGAAAACGTCGAACTGTTAGCCTCGCTTCAGCATCTGATAATCTGTCAATCGAGTTACCATCTGGGTTCAAGGCAATCAGTCATGCTGAAGGATTTTAAAGTACACATCGCACTGTTCTTCGTTTCGCTCGGAGTATTACTCACAGGCGTGTCGTTCGATGCGAGTACGGGCCGAGGCCAATCGAAGCGTGGCGCCAAAACTGTGGTGGGCGACGCCGGCGTCAAACGAACAATTAAGTTTGGTGACAACCCAGCTTCGCCGGCCGCGCGCAACGCACTGCTCAGGACGCAACTCAACTGGACGTTCGGCAGCAAGCCGCAACGTGGCTGGTATATTTACCAGCCCTTGATCAATCGTCTGCTGGACACGAAGCATGATGCTGCTTCGAACGGGTTTGCTTCGGCGCTGGCACGCTGGCAGAAGAAGTCCGGAATAATGCCAAGCGGTGTGCTCGATGAAGAGACGCTTTACGCGATGATCAAGACGTGGCAGGATGCGCGGCTGAAGGATCGCTCGCCGGCACAGCCCGAACAACTGCTCACCGCGCCAATCTCGGATTTTTACGACCCTACCCGTGCCGAGGAACTCAGACAAGTTGAGCGCAATACTTACGCCGCTTACAAACGTATGATTTCCGCGGCAATCGCCACTAAGTCACTCGGTCTCGCTCGCCGGTCCAAAAGTGAACTCGCGCCCGGTGAAAAATATCTGAAAATTGTTTCCGCGTTTCGATCGAAGGAGTACCAGGAAAAGCTGCGTCGCGAGTCACCCAACTCCGGCAGCGCAGGTCTGGCCGTTAATAGCCCACACTTCACCGGGCGAGCACTTGATCTCTACGTCGGAGGTGACCCGGTCGATACCAGCGATCCAAACCGCTCTCTACAGGTAGAGACACGCGTCTACCAGTGGCTCGTAAGCAACGCCGGCCGCTTCGGCTTCCGTCCTTATTGCTATGAACCGTGGCACTGGGAGTACGTGGGAGGGAAGCAGTAGGCAGAAAGCAGAAGGCAGAAGGCAGAAGGCAGAAGGCAGGAGACTGATTTTCCATTTCTCATTTGTCATTTTTCATTGGTGAAAAATGAGATATGGGAAAATCTTCTGCCTTCTGCCTTCTGCCTTCTGCTTACTGCCTACTGCTTACTGCTTACTGCTTACTGCTTACTGCACTTCCTTCCACCTTCCGCTTTTTCGGGATGAGCGGAATCACCTTACCGTCTTCGAGGGCGCGACCCTGCGCGATGCTGCTGGTCTCGACCACAAATTGTGTGCGGCGCGTCACTTTCGCCAGTATCCGCCTCAGCATTCTTTCATCGACATTCGACAGATCTACACCCGATGATTCGAGCTCAGCGCGCAGTCGCGCGGGCCGATTTGTACCCCGGTTGTAAACATCCGGATAAATGTGAAGGACGCCCCCTTCGACGACGAGGGTGTCGTAATTGATGTCCACAGGTAAGGGGTCGTCGAGCTGTACAACCAGCGTACGTTTGCTGCGTTTAGCAGCCGCGATGCGCTTGGGTGAGACATTCGCGCTGCGCGCTGCAATGATCTTTTCCGCCAGGTCGTAGAGATCGGAGAGTGGCACGCGCACGCAGCCGTGCGAAACAAGATTCCCGACATCGGTCAACTTCGCCGCCTGGTGGATAAGGTAACGGTCGCCCAGCGGGATTTTCAGTTTACCAAGCGGGTTGCGTGGATCGCTGGCCTTGATTACTTCACCGGGAACCACGCCTTTCATTTCGAGTACCCAGTCGCTCGTGGGCGGTATCCAGGCCGGGTTCCAAATGATCTGGGTTGCTTCACGGTCGCCAATGTAGATTGGATGCGCCTTCATGCCCACGCCCACGTAATACGACTTCACTTCTTTGCCGTTCTGCCACATCGTCAGGCGAAACGAAGGCACATTTAGTGTCAGGCTTATATCCGGGTTATCCGCCTGGAACTCGGCCGTCTCGAGGTGTCCGCCAGTTAACTTATCGGAACGTTCCGACTCATTGCGGTCGGCGGCGGTTTGCGCCGGAGAGGGAGAGGGTACCGGTGTTGGTGTCTGGGACGAAGCCGTTCCCGAAGCCGCGAATGCACAAAGGCACGCCGCCAGCGCGGCGCGCGCGATCACCTGGGGCACGAATGTGAATTGATTGAGTTTTGAGTTGAACATATAAGTTTTGGAATCCTGCATCATCTACAGAGGACATCGCATGACTGGTATTTTAGAATCCCACCAACAGCAGTTGGTAGATACTTCAAGTCCAGCCTTGTGTCGCCTAAACCTCAGAATTAGGCTGGACTTGAACAATCCACCAACTGCCGTGGGTGGGATTCAGTCATTCGTCGTTCACTTCTCTGTAGGCTGGACTTGAACAATCCACCAACTGCTGCTGGTGGGATTCTGCCTGTGATCTTCTGGATAAGAAAATAGAAGGTGTGCTTGCAGCCGCGAGAGTTTCTATTGGTCTTTTTTTTAGCTGGTTATTTATGTTGAGCACCCTGGGCGCCTGAGTGAAAGTTCTCTGCCAGCATAATATCGCTGCCCCTTTGATCCATCTGCACCAGCAAAAGCGATTGTCGATCGGGGCTGATGGCCAGTCCAGGATCAGTTCTAAACAGCGGAGCGTTAAGCCTGGCTATCTGAGTAATCTTATTGGTTGAAAAGTTGAGAAATTCGATTACGGGACTAGAGGCAATTTCTGCCGTCGCAAAATAGATTCCCTCACCAGTCACGGCCCAATAACGCCAGAGCCCGGCCTGATGATGATCCAACACCAGGGTTTCATCGCCACCGGTAACCGGCACTTTGTAGATGCCCGGCACGGCTCGCCCCTTGGCGTAATAGAAAAACTTTCCATCGAAAGATTCGAAACCTTCGAACCCTCCATGCTTAGTTACCTGTACCGGCTCACCGCCGCCAGGGGAAATCTTCCATATTTGCATAGTGCCACTGCGGGTAGAACCGAAGTAGACCCACCGGCTATCGCGAGACCAGCTGGGCGTAATGTCTTCTGCCGGATTAGTTGTCAGCCGGCGAGGTCGTCCTCCTTCAGCGTTAACGACAAAGATTTCGGGATTACCTTCAGACCAGGAATCGAAAGCGATCTGAGTGCCGTCAGGTGACCAACGCGGCGTTCCGGTCAAAGGACCGCCCATTCTGGTTAGCGGGCGAGGATTGGAACCGTCGGCGTCGCAGATCCAGATTTCAAAGCTGCCGGAACGACGAGAAGCAAAAGCGAATCGCTTGCCGTCCGGCGAGAAGTTAGGACTCGTGTCTTCTTGTGTTGACGAAATTATTTTTACCGGAGGCTCTGCCAATCCCCGGGTGCCACTTATCCCGATGCGCCAGATGTTTCCATCCGTCAACGACTGCGTGTAAGCGAGACGGTTGCTGTCTCTCGAGATCGTTGGACTAAATGCGTCGCGCTCGCTGGTCATCAGCTGTTCGGCTTTGCCTTCAGCAATAGAGATCTTCCACAGATTGTAGGTGCTGCCTCCACGCCGGGAGGCAAAAACAATTTCGTGACCGTCAGAGGTCCAGCTCAGGCCGCGGATCGAAGTGTGATCAACGGTCAGCTGGGTGGGCGGGCCCCCGCCAGCCGGCATGAGGTAGATATCGGTTGATGCAATGCTCTCAAACCGGACGAAGGCCAGCAGCTTTTGATCTGGAGAAAAGGCTGGATACATGTCGCCAAAGGAACCTGGGGGTGGTGAGGTAATCTTTGATTTTTCGCCAGTTTCAATCGAGAGTGTGAAGATGCTGAAGGGCTCGGACTCTGAAAATTTGTCAGGAAAAACCAGCGACTTGCCGTCGGGAGCGAAGTTCAAAGCGTTTCCGGTGATAACTGGACGGAAGGGAAAGGCAGTCGAGAGTTTACGCTCGGGTCCACCGAGCGCCGGAACAAGAAACACTCCTCCGTTTTTGATCGATTGGCGCAGAAAAGCTATGTAACGGCCATCCGGTGACCAGGCCGGATTGTTGTCGGACGCGGCATCGGTGGTCAAACGAAGTGGCGTTTCAGCACCGATCATCTTGACATAGATGTCAGTGTTGTTCTCCTTCTCTCCATTCCAGACAAAAGCGATCTGATTTCCATCGGGCGAAAACGCGGCTTGATCCTCGCCGCCGTTCAGGCTGGTTACAGGCACGATCTTCATCGCACTGGTCGTAACTCCCACAGCAGGGCGATGGAGTACCGACCAGACAATAAATAGAACGGTGGATCCGAGGACAACCAGGGCGAGCGTCCAGACAAACCGATTCGTCCCGGATCTCAGGTGTGCGGTAGGTGCCGTGGTTATGGCGGTGTTGTGATGATCAGCGGTTCCGAGTCCAAATTCGTCACCAGTTACGGCGCGATCGATACCGCCTCCGTTCGGGTTTTCCTTCAAGACGTTGGAGGGTACAGCGGTTTGCTCGACCATCCGCTCAGGCATAACCTGTGCGACATTTTCTTTCCAAATCTCCTTCACACCTGCTACGAAGCGATAACCCCTCTTGGGAATGGTCTCAATGTACTGTTCTGATTGACCTCCGCCCAGGATCTTTCGCAGGCACGAAACGTTTTTGGCGAGGTTAACTTCTTCGACGAAGGTATCGGGCCAAACCTTTCTGATCAACTCATCCTTGTCGATCACGTGCCCGCCATTCTCTACGAGCACCAGTAAGGTTTCCAGCGCTTTGGGTGGCAGGTGAACATGGTGCTCATCCCGCAGTAGGAGTCGCTCTGTCGCGTCAAGGCAGAAGGGGCCGAATTGATAGAGATGATTGACGGATTGGCTCATGGCAGACCGCAAAGACCTCGAAAAACCCAATGAAAACTTGCCCAAAACTTCCCCAAAAATTTCCCAGGAATTTGCAAAGACTTTTCGTTGCCGAATCGTCTACCTTCCGAACGCCAGTAGTGTACAGATCGGTGGGATCTGCAGGTGGCTCCCAAGCCGTTGTTTCGAATGTTGACGGAGAACGAAACCCCAGATTGGGACCCCTGGATTTCACCCGGCAGCGCTTTGTCCGGAACTTCGAGGCACTGAAAGTTGCGATTCATACAGCGTTGTTGAGTCGTTAACTACGGAAGTCTTCGGCGGCAGCACATCTTACACCTGGAAGCAACCCTTGCGCCAGCATCTCAAGCAAGATCGTCCGGAAGAGATTTATCAAATTGGTTTTTACCTGGTGGTTGTTGCGGCGAGAAACTCTATCGTCATTCGGATTCTCGGATTTGTGCCTAAACATTACGTCCCCGCTTCATCCTGTTTACTCGAGTGATTTCTCGAAAGAACTCGTTTGCTAAGGAGTACACCATGAGTAGAAGAACAAAAGCCCTGATCCGGAGAACCCTGTTAGTTGGGTTGATGAGCATGCTTTCGGTGACATTTGTGCAGGCTCAGGAATTTCGCGGCTTAATAGTTGGGCAAGTCACGGATTCTGCAGGCTCCGTGCTACCCAGCGCTTCGATCACCGCGGTGCGCGATGGCAGTCCGCAGACCTATACGGATCAGGCCAATAGTGGAGGAAACTTTTCCATACCCTACGTGCTCCCGGGCACCTACACCATCACGGTAGAAGCGCCCGGATTTAAGAAAGCCGTTCGTCAGGGAGTGGTTCTGGAAGTAGCGGGAAAGATCAATTTGAACTTCATGCTCGAGGTTGGGTCCGTTTCGGAGACAGTAACAGTGCAGGCTGGCGCCGAGTTGGTGAACACGGCTGATGCTTCCGGGGGCACCGTTGTGAATCATGAGTTGATTCAGAACCTGCCGCTTAACGGCCGGCAAATTTACATGCTGCTTCAGCTGACCCCTGGAGTTCGGTTTACGCAGCAGACGTTTGGACCAGGCGGATTTTCCGGCACGCGCGGCTGGGATGAGAACAATGCCTACGTGATTAACGGAGTGCCGGGAACTTATAACCAGTTCACGCTGAATGGCGCGCCCATCACGCAGCAAACCAGCACCAACAGTGGTTCCTGGGAAATTGCGCCCAACGTTGATGCCGTTCAGGAATTCAAGATCATGACCAACACCTATGACGCACAGTATGGGCGCGCGGGTGGTGGGACGATCAATACCATTCTAAAAAGTGGCACCAAGAGTATTCATGGTACCGCATTTGATTTCTGGCGAAACTCAATCATGGATGCCAATACGTTCCAGTTGAATGCCAACCGGACCAGGAAACAGCCTCATAACCAACATCAGTTTGGCGGCACAGTGGGTGGTCCAATTCCATTCATTGGCAAAGACAAGACCTTCTTCTTCTTCAGTCTGGAAGCATGGCGTGAAGTCCTGCCCAATGGATTCGTGGTGAGCACTCCGGGCCCCGACCTTCGCCCGCGAGCGGACGGCAGCGTAGACTTTCGTCCGTATTTCACCAGTCTCCTGGGCTCGCAATATAACCCTAATGGTCCAACAACTAGAGGCGGTATTTATGACCCCCTGAGTTGCACCACGACAAATTGCACTCGCACCCGATTTCAATACAACGGGCAGCTCGATGTGCTGCCGCCAAATCGGATTAGTCCCATCGGACTGAAGATTCTCAACCTCTATCCTTTATCAACATTGCCGGGAGCGTCGAACAATTTTACGGCCACCAGCCCCGGACGTTACGAATACAATCAACCAATCATCCGTATCGATCACAACTTCAGCGAGAAGACTCGTTTCTACGGCATGTACGCGTGGTGGGATGGTAGCGAGACACGCAGCTCCAACGGTTTTAGCGGACCGGCAATGAGAGGCGACATCAATACCCGGTCAAATCGGACGGTAGTACTGGATATCACACGCACTTTCAGTCCCAACCTTTTCGGCGATCTGCGCGTGTCATTTAACCGCACCTTCAATACGACCGCGGACGGAGCGATATCCGGTGGACTTGAAGAGTTTTCGTCGTCGGACCTCGGATTGTCGATGCCTGTAGACAAGGGCCAAATCACAAGTGTTACCAGGAAATGGCCGCCGACGATCAATGTGAACGGCTTTTCACAGATCATTGGTAACGCCACAAACCAGTCGACCGCCGCGTATATCTACGCAACCTACGAAATTTCTCCGTCCCTGACACAAATTAAGGGCCGGCACAACCTCCGTTATGGCGGCCAGATGCTTCTGGTTCACGCCATCCCGGGTTTCAATCTCGGCAACCCCAATGGAAGTTTTACTTTCAATCAGGATTTCACGCGACAGCGCGCTAATGTAACCAACGTCTCGGACGGGGCCGGCCTGGCAGCACTGTTACTTGGTTACCCGACAGCCGGAAATGTGGATTTCAATTACGATGTTTATGAAAGCTATCCGTATTACGCCGGCTATTTCCAGGATGACTTCAAGGTGCGGCGTAATCTCACCCTCAACCTGGGGCTGCGATACGACGTTGAAATGTCTCCGAAGGAACGTTGGTACAAACTCAACGCGGGCTTTGACTACAACGCTACGAATCCAATAACCACCAACGTGATATTCCCGACTCTGCCGAATGGTTCAGTAATCGCCAATCCGGTAAAGGGCGGATTTAAGTTTTCAAGTAAGGAGTTGCCTGCCTACGATACGCATTGGAACCAGATTCAGCCGAGACTCGGCGTCGCCTGGGCGCTCAACTCCAAGACAGTATTGCGTGGCGGCTGGGGCATCTTTGCGGCTACCGCAAGAGAACTCGGGGGCAACACCACCTGGACTCAGCAAACCCAGTACATCTCATCATTGGATGGAGGCGCCACTCCATCCGGTTTCTTTAACACCGGCACACCTTACCCGAATGGCGTCGTCCTTCCGGTAGGCAACACGCTGGGCCTGTTATCGGGCGTCGGGATCGGCCAGAGTTTCGACCAGAGGGACCGCAGAATACCTCAGGTCCAACAGTTCTCATTTGGCGTCCAAAGAGAGCTGCCGGGTCACGTCGTCCTCGATGTGTCTTACGTTGGGAGTCGTACCAAGGACCTCCGCGTGGGCACGCAGATGAATCACCTCAGCCCGGACCAGGTGTCGGTTTGTAAAGACTACTATGACAGAACTCCGGCCAACGCCACGCCGGCGCCACCTCCATGCCCATTTCTTGAACAGGTTGTGCCCAACCCGTTCTATTTTGGAAACCTCGTCAACTTCAGTTCGCTGCCGCCGAGTTTCCAGGCAAGCTATAGAGCCAGCTCGCTGGGCAGTCAGCCGACCGTCCGGGCCAAGATGCTCATGACGCCGTTCCCGCAGTTCTGGAATTCGTTGTTTTCAAATACCGAACCTGTTGGTTGGGGCAACTACCACTCCCTGGCAGTGAAGGCTGAGAAAAGGATTTCGGGTGGCGGAGCGTTGATTCGCGGTTTGAGCTTTATCACGGCGTTCACATGGTCCAGGGCAATGATGGGCAACTCCTATCTCAACAACAGCGCGCCTAGTCCGACTTTGCTTGGCGGCGGACGCCTTGATCCCAAGCCTTTTTACGCCATTACGCCCTCAGACCGTAAGTTTGACTTTGCATTCAGCGGCGTCTGGGGACTCCCGGTAGGAAAGGGAGGCGTGTTCCTGCGAGACGCCAAAGGAGTGTTGGGACAGGTTGTAAACGACTGGAAATTTGACTGGATCTTTGAGCACCATTCCGGCACGCCCATCGGTATCCCTAACGGTTTTAATTTCAACTGTCCGGGTCACCAGAGTTATTTGCCGGATAAGGGAAAGCAGTCCTATTCCCAATGGCTCTACAACGAAAATCCGGGATGTTTCACCAGCATCCAGACCCCGAATCCCTACGCGCCGCTAACGATGGTGCCGAGAGTCAGTTCTGTTCGGGCGCCGTGGGCGCCGCAATTGGCGCTGGCAATGTCGAAGCAGTTCGCTCTTATGGAGGGGTTGAAAATGCAATTCAAGGCTGAGGCCTTCAACGTAACCAATACCCCAATCTTTGGAGGCCCGAGCACAGCAAATCCCAATAACGCGGTCACACCCAGGCCTGACAGAGCTCCTCCAGGTAGCCCGGGCTCGTGTGATGGGTACGGCTGCATTGGCCAAAATCAATTGAACTTTCCGCGGCAGATGCAGCTGTCGCTGAAGTTCCTGTTCTAGGAGATTTTTCGCGAGACAGAGTTAGCGGGTGTGATCCTTACCTTTGAAGCGCCCCACGGCCGGAGCGTGAAAAGATAGGAGGAGGCGCCTGAATTTGACGCGCGGCTATTGACTTCCTGACGAGAGGTCGTTTAGATGGAGGCACAATTCTCAGCCACCCGGCCTGTCGTGCCGTCTGAGCAGAAAGGACGAGAAGTCTCCTATGAAAATCTCTCGGATAGTTTGTTTCCTGCCGCTCGTTTTATTGTGTTTTGTTCCAGTAGTTGCCGGCACACCATTACGGCAAAGCGTCGTACCAAAAAAGTCTGTTGATGCTTTCTCGGGAATCGAAGCCGGCGCTAAGGCGGTGACCCCGTCGCGCCCAACCGAGACGGGTATCAGGGAGATCATCCCCGACAAGTATAAAAAGAGATATGAGGCATGGAAGACTGAGTTTCTTAGCAGCGATACTGGTCGAGCAGAGTGGGACGCGTATCAAAAAAGTGAGCACTTTATCCTGACAATCACGATCTCCGAGGAGAACGCGCGCGGCGGAGGTACCAGCAAGTATAAGTGGAACGAATCAGGCGAGCTGATCGCGGCAACTATTACGCTGGGCGATCGAATTTATGAAGGATTCCCAAGTCCTGTCTATTATCCGGTGATGAATTCGCTCGCACCTGGCAACTCTTCGTATGCCGGAAACGGTTCATTGCTGGCGGCGACGAAAATCGCTCATGAATTTGGCCACGTCAGACGAATGTCAAAAACTAATCCGGCAATTTATCGTCTTCAGGCACAGTTGATACCTTTGTATAACTCTATCCTCTTGAGCAATGGGCGCAATACACGCGATCCGCGTCTGGTAGAGTTGGCTCAAAAAATGGGCGGCACTCCCGTCGAGATTTGGGAAGATCGCGAATACTGGGGAGAGGTCGGCGCGATGCTTTTCCTGCGCGACATAACTGCGAGGCAGAATTACCAGTGTACGCTGTTCAACAGGATCAGAGAGGCTGTCGAACTATACGCGAGACCTTATCGGGACCGCTTTGCCGAGATTGCCGACGCACCCCCCGCTTCTGACGCCTGCTCCTGGCAATAGCGAAGTCTCTCGGAATGACCTTGCCTCTGTGCAATCTCTGTGAACTCCGTGTCTCTGTGGTGAACTTGCCAGGAAAACACTCACCACAGAGACTCAGAGAACACTGAGGATGCACAGAGAAAGCAAGTCGTATTCTCGACAGACTCCAGGAGCGAATCTCGCAAAACATCAATAATAAATTCGTATCGGGATGAGTTGGGGGAAAACTATGCCAACACGAGTTCATCAGCGGGTTTTACTTCGCCGTCGCAGTTCATACCTGTTGGGCGCCACAGCTTTCTGCATAACGACACTTCTCGTGACCATCTTCAGCGTGCGCGTGACCATTTCTCAGTCTCCGCAAAACGGTGCTCCAGGTGAGTCAAACGCGACGAAGCTGCGAACTACAAGTTCTCGAGGTCGTTCGCAAAGGAAGGAAAGCAGGGGCCGAGACCACGTCAGCAACGCCGCGACGAGTCGCGTATCAACAACCCAGCCTAATCTGGCCAACGAGCGGACTCTTTACGTTGTCGGCTATGCCCATCTTGATACGGAGTGGCGTTGGGAGTATCCACAAACCATCGGTGAATATCTTCCGAAAACCCTGCGGAACAACTTCGCGCTGTTTGAAAAGTACCCGCATTACATTTTCAATTTTACGGGGGCTAACCGCTACCGTTTGATGAAGGAATACAATCCAGCCGACTTCGCAAGACTTAAACAGTATGTGGCTGCCGGCAGGTGGTTTCCAGCGGGTTCATCGATGGAGGAAGGCGATGTTAACTCGCCTAATGCAGAGTCGATCATTCGTCAGGTCCTTTACGGGAACAATTGGTTTCGAAAAGAGTTTGGCATGGCCAGCGAGGAATACATGCTGCCTGATTGCTTCGGCTTCCCGGCGTCATTGCCGAGTCTCCTGGCCCACGCAGGAATAAAAGGCTTCTCCACCCAGAAACTTTCGTCGGGCTGGCAGCCGGCGCCTTTCGTCGGCGGACCTGAATCGCCGCAACAAACACCAGTGGGCATTCCCTTCAACGTGGGTATCTGGGAAGGGCCCGATGGACGGACAGTTATTGCTGCACTCAATCCATTGAGTTATGGGAGCCAGGTGACTTATGACATCAGCAAGTCTCCCCAGCCACCACCTCCGGCAGATCCTAACCTTACACCTCAACAGAATCAGCAGCGAACGCGTGCGAGAGAAGATTGGGTAAAACGAATTGACATCAACGGAAAACTGACGGGCGTTTTCGCGGACTACCACTATGTCGGTACCGGCGACGTGGGAGGTTCCCCTAACGAGAGTTCAGTGAGCTTGATGGAAGCAATCACGACCAGGGGCAAAGCGATCCTCCCTCAATCAGGTCCGGCTGCTTCAGGTCAAAGGTCTGGCCAACAAACGCCAGGTCAACAAACAGCGCAGACCGCGTCCGAGCCGCTGGTCCAGGTTGGCGATGGACCAATCAAGGTCGTCTGGTCCAAAGCAGATCAAATGTTCCTCGATATTTTGCGCTGCTGCAAAACTGACGCCATGCCGCGCTACAAGGGCGACCTCGAGTTGATTAATCACTCGGCCGGTTCGCTTACTTCACAAGCCTACCAGAAGCGTTGGATGCGCAAGAACGAACTACTCGCGGACGCTGCCGAGAAGGCCTCGATCGCCGCTGAGTGGTTGGGCAGCCGCGCTTACCCGCGCGAGAGACTCAACAATGCCTGGACTCTGGTGATGGGTGGACAGTTTCACGATATTCTGCCGGGCACCGCTACCCCGAAGGCGTTTCAGTTTGCCTGGAATGACGATGTGCTGGCGATGAACCAATTTGCCGGTGTGCTGACGAGCGCCACGGAAGCAGTCTCTGCAGGACTGGACACGCGCGGCAGGGGCATGCCTTTAGTTGTCTATAACCCTTTGAACGTGCAGCGCGAGGACGTGGTCGAAGCCGTTGTTAATTTTCCCAATGGCGTGCCGCAGGCCGTACGGGTTTTTGCACCGGATGGCAGCGAGGTGCCTGGACAGTTGAGTAATGGCAAAGTCCTCTTCGCGGCCAAGGTTCCTTCTGTCGGTTACGCCGTCTACGACGTGGTGGGTGACGCGAGTGGATCGAACATGCAGTCTCCTTCCTCGGACCTCAAGGTCACGGAGTCGTCCCTCGAAAACTCTCGCTACCGGATCCAGCTCGACAAAAACGGCGACGTGTCCAGCATCTTCGATAAGCGAACCAACCGCGAGCTGCTGAATGCTCCCCTCCGTCTGGCCGTTTCGACTGACAACCCGCGACAGTGGCCCGCCTGGAACATGGACTTTGAAGACGAGCAGCGGGCACCGCGTTCCTTTGTCGGTGGACCGACAAACGTCCGCGTCGTCGAGAATGGTCCGGTGCGGGTGGCGGTAGAAGTCACACGAGAGTCTGAAGACTCCAAGTTTGTGCAGACGATTAGCCTGTCTGCCGGCGATGGCGGCAACCGTGTGGAATTCGGAAATGTAATTGACTGGAAAGCCAAAGAAGCCAACCTGAAGGCCACCTTTCCGTTGACGGCAACAAACAAGCTGGCCACCTACAATTGGGACGTTGGCACAATTCAACGACCCAATGCGGCGGAGCGGCAGTTTGAAGTTGCGTCTCATCAATGGATCGATCTGACGGACCAGAGTGGTTCTCACGGCGTCACCGTGCTCACTGATTGCAAGAACGGCTCGGACAAACCTGACGATCGTACGTTACGCCTGACCTTGATGCGCACTCCGGGAACTCGCGGTGGCTACACCGACCAGGGAACACAGGACTGGGGCCGGCATGAAATCAAATACGGGCTAGCTGGACACGGCGGTGACTGGCGCCGGGACGAAACTGACTGGCAGGCGTACCGCCTAAATCAACCGCTTATTGCTTTCGAGAGTTCAAAACACGAGGGCCCGTTGGGCAGAGGGTTTTCACTGATGAAGGTCAGCAGTAACCGCGTGCGCGTGCTGGCCCTTAAGAAGGCTGAAGAGAGCGACGAGGTGATTGTGCGTCTCGTTGAAATGGACGGCAAACCGGCGGACAACATTCGCGTCTCCTTCGGCGGCCCGGTGATTGGCGCTCGTGAGCTCGACGGCCAGGAGCGGCCAATAGGTGCAGCCACCATCGCAAAGGGAGAGCTGGTCACATCTTTCAGGCCTTACGAGATTCATAGTTTCGCAGTAAAGCTCGCGCCACCGTCTAACAGAGCGGCCGCGCCGCAGTCACAAGCAATCGCGTTGAACTACGACATGTCGGTTGCATCGAGGGATGGCCGGCCGGGCGATGGCAGCTTCGATTGGTTACCAAACAACCAGAACGCATCGCAGGGAAAGGCCTTGCCTGCTGAAATGTTGCCGCGCGAGATCGTCTATGGAGGCATTCGTTTTAGCCTGGCTCCGGCCGGCAAACCCAATGCTCTGGTTCCATCGGGCCAGACGATTACTCTGCCGGCCGGTAAATACAACCGTGTATACCTTCTGGCGGCGGCGACCGGAGATCAAAAGGCGACTTTCAATGTGGGTGATAGACCGGTTGAGCTGACGATTCAGGATTGGACCGGCTTCATAGGACAGTGGGACGATCGGAAGTGGACTGCCAAAGAAGTTCAAATACCCGGACGCACGCCCCCACCGGGAACACCGCCCGACATCGCCGCGCAAATGCAACGGACCAGAACAAGAGTAGACGCCTACGGAGAAATGTCAGGGATCACGCCAGGCTTCATCAAGCGGGCGCCGGTAGCGTGGTTCGCTTCTCATCGCCATGCGGCTGACGGCGCCAACGAACCCTATGCCTATTCGTATCTTTTTGCCTATACCATCAATTTGCCGGCGGGCGCCAAAACCTTGACGCTGCCAAATAACGAAAGAATCCGTATCCTTGCAGTCACGGTTGCGAATGAAGTTGGTGAAGTACATCCGGCTCAACCGCTATATGACACGCTGGAACGCTGAGGGACGGAAGCGCAAAAAAAAGCGAAGCGATTTTCCATATCTCATTTGACATTTTTCATTTGCCATCGCGCATGCGTTACAGCCGCCGCCCCGTGTTTAGAAAGCGACTTGTCCGCCCGCGCGGCGGGGCACAAGCCGGTTTCCCAGTGTGGCAGCTTCGACTCCGGTCTTCACTCCGTTAGGAGTGAAATGTTTATAGGCCGGAGCGCACTATCAGAACCAACTCCGTTCGTTCGTAGACCAATGGGAAATAGATCCCGACTCGCCTGTTCCTTCGCACTCGCGGTGGCGATTCTTTTCGCCTCGCTGACTCCGATGGCCGGTCAGTCCAATGTCCCCGGCACAACAACTCCCCGTCCCGTAAATCAGTCAGTCCCAAACTCCAAGCCAGTGCTGTATGTTGTCGGCACTTCCCATCTGGACTCGCAATGGAACTGGACGGTTCAGGATTCAATTCGCACGTTCGTACCCTCTACCTTCTTCGAAAACTTCAAGCGATTCGAGAAATATCCAAACTACACATTCTCCTACGAGGGCGCCATCCACTATATGTGGTTCAAGGAGTATTTTCCGGAAGCCTGGCCCACGGTGCAGAAATATGTCGCCGCCGGCCGATGGCGAATAGCAGGGAACTGGATCAACGCAGTCGATGTGAACGTTCCGTCCCCCGAGTCGTTGATGCGTCAAGCCCTCTACGCCAAACGTTTCTTTCGTCAGGAGTTTGGCAAGGTTAGCAACGATGTCTACCTGCCAGACTGTTTTGGGTTCGGCTATGCACTTCCCTCCATTGCCCGGCACTCGGGGTTGACGGCGTTTACAACGCAGAAGCTGACCTGGGGATCCTCCTATGGAATTCCGTTCCCTATTGGCCGGTGGCAAGGGGTCGATGGAAGCGAGGTGGTCGCGGCGCTGAACCCTGGCGATTACGTCACACGCATACGCAGTGACATCTCTACTGATCCCAAATGGTCCAACGATCCAACGGCTTTGGGTAATGGCCGGCAGGCAGTTTACCGACTCTTCGGTACTGGCGACATCGGTGGCGCGCCCGATGCGGAATCAGTCGAATGGCTTGAGAAGTCGCTTGCCAACAAAGCCGGAACGGTTGAAGTCAAAAACACTTCCGTCGACCAGCTCGCCAGGGATCTAACTCCGGAAGAAGTCGCGAAGCTGCCCGAATACAAAGGGGAGCTGACGATGAAGACGCATGGTGTTGGTTGCTACACGTCGCAGGCAGCGATGAAGCAATTCAATCGGAAGAACGAACTCCTGGCTGACGGAGCCGAGCGTGCCGGCGTCGCTGCCGAATGGCTGACGGGCCTTTCCTATCCGGCTGAGCGGCTTCGTCGCGCCTGGCTGCGTGTGCTCTGGCATCAGTTTCACGACGACGTAACTGGTACGAGCATTCCGCAGGCGTACCAGTTCTCATGGAATGACGAGCTGGTTTCGTCAAACCAGTTCGCCGGCGTGCTGACAAGTTCCACGTCGGCGGTGGCGAGCCTGCTCGACACGAGTGGTACGGGCATTCCCATCGTTGTCTACAACCCACTGTCGATGACACGGCACGATCCGGTGGAAGCTGACGTCGAGTTTAAATCAAACGCGCCCTCAGCGATTCAGGTAATCGACCGCGTTACGAATCGGGAGATCCCGGCGCAGATTCTCGACCAGCAGGGAAGTCGAGCCAGAATTCTGTTCCTGGCAGACATGCCCTCGGTTGGTTTTAAGGTGTTTGAAGTTCGTGCTGGGAATCCGCGCCTGCTGTCGCAGCGAGGCGTGCGTCCGGCCCTCAGTGTGACTTCCAACACTCTGGAAAACGCGCGTTACGCCGTCAAGATCGACTCGAATGGAGACTTGTCTTCAGTAGTCGATAAGGAGACAGGTCGAGAACTGCTGCAAGGGCCGGTTCGTCTGGAGATGCGTAATGATCCCTCGCCCGACAAACCAGCGTGGCGAATTCTCTGGGACACGGTCAACTCTCCGCCTCGCGAGTACGTGACGGCGCCGGAGGTTCGCGTGGTCGAGCGTGGGCCCGTGCGGGTGGCTTTGGAGATCACCAGGAAAGCGGCAGGCTCGACAATTGTGCAACGAGTGATGCTGACGAATGGAGGCAACCGCGTTGATGTTGAAAACCTGATTGATTGGAAATCGCCAAACACGCTCCTCAAAGCGGCGTTTCCATTCGCAGCGTCCAACAGCAAGGCCAGTTACGATCTTGGTCTCGGCACTATCGAGCGTGGCAACAACCAACCTGATCATTACGAAGTGCCGGCCCAGAAGTGGGCTGACATGACAGACTCGAGTGGCGCTTTTGGCGCAGCGGTTTTGAACGACAGCAAATATGGGTGGGACAAGCCGGCAGACAACGTGCTGAGGTTGACACTGCTGCATACGCCAAAGCCCGGTGCATGGCCGCGTCCTTTTTATCAGGCGGGTCAGGATCTGGGCCATCATCGCTTTGTCTACTCAATTGCCGGTCATCGCGGCGACTGGCGCGCCGGCCAGGTGCCTGTCCAGGCAGCAACACTTAATCAGCCGTTGTTGGCCTTTCAGTCAACCCCGCATCCTGGTGTTTTAGGGAGCAGCTTCTCGCTCGTGTCCTTGAGCGATAAAACTGGGCAGGTCTCTCTCCGCGCGCTTAAAAAAGCCGAGGACTCGGATGAGATCGTTCTGCGTTTGCAGGAACAGTATGGCCGGATGGCACAGACTCGCATTAACCTGGCCGGAAAGGTTATCAGCGTTCGTGAAATAAATGCGGCTGAAGAGCCTTTGCGAGATCTTTCTCCGAGAGACCTTAAAGACGGGAGCCTCACAGTTGATTTCAAACCGTACCAGCCGCGAACCTTCGCGGTAAGGTTAGCGCGCCGGCCCGGAAGGCCTCGTGCAATTTCATCGGCGCCTTTAACGCTACCCTTCAATCTCGACGGAGTTTCAACGGACGCGAATCGGCGGGATGGTGATTTCGACGGGCGAGGACAAACGCTTGCTGCCGAGCTTTTGCCGCAGGCGCTTCAGCTCAATGGCCTTTCGTTCAAGCTTGGCCCAGGCAGACCAGGCGCGCTAAATGTGCTGGTTCCCAGAGGGCAATCGCTCGTCATTCCCAGGGGTTCGTACAATCGAGTCTACGTGCTCGCGGCCGCTGTAGGCGGCGATGTTATGAGCAGACTGACAATCACTGATCGATCTGGTTCGTCGCAGGTTTTTCCGATCACAGTCCGGGAGTGGCAGGGACCCGTGGGACAATGGTTTAGCACCCTCAAAGAGCCGCGCCTGCTGCGAGAGGTCTTTACCCCGGCGATGCGCGGGCAAACGTGGACTCAAGAAGCGATTCGCGACGATATGGTTACGCGGTTTGATCCGGCCACCGGAGCCTTGAGTGGCATTGAGGACATCCGGCCCGCCTTCGTGAAACGGGATGAGATTGCCTGGGTGGGCACGCACCGGCATGGGCCGGAAGGCAATCAGATTTACATCCAAAGCTATGTCTTCGCTTATGCAATTGATCTTCCGCCAGGCGCGACGGAAATACGTTTGCCAAACGATGAGCGAATCCGAATCCTGGCAGTGACCGTCGCACGGGAACCGCAGCGCTCGTGGCCTGCGACACCGTTGTATGCCCCCGATATCGCTGCTGCGAATCCTTAAGACTTTAGACAGGATGAACACGATTTACAGGATGGCTTTAAGGAGGGCCGAGTTAAAGGAGTCCTCACCTATTTGGATCGTGCACTAGTTGGAAGGCTGTCTTTGCGCCCCTTTGCGGCTCTTTGCGTACTTTGCGGTAAAAAAACCTTAGAACATTTAACCGCAAAGAGCGCCAAGAACGCAAAGTTCACGCAAAGAGTTGAACCTGCGAGACTACCGTGATTGGTTTTCTGTGAATCTTGTGAATCCTGTCGAAAATGCTGTAATACCAAATATAGAGACTTGTCAGTGACACATCCCGCGTTCCTCGGATATCCTGAGCCGCATTCAAACTAAAGAGAGAGGGTACTCCCCATGCCTAAACGTCAGATTCCTGTCTTTTTCTATCCGCTGCTAATCCTGTTGCTGACAATCAGTGCCCTGGGCCAGAGCAGGATCACCAGCCCGAAGGCGCAATTCGGATTCAACCTTGGCGATGATTATCAATTGGCGAATTACGTCCAGCTAACCGAGTACTGGAAAAAGCTGGCACAGCAATCCGATCGTATGAAACTTGTGGAGATCGGCAAGACGGCCGAGGGCCGCCCGATGCTGATGGCCATCATCACCTCGCCCGAGAATCATAAGAAGCTGGACCGGTACAAAGAGATCTCGCGACGGCTGGCTCTCGCCGACGGTCTCACTGACGAGCAGGCCCATGCTCTGGCAGCGGAAGGTAAAGCGGTGGTCTGGATCGATGGCGGCTTGCACGCCACCGAAGTGCTCGGTGCGCAGCAGCTGATGGAACTGGTCTATCAGATGGTCAGCATGAATGATCCCGAGACCCTGCGGTTCTTGAAAGACGACATCCTCCTGGCTGTTTGCGTGAACCCCGATGGACTGGATCTGGTTTCCAATTGGTACATGCGCGAGCCGGATCCCACCAAGCGCTCCACTTCGGGTGTGCCCAGGCTTTATCAGAAGTATGCCGGACACGACAACAATCGCGACTTTTACATGGTTACACAGCCCGAGACCGAAGCGATTAACCGCATCTTCTACCACGAGTGGTTTCCCCAGATTGTGTACAACCATCATCAGACTGGCCCCGCCGGCACCGTCCTGTTTGCGCCGCCCTTCCGTGACCCCTTCAATTACTACCACGACCCACTTGTACCGCTGGGCATCGATCTGGTGGGAGCCGCGATGCACAACCGCTTCGCCGCCGAAGGTAAACCAGGCGCCACCACTCGCTCCGGCGCGCCCTATTCAACCTGGTGGAATGGCGGGCTGCGTTCGACTACGGGCTTTCACAACATGATCGGGTTATTGACGGAATCCATTGGGAACCCGACGCCGATGGAGATTCCCTTTCTGCCGAACAAGTTATTGCCAAAAGCCGATCAGGCCTATCCGATTGCACCGCAGAAGTGGCACTTCCGTCAGTCAATCGATTACTCGATGACTGCGAATCGTGCCGTCCTTGATGTGGCGTCAAAACATCGTGAGGATTTTCTTTTCAACATCTATCGCATGGGTAAGAACTCAATCGAGCGTGGCAGCCACGACAATTGGACCATTCACCCGAAAGTTCTGGCTGACGTGCAGGCTGCGATTGCCAAGGATACGCCGCCGGGCGATGGAGCGGGAAGGCGTAGCGCTGACGCGGCGGGCGATGCTGGAGATACAGGCGGACAAGCGGCCGCGCGGCGCGGCGTGGCGATGAAGTATTACGAGATCCTGCGTAACCCTGTAAATCGCGACCCCAGGGCTTATGTAATCCCGTCCGATCAGCCTGACTTCCTGACCGCTACCAAGTTTGTCAACGCGCTGATCAAAAATGGGATCACTATCCAGCGCGCGACGGCGGCGTTTCAGGCTGGCGGCAAGAGTTATCCCGCGGGCTCTTATGTGATCAAGACGGCCCAGGCCTTCCGGCCGCACGTGCTGGATATGTTTGAGCCGCAGGATCACCCGGATGACATTCCTTACCCGGGAGGTCCACCCACACCGCCTTACGACAGCGCCGGATGGACGCTGGCTTACCAGATGGGTGTAGTCTTTGATCGTTTCCTTGATGGCATCGATGGACCATTTGAAAACATTAATGGACCAGCTAAACCTCCTTCCGGAACTGTAAGCAACGCTTCAGGCGCCGCCGGCTTCCTTCTCAGCCATCAGCTCAACGATTCCGCCGTCGCGGTTAATCGGCTGCTGGCCGCCGCGGAAGACGTTTACTGGTTAAAGCAACCTCTCAGCATCAACGGCAAGACTTATGGTCCGGGAACGATCTACATTCCCAACAAGACTTCCACCTTGCCCGCACTACAGAAACTCGCCCAGGAGATTGGCCTCAACTTCGAAGGCATTTCAGCAAAGCCGGCCGGGGAAGCGCTGAAGCTTAGACCACTGCGTATTGGTTTGTGGGATCGGTATGGAGGGTCGATGCCCTCTGGCTGGGTGCGTTTTTTACTGGAAAAGTTTGAGTTCCCGTTCACCGTGGTCTATCCATCAACTCTTGATGCGGGAGATCTTTCGGCCAGGTTTGACGTCTTGATATTCGTAACCGGTGGCATTCCGGCGCGAGACCCGCGTGGATCAGGTGACAACCCTTTCGATCCGACTCCTACTGCTGAAAGAATTCCGGCGGAATATCGCGAACGGCTTGGTAGTGTGACGGTCGCCAAAACGGTGCCGCAGTTGCGGCGTTTTCTGGAAGCGGGGGGAACTGTGCTTTCGGTTGGTACGTCCACGACCCTCGCCTATCATGCGGGGCTCCCAATTGTTAATGCGCTGACCGAGAAACTTCCCGATGGCACGGAGCGGCCTTTACCACGCGAAAAACTCTACATCCCTGGCTCGATATTACGAGTGCGCGTAGATAACACGAATCCGCTGGCTTACGGCATCAACGATACGCTGGATGTGTTTTTCGACAACAGCCCTGTGTTTCGCCTGAGGCCGGAGTCTGCCCTCGCCCAGGTGAAACCAGTCGCATGGTTTGATAACGACAAACCTTTGAGAAGCGGTTGGGCGTTGGGCCAGAAGTATCTTCAGGACGGCGTGGCGGTTATAGATGCCCCCGTCGGCAAAGGCAGGCTTTTACTTTTCGGCCCCGAGATCACATTCAGGGCCCAACCACACGGCACGTTTAAATTTCTTTTCAACGGTATCTACTATGGAGGCGCGGTGCCGGTCAATCTGCAGTAGGAAACGCTTTAGCTGGGCTTTGGAGGATACAGTGACAAGCAAGATAGCTTATCTGACGTTCGCGATTGTGTCGGTGATGATCATGGCATTTGCCGCTCACGCTCAAGTCAAAGTTACGGTTGATTACAACGCGAGCGGAACCGGCGGGTTTAAGTTTAAGAACGTACCGGCGCCGGCGAAGGACGATGCTGGTTCCAAAGCGAAGTTTGTGCTGCTGGTGGGTGAGTTAGATCCAAACGGAGCTGATTTAAGCGCTCTTACTGACGGTGTACTTCCCGTCAATGAGGATGAGCCGGCTGCAAATCTTTTCTTCAATGCCGGCGGCAGTGGCGGACGATTCCGGATGGATCTGGGCAGTGTGATCGAAATCGCGCAGATCAATACTTACTCCTGGCATCCCAACACGCGTGGTCCGCAAGTCTATCTGCTTTACGCAAGCGACGGCGCCGATCCAAAGTTCAACCCTGAACCAAAGGGAAACACCGATCCAACCAGGGTCGGATGGAAGCTGCTGGCCACTCTTGATACCCGGCCGAAGCAGGGCCAGGGCGGCGGACAATATGGCGTCAGCATCACGGATTCCACCGGTGCACTGGGTAAATACCGCTACCTGCTGTTTGATTTTGTGGCTACCGAGATGGAGGACGATTGGGGCAACACCTTCTACAGCGAAGTGGACGTGGTGGCGAAGAAACAGAATTAGCAGTCGGAAGTCTCAGATCAGCTTCGCTGCAATACAAAGTTCTTACTTCTTGTTTTGTGAGCAAGGTTTTGAAGGCGCTCACAATCCACTAAATCACACGAACGAACACGAAATGTCGTTAGTGTTATTTCGCGTATTTTAGTGGATCGTCCCTTTGGTTGTGGTTAAAGTCGCGCTGGGGTTGTCTCTGTCTCTGTGTGGAATGTTTCCCTCGCTTTTCATTTAGATCTCGAGGTTGGTAAGAATTCCTATGATGTCCTGGTTCGTTCTTATCAATTGAACTACGGGACGATCCACGAAATCACACGAAATCACACGAAGACCTGCGAACAGACCGCTGAAGTCAGTTGAAAGACATTCCGGCACCAATGCGATCAGTAACACGCACCGTATTGCGGGGCATGCGCTGGTGGATTGCCGCACTGCTGTTCCTGGTGACGGTAATCAATCTCGTCGATCGGCTAACCGTTTCAGTACTGGCGCCGGTAATCACCACTGAACTGGGATTAAGTAATCTGCAATTTGCCGGGCTTAGCACCTGGTTTCTGGTTGCCTACGCGGCCAGTCAGGGCTTGTCGGGCAAAGTATTCGATCGGTTTGGCACGCGTCGCAGTTTCGCGGTGTCAGTCGCAATCTGGTCAGTGGCGGCCATGGCCCATGCGGGGGCGCGCGGACTTGCCAGCCTTAGTTGCTTCCGTTTTATTCTGGGACTTGGTGAAGGCGGCAATTGGCCCGGTGCGGCAAAGGTAATTGCCGAATGGTTTCCTATTCGGGAACGCGCGTTCGCCATGGGCATCGTCAACGCCGCCTCCTCGGTCGGCGCCATTGTGGCTCCGCCCTTAGTTGTTTGGCTGCAACTTCAATTTGGATGGCGGACCGCATTCCTCGCAACCGGCGCCCTCGGATTCGGATGGCTTTTGTTGTGGCTGCTTCTGTACCGGTCACCCGAGCAGTCGGCGATCACTGAGGCGGAGCATGCCCTCATCACGCAAGACCGGATCTCATCGAGTGGGCCGACGGCGAGCTGGCGAGAACTTCTCAGATATCGACAGGTGTGGGCCATCGTGCTCGCCCGATTCCTGACTGACCCGGTGTGGTGGCTCTATATCACCTGGCTGCCTTTGTATCTGTTTCATGTGCATGGCTTCAACCTCAAACAGATTGGGCTGTTTGCATGGGTCCCTTATGTCGCTGCAGATGCCGGCAGTCTCATCGGAGGCTGGATGTCCGGCTATCTGATTGGCCTTGGATGGACTGTGAACAGAGCACGCAAGGCCGTGATGATCCCGGGTGTGGTGCTCATGTGTGCCGGAATTCTCGCCGCAGTAGCCCAGAACCCGGCCGTCGCGTTGGGATTAATTGCCGTGGTGCTATTTGGATTCCAGATGTGGATCGGGAACGTGCAGACGATGCCCAGCGACTTTTTCCCGGAAAGCGTGGTTGGATCCGTCGCGGGTTTGGGTGGTTTGGGAGCCGGTGTCGGAGCGATTCTATTTACTTTGTCGACGGGCTGGGTGGTGGACCATTTCTCCTACACGCCAATTCTGATCGCAGCGGGACTCTTACCAGTGTTAGGTACGTTGATATTGTTCGCGCTCGGCGGACGAATCTACAGGTTGTCGTTTGAGTAAGTGAGGTCGAATCAAATTATTTCGACAGGATTAACATGATTTACAAGATCAGAACGTCAACAGAGTTCATTCAGGTGGATCTAACACTCGTCTTGACGCGGAGCGATCTCATTAACACCGCGGCTTTAGCCCGGTGATCGTAACGGGATAAATGGGGAACCGTTTTAACGGTTTCCTCTCGATGACTCAGAATAAACCGTTAGAAACGGTTCAAGGATCATTTCGGCGGCTCTTAACCGGGCTGAAGCCACGGTGTTAATGAGATCGCTTCGCGTGCTTCAAGGTGGAGTTTGGAATGGGACTAGCGGGGTATGGTCAGAGACTCTGTAAACGGCGTTGGCAAATCCTGTAAAACTTGTACATTCTGTCTAAAGAGCTCTTGTCTTCAGTGTTGAACCGATAAATAGAGAACACACATGCAAAACTATCTTGATCTAACTGGCAAAGTAGCTTTGGTTACCGGAGCCTCCTCCGGCATTGGCGCCGCTACGGCGACATTGCTCGCTGACCTGGGGGCGCGGGTTGTCATCGGATACCACAGCAATGAGGCCGGAGCCGAAAAAGTGAAACAGGCAATTGTCAACGCCGGCGGTACGGCCGTTTCAATGCGCGCTGATGTGCGAAAGGCCGATGAGATTGCTGAGCTCGTGCAGCGCACCGCCGGCGATCTTGGACCAATAGACATCCTGGTAAATAATGCGGGCTCGCTCGTCGAGCGCCAGCGACTGGGTGAACAGACTGAAGAGCGTTGGGACGAAGTTATGGATCTCAATCTCAAGAGCGCCATGCTTTGCTCGCAAGCCGTGGCTCCATCAATGATCGAGCGCAAGACGGGAGCCATTATCAATCTTGGGTCAATCGCAGGCCGTAATGGCGGGGGCCTTGGAGCCGGCGCGTATTCGGCCGCCAAGGGCGCGCTAATCACCTACACGAAATCCCTGGCCAAAGAACTGGCGCCCCATGGAGTGCGCGTCAACGCCATTTCACCGGGAGTAATTGATACGCCTTTTCACGAAGTTTTTTCCACGCCGGAGATGATTCGTGGGTTCGTGGGAACAATTCCCCTGGGACGTGTGGGGACGCCACAGGAATGCGCCAAGGTGATAGCCTTTCTCGCCTCCGACGCAGCCAGCTACATCGTCGGAGAAACGATCGAAGTTAATGGCGGCCAGCTGATGTTATGAGAACTCAAAGAGCAGGGCAATAGGCCCTATAGGTCCTATAAGTCCTATAGGACCTATTGCTTCGGGGGAATGTGGGTCCCCACTTTTTTATTTTGTCTGAATTTGGAACAAAATCCTTGACGAGATAGTTTCTGCATGATAATAACCCCGTATTCCTAACTTAGAGCACTTCAGTCATCAACCAAAATGAGCAGGGGTTCTGGCTCGGACTCAGCCGAGCCAGAGATGATTCAACAGACCGGGTACCGGTTACTGAATATCAGCACTGGGCCCCGAGAGGCTTGGACCAGACTCATGAAAGGAGACTGATAATGAACCTCAGAAGCAAACCCACTGGGCTCTCTCTTTCTTATTCCCTCCTGGCCGTGGTCGTCGTAGCGCTTATCGCAGGATCAGCCGCTGCACAGGAATTCCGCGGCTCCATCACCGGGCGCGTGACGGATCCATCTGGCTCAGCCGTTCCGGGTGTTCAAATTACGATCACAAATGCAGCCACCAATGTTTCTAGTTCGGTGACTACTAATGAGGTGGGAGTGTACACCGTCCTTTATTTAACGCCGGGCCGGTATACGATAGTCGCTGAAGCAACGGGTTTCAAAAAACCACAGCAAACCGTCGAAGTGCGAGTTGGCGACAAGCTAACGCTCGATATACCGCTTGAGGTCGGCAGCGTATTAGAGTCCGTCAGTGTGATGGCTGAGGCTCCTCTATTGCAGACGAGTACGGCTTCCGCCGGGCAGGTGATCGATCGGCGCCGCATCGCTGAGTTGCCGCTCTCAGATGGCAATCCGTTCACGCTGGTGCGGCTGGCGTCGGGCATTGGTTACATCGGCGACCTGAAGTTCTCGCGGCCATTCGACAACAATGGTACTTCGGATTTTATCGCTGACGGTGTGCCCCGGGCGGGCGGCCATGAGTTCACCCTCGATGGCGTACCCAACACTGACGACAATGGTGCCAGTGGAAATCGCGTCGCCTTCATTCCTCCGGCTGATGCGGTCCAGGAATTCAAGGTGGAAACGGCCAGCTTTGATGCGCAGCAAGCACATGGCGCCGGAGCCACGGTCAACGTGGCGTTGAAAACCGGCACGAATCGCGTGTTTGGCACCCTGTATGAATTCATTCGCAACGACGTGCTCTCAGGTAATGACTACTTTCTGAATCGGGCCGGCACGAAGCGTCCGGCGCTGCGTTACAATCGTTTTGGCGGCACCATCGGTGGTCCTATCATGCTTCCGCGTTTTGGAGAGGGTGGCCGGAGCTTGTATGACGGCCGCAACAAGTCGTTCTTCTTCTTCGCATACGAGGGGCTGAGGGACGTGTTTCCAGAACCAAGACAGGATACCGTTCCCACTCTGGCTGAGCGCAATGGGGACTTTTCTGCACTCCTCAGGATCAATTCGAGTTTCCAAATCTACAATCCGTTCACGGCGAGGCAGGTGGGTTCCCGTGTCCTGCGCGACCCGTTCGTGAATAACATCATTCCGTCAAACCTGATCAATCCGATCGCTAAGGCCTATTTGCAGTTCTATCCTTTGCCGAACCAGGCGGGCGATTCTCAGGGGAGAAACAATTACATTAGCGGCAACCCCCGCACCGACACCTTTCACTCGGAAAGTTACCGCTACGACCAGAACATCAGTGAGAAGCAGAGATTCTTCTTTCGTTATAGTCACAACAATCGGGTCGAGGCCCGCAACAGCTGGAGTGGCGTGGTCAACGGCATCCGGCCTACTGGTAACTTCCTTACTCGGAAAAACGATGGTTTTAGCTACGATCATACCTACACCTTTTCCGCCAGCACTGTCTTCGACTTTCGTCTCGGCTTCTCTCGCTTCTACGAGACCAACGTGCGTCAGCACGAAGGCTCGTTTGATCCCAGGAGTCTGGGCTTCTCGCCACAGTCAGCGGCGTTCTTCGGAGATGCCAGTTATCTCCCACAGTTCGCGATCAGTGGTACCGGGGCCAATAGTCCCTTCACTCCAATTGGCGACAGCCGGGGCGATATCAGAACGCACAACATCTACGCAGTTCAGCCGACTCTAACCAAAATCTTTGGCCAACACTCGTTCAAGATGGGATACGATTTCCGCGCCTACCGGGAAAACATGAACCCGTCAGCTCATGCCGCCGGCCGGTATGATTTCGGCACCACTTTCACCCGCGGACCATTTGATAATTCAACGCCTGCGACCATCGGCCAGGACTTCGCCTCTTTCCTGCTGGGAGTCCCAACCGGGGGGCTCATTGACCGCAACACGGCACGCTCGAATCAAACGCTCTATAACGGGGTCTTTTTTCACGACGACTGGAAGGTGAATCAAAGGCTGACCCTGAATCTCGGCCTCCGGTATGAACGGGAAGGTGGAACTACGGAACGCTACAACCGTAACGTCCGCGGCTTTGACCCGAACGCCAGCAGTCCGATCGAGGCGGCAGCTAAGGCCGCTTATGCCGCGAATCCGATTCCCGAAATTCCTGTCGGCAGTTTCGCCGTGAAAGGCGGGTTGCTGTTTGCCGATGCTACACACCGTGGTTTCTGGAAAGCGGACAATAACAACTTCCAACCCCGCATTGGCTTTGCTTACACTCCTCAATTCGAAAACAAATTCCTCCAAAAAATCTTTGGGAGTGAAAACAAATCGGTGATTCGGGGCGGCTTCGGAGTCTATATGGCTCCGTTCATCATTGACGGCGTGCAACAGACCGGTTTTTCGCAATCGACGAGTCTGGTGCCCACGCTCAATAACGGGTTGACGCTTGCGCCGGCCTGCGCCACCTGCGGCAATCTCTTCAATCCATTTCCAAACGGTGTAGCTGACCCTCCAGGCGCGAGTCTGGGGATCGGTACATTCCTCGGCCGGGGCATCACGTTCATCCCGCCCGAGGACCGGGTAAATGCAATGTCGCAGCGCTGGGAGTTAAGCGTGCAGCGCGAGTTGCCGGGGCAGTGGCTGGTGGAGGCTGCCTACATAGGTAATCGGGGTTACGACATCTCGACGAGCACTAACATTCTCAACGCGATCCCGCGCAAATATCTTTCGACCAGCCCGGTGAGAGATCAGGCCACTATCGATAAACTGGGCGCTATCCCTAATATCAACAACCCGTTTCAGGGGTTGATCCCCGGGCAGAGTCTCAATGGCTCAACCACGCGGTCTCAACTCCTGCGACCGTTCCCGCAGTTCACCAGCATCTCTACAGAGCGTTATGACGGGAGCGCCATCTATCACGCCGGCCAGTTCCGAGTGGAGCGGCGCTTCACTCGCGGGTTTTCGTTTCTAAGTAGCTACACCTGGTCGAAGGTGATCGAAGAAACGTTTCTTCTGAACGAGACGGACACGGAATATGAACGGCGTATTTCAGAGAACGACATCCCGCACCGGATCGTGGTGAGTGGCATTTGGGAACTGCCCTTTGGCAGGGGACGCAGGTGGGGTAACGGCTGGAACGGAATAGCCAACACGATCGTTGGCGGCTGGCAACTGCAGGGTATCTACCAGTGGCAGAGCGGGCGTCCGATCAACCTTGAAAGCCGAAACATCTATTATAATTGCGACCCCAGCCGGTTGCGCACTACGATAAGCGGTAGCCACGTCGATAACACGTTCGATACAAGCTGCTTCTATTTTCACGATGCGGCGGTGCAGACCAATGGCGTGGATGACCCGGCGAAGCAGCGCGCTGACCAGAGGATCAGGCTGGCGAGCAATATCCGCACTTTCCCGTCGCGGCTGCCGGGTTTCCGTGGACAGCCACTGAATCTCTGGGATCTGTCAATGATCAAAAACTTCTCGGTCACCGAAGGGCTGAAGTTCCAGATTCGCGGCGAATTTCTGAACGCGTTTAATCACCCGCAATTCGCCGATCCGAACACTGACCCAACCAATTCGGGCTTTGCGAAGACGACGGGGCAAAACAATCTGCCGCGGAATGTGCAGATTGGATTGAAGGTGATTTTCTAGCTTAAGCGGCGCCTGTGTCTTACTATGTCAGGTACCGATGATGTTCGATCTGTAGGGCGGATCTCGGGTCCGCCCTTTGTGTACGAACGAAATCCAGGATAAGAGGAGCCAGGGTATGTCGTTATCGCGTCGTCACTTTATGGTGAGCCTGGGAGCGGTCGCCGCCGCATCAGTTGTTCCCGGGAAGAGTCTCGCCGGCTCAATCGAACAACCTCTTTATCCGCCGCTCGATCTTTCTTATTTCGATCGACCAGTTACCCCGGCGCCCGCAATGATTCGCTTCGGCTATGCGGCTATTACCTGGGATGGGAACGACGCCCAGGCCATCAAGGACATCGCCGAAGTTGGATTTCCCGGCATTCAATTACGCAGCAATATTCTGAAGGAGTATGGTGCGAAACCGAAAGAGCTCAGTGATCTGCTGAATCAGTATCACCTGAAAATGGTAGCGCTCTCGAGCGGTGGAGTAGGCATCGCCGCGGGCACCGAGGCCGCAGAAATTGCCAAGCATGTCAGTAATGCGAAGTTCGTGCACGACGTTGGCGGTCATTATTTACAGGTAACTGATTCGGCCCGGCCGAAAGATCGGAAGCCGGAAGCGGCTGACTTCAAACAACTCGGTCGCGTCTTAACTGAAATAGGTAAGCGCTCAACGGACCTGGGCGTTCCGGTCGGTTACCACAATCACATGAGTAGCCTGGGCGAAGCTCCCGATGAAGTGGATCGCATCATGGAGGCGGCCGATCCGCGATACGTTAAACTTGAACTCGATATCGCCCACTATCAGCAAGGTGGCGGTGATCCGGCGCGCGCGATTCGGCAATATCACGATCGACTGCTTTTTCTGCATATCAAGGATGTTGAGAGTCTGGCGACGAGCGATCCGCGCGGGCGCGCCTATCGGTGGGTGGAACTCGGTCGCGGCAGAGTTAATCTACCGGAAGTGTTTGCCGCTTTGAAGGATGTTAAGTTTCGCGGCTGGGCCGTAATTGAACTGGACAGCGTGCCCGACAAATCCAGGACGCCGAAAGAGTACGCGCAAACTAATAGGAAGTATGTTGAGGAAAAGCTGCGACTGAAGGTTGGTTAGTCAGTAGTTAGTAGACAGTTGGTCTTTGGCCTTGGGCCTTTGGTCTTAGGTTCCCAGGTGTTGACAGGTGCTGAAACAGGTTCGCCGATTTTTGAGAGAATAGGACGATCCCCAAAAGTACACGAACTGACTCGAACTAGAACGTCTTTTCGTGCCGCTTCGTGTGGTTTCGTGGATCGTTCTTAGTTTTGCACTCCCTGACAAGACCTAAAACCAAAGACCAAAGACCAAAGACGAAAGACCAAAGACCCACCGAGTCTATGTTCAAACTATCAGTCATCAATGATGAAATCGCAGCCGACTTTGGACGCGCGGCCGAAGTCGCGGCGCAGGAGTTTGGCCTGCACTACATCGAGATCCGGGCGCTCTGGGGCAAAAACATTATGCGGCTCGACGCTAAAGAGATCGCTGAAGCCCGCCGGATCCTGGAAAAACACAAGCTGCGCGTTTCATCAATTGCTTCGCCGATTTTTAAAGTCGATTGGCCTGATGCACCCACTTCGCGGTTCAGTCCGAAGCGAGATCAATTTGGCGCGGACTTTACCTTCGCACAGCAGGATGAATTGTTGGAACGTGGCTTCGAACTCGCCCGGGTCTTTCACGTGGATCGGATTCGCATCTTTGATTTCTGGAGGCTTGACGATCAAAACCCTTACCGGGCCGCCATGGATCAAAAGTTAATTCAGGCAGCCAGAAAAGCGGAGAACCGCAAGGTCACGCTGCTCCTGGAAAATGAACCCAGTTGCAACACTGCCACGGGAGCCGAAAGTGCACGAACGCTCGGCGCTGTTCGCTCACCGAACTTCAAATTAAATTGGGATGCGGGTAACGCTGCCAGTCGCGGCGAGATTGCTTATCCCGACGGTTACCAGCACCTGCCAAAAAACCGCATCGGTTATATGCATTGCAAAGATGTGGTGCGCGGAGAGGGCGACAAGTACGAATGGATGAAGATGGGGGCCGGTATCATCGACTACGTTGGACAATTTCGCGCACTGAAAAAGGATGGATATCGCGGAGTAGTTAGTTTGGAAACCCACTGGCGGGGCGCCGGCACACCCGAAGAGTCCAGCCGGCAGAGCATGGCGGGAATGAAGGATTTGTTGCGTAGGGCCGGGGCGCTATAGTCGCTATTCCGATAATCAGGACGCAGTAAGCAGTAAGCAGTAAGCAGTAAGCAGTAAGCAGAAAGCAGTAAGCAGTAAGCAGTAAGCAGAAAGCAGTAAGCAGTAAGCAGAAAGCAGTAAGCAGTAAGCAGAAAGCTGAAGGCAGAAAGCGGAAGGCAGAAGGCAGAACAAGGCAAACCTTCGTTTCGCTCCGGAGGAGCGAGATGTTTATAGTTACAAGTACAACCCCAAACATCTCGCTCCTTTAGGAGCGAAACCCGGCAGCGGTGCCTGCGGCAGAGGCCAAAGACATTACGCTCCTACGGAGCGCGAACCATGAAAGGTCCGGAGCTATAAATATCTCGCCCCGCTGGGGCGAGGCGGCAAATAACGATCCGTTGCACTTCCAAGTTGAATTCGCGATCACAAAGCCCAAAGACCAAAGACCAACTGACTACTGACTACTGACCATTTAGAAGGAGAAGCATCATGAGTGATAACCAAAACTCGCGCAGAGATTTTATGAAGACTGCAACCCTGGGCGCGGCCGGAGTAGTGGTGGGTTCGCGCGCGTCGAGCTTCGCGAATATTCTCGGCGCTAATGATCGCGTGCGGGTGGGTATCGTTGGCTACTCAGATCGCTGCCGGCAGGCTCTGATTCCGTCATTCTTGATGCATGCGAAGGAACTCAACTTTGATTTCGTGGCGGTGTCTGACATATGGAGCCGGCGTCGCGAGGAAGGAGCCGCGGCTCTAAGTAAGTTGGTTGGGCACGAAATCGCGACGGCCCGCAACAATGAAGAGCTTTACGATCGCAAGGATGTGGATGCCGTGATCGTGGCCACGGCAGACTTCCAGCATGCCCTTCATGGCATAGAGGCGGTGCGCGCCGGCCGCGACGCATACGTCGAAAAACCAATGGCCAACACCATGGAAGACGCGCGCGCGATCCTGAAGGCCGTCAATGAGACGAAGAAGATCGTCCAAATTGGTAGTCAGCGCCGCAGCGGCACCAACTATATTCGCGCCAACGAATTCATCAAGTCGGGAAAGTTCGGCGACATTGTGATGGTCGAAATGTCCTGGAACGTAAATCAACCCGGGCGCTGGCGGCGGCCGCAACTGCTCAAGGAGATTCGCAAAGAAGATACAGACTGGGACCGTTTCCTGATGAATCGTCGCGAAAACGGCCGCAAAGCTGATTGGGACCCGCGGAAGTATCTCGAGTATCGCCTTTTCTGGCCCTACTCATCGGGCATTCCCTGTCAATGGATGTCGCACCAGATCGATACCGTTCACTGGTTCTCCGGATTGCCGCGGCCACGCAGCGTCGTCGCCAATGGCGGCATTTATCAATGGCATGATGGACGAAAGAATTTCGACACCATGACCGCGGTATTCGATTACGGTCCGCTTAACGATATGTCCAGGGGTTTTGAGGTGGTTTATTCATCTCGCTTCAGTAACTCGGCCGGAGGCGTAAAAGAACTGTATTACTCAAACGCCGGCATGCTCAACCTGGATACCAACAAAATCACTGCCGAAGGCGGCCTGCGAGCCAAGGAAGCAGCAGAGATGCAGATGCAGCCGAACCTGCTGCCGGAAATGTCACTCGCCGACGCGGCGGCACAGGGACCGGTAACCACCAGCGCCAACACCGGGGCGGATAATTTGACTTCGGCCCACATGCGCAATTGGATGGAATGCATCCGCAGCCGCCAGGCGCCGCACGCTGACGTGCAGGCAGGTTATAACCACTCGACTGCAATCTGTATGACCATCGCCGCGATGCATACGGGCCGGCGGGTAACTTTCGATGACGCCAAACAGGAGGTGGTGGTCAGCTAATGAAGGCAAACTGCCTGGGACAAAACCCGAAGATTGCCGCCTGGGGGATTGTCGTCTTGATGCTGCTCACGATCGGCGCCCGTGCGCAAAAGACGGAGAAAGGGGTGCGTCTGGTTAAGAACGAAGCCTCGCGTCGCGTCGACGTCTTCGTTGATGGACAGCTCTTCACTTCCTATGTGTGGCCGGAAAAGTTGAAGGTGCCAGTGCTTTACCCTTTGCGCACTGCTCAAGGCACAATCGTTACGCGTGGGTTTCCTTTGGAGTCACGACCCGGTGAGCGCGTAGATCACCCTCATCATGCCGGAATGTGGTTGAATTACGGGAACGTGAACGGAGTCGACTTCTGGAACAACTCAACCGCTTTGCCGCCGGAACAACAGAAGAAAATGGGCACCGTGATCCACCGCCGGATCACGCGCGCGGCTGGAGGCAAAGATCAAGGCCGGCTCGATGTTGAAATGGATTGGGTGATGCCTGATGGTCAACCGATCTTACGCGAGGCCACCAGCTTTATTTTTCACGGCGGACCAAACCTGCGCGGAGTCGATCGGGTCACTACTTTGACTGCCCTGGACCAGCGGGTCCTGTTCAAAGACGACAAGGAAGGCATGTTGGGCATGCGCGTGCGGCGTGAGCTTGAACAGCCTTCAAATGAACCGCTGGTTTTCACGGATGCGAGCGGGCGGCCCACTAACGTGAAGGTGATGGACAACAGTGGAGTGACCGGCCTGTATCGTAGCAGTGAAGAAAAAACGGGCGACGCGGTTTGGGGAACGCGCGCGCGTTGGACCATGTTGACCGGCAAGGTCGATCAGGAATCCATCGCCCTGGTCATTTTCGATCACCCGAAGAACACGGGCTTTCCGACCTACTGGCACGCGCGCGGATATGGCTTATTCGCTGCCAATCCGCTGGGCCAGGAGGTTTTCAGCAACGGCAAAGAGAAACTGAACTTCACTCTGGAACCAAAACAGTCAGTAACGTTCCGTTATCGTCTCCTGATCCTTTCCGGTCCCACCACCCCGGACCAGGTTGAGACGCAATACGGAAGTTTTGTTGCTGAGGTTAAGTAATCACCAAGCCAGCCCGCTGTCCCAAAAAGTTGCTGCTGCCTACAGGCGTATAGAGTACAAGCTTTAGCTTGCGTGTTTGCGCAGACGCAACCTAAAGGTTGGACTCTATACGCCTGTAGTCACGGCGATCGTTCTTTTCCAACGGATTCCTTCGCGGGCTGTCATTACGATTGGAGTAAACATCGTTACCCGGGCCGTGGGCGCTTCAGGAAGCGAAGCGCACTAACGATGACCAGCCCAATCGTTGAGCCTAAGCCAAGCCAGAACCAACCGGTTAGTCCCACCGCAATCAGTCCCGACGTGTCCTCCGCTCTCACTCGTTCTCGATTCATGAGATAAGCACTGACAAGGCCGGCAACTAAGCCGGTCAGGGATTGGACCTCGCCCCTGTCTTTCCAGGCTCGGGCGATGCCGAGGAAAAGGATCACCAGCATGAGGAAGGGAATCAACCAAAGTTCGCCATGACCATCGCGTGCGAGGTCAATTCCGCTGAGCCTGCTCTCTGAGGTGCCACAGCTCAACTGTACCCAGGGCAGGAAAAAGCAGATCAGGGCAATGAGCGCCATACTCATAGTAACGCGTTTGCTATCCATTGCCCTGCTCCTCTGCTCCTTTTCCGTTGCCCGGATCAGTCTCGGCTTAAGCTCGATGCGTTTGAAATTACCTCTTCTTCGAGGAAGATTTCTTTGGCGGCACTTTACCGCCTGC
>Ga0070697_100000116_pt1 | contig 62538 bp, 64 predicted proteins | sample KBSK1501metaG_FD_65475 | JGI IMG/M metagenome (GOLD analysis project Ga0070697, IMG submission 65475) | Corn, switchgrass and miscanthus rhizosphere microbial communities from Kellogg Biological Station, Michigan, USA - KBS K1-50-1 metaG | ecosystem: Host-associated > Plants > Roots >... | reverse complement strand
GCCAGCGGGTGTGACTTCTGCTGGGATTGTGGCTACTCAAAGTGTAAGTGAAGCGAACTTCAGCGTCGCTTGCAAAAAACCGTCGCGGTAATTTCGCGGCGGTTTTTACTGTCCGGGTGAAAGCAAAGAAAGATCAGGGCTATGTCTTCGCAAGAAATAGAAACGAGACAACATTCAAGATGAGCACCAACTTAGATCAACTCACCGCCGATGCGATGGAACTATCGCCGGAGCCTAAATTGCAAAGCCGGTTAACGATCCACCAAACCACACAAAATTACACAAAAACTTCGTGAAATTTCGTGTGATTTAGTGGATCGCTCTTACCAACCGGCAACCAAAAACGTTGGCCTCTAAGTAGGCCACTGCAAAATGCCAGGACGAAAGCGCTGAAACCAGGATGCTCACGGAACGAGTCTGATTTGCCTTTCGAGCGAGCGTGAAATCTTTCAAAGAATTCGTTACCCTAAGCTGTCAGATCACCTTCAGTCCTTTAACACTATGCACAAACGCCAGCTTGCGCTATGCATTCTTGTCACCTTCGTCTTCGCGATCTCGACGTCTGCTCAAACACCCTGTCCGTTTGATTCGTCCGATGTAGATCAGCTGGCGAGATGCTTACTGCGACCGGTGAAGATTTATGGGAACCCGGGAACGGCGCCTGCTACTTTGCCGGTTCCGCTTGATGACCTCATTGGTAAACAAGTTGATGTTAAGGCAGAGTCGCTTAAGCGATATCTCGACGCGCACATTATTACGGAGGCGAGTATTGGAGGTTTGCTGTCAACGCCACTTACTACTGCACGCTACTTCGTTATTCACGACACGAGTTACCCATATCTTAAAGACGATCCATTTCCTGCAGACATCGACGAGTCGACCTGGGCCGGCAACAACCTGCGGCGTTGGGAGCAGGTCAAGGTCACGCATGTCTACGTGAACCGGCTTGGGGAATCGGCGACTGCTTCAAACTTCGAGCAGACGGTCGGGGCCACTAAATATGAAAGGAGAAACTTGGGACGCAAAGGCTTGTTTCTTCATGTGGAACTCATCCAACCGCGCCGACGCGATCCGGGTGGCGGCGCAAGCAATGACGCGTTGGCACCGAGCCCGGGCTTTACTGCAAAACAACTCGATCGCCTGGCGCTTTTATATCTAGCCGCCAGTGTGCGGCGCGGCCGTTGGCTGTTGCCGGCTTTCCACGCGACTGTGGATGCGGGCATACCCGATGCCCATGATGATCCGCAGAACTTTGATCTTGATGCATGGCTGGCCAGCTTGCAGAGCCTCCTGACTGAACTTAGACAGTAACGGCCCCGCTACCGGAGTTCTGTCGAAATAAACTCAAGCCTCTGTGCAACCTCCGTGAACTCTGTGCCTCTGTGGTGAGTTCACCAGGAGAAGCGCTCACCACAGAGACACAGAGCACGCTGAGGATGCACAGAGAAAGACAAAATTCTGAATTCCCCGATAGACGCCCAGGCGGGCTCGATCTGGTGGAAAAGAACAACTAATTTGCCTCGAAAAGCGTCTAATAGTTACCCAAAAAGAGAGGTATTAGAGTTACTTCACAAGGGGGGAGTAGGAGGTTCAAGATGAAAGGAAAATACTTAAAAAAGATTGGCGGATTGGTCCTTGCCGCGCTCATGCTTTCCGGAATTGCGTTTGTTTCGTCGAGCGAGGCTCAGGCGCAGGGGCGCCGGCGAGTGATTATTCGTCCGATCCCATATCGCGTCTATCGTCCGTTTGGTTTTGGATATCGCAGCCGGTTTGACCCGTTTGGTTACGACCGCTGGGGCTACGATCGTTTTGGTCGCGACCGTTGGGGCAATTACGACCCGTGGTCGCCATATGGTAGCGCCTATCGCCAGTACGTCTTTCGCGATAGCGAATCGGCGGTGAGCCAGGGCTACCGGGATGGTTTCAAGACCGGAAAAGACGATGGTAAGAAAGACAAGAGCTTTAGTCCCCAACGCTCTCACTTTTACCACGATGCAGGCTTTGGCAACTTCGCTGAAGTCTACCGTTCCGGATTCTCGAGGGGTTACCAGGATGGTTATCGTGTAGGCGAACGTGGCTAATTACACAATCCCTCAACACGTATCAATGCCGCGATGGAAACGTCGCGGCATTTTTGCGTTTACCGGTCGGCCACACGACGCAGACTATCGGTGGTCTTGGATTGTTATATCGACTTGTAGCTACTTCCTAAAATGAGACTGAATCAGCCTGGGGAACGCGAAGCGGTCTCATTAGCACCGTGGCTTCAGCCCGGTGGTCGAGTTCTACAATGATTCCTTGAACCGTTTTAACGTTTTCTCGCGATGCTCCCGACATTAAAACCGTTAGAAACGGTTCCTGATCAATTCCGGTTGGCTTCTCACCGGGCTGAAGCCACGGTGTTAATGAGATCACTCTGCGCTCCCACGCCCGGTTGCTGCTTTCCCGAAAAATTTTTACGGTCCTACTGAACTCGAGAGATCCCGCGAAGTCGGCGTCAGTCAAGGTGGGCCAATGTAATCGCTATTATTGCTAAAAAAGCGCCGACACCGATCCCGACGCCGATAGCTATGTTCCTGGCGGTAGAATGCCCTCGATTGGCCTCAACTTTGGCGACGTCTGTGTAACGGATCGTTGTCGGCGCGTTGGTCTTCCGGTCGCGAAGTACGAAGTCATCGTCCCCAGCTTGGGCGATGTATCCCTTTGATTTGGCGCCATCCTTCAGTTTGATTGTGGCTTTGGCTTTATCTCCGACACCCAGCTTTGCGATCTTGATCTTGACTTGTTCAACTGTCATCAGCTGGTCACCCTGCTGGGCGGCAAGTGGTTGAACGAAAGTGCACAGTAAGACCAGCACCGAGAGTATCGATAGTGAACGGGACAAATGTGTTTTCAGCATGAATGGCTCCTCAGTTTCTAAATTGCGACTGGCGGACGGCAGCCAGGATCATGTGGACCTGATTGTTGTTAGTCGCTTATTTGTTAAAGCAGGAGGAGCAAGTGCAACGAGGGTGCCAACCAGCTGAGGCGAAATTTAATGACAATCGAAACAAAACATGGGCGGTAAGGAAGGATCGGGACGATCAAAATACTTCTTATGCAATAACCATCTGACACCTCGAACTAAGATAATGGCGACCCGTAAACCGTCGATACGTTGAGATCCTGGCTGTGATAGTGCTCAGCGGCTGCGCAACAGTTCGTAATAACCGGTGAGTCCGTTAAGGACGTATTGAATGGCGAGGGCAGTGAGGACGATGCCCATCACGCGCGTTGCTATATGCACGCCGCCTTCCCCCACCAGCCTGATCAAGCGTGCACCCAGGTACAACGAGACGAAAGAAACCAGAAAGACTACTGCGATCGCGATACCTACTGCAGCCAACTTTTTGAGGTCGCCTCCGGCTTGCGAAGTCAGCAACAGAATCGTGGCAATGGTGCCCGGACCGGACAATAACGGCATGGCCAGCGGAAAGACGGAAATGTCGTGTCCAACTGAACCGCGCTCTTCGGGCTCGGGCGCCTGGAGCCCGCCGCGTTGTCCAAACAGCATGGGCATCGCCGCCACAAAAAGAAGTATTCCGCCGCTGATGGAGAAGGCCTGCACGGTGACGCCGAGATAGGAAAGCACGGCGCGCCCGGCGACAAGAAAGAATAGCGCCACGCCAAAAGCGATCAGGACGGCGCGAATTAGTATCGCCCGGCGGCGAGCAGGCAGCTCATCCTGGGTTAGCGCCACGTAGATCGGCACTACGCCCGGCGGATCGACTACGACCAGCAGGGTGACAAAAGCGGCAAGCCCGAACTTGATAATGTCCTGATCCACTTAACGAACAATAGTACAGAAAAGAAGGTTTTTGGTCTTGGGTCTTGGGCCTTAGGTCTTTGTTACTGAGATTTGAGATCTGAGATATCTGAGATCTGAAATTTGAGATTTCAGAGAAGAAAGACCAAAGACCTCGGTACAAAAGCTCAAAGCTCAAAGAACTAAGTACAAAGACCCAAGACCCAAGACCCAAGACCTATCCCAGCTTTGACTACTTCACGTATAAAATATATCCCGCATTTGACATATACAGAATGTTAGCGTAGGGTGGGTGTCGAACCGAGTCCAGCTTACTCCGCTCTCAGCTCCTCTGGGATCTTCCAGATCACCTGATAATCACAGCTCAACTACCAAGAACACCAGGGCGTCATACGTTCCCCAACCGGTCTGTTACCAGTCTGAGCGGAGGTAGAGCCCATAAGGAAAACATCAGATTATGACAACGAATATCCAGCCATTACATGACCGCGTGATCGTGAAGCGTATTGACGAAGGCGAACAGGTGCGCGGCGGCATCATTATCCCTGACAGCGCCAAAGAGAAACCCCAGGAAGGCGAAGTAATTGCCGCCGGAGCAGGCAAATACAAAGAGGACGGAACGCGCCAACCGCTGGACGTAAAAGCCGGTGACCGCATTTTGTTTGGCAAATACACCAGTTCTGAAATCAAAATCGATGGCGAAGAGCTATTGATCATGCGCGAAGACGAGATTCTGGGAATCATCACGCGCGCTGGTGCGGTTGCGGGCGGCAAAAAGAGCAAGTAAAGACGGTGATGAGTGATGAGTGATGAGTGATGAGTGATGAGTAAGACCATGAGTGTCCACGTAGTGCCCTGGTGCTCACTTACCACTCATAACTCATAACTCATTACTCATCACTAAAACAACAGTTTTGGATTTAGGAGAAAAGATAAAAAATTATGGCAAAGCAAATAACACACGGCGAACAAGGACGGGCGGCGATTCTGCGCGGCGTTAATCAACTTGCCGACGCGGTGAAAATCACGCTCGGTCCCAAAGGACGCAACGTCGTTCTCGGTAAAGCGTATGGCAGCCCCACAATCACCAAAGACGGTGTGACGGTGGCGAAAGAGATTGATCTTAAAGATTCAATGGAGAACATGGGCGCGCAGATGGTGCGCGAAGTGGCCTCCCGGACCAGCGACGTGGCCGGCGACGGCACCACTACTGCAACGGTGCTCGCGCAAGCGATTTATCGCGAAGGTGTCAGGACCGTCGCAGCCGGCGCCAACCCAATGGCACTGAAACGTGGCATCGACAAAGCAGTTGAGCGCGCCACCGCAGCGATCAAGAAGCTATCGAAGCCGGTTGCGGGCGACATGATTTCTCAGGTCGGCACGATTTCAGCCAACGGCGATGCGGCTATTGGCGAATTGATTGCCGAGGCGATGGCGAAGGTAGGCAAGGACGGAGTCATTACGGTCGAAGACGCGAAGACCATGGAGACGGATCTGGAATTTGTCGAAGGAATGCAGTTTGATCGCGGCTACCTGTCGCCTTACTTCATTACCGACCCGGAAAAGATGGAAGCCGTGCTTGAGAATCCAGTGATTCTCCTCAGCGAAAAGAAGATTACTTCGATGAGAGACTTGCTGCCGATTCTTGAGCAGGTCGCCAAGTTGGGCAAGCCGATTCTGATCATCGCGGAAGACGTTGAAGGGGAAGCGCTCGCCACATTAGTGGTTAACAAGCTGCGCGGCACGATCAACGTGGCCGCAGTCAAAGCTCCCGGCTTCGGCGATCGTCGCAAGGCCCTGCTCGAGGACATTGCAGTTCTGACGGGCGGCAAGGTAATCAGCGAAGACCTGGGTATCAAACTCGAGAACGTTAAGATCGAGGACCTGGGACGCGCCAAGAAGGTGACGATCAACAAAGAGAACACGACCATTATCGATGGCGCCGGCGACACAGACGCCCTGCGCGCCAGAGTCAAGACGCTCAAAGCGCAAATTGAAGACACCTCGTCAGATTATGACCGCGAGAAACTGCAGGAGCGGCTGGCGAAACTCGTCGGCGGCGTGGCCGTGATTCGCGTGGGTGCAGCTACTGAAACTGAACTTAAAGAGAAGAAGGCGCGCGTTGAAGACGCGATGAACGCGACCCGCGCGGCAGTTGAAGAAGGCATCGTGGCGGGTGGAGGCGTGGCTTTGATTCGCGCCGCCAAGGCGCTGGACAAGTTCAAAGTATTCGAAACTAATGAAGACGGCGAAACGATCGGTGATGAAGACGAGCAGATTGGTGTCAACATCATCAGGCGCGCGCTGGAAGAGCCGTTGCGTCAGATAGTACAGAACGCCGGCAAAGAAGGCGCAGTGATAGTCGAGAAAGTTCGCGCCAGCAAAGACCCGAACTTCGGCTACAACGCCGCTACTGAAACTTTTGAGGACCTCGTGGCCGCCGGGATTATCGATCCCGCGAAAGTCACGCGTTGCGCGTTGCAAAACGCCGCATCAATTGCGGGCTTAATGCTAACAACCGAAGCCCTCATTTCTGAGCTACAGGAAGATGACAAGCCCCGTGCACTGCCCGGCGGCATGGATATGTAATCCCAACGTCCTTAGCAAATTGGGAAGCTACCATGTTCCGCATGCTGCTTCTGTTAACTCCCCAAAGGGGGAAAAGGTAAGAAAATTATGACTATGAAACTTTATGTCGGTAATCTCGCGTTCCAAACTTCCAGCGAGGAGCTGCAGACACTGTTCGCGCAAGCGGGCACAGTCGAAAGCGTCTCCTTGATTGAAGATCGCGAAACAGGTCGCTCACGCGGCTTCGGCTTCGTTGAGATGTCAACGAAGGAAGAAGGCGCGGCTGCGATTCAGCAGTTTAACGGTAAGGACCTGGGCGGACGTGCGCTGAACGTCAACGAAGCCAAGCCCCGCGAAGATCGCGGCGGCGGTGGCGGCGGACGCAACGGCGGCTCGCGCTACTAATCCTTAACTCGCACTAATTGCGACCGATAAAGCCTCCGATGAAATGTTCCGTCGGGGGCTTTGTCTTTGCGTGCGGTGATTTGGGTATGCCCGAAGCGGGTTTCCTGGGCTCCGTTACGAGCCAAATGAAAAATCTAACCGCCAAGACCCCAAGAGCGCCAAGCAAACAGAGAAAAACAGACATGTACGAAAAACAATTGGGCCCCTCAGACAATCAGGTCGCGAGAAGAGAAATCGCAGCTGCTCTTTTTCTGCTTTCCTTTACTATTTGGCGCTCTTGGCGCCTTGGCGGTTAAAGCGCGGATGCTGGTGTGATACTGACACATGGGATCGTACCCGTTGAACTGGGCAACATCAGCACCTATCCTGGCCCATCTTTCCTTTGTTCCTCATGGTTGTTAGAATTCCTCTGTTCACCCCCCTAACCCACAACGAACCAGGTTGGTTGCCACCATCCAATAACGAAAGGGACCGCTATGCTTCGTAATTTGCCAGGCCTTGTTTCAGCTCTCCTATTACTTATTCTTTCGATCGCGTTGCCGGTTCTGGCACAGGAAAAAGGAACAGCATGCTTCACAGCGGAAGCGCGCGCGCAGGCGGAACGAACGGCCAAAGTCTGGCAGGAACCCGATCCCGGATATGACCCGGTCCTCGGTTTCAATCCCACGCGAGGTGCTCGCAACGGAGCGCTGCCGGTAGATTCCAACGGGCTGGCGCTGCCGTTGAAATGCGTCGCGAACACGGATCCCACGAAAGGTGCCGGTACGACACCAAAGTTTTATTGCTCCGTCCCCGGTGTCGTCGACGAGCACGGGGAACCGATTCGCTATAAAGTGAAACCCCATTTCAAGGGCCAGTCGAGGGAAAAACGTAATGGCGAGATCTACGGGGAATTCCTTTCCTCGCGCTTCTCCAAGGCATTGGGTTTTTTCGCCGACGATGAGTGGGTCGCCGATGTTACCTGTCCTGACTGCGAGAAGAGCTTGACCAGCAAGTTCCAGGGAACGAGCTTCACCCCCTTTCAACCTGCCGCCGGCATCGAACTCCCGTTGGGCAAGGGGATCGACGTTAACTGCGATCATAAAGATTCTGGCGCCATTGCCGAATCGCTCGGCAAGCTGCGTCAGGGAGGCGCTCCACGCGCCGAGATTGATGCCTTCAAGTTGTGGCTCGCCTTCATCGATCATGGAGATACCAAGACCGATAACCAGAAGTATTCCTGTCTTGATTCCGAGAAGAATGCCGACGGCACCCGTACATGCAAACCCGGCCAGGCTGTGTACTACGTGAGCGACATGGGCTCGACCTTTGGCTTCAGCAGCGCCAGCGAGAAGAAGGCGCGTCTCGACGCGTGGAAAGGCAAGGACCCGATCAAAGTGAGTGGCGGACGTTGCAGCACAACTGCCAAGAGCGTTGGTGACGCCAGTGTCAGCGAAGCGGGGCGGCAACTCCTGGCAACTGGCTTACAAAGGCTTCTAGACGCCGAGAAGAGCGACGGGACGATTACGAAGGTGTTCCGCGCCTCCCGCAATGCGGAGCGCGACCAGGCGCCAGAAGCATGGACTGCTGAATTCGAACGCAAGGCCAGGACGATCATAGATGCGCGTTGTTCGAACTAACGGCAAGCTCTTGGTAGCCGCGATCGATAGCATTTGACAGATACTGAGCTGGCAAATGCACTCAATTCGGCTGACATACTCTGATACGCCGAGGCTCGTTAAGAGTACGCATTTCGTGCTCTTTTGGTTGAAAACGCTAGCTACTGCTCGGGCACGCGTTTTGCCGCGTCTAAGTTCAAATTCTGGAATACGTTAAGGAGATGATTGATGAGAGATGCTGTGGCACTGAGCAAAATGAAGAAGTTTCTAGCTATGGTCTTGATATTCATGACGCTTGCCTTCTGCGTGGGGCCGGTTGGCTCAGCGCAGACGCGGCGATATCGACGCCATCGCACTTTTTGGCAAAAACACCGTGACAAACTGACGGTTGCTGGGACCACTCTGGGCGGCGCTGCCATCGGCGGACTCGCAGGTGGAAAGAAGGGCGCAGCAATTGGCTCGCTGGCGGGCGCCGGCAGCGGAGCACTGTATACCTACAAGATTCGGAAGCGACATCGGCATCGTCGCTATTAACCTCCGCTAACGCGGAATTAGTCTGGGTAAAAGGGCGTTTCCGAAGGGGGAACGCTCTTTTTTTGCCTGGACTCGTAACTTTCGCGTATCTCTCTGCATCCAACTGCCGAGCGAAATACCTGGATAGTCTTAAGGTCATTACCGTTGAGGTTCGATGTGAATAGACGTTTCTTCCTTTCATCTTCCATGGCGCTGGGGGCATTTGTTGCCTTATCTGAGATGCCAGCTGTGGGAATGTCGCTCCTGCAAGATGGCGATAGCAATCAGCCTAACTCCAAAGGAATCAAAAAAGTGATTAAAACTGACGCAGAATGGAAACGCACCCTAACCCCTGACCAGTACGCTGTGACGCGGCAGAAGGGAACTGAACCACCCTTTACCAGTCCGCTGAATCACATTCACCAGCAGGGCGTATTTGAATGCGTCTGTTGCGATCTGCCGTTGTTTAGTTCAAAAGCAAAGTTTGATTCCGGCACCGGCTGGCCGAGTTTTTGGGAACCGATTGCCAAAGAAAACGTGCGTGAGGAGATCGATAGGAGTCTGTCTGAAACAAGAAGTGAAGTGTTGTGTGCCAGATGCGACGCCCACCTGGGACACGTCTTCAATGATGGGCCAAAACCCACGGGGCTGCGTTACTGCATGAATGGTGTGGCCCTGAAATTTGCACGACAGAAGAAAGTTAGTTAAGACTCGCCATGAGACAGCCTCGAAACTAGTTGTAACAGCGATCGTCCGAGCTCCGGCAGTTTCCAGCAAAAACAACAGCAGGCCTCCGCACAGAATCCTCGACAAAACAATTGACTTTCCTTATGAACCCGAATATCGTTCGCCCTCGTTACCTGAGGCTAGACACTCACGAGCCTGCTACCGCCTTTGCACACTCGCAAGTCAGCCGCTGATAACAATGCTTTTTTCATAGGTGCAAGTCACCTACTGCTTTTGATAGCTGATGAGGTTTCCCCACTACATGCCGGCTCAGCAGCGCTGATTTGTCTAACCACCCTGATGTCATTTCTCGTCGTCCCAAACGAGGTTTATGCAAATGAGGCAACGATCTGGGTTGCCGGTATTAACGAGAGTTTTGATCCCGTGGCGGCAGTCCTGGAATACGGATCGAATCAGAAAACATTGAATCAGGGCTGGCGCGATTTCAAGTCTATCGACGGCAAGAACCGCATTCGTTACCAGCGAGTAGTTCTCAAAAACCTCTCCCCGCGTCAGTCGTATTCGTTGGGCCTGCGTGCCGGCGGCGAGTTAAAAGCTAACGGCAGCATTACCACGCTTCCCGATCGATTGCCGGTAGCCAGTCAGCGCCCTCTGACTGTGCTTCTGGGATCCTGTTACTACGGACGTGAGGATAAGGCAGGTGCCGTCGGGCAGACCTACAGGTCGTTACCACCTGAGGCGCAACCGGATATGAAATTCCTCTGTGGAGATCAGGTCTACCTGGACCAGCCTCCACAGGATTTCTTGAATCCTCTCCACGGCAAAAGCTGGTTGCAAGCCAGATCATTCAAGACTTATGTAGACACGTGGACTCAATCCACGCCCGGCGGTGGCTTTGGCAAAATGCTGAGCCACAATGCGAATTTCTTTAGTTCGGACGACCATGAGTACTGGAACAACGCTCCTGACATCGGATTAAATGTGCCGTTCTTCACGACGACGCCGGGAAAACGTAAGGACTGGTGGGATACAGCGCGCGAACTCTACCAGATTTTCCAAACAGTTCCGGGCTTGCCGGTCAAATTCAAAGTTGAGCCGCTCTCGTTCTGCATCGCCGAAACTCGTTTCAATCGGGGCTCGGCCGGCGGGGATTTTATGCTGCCGGCCACTTTCGACGATCTCGGAAACTGGGCAGCAACCCTCGACGGCCCCGGAGTACTTGTTCTCGGCCAACCCTTTTTTGAGAACACCGGCAGTTCCAAGGACTACGGCCTACCGGATTTCAAGAGTCAGTATCAACGGCTCAAACAATACCTTCGTCAATCTAAACACACGATCGTCATTCTTACCGGCGACGTCCATTATGGCCGCCTCTCGGTCGCCAATTTGCGGCCTGAACTCGGCACGAAGCTGTACGAAATCATCTCGTCACCTATGCAGCTTGTGCCTCTCGGCGGCGGCGACTACCAGGCAGCGCCGCAGGTGTTTGGCTCTGTGACTTCAGAACCGGAATTCTCTTTGAAGCGAAACCACTTCCTTACCCTCGAGTTCACTGCCTCCAGTGCGCGACGCGCGTCGATGCTGGTAAGATTTTGGCCCATCATTAAAAGTGGACTTCAGGGGCAGTCACAAGTTATTGGCAACGGACCAATTGAACTAATCTAGAGGACGGAAACTTATGCTTTCTATTCGCCAGTCAGACGCAGTTTCGTCAAACGTATCCCTGGACGAGGTCAAGGCATTGCCAGGCGAGTCCAACAGTGCATGGCTTAAACGGGTCGGCGCAGAGCGTGGCGTACTGCTCCTCGGGGGAGCCTCTGTCTCTCATTTTCGCATTCGCGTGGCCCAGTCACATGCCCGAGCCGATTTGAAACCAAGCTGCTGGTCATTGGCCGGGCTTCTCATGGGTAACCAGAAGTTTCTCTCGGTGCCGCTGGAGCTCTGCTGTGACGCGGCGGAGTTGGCCCAGAACAACGCGGTGCAAACCTGCAATATTGCGGACTATGATGATCCGGCGCGCTTTCCAAACATCGCCGTGATTCGCTTCACCAGCGATACGAAGATGATCCTCGATCTCGCCCAACTGGTATCGGGTGATCCCGAAACGAAGAAACCGGCGCAGCGAAGTATTGTCGACTTGCCGAGCCTGATGGTGCCGTGGCTCAGTTACATCTGGATTGCCGGCAAAGCGCCCAACCCGTTAGCCGAAAGCCTGGGTCTGCCGAGCGCGGTTTTCATTGAAACGGTTTATGGGATGGCAGGAATCGAGTTGACCCCGGGACTGTCCTCGGCGGCCAGTTGCCCGGAAGCGATCTGGCAAGCAGCTAAGTACTGGCAAAACTTTTATGAAGAGGCGGTGGAAACCACTCACGGAGATGACGCCGCGAAACAGATTCCGGCCGGGCAATACACGATTCGCCAGAAGGCAGCTGCGGCTGACTGGCCACCAGAGAGTCATCCATCAACTCAATCAGTCTTAGTCGAGCCTGCAAAGAAAAGAACGAAGAAGAAGCAAACGATCGGCTAGAAGCATTAAAGCGGTTTTGGCTAGGCAATCGGCGGTTCCGCGAGGTTGGCGATTGCCGCAATTAATTCGTGTGGCTCTACGGGCTTGGGCACGAACATATTGAAGCCGGCTGACAATGCCTGCGTCCGGTCTTCAATCCGGACATACGATGTTAGGGCCACTGCGGGAATACTCTTCCCATTTTCCATTGCTCTGATCTTTGCGATGAGCGAATAGCCGTCTTCTCCAGGCATCGCCAAATCAGAAACCACCACCTTGGGCTGGTACCACTCAAGTATCTCCAGCGCCTCACTCACCGAAGCAGCTGTTTGCACGTTTGCCTTTAACTCGACCAGCATCACCGAGAGCATTTGCAGCGTATCCGGATCGTCATCAACCAGCAGCACCCTGACATCGTCCAGCGCCGGCAGTGCAGGGAAAGGTGCTTCGGAATCTTCCTTCGCTGGCAGGTTCGCGGAGGTTACTCTTCGTGGTTCTCGCTTACGCTGAGGGGCCAGGGGAAGTTTTATTACGAATGTCGAACCCTTTCCTGTCCCACCACTTTCAGCCTTGATTGTGCCTCCATGAAGTTCCACTAAATGACGCACAATGGCGAGCCCCAAACCAAGTCCGCCATGTTGCCTGGTAGTGGTGCCGTCAGCCTGACGGAAGCGTTCGAAGATGAATGGAAGGAAATCCGCGTTCATGCCCTGGCCGGAGTCACTTACCTGGAGCTTCAGGTTGCGACCGTCGCGTTCGACCTTAACCTCTATCCGACCGCCGGATGGAGTGAATTTGATGGCATTGGCAAGCAGATTCCAGACGACTTGTTGCAAGCGGCTCGCATCGCCCAGAGTGTGACGAGCTGAAGGATCGAGCTTCACTTCTAATTCGAGATCCTTCGAATCCAGTGCCAACTGCACCGAATCAATCGCAGCATTAATCACGGAAGAAATATCGACCGACTCATTACTAAGGCGCAGCTTGCCGGTGATCATTCGCGAAACGTCCAAAATGTCTTCGATTAGTTGCGCCTGAGCCTTTGCATTGCGGTCGATGGTTTCCATCGCGCGCGACGTAGTGGCCTGGTCCAGACTGCCGCGTTGCAGCAAATGTGACCAGCCGATGATCGCGTTGAGGGGAGTGCGCAGCTCGTGTGAAACGGTCGCCAAAAACTCGTCTTTCATGCGATTAGCAGTCTCGGCTTCGGCCCGGGCCATTTGCTCACCGACCAGCGCCAGGCGAAGACGTTCCTCCGCCTGCTGACGTTCTTTAACTTCCGCCTCGAGCGATGCCGCTTTCTGTTGCAACTGAGCAACGGCCCGCAGTCGGGCATCCTGATCAAACAGACCTGCATAGCTCTCAGCCGGAATGACGCGTGAGTGAACGGTACAAATGCCGCTGTGTGGTTCGGTAAATTTTTCGCCGCCCAGGCCATTCATCGGATAGGCGCAGAAAAGCGAGAAGGAATGGGCCCGCTGCAAATCGTTCCAGAGTTCTTCCAGGCGTATTGCGCCGGCGTAGTTTCCCTCGGCCCACAGAAGCGCCACCATCTCTCCAAAAGCTCGCACGCGCGAACGACCATCCGTTACGCTTCCAATTATGCCGCCCAATAATTTCTGAAAGGCGCCGGGATCCGGCGATCCATCAACCATAAACTTCGAGAGCGTTTCCGCCGCATCGAGAGAAACATACCGGCCTGAGGCTTTGGCGTTGACCAGGTCGAGCGCATTGGCACTTAGTAGTTGGTCCAGACCGTCCCTGTGCTCCTTCGTGGCTATAACGATGGCGGGATTCCCTGAATTTATTGCCGAGCCTATGAAGCCGCTCAAGGAATTCAAGAGAAATCCGTCCGCTTCGTAAAACTGGACGAAGTGATCGGTATCGCTCATCGCGGTCCAGTCAGAGCGGGGTGCGAAGTTCCACTTGGTCATGTCGGTGCTGTCGAGCTGCATCACCTCATCAGACAAGTTGCCGGCGGTAAGTTTGTTCAAAAGAATCTCCCAAGATCGTTTGGTTATCCCGAAAACGCACAATTCCGAGTAATGACTAGCGTTTCAATGGCCGGTACAGCTGTAAAGACAGAACGATGCAGCGCCGGGCCTATCCTTTGGGGGGATTTTGGGGTCGCACACTAATTCGGAGGTCGTCCATTAACAGCGTGACCATTGTATCCATCGCGCGGTCGCTAAGCCAGACAATACCGGGGAATGTGGCGGAAAATTGTGACATTTCCGTGTCTTCGAGGCATTGGCGCTCACCACGACAACCCTGCCAGCCAATATCGTCGCCTCCGCTCCTGAACGCAGCATCAAGCTGCACCTTAACTGTTACGTAACTATTACCGAGAAAGTCGGGATTCGGGACTACGATGTTACCCCCGAAACGAACGAATTAGGCGCAATCTTCTTATCGTGTAGCAAATCTAGCTGGCTGCGAAGGAGTAGGCCATGAACGTCCTATTAATAAATCCGGAGTTTCCTGACACGTATTGGAGTTTTCGCCACGCGCTGCCCTTCGAGCGCAAGCGATGCGCCTTTCCGCCACTCGGGTTGTTGACCGTCTCCGCCCTGTTACCGAAACCGTGGGGCCGGCGTCTGGTGGATTTGAATGTGCGGGCGTTGAAATCGTCTGATATCGAGTGGGCGGACATGGTTTTCGTTACCGGGATGCTGGTCCAGAAGGAGTCGCTGCATGAGGCTGTTCGGAAGTGCAAAGCGAAAGGGAAACTGGTGGTCCTTGGCGGGCCTTACGTGACAACTACAATCGAGGATTTGCCCGACGCAGATCACATTTTTATCGGAGAAGCCGAGACGACCCTGCCGCAGTTCATCAAGGACCTTGAGCGCGGCGAGGCTAAGCGCACTTATCAGGCGGGGGAGCGACCGCCCCTCTCCACTACGCCGGTTGCGGATTTCCATCTGGCAGACATGAAGCGCTACAGTGCGATGTCGGTGCAGTATTCGCGTGGCTGTCCATTCAACTGCGAGTTCTGCGACATCATCGAAATCTACGGCCGCGTGCCGCGAACTAAAAGCAATCAACAAATACTCGCCGAACTCGATGAGCTTCTGCGTCTGGGCTGGCGCGGGACCGTCTTTATCGTTGATGACAATTTTATCGGCAACAAGAAGAATGTCCGCCGGCTAATGCCTGAGCTGGCTGAGTGGCAGGAGCGTAATGGCCATCCTTTCACACTTCTGACGGAGGCCAGCGTCAATCTCGCCGATGACGATGAGCTGCTTGGTGATATGCAGCGTGCCGGTTTTCGCCGGGTGTTTCTTGGAATTGAAACTCCGGTGGAGGAGAGCCTCAAAGAAGCGCAGAAGTCTCAGAACCGGGGAAACCTGCTTAACTCGGTTAAGAAGATCCAGAGTTATGGGATGGAGGTGATGGCCGGTTTCATCGTCGGCTTTGACAACGATCCGGATGACATTTTTCAGCGCCAGATCGACTTCATTCGCGAGAGTGCAATACCGCTGGCTATGGTGGGGTTACTAACCGCGCTTCCTGATACTCAACTTTGGCGGCGACTGGAAAAAGAAGGCCGCTTGCTGGGTGAAAGCTCCGGAAACAATACCAACTGCTCTCTTAACTTTGTTCCCAGGATGGACGCGGCGCGTCTGGTGGAAGGGTATCAATCGATTATGCGCACGATCTACAAGCCCAGCGAGTACTATCAGCGGGCTCTTGAATCTCTGAGGCGGACAACCCAGAAAGGCTCCGAGCCTGCACGTTTCGATATTATCGCCGCCGTCGCGGCGTTTTCCCGACTCACTTTCAGGCTTGGGGTGCTGGATCGCGAGCGCAAAGAATTCTGGCGCTTCTTCGTGCGCACGGCCTTCAGACACTATGATCAGTTTCCGCAGTCGATGCGACTGGCAGCCATGGGATATCATTTTAGAAAGCTGAATGAGGCGTATGGTAGCTGAATCGAAGCGGGCTGGCGTGGAATCACGCTCAGCTCAGCTTTTTGGCTCGTCTCGGATAATTTCATAACAGCCGCACGACGTTGCTTCCAACCCGGGGCGATCGAGAATTTTTAGGCGCCCTCGACTATAACTAATAAGCTTCCGTCTTTGTAAATCGGCCGCAGCTATGCTGACGCCCTCGCGACGCACACCCAACATATGCGATAGGAACTCCTGCGTGAGTTGAAACTCATCGTCTCCCATGCGGTCGTGTGTCATCAGCAGCCAGCGGGCTAAACGCGCATCGACCGAATGAAACTGATTACAAACAGCCGATTGCGTTACCTGCGTTAACACGGAATGGGAGTAACGTCGCAGGATCCGAGGCAAGACTCCACCGTTGTTACATTCCCTGCGAAGCACAGTCGCCTTCATTTTCAAAGCTGAGCCCGCACCCTGCACCACCGCGCCGTTCAATGAAGAGTTAACTCCGAAAAATACACTTAGACCAACCATGCCTTCGTTGCCAACTAATCCCACCTCAAGCGTGGTGCGCTCGTTAACTCCGGCGAGCAGAGAGACAATCCCGCTACTGGGGAAATAGACGTCGGTAATCAAGACATCGGGACGGTAGAGAAGCTCCTCAAATACAAGGGGGATTTCTTCCAGGTGGCGTTGAAGGCTCTGGTAGTCTTTCTTTGGTAACGCAGCCAACAACCGGTTTGTAATGGGTGGACTTTTTGAGGGGGACATCGGGAACTCCTTGGACTCCGCGTCGTGACGCAGCAAAACGGCACAAGGAAGGGTTTGCGGAAACGGGTCCTGATGTCGATTGGAAACTGGTTAAATCATAAATGCCTGCGAGCGCCTCTACGCTCAGGCCCGGGCATTCGCAAACGTCATGAGCGCTTGGCCAGCGCTAGCTTGCTGGCGCAACGATCAGCCAGCCCAGCCTGGCTGTCCGGCTCACGACCTTTGCATAGTCACACTCTATGAGATTACGTGTTTGATGGCCTTCTTCGTTCCTCTACCAAAGTGTTTACCCGCACGACCCATGTGTTTGCCGAAGTGCTTGCCGCCTCGCACGATTCGTCCATGCCGCGCATGTCGAGCCATGCTTTTGCCGGCTTTTGCCACCTCGGATCCACTCTGCTTCATCTCGCCCGTGGAGGTGTTGTTATTCTGTGGGGCAAACCCATAAAGCGGGGTTAAGCCGAAAGATAGCGTTATCACACACAACATTAAAAGCTTCATTGATTTTCGTTTCATATTCATTTGTTCACTATACACTAACAGGCGAGCAAGTCTGTGCGTTGCAACACATAGCCGGGTTTTGGGATGGGAAACTGATTTAGGCAAGGAGGCGATCGTACTCGGCTTTGACAACCTGGTAGCACTCGCAGACACCAGTTTCCAGCCCTTTCCGATCGAGGATGGTCATATCGCCGCGAACATAGCTTATGTAGCCCGCGTTTTGCAGCCGTTTAGCAGCGTGAGCTATCCCTTCGCGCCGCACACCCAGCATATTGGCGATCAGATCTTGCGTCATAATTAACCTGTCAGACGGCAAGCGGTCGTGGCTCAACAGCAGCCAGCGGCAAAGTTGTTGATCCACTGAATGCAGCCGGTTGCAAACAGCAGTCTGGGAAATCTGTGTAATCAATGCCTGGGTGTAGCGGAGACACAGATTATGAAACCGGCCACCACGCGTGAACTCGTCTTTCATCATCTCTGCCTTCATCTTGTAAGTCTTGCCCGCGCTTTGCACCACGGCCCGGTTTGGAGTGGTGTCGCCGCCCATGAAGATGGCAATACCTACCAGGCCGTCGTTGCCGACCACGCCGATCTCTGCACTTGAGCCGTTTTCCATTATGTAAAGCAGGGAAATGATGGCGGTAGTTGGGAAATAGACGTAGTCCATTTTTTCGCCAGGTTCGTAAAGAACCTTGCCCAGGGGAAGCGAGATGAGCTGTAAATTTGGCAGCAGGCGTGCCAATTCCTCATCGCTGACACCGCCAAGCAAATGGTTCTGACTTGTTTCTCCTCTGTTAGCGATAGCAGTCATAGGTGCTTTCAGGTCGTAGGCCAGAAGTCGCATTCCACGGGCGGAAGCAGAAGGCCCTGGCCAATGCTGGAGCGAGGGTTCCTGAGTCAAAACAATCAGCAGAGAGCGGGAATATTATAACTTTCACGTAAGTGCGTCAACGCACATACAAACTGGTTCAACAAGGTCATGATAGGGCGACCTGTAGAATTCCCCCTAGTAGAGGAGGGCAACCAATGCCATCCCATACCCGATCCCGCGTTCTTTATGTTGATGATGACCTGGATGCTTGCGAGATGTTGAATGCGCTACTGACTCTTTGCCAGATTGATGTCGCCTGCGCGAAGTCCGCCGCTGAGGCGTGGCCGAAGATTCAGTCGGAACGGTTTGACCTCTTTATTCTGGACGGATGGTTGCCGGAGCTGGACGGCTACGAGTTCTGCCGCAAGATCCGGGAGGGAGACTCGAGAACGCCAATTCTTTTCTATTCAGGAGCTGCCTACGACACCGATAAGGATAAGGCTTTTGCTGCCGGAGCCAGTGCTTTCGTGTCTAAGCCAGACGTTGAGGGTCTTATCGAAACCATGTTGGACCTGATTGCAAAGGCCAAAGCTGCTGACGTTGCTCCACCTTGGGGAAGTAACCATCGCCGTTCGGCCGAGCAGTGGTTTTCGCCTTTATCGTCCCGCTTGAAAACTGCCACCGGCTAATCTCGCCGTTGGAATCTTCGTTTGGAGTATGTGCGTCAGCGCACAGACCCCGCTCCGCAATCGGCTGTAATATCATTCTTTAGGAATCACCTTCGACACGGGGACCCAGCCGCCCTTTTCTCTGTCTCTTTCTTGTGTCCTGTTGTTTCGAAATGTTCCGGGCGTGGTACCCATGCTCAGGTCATTTGCGATTGGTACAGTCTCGACATCCGGCAATTTTTGAAAAGGCATATTATGGAGTCTGGTCAGTCCCCTCAAGGGCATAACAGTTGCTCAATTGGGTAACAAAGGAGTGCATATGAAATCAAATAGTACACAAGCCCGAATTGGAGCAACGATAATCGTATGGTCGTGTCTGCTTATAGTTGGCGGGAGTCTGAGCCCAGCAGTGCAGGCGCAATACCGCAATAACGACGTTCAGGACCGTCGCTACGACCGTAATCAAGATAGGCGTGGACGGAGTGACGACATCTACGGTAACTATGGCGGCTCGTTCGACCTCCGCCAAACCGCACTGAATGCCGGCTATAACGAAGGCCTGAAAGACGGCACTTCCGCAAGGCAGAGCGGCCGTAGTTCCGACTACCGGAACCAGAGCGTTTACCGCAAAGCTACGAAAGACTACAGTTCACGTCTGGGTGACCGCGAATTGTATCGTCGCTATTTTCGTGAAGCCTACGAGAATGGATACAACTATGGGCTAAATCCAGGACTATATAACAACACCACCAACAACCGAGACTGGAACCGTAACGACAACCGAGACTGGAATCGTAACGACAACCGAGACTGGAATCGTAATGACAATCGTGATTGGAACCGCAATAACAATCGCGATTGGAACACTGATAATCGTGATCAAAACTATCGCCGCGGCCGCAACTGGGATGGTTACCCCAACTTGGGCGGTTCTTTCGAGCTTCGCCAAACGGCACTAAACGCCGGCTATAACGAAGGCATTAAGCAGGGCCGCAACGATCGCAACGGTAACTTCTCAGACTTTCGCAGCAAGAGTGCGTACCAGAAGGCCACTGCGGATTACAGTTCAAAGCTTGGGGACCGTGGACTGTATCAACGCTATTACCGAGCGGCTTTTGAGAATGGTTATGAGGCCGGCCTCAACGGTTATTAGAGTATTTCTGATGGCCGGATTTTTTCTTTAGTAAACGGAGAATGGTCGGGCTTCGGCCCGACCAGGTCCCGCCTCTTTCAAGCCCCGCGTGACCTCACGGCAGGTTGCAAGTCAAATCAATCTCTGCGCAAGGCAAAGGCGTGGTACCGGTAAGTGCCGCAGTGATAAGTTTGTTCGGACACTTCAACGCTAATCATTCCGCAAACATGGACGCGAAAATCAAACTCATCAAGAAAGACGCTCGCAACGCTCCGGCCCCTGCCGTCGAACTGGAAGCGAGCACCGATCCGAAGGAATGGTCTACGGCGGTCAAATCATGGGTCAAAGAATTTCAAAAGGGCCAGCGTGACGGATCGACCGAGGCTTTCGACAGCCTGTTTAGCGACTCTACGTCTTAATCTAGCGGCGCCTCTTTTCACAAAGCTCTTCAAATAATGGCAAGACTTCGGGGTTGACAGGTCTCAGTGACAAAAAAAAGCCGGTATATGTGCGCTTGCGCACATACAGGCGAATGAGGCTGGTTTAGGCTGTGTTTCAGCATTTATCAGAGATTGTTCCCCCCGGGGATGGCTTGCTTATGTGAAAGAGCCCGATGGCGAAATCCGTTTAAGCGAGTTTTTCACCGGGGACGAGGGGTGGATTGTCGTTGGGGCGAGAATCCACCCCTCAGGGTATTTTAGGAATAAAATACGTTGAAAGTTCCGTCGCCGGAATCCATGCGGAAACGCGGTAGGCAGTCCACTACAGGCGGATGCTCTCTTCTTTTGCCGCCATCACCTTAATCTTCCTTAGCTCGGGACCTTTGATTCCAAAGAAGGTGGCCATCTGCACAAGCTGTTTTGGATTCGCAAAGTCTTTGGGGTCCGCACAAAACTTCTCCAGAGTGGGGCCAAACTCGCGGCAGGTCATCGACTTTGGTATTGGTAGTCCAAGCCGGCAAGTGCTGTCGGGTTCAAAATTCAAACAGAATTCACAAATCTTCAATGCACACTTCTTTCAGGCTCGAATAAAATCTTGATGTAATTTCAGTGCCCAACAGGTATCCGTTGAAAACGCGTTTTGCCTTCGGGATCCTGCCACGAAATATCCAGCACATATGGTTTCACTTCGCCCGCAATTACTTTCAGCCTCGCCAACAGATCTGCGCTGGGGCCTACCATTTTTCCGTTAACCCAGGTTTTGTGAGAGAGAACCACGTTCTCTTTTGGCCGAATGGAACCCACCGCGTCGAATCTAATGTGGGCTTGCGAAGGGCCACCTCCGGGCGTCTCCAGATCTTTCAGGAAGACTGTCAGGACCTCCACGCACTTCAGGGCGTGGTCAGCATCGTTACTCAGCTCCAAACGAACATCAGCATCGACATCGATGAATCTAAACGTCAAGGGCTTCTCAGGGTTGGCACTCATTTTTGCTTCTTTCCGACCCGCGGCCGCGGCGCACTCTTCTTTGCTTCCTTCTTCCCGTTGGCGATCCCCAGCACATCACCCGGTTGACAGTTGAGTGCCTGGCACATCTTTTCGAGTGTCTCGAAGTTAATGCCAAGCGCCTTGCCTTTTTTCAAGCGCCAGAGCGTAGTGTGACTAATGCCGGTCTCTTTAGCCAGCCAGTAGAAGGTTCGACCGTGCTCTGCCAGTAAATGGTCTACTCGAATCTCAATCATAAAATTTTCACGCACTACACTACTTACCACATACGGTAAATATTGTCCATCTGCAATATATGCTGCATTTGACATACACGCTACATTCCCGTAAGGTCAATCTGTGATTAATCTTTACATCAATGAACGCCGTGACGGAGATGTGACGGTTCTTGATCTCAAGGGCAGGTTGAGAGTTGGCGGCAACGCCGCAGCGTTTCACAAATCGATCCGCTGCCTGGTACTGGAGAAGAAAATTCGGATCCTTTTGAATCTTTCAGGCGTTACCTATATCGACTCATGTGGTCTGGGGGAGTTGGTTGCCAGTCAGGTATCGGTAGAAAATAAAGGCGGGGAAATTAAGTTGGTTGGTCTCACGGAGACGCTTCGTGAGTTACTGACGGTCACCAGGCTGCTGACAGTATTCGATGCCTACGAGAACGAAGCAGCTGCAATGCAAAGCTTTGCTAATTCCGTCTCCAAAGTCAGGAAACCGCAACTCGCCTTCGCTTGATGCGTTGGAAGCACAGGTGGTTGGTCAAAATTCCCTTTGGCAAGCGCTTTCCAGATAGCCGCGGTTCGGACGGAGGTGGAACGTGACGGATAATCTTAAAGAATCGATGGCTGAGAGCGAGTCCGGATCAGCCCCTTTGTTGCCTGACTCTTTTTCATCAATCCGCTGGGCATTCATCAACGGTTGGAAAGTAGAGCCTCAATCTGATGACCGAGCGCCAGTGCTTGGCGAAGTCGCCCACAGCACTGCGTCACCCTCCGCTCGTCGCTCAACTGCACGCCGGAAACATCAGGCGATGTTCAAAGCATGGTCACAAGACCGACATGAGTAGTGCGGCCTCCTTGCTGGTCACCTTTTAGCTGCGACTCCCAGGCCCCGGATTCGTAGTTATGTGTGGTATAGTGGAGGTCTAGTTGTTCTTTCGAAAATTCACTCTCGACATCAGGATTTGCGTGTCGCTCCCTTCTCCTTGTGCCGTCTGTTTGTTGTCAAACGACCGAGTACCAGGAAATTCTGATGTCAATCTCCACGACAAAATTCAACAGGAAATGTTTTGACACCGGTGATGGCGCTGTGTGCCTGGGGCGGTCTGCGGCAACCCAGGGCGCCAAAAGTGAGACATCGAGATCGAAATCGGAGTGATAAGAACTGAAGGATATTGAATATGAGCTATGCGCGAAAAAATATGAAGAACGTGGCGGGATCAATCATCGGCGTAGTGGTCGTGGCCGGAATCGCTATCTGGCAGTTTTACCTGTTCGTCACGTTTAAGAGTCTACAGGGCGGCAGCAGCCATCTGTGGTGGGCCATGGCCATGGCTGCCCTGGCTTGCGGTGCGGCCTTCCTGGTGTTTTCAGTATTTGTGCGCCACGACACTGACGATGATCTGCACATCACTTCAGCGTAACGCGGAACCCGCACCTGATATCTCGATCGAGGTCATGTCGATGAAAGCTATGTTTGCGATGAGACGCGCTAATGGCGATTGGTTTGCGCTCGATGATCAGGGGAGTTACCGAGTCCCGGTATTTCACACTAGCGCCCAGGCGATGACGGCGCGTTCGCGCGAGACGGGAATGGAATGCTTCAGACCTGTCCTGCTCGACACGGCTGCACTTAAGAATCTGACGACCACGGATGAAGGGAAAGCCTGCTTCTGGTTAATTGCAGATCCCCTTTTGAAGTTAAGCCGCGGTCTTCCACTGGACAGCAAGCAGCTTGAGCAATTCATGAGGAACGGTGAAGGAAATCTGGTGCAGAACGGAGTAACCAAATGATTTCTTCATGCGATCACTGCGGACGGATATTGGCATTGTGGAGAATACGTTGTCCAAACTGCAAAAAGTCGGCGATGAATTGGCTGCAGATTTTGGCAATCGCACTAGTAGCGCTGCCCGCAATCTTTCTACTGGTAAAACTGATCTAACCTGAATGAAGTTCCGTTTTAGAAGATCTCCTCAATTTCTACGAAAGTCTTGATAAAGGAACAAAATAAATGGCTGGCATTGAAAAAGTAAATGGCAAGGGTTCAACCGGAGTGGCTAGTGAGGGTACGTGGCCGGGTATAGATTCCCGCTTTCGGCTCATCATTCTGGCCGGCAAGAGAACAAAACAACTTCTGCACGGCTCAAAACCCCGCATTGAAGTCGACAAGGGCAGGCGCAGAAATACGAGTATTGCCCTGGAAGAAGTTAAGCGCGGCCTGGTTCATTTTATTAAAGTTGATAAGAAGGGGATGCCAATACCTGAACCCGACGCTATTGAGGGTTAACTGGCTTGGGGTCGGTGAAAAATTATGGTTTCCATGAATGGACTGCGAGTCTACATTCAACCGGGGAGCGCAAGCATTTCCGCAGACGCTGGTATTTTCTATAGCAGGCGTGGCAATGGGCCTCTTTATCGTTGGCTATACGAGGAGAAACTCGCCCGTTGGCGTAGTTTGCGCATGAACACTTCCCAGCTATCGTCCCGAGATCTTTGCAATGCCAGTTGGAAGTTGGTACCCGAGAAACTCCAGGCCCAACTAGGTGAACACTACCTGGATTAGGCCTTACGTCCCGCTTCCCTGGGGATGCTAGTTGAGACTAACCTATACCTGGCGACTTTTGATCCTACTCTCCCAAAGCGAGCATCAGGCGTGAGAAACATCTGGACGCCGAGAGATACAACCACTCATCAGGACCACGTGATTGCCCACATAGTTGGCGCAACCGGTCTTGGCTACTTTGTCTTCGAGGAAGCATTGTATGTCTTGCTGGATATAGGATTCGTCTGGACAATCTTTTTGGACGGTGAGATGAGTTTGCTGCCGCACCCCGTAGCTATTAAGGAAATGGAGATCGATGAGCAGATCAGGGAGGAAATCAAAGCGGACGTAACGCTCCTCCTCGGCGATCATTCGTCTGCGGAAAAGCTATTGCGAATGAAACGGCCCCCGCTGGAGTTGCAGATTGAAGACGTCAGCTTTTTTGAACGTGATGAGCAAAGACGTTTACTGCTGGAGGGCGAAGAAGGTAATCTGGCAATAGAATCATCGCTAACTACAGCGGAGATACGTCTGATGGACTCTGAAAACGCCGAAACTAAAGACGCCGATCTGGCCTCTGAGCTGAAGGACGTAGCTCGGAGTGAACATGAGTATCTTCATGAACGGCTCCGGTCGGAGCTGGGGCGCGAGCCAACCGAAGCGGAGTTGGATGAGTGGCTTCGCCAGCACACCGAAGGGTATTGAGCAAGGAGTGATGAGTGATGAGTACCTGGTGAGTCCCTTCTAATAGAACGTTTTTGGTTGTAACAAAAGCAAGGCGCCGCGATTCTAACCTCGCGGCGCCTTTTCTTGATCTGCTGTGTTTTCGTGAACCAGAACGCAGTACTCAGCACTCGTTACTGATCACTCATCACTCATCACTTTCTTACGCGTGCACCATAAGCTGGTTATCAACCTGTTTGACTCCACTGATTCCTCTAATCATCCTGTCCACCTGGGACTTGAGGGCTTCGCTGTTGACAGTCCCGGTCAGAGTCACTTTGCCGTCAAGCACGGTGGCTGTAATTCCCAAACTTGAAAATGTCGGATTGTCGCTGATCTTCTTGTCGATGGCGGTCTGGATTGCGCCGTCGTTAGAAGTATTAGTCGAACCGCCGCCTGAAGCCGGCTGCTGAATGATTACCGGAGGTTGCTGCGCAACGGGTGCGGGCTGATTAATAATGACCGGAGGCTGCTGCTGCGCAGCGGGTTGCTGCACAATAACCGGCGGTTGTTGCGCCTGCTGCTGTGCCGCCAGATTGGCGTTGGCGTTATCGCTTTGTTGCCCGTTCATCAAAAACAACACCACTACTGTAATAAGCGCAATCGCCACCACGACGATCACTCCTACGGTTGCTCCTGAAATGCCATTTCGCTCCGGATCGCGATAGGATTCGGTCTGCGTCACCTCGCGTCTTGAAGTCGGTGTTTCTACTACTACTCTGCTTCTGCGTGCCTGCTCATCGTCGTGTGCCATATGCTTCCTCCTGATAGTTAGCCAATAAAAATTTTGATGTCGAAGATTCGCCGGAATCCTATTTGACCAGGGTGCAATCCTCATTCCCATCCCCAGGGAATAAGCCAATCAACTTTGATCCCGGCCAATTCTTCACAAACCAACAGGTTTGCGGCAGTAACGGAATTGCAATACGCATCACGTCAGGTTGAAACAACGTACGCTTTTGAGTCTCGACGATGGATGGCGTGTTGAGATCAAGACACACAGCTTGGGAGACAGGAAGCAGGAGGCAGGAGGCAGGAAGAGTATAGGTCCTATTTCTTTACCACTAACTACTACCACTGACCAACGATTGACTGTTGGCGGTCTGCTGTTTACTGTTTCCCTTCCAATGACCACAGCTATCATTCATCATCCAGTCTTCCATAAGCATGACACCGGGCCGAATCATCCTGAGTCTCCATCGCGCTATGACGTCGTGATGAAAGCGCTGCGTGAAGACACCGAACTTTGGGCAAGGTTATTGGAAGTGAAGGCGCGGGAAGCACCGCGAGGTGATGTTCAAGCTTGTCACACACCCCAACTCTACAAGCAGATTGAGCGAGTTGTCAGTGAAGGCACCGGCTACCTGGACTCGGACACGGTTGTTTCAATGCGCTCGATGGACGCGGCTTTACATGGAGCCGGCGCAGCTTGCCAGGCCATTGATCTGATAATGCAGGGTGACGTCTCCAACGTTTTCGTCCCCGTGCGGCCCCCCGGTCATCACGCGACCTCGGAACGGGCGATGGGTTTTTGTCTTTTCAACAATGTCGCCGTTGCAGCACGCTATGCGCAAAACCATTATCCGGAAATTGAACGCGTCGCAATTGTCGATTGGGATGTACATCACGGCAATGGAACGCAGGGAATTTTTTATGACGACCCAACCGTGTTCTTTTTTTCCACCCATCAGTATCCGTGGTATCCGGGCACGGGGACCCGGGGGGAAAATGGAGTTGGCCGGGGCGCGGGCTACACGTTGAATGTCCCTTTGCGAGCCCATACTGCCGCAAGTGAACAGAAGAGAATGTTTGACGCAGCTCTTGATGAAATCAGCGGCACGTTTAAGCCGGACCTGATAATTATCTCGGCGGGTTTTGACTCCCATCATGGCGACCCGCTGGGCCAGCTAATGCTCGAGGATGAAGACTTTGTTACGCTTACCCGGGCGGTCAAAGACTGGTCCCGGGACGCTTGCAACGGCCGCATCGTGTCCTGTCTTGAAGGCGGCTACAACCTGCAAACGCTTGGACAAACGGTGCGGGCCCACGTGGCGGAGCTCCAGTCCGGTTAGCATCAAATCTCGCCTTACCAATCTGTTCCAGTAAAATGTTTGAACCCACGCGTACGGTGGAGTAAACTCACCTCACTTAACCGTTTCGGACGCAAGCACCGTAGGCAGAATCTGAGCGTTAGCGCTCTTTTTTATCCTCTCGGACAAACAGCCAGTGAAAACGGAATGATGATCTTGCGCCCCGAAGAGCATAGAGAGTGGGATACCTCAATCCCCTCATGGGAGAAACAGCGATATGCCAGACATCGAGATCACTTGCGCGGAATGTGGAAACGCTTTTCCGTTTACCGAACGCGAACAGGAGTACTATCACGAACGCAACCTGACTCATCCGAAACGCTGCAAGCCTTGCCGGGATGCACGCCGTTCCAACTTTGGGGGTCCCAAAGGAGCCGGCGGCGAGCGCCAGAGATTTGAGATCACCTGTGATCAGTGTGGCAAGACCGACTCTGTGCCATTCAAGCCTTCGACCGGCAGGCCCGTTCTGTGCGGTGATTGTTTTGGCGCAAGTCGCGCCGCTCAGCCAAGAACCTAGTAACACCCTTAGCCGAGACCGAATCAGCCCGCCACCCTGCAGATGATAAAACGTGAAATACGGGTGCGCCCTCAATGCGCGCCTTGTTCGTAGCGGACTGTGCTCACACTAGCTTATGAATTACCAAACTATTAAGTTCGAGATGCGCGGTCCGGTGAGCGTGATCACGCTTAATCGCCCGGAGTCATTAAATGCTCTGACTAGCGAGGTGGCTCAGGAGTTTTTGGCGGCCGTTGCTGAAGCGAAAGACACTGGGGCGCGGGCGATCATCATTAACGGCGCGGGCCGAGCGTTTTGCGCGGGAGGCGACCTGCGCGAAATGCGCAAGATTGCCGAGCGGGAAGGAAAAGTGGAAGCGTTTTTCGATGAGCCCTTACGTCTGCTGAACCAGTGCATACTCCTGATTCGCCGCTCACCTTTGCCATTTATCGCCGCAGTTCATGGAGCGGTTTCGGGAGGCGGTTGCAATCTCGCCCTCGCCTGCGACCTCGTGGTTGCCGGCGAAAGCGCGCGATTCAACCAGGCTTTTATCAAGATTGGACTGGTGCCTGATTGTGGTGGAAGTTTCATCTTACCGCGGCTGGTCGGATGGAAGCGTGCGACGGAACTGATGATGACGGGAGACGTAATAAGTGCCAACCGCGCTCTTGAAATGGGAATGATTAATTCGGTGGTCCCGGATGAAGAGTTAAGTTCCCATGCCCTGGCAATGGCTGAGAAACTCGCCCAGGCCCCCACAGCCGCGCTTGGGCTGATCAAGGAGTTGTTGGAGGCAAGTGCGACGAATGATTACGGCGGACAACTTGAACTGGAAAGGAAGGCGCAGATTAAGTCAGGACAAACGAAGGATTTCAGAGAAGGCGTCGCAGCCTTTCTTGAGAAGAGGCCACCGAAATTTGCGGGTGAGTAGATCTCGAGGGAGTGATTCAAAGGGTTGCGAGCCGCTGGTTCAACTGGCGGCTCTTTTGCTTTGAGAGTTTATGGACTCGCTAACTTACATCCAGCTCCTACGTAGCAATCGCTCTTTCAGAAGATTGTGGTGGGGACAGGTCATCTCCGAACTTGGCAACTGGTTTAACTTCATTGCCGGATTGGGATTGGTGCGCCTGGTTTCAGGCGGGAGTGCCGAAGCTACAACAATCATTCTGCTGGCGAGGCTGGTACCTTTCACCTTGTTCGCTCCCTTGGCTGGAGCATTTGTCGATCGCCGGTCGCGACGGATGGTGATGATTGTCAGCGACTTTGCGCGCGTCGCGGTTGCGTTTGGGTTTCTCCTCGTCCGAAGGCCCCAGGACCTCTGGATTGCGTATTTGTGCACGGCGCTGCTGTCCTTTTTTGGATCCTTCTTTGAGGCGGCCAAGAACGCGGCGGTTCCAAACATCACCGGCGAGCGCGATCTGTTGGCGGGCAATGCGCTGATGTACTCGTCGCGGTTTCTGTTGATGTCGCTCGGCGCCGCGCTGGGGGGCTGGACCGCCGCCACGGTTGGTTATGAAGCCGCATTCGTGGTCAACGCTATTTCGTTTTTGGGTTCGGCCTTCTCCGTGTGGCTGATTCCGGAACAAGAGACAAAACAGTTCGCGCTGGAAGAGAATCCGGGTAGTCTGCAGCTGAATCCCGCCGGCTTCGCTAATGCCAGCGAATTAAAGCCATCCAGACGGAGTTATTGGTCAGACATACGCGAGGGTTGGGCGTACATAATCAGTCATGCGCCGGTGGCGACGATTCTACTCATCAATATTTTGTGGGCTACTGGTGGGGGCGCGGGTAACCTGGTTACAGACCGCTTGGGCGGCATTGTCTTTGTGGGCGAGGGGGGTATCAGTGGAGATTCCGCTGTTGCTTTGCTCTACTTCGCTTCCGGTGTCGGGCTCTTTATTGGCATGATGATCGCCCGGCGGATTGGCTCATACTTCGAGGTTCACGGTCGAACGGTAGGCTTCATAGGTTCGGGTCTGATTATCCAGGGGGTCCTGTTTGCGCTGATAGGCATAATGCCAACACTCTGGTTGGCCTGTCTCTTTTTTTTCCTCAGCAGGATATTGCTGGGGGCGGAGTTTGCTGTCCAGGAAACGCTGTTAATGCGATTGGTTCCTGACAATTTGCGAGGACGCGTCGGGACGACAGATCGGGCAACGGAGCTCCTGATCTGGAGTCTATCCACCGCGATGGCAGGTTGGTCCTTACGGGTGATCTCGCCAAGGACACTCACGGTTATTTGTGGCTTGCTCTCCTCGAGTGCAGGCGTCGTGTGGCTGGTCCTGTTTGCCTCGGGAAGAGTCAGGCTGCCGCGTAGGTTGAATCAAAAGATGCCCGGAAGCAGAGAAGGTGTTCCAGCATCTAAATAAAAAAAGTGAGGCGATGGTCGAATGACCAGCCTCACCGTCTTTCTAATCGGTTTCGTAAAACTCTCAGACTACGCATCAGCTCGCGAATGAATCAGACGGCGAATGCGATCCGCAAATAGCACGTCGATTTTGCGAGGTTCGATCAAGGCGGTGACTTCACCGGCGCCCCAGATCGGATGGCTCATGGTTTGACCAGCGCGATAGGTACGCGTTCTGTCGTATGGTTCGCTATTTATTGACTTGGAACGGCCCCGCGTAAGCTTGGCGCCGTTTGAGAAAGAGCCACGGGTCCCGCACTTGGGACAGGTGACGCGCGAAATCAATCCTCGTTTGGTAATCGACGCCACAACGTGTCCGCGTTCTTCCTGGCATATCGCGCACAGCTTCTCAACCCTGTCACCAATTGCGTAAGTCTGCTTTTCAATAACCTGTTTCCCAGTGGTTTCCGTTTCAATAGTCTGCTTTTCCATACATGCCTTTCGTAGTAAATCGTGAATGGTAAATGGTGAATAGTAAAAAACGTGCCTGCACTACTATCGGTTTGAATATTTCCGGTTGGAGTGAATGGTGAATGGTCCAGGGTGTTCCTATTTACGACTTACCATTCACCATTTACCAACACTTACCAGCGAGGCGAGCGATCGCGTCCACCGCCACCGCCTCCATAACCACCGCCGCCGCCGCGACCTCCGCCACCGCCTCGGTTACCGCCGTAGCCGCCACGACCGCCACCGCCACCGCCGCGATTGCCACGATCCTCGCGAGGTCTAGCCTCGTTGACGGTCAAGTTGCGACCGTTTAAATCAGTGCCGTTAAACTGTTGAATTGCCTTCTCGCCATCCTCTTTGGAAGCCATCTCGACGAAACCAAATCCACGCGAACGTCCTGTGTCACGGTCTTCAACAACCGTGGCAGATTCTACGGTGCCGGCCTGGGCAAAGAGCTGCTGCAGGTCTTCGCTCGATGTTTGAAACGAGAGATTTCCCACGTAGAGTTTCATAGCCATGACTGTAAGTTTTTCCTTGCTCGTGGAGCCTAAAGAGAAGCTTCGAATCAAAGGTGGCTTCGGAGTAACGGCAGCAGCGAAGGCTCGTGTTCGGGCGCTCAGCAGAGCAGCTTCTTCAGGTTTTCATTACCCGCTCTCATTCCATCTAACGCCGAAGCCATTACGGAGGCGTGGCGCATCACCGTTGATGCAGGAGAGAAGGAGTACAACAGCAATAATGCACTATCTTCCGCGCTCGTGCAAGTTGAAGGCCGAGCAGTGGGCCATGGCGTTAATTGATGAAAACAGCCTGAAAGGGCTGATTACATAAGTATTACAACTACTAAACTTAGTAGTTGTTAGGATGGGTTGGCAGTCAGCATCTAAGGTGTGACTGAATAAACTTTTCCGGAGTCTTGATGAATACTAAAACCAGCAACATTAATACCCGCGCGGGTCTCAATTGGAACACGACAATCTTCATGGTTATCTTTCACGTGGGCGCCATTGCATCACTTTTCATGCTTAGCTGGAAGGTGGTGCCAATAACCATCCTCCTCTGGTGGATATCGGGAAGTTTGGGGATCGGGATGGGTTTTCACCGGTTACTAACCCATCGCGGCTACAAGACGCCAAAAGTGGTGGAATACTTTCTGACGTTCTGTGGCTTACTGGCCCTCGAGGGCGGCGCAATTAATTGGGTGGTCACTCATCGAATCCATCATGCGAACACAGACGCCTCCGGCGATCCGCATACGCCGCGTGACGGACGCTGGTGGGCACATATGGGTTGGATTCTGCGTGGTACTTCCCAGCAACACGATGACAGCGTAATGCAGCGCTACGCTCCAGATCTGATGAAGGATCCGGTGCACATTTGGTTGAACCGACTCTATTTCGTTCCCCTAATTCTGAGCGGAATAGCTCTGCTCGCGATTGGTGGATGGTCCTTCTTGTTCGTTGGCGTATTTCTAAGGGTTACCGTCGGATTGCATTTCACCTGGCTGGTTAATTCAGCAACGCACCTGTGGGGAACCCGTCGCTTCGAAACAAACGATGACTCAACCAATAGCTGGTGGGTCGCTTTGCTTTCGTTTGGTGAGGGCTGGCACAACAATCATCATGCGCATCCACGCGCGGCCAAGCACGGTTTGAGGTGGTATGAAATTGACTTTAACTGGTATGGAATCCGCGCGCTGGAGTTGTTTGGCCTGGCAAAGGGCATCAGATTGATTAGCAAGGAAAAGATAGCCGAGGCTGAAGGACACGCCCAATTTGCCGAGCTACAGAAGGCGGCGTAATTCTTAGTAGTAGGCAGTAGGCAGAAAGAATATAGGACCTATAGGACATATAGGTCCTATTTCTTTTCTGTCGCCTGCCTCCTGCCTTCTGCCTCCTGGTTCCTGCCGTCTGCCCACTGCTCTGCTACAATCAGCGCATGGCAGTCAGTGGACGCCGCAAATCAATAGCCTTCTTCATTACCCTCGGTGCTTGTCTCGTAGCCCTGGCAGTTGCGCTGAACGTTGGGTGGATACTGCTCAACTGGCGCGAAGTGGCGCTGCTGGTTTTTGGAATCATATTTTTCCTCCTGATTATTGTCGGTCTGGTCCTCAACACCACCTTCCTCATTCGCGAGATACGCCGGAACGAACAACACGACGCTTTCATAAACGCAGTGACGCACGAGCTGAAAACACCCCTCGCTTCCATCCGCCTTTATCTACAAACACTGAAGACGCGTGCTATTGCTGAAGATCAACGCCAGAATTTTTACGATATCATGCTTGCGGATAGCGACAGACTCTTACATACCGTCGAGCAAGTGTTGCTGGCCGGACGATCCGGTCAGCGGCGCAGAAAGATCAATCTAAGAAAGATCGACTTTGGCGAACTGGTGCGCGAGTGCGTCGATCTCACCCGCCTTCGCTACAATTTGAGTCCCGAATCCGTCAGTTTCGTTGAATCGATCAATGGTGAGCGGCCGCGTGTAGCTGCTGATGCCGATGAACTTCGTGCGGCCCTTTCAAACCTGCTCGACAATGCCGTCAAATACTCCGTTGACAATGTTCAGGTTTCGGTAGAAGTAGCCGCGCTTGATGAGAAAAGAGTAGCCGTTCGCATAGCCGATCGAGGAATTGGAATTCCTTCGGCTCAACTGAAACGCATCTTCAAGCGGTTTTACCGTGTGCCCGGACGGGTAATGGCTCGCATCAAGGGCACGGGCCTTGGGCTTTTCATTGTTAGTTCGGTGGTTGAGAAACACGGTGGTCGAGTGTTTGCGGAAAGTGCAGGCCCGGGGCAGGGCAGCACGTTTACAATTCAACTCCCGAGAGCGTGAGTGATAGAGAAGGGTCAATCCGATGAGTGCCGTGCTTGTAGTCGAAGACGAACAGCACCTTGCTGATGGCTTGCGCTTCAACCTTGAAGCCGAGGGCTACACAGTGAAAACCGTTAGCGATGGCGAGGCCGCTTTGTCGCTCCTGGTTAATGAGCAGCAGCGCTACGATGCTTTGGTCCTCGATGTGATGTTACCGGGAAAAGATGGATTCACGGTCGCTTCTGAACTTCGTGCGGCGGGTTATTTTGTGCCGGTATTGATGTTGACTGCCCGTGGCCGGCCGGAGGATGTGTTGCGCGGTTTCGAATCCGGCGCCGACGACTATCTGCCAAAGCCGTTTGAACTGTCGGTCTTATTGGCCCGCCTAAATGCTTTGCTGCGGCGCCGCGAATGGTTTCATCGCGACCAGACTAAAGCCGTCGGAAAGGATGCGGAGCAAACGACTTCTATCGCGGACGACGACGAAGAGTTTGCGTTCTGCGGTCGAGTTATCGATTTCAGGAACCTGGAGCTGCGCACTTCCCAACAAACGATTCGATTAACTTTGATGGAAGCACAATTGTTACGCTACCTGGTCAAGCACGAAGGCAAGGTGGTTTCGCGTAAGGCTATCCTGGAAGATGTTTGGGGACTGGATGAGGATACTGACACGCGAGCAATCGACAACTTCATCGTCAGGCTACGAAAATACATCGAAGAAGATCCCAGCAAGCCCGATCATCTTTTGACTGTCAGGGGCGTCGGTTATCGCTTTATCGCAGCTAGCCAGCCGCAGTAATAATCGAAGCGCGCACCCCAAGCAGGTCGGAGAAGTCTTTTGAGTAAATTGCATCCACTTTGCGCACGCGACCGATGGTCTCCAGAAGCTCGTCTTTTGAGATGAAGCCGTTTTCACTGTGGGAGATTGCCCAGGCCGGAATGTGCGCCGCGGTATGCAGCAGGTCTTCAAGGAGCCACAGGTACTGCTGCTTGCTTTGAACCTGTGAGCCAAGTCGTCCAGCGCGGGCTTTCTTCGTTTCACTCCAGAAATCATTGGTACCCTGCAGCCACTCCTCACGCCACCCCAGAAGCGTGTGCTCCATGGGCTGTGACTGGACGGCTACGGGCAGCCGCAAAAAGAGCAACTCAGAGTTAACGCGTTCGGCGACAAAAACACGCACCTCCTGATTTGTGGCTTTGTTGCGGAGCGAATTGTCGTGAGGAGACGGAAGTATTTCGGACAGATGCGTGAAAACTCGAGACAGCGATAAAGGCTCGCGCAGGTGCCGGGTGTCTTCCCCGAAGGAAAGGACGTAGTCTCCAACCATCATCCCCAGAGTTAAAGCCAGAGCCCGCTTGTAAGGATTAACGAGTCGCTCCGCATTGAAACGGACGGTATCGAACCACCAGGCATCAGTCTCGTTGAACCAATTCAAGAGGGTGGGGTTGTCCAGGCGCTCGCGCGGCACGTAAGCGTCCTCCAGAATTGAATCAATCTCCTCCTCGCTCAATCGATCAGAATTGTTTTCCACCAGCGCGGTGGCCTTCGTGAACGCCCAGATCATCGGATCATTCGCGGCTACGCGAACCTTCCAGCGCTTCAGATGGACACAAAGGTCGGGCTCGCTGGTAAAGGGAAGGGCAATCGACGAAAACTTGAACCGGCGCAGGACGCTCAGTTCGAAGTTCAACCACCCATTGGGAAAAGTCGCCGAGGCGATATAAGTCATAATTCGAATTCCAGCAAGACAGACTTCATTTTGGCGACGGATTGCAAATCAAGAACTTCAAGGGCAGTTTGATCACCGCGCGAATGACGAAAAAAGATTAAAGCCATCGTCTGCTGCGGGGGGTGTTATGGGTTCCTCTGTTATCGCATAGGAACCCAACTCCTCAACGCGGCCCATTGAAAGAAACACAGTTACAACCGCAGGGTCGAATTCTATAGCAGCGCGCTCAATAAGGTGTTCTCGCGCTTTTTCTTCGCTCAAGGCTGGCCGAAAAGGTCGCGCGTCGGTAAGCGCGGCGTACGAATCCGCAACGCGAAGAATGCGGGCCGCCAGTGGAATCTCATTTTGCCTCAACGCATCAGGATAGCCACAACCGTTCCACCATTCATGATGCCAGCGCACGAGAAGTTGAACGGGGCGATCGGCACTAGCGCGCGCCGCTTCCTGCTCGCCGATCACCGGGTGTCTGGCGAGGTCCAGTCGTTCTTCGTGCGTGAGCGAACCGGCCCGCTGGATATACTCCCGCTCCATTGCTACCTCGCCAAGATCATGCATGTAAGCGGCAATACGGAGTATTTTCCGGTCCTGGGGCGCTATGTGAAACGTCTTCGCCATCTCATCTGCAATTGCCGCGACACGGACAGCGTGCGGGTTTGGATACTGCTCAAATCGATCCGCCGCGGCTGCCAGTTGTAAGTAGGCCTCTCTGGCGGCGCGGTCCTTTTCAGTTTCCATGTACGGTGCAGACATTCAGATTAGTTCGGCAAACAATTACCTGATACAAAAATCGAAGCCATCGAAAGTTGCAAACAGACCGGCCGGATTATGATCATCGAGCCTCTCCGGAACTACCAATCTTTCGCAACAGAGAGAGCGCGCCTGGGTTATTGGGATCGAGCGCCAGCGCGCGATCCAGCTCCGTCTGGGCGCGGTGGTGAAACTTTAGGTCAAAATACAATTGAGCCAGCATGGTGCGGTAATTCGCGTTGCCCGGATCGAGCGCCACAGCTGCTTGGATCTCGCGTTCGGCAAGTCTACGTGTTTTTTCAGTGGCGGCAAGCGCCCGGCCATAGTGCGCTCGATACCTCGCCTCGCGTGGCGCGATCCGCGAGGCCGCAGCCAGGTTGGCAATGGCGGCATTGATTCGACCTTGCTTCAGGGCCTCGCATCCCTCTTCAAAATTATATTCGGCATTGACTGTCTCAGACGAACCAACTTCAGATTCAGGTTCGTCGGCTGGCCCGGGCATAGAATTGTCGGGAGGCGACACCGGCGCAGGAATGTCCACCGAGGACTTCTGCGCCGCATCCGGAGCTTTTCTGGATTTTTGCAAGGACAGATCGTAAGTGGAGCGAGCTTTTGGATCCGTCAGGGTTTCGTAGGCCTGTGTAATTCGAGCGAAAGCCGAACTGATTTCTGCGTGGAGTACCGTCCCTGATCTCAGGTGGAACCTGTCTGGATGATAGCGACGAGCCAGGGCGTAGTAGGCATCCTTAATTTCCATAGGCTGGGCGGTTAGTGGCAGATCCAGAACTTGATAGTAATTGCTCGCCTCACGAAGCCGGCTAAAAAACGGCTGCAGGTCTTTTTCTGCCTCTACTGAACCCCAACGACTGTCAGTCTCCGATTCAGGCGGAGACGAAACATCTCCAGTCTTTTTTGACGTGCTCGTTGCCGCTGATTCGGCACGAAAAGCGTTTTGCCAGTATTCACGTGTGACTAAACCGCTGAGGGTTAGCCCATAGAGGATGCGATAGGCATCGTCTTCTCGAAGGCCACTTAGCATGATCAGCTTTTCCACATTTTTTGGGGTATCTAGATGGGAAAGCATGAAACCCTCGCCCGGCAGGAACTGCCCGGAGACTTGCGCGACGCGCGAAAGGGTCTCGCCTGGATTTCTAAAGCGCAGGGAGACAAAACTCAACGGAAGTCGGTGAGCCGCTTCTCTCAGCAGCTTGCCGGTGTCGATCTTCACGCGGATCGGATCTCCCAGCCGGGCCCGTTCGTTGAAGTCCCAGCTCCCTTCCGTCCAGAGCAAAGCAACCCTTAACGTATCGTTGACCAGCGTCGCCAGCATCGCATTAATTTCTTCCTGGCTGACTAACCCCTTCGTACCCAGCGCCGCCGCCAGGCCGAGGTCGGAGAGGTTATTTCCCAGATCCGCAAGCTGAGCTGGCGAAACCAGATCTCGCTTGGTGAGGTATTCGCGTAAGCGCAAAGTCCGAATATTTGAGGCGGCAAAGGCAACTTGACCATCCTCGAAGTAGACGGCTGCCTGGGCACGCTCGTGCTCGAGCCGCAACGTGCCGGATAAACCCTTTGAAGCAATCTCGCGAATAAGTTCCGCGAGTGGTTGATCGGTGAGTCTTCCCTTCATGCGACCTGGACAATTCTGCTCTTAAGACTAACCCGGAAGGCCGAACTCTTCAGTGAGAGCATGATAACGCACGATTTAGTTAAAAAAGAAGCAAGGCTTTGACACTCGAATGACGCAGTCTTATATTGAAGTTACCGAAGCAATCAAGTCACGTTCGACGAGGAGCTGGTTAGCCTCGACATCCAACGATCCATCAACTTTCATGGCTCAGAAAACAGCGCGCGCCAGGGGCGCGAACCATAAGAAAGCGAGCGCAGGGCAGGTTGACGACAAACGCGTCGCCGGCCTGATCGAACAATTGAAGCAACGCACCCTCGCACTCGAAGAGGCGAATCGTGAGCTGCGACATGTCTCGCATTATCGTTCACTGTTCCTGGCGCGCATGTCGCACGAGCTTCGCACTCCTTTGACGTCGATAATGGGCTTTACCGAAATTCTACTGGATCAGGAAAAGTTGACTGAGCCGCAGCGTCGCTTCTGTCAGAAAATTCAAAACTCCGGAAAGCAATTGCTCACCAGTCTCAATCAGCTGGTTGATCTGTCGCGCCTTGAGGTTGGGCCCGCCGAGCTTTTTTTCCAGGAGTTTTCCTTACCTGAAGCTCTGCGAGAAGCATGCGCCGCCGTAGATCGTTCGGCGCAAAAGCAGGAGGTTAGTCTTGAATATGATGTGGCCCCGGAGCTGACGACTATTGTGTCCGACCAGGGAAGATTGCGGCAGATTCTTTACACGTTTATTGCCTGGTCGGTGAGCCGGAGCAGGGCCGGCCAGTGCGTCAGGACATTCATTGGGGTTGATGGTCCATCACTGCGGATTCAAATAGACGATGAAGGAAAACCAGTAAAGGATATACAGCGAGTTTTCGATCCTGAGGAGTCGCCTCGTGGCGGAGGAACCGACCTCAACGCACTGGGCATTATCATCGGCCGCAGATTGCTCGAGGTAATGAAAGGCACCGTGAGTCTTCAGAATCGCGAGTCCGGCGGATTACGAACCCTGATTCAGATCCCCGCCGGCCAACCCAAAGCCTAAAATTGTCAGAAGCAGACAATGCCAACGAGAGAGAGAGAGGGAAGATTTTCCATAAATCATTTGACATTTGTCATTTCATTCGTAACACCTCGGCAGCGGAGCCCGTTCCGCTGAGAACTTAGTCGTTTCGCTGAGAACCTAAATGACGAATGAGAAATGTCAAATGATATATGGAAAATCTACTACCCCTTTTCGATCAAAGACTAACAACCCGAACTAGTCGCCAATATCATGGAGCCTATCGTAATCCGCGAATGCGTTTCAATTGATGAGCTGGACAACTGTATTCGGCTTCAACGCGAGGCCTTTGACCTTCCTGATCTCGAGATTTCACCACGCCGCCACCTAATCGTTTCTCGGCAGGCTGGTGGATGGACTCTTGGAGCTTTTGTCACTGATGGTGGCGTCGCCCGGCTGGTTGGATTTGTTCACCACCTCGCTGCTGTTCGCGAGAATGAGATATTTGGTTATTCCCACATGATGGCAGTCGCTCATGAATATCAGAACCAGGGCGTCGGAGCCCGTCTAAAATGGAGCCAGCGAAAAAGGGCAATTGAGGAAGGAAGAAGCTTCATTAAATGGACCTGGGATCCTATGCAAGCCCGCAACGCCCACTTCAATCTAAATCGCCTGGGTGTCACAGTGACCAGTTACGGTGAGAATTTTTACGGTACCGATTATCCAGCCAGTCCGGATTTGCACGATGTCGAAACGCCTGGAATCGACAGCGATCGGTTATTTGCAAACTGGCAGTTGCAGTCTCGTCGAGTGATAGATTTAGCCAGGGGCGCTGCGGGTGGGGCCATCTCCAATCCCGATGCCGTGATTCAGATACCGGCAGAGTGGTCTAAACTTATCAAACAGGATCCGAATTTAGCCAAACAAGAACAGCTACGTGTGCGTGAAGAGTTCAAAGGCGCATTTGCCGCCGGCCTGGTCTGTGCGGGGTTTGACCGTTCGTCTGAACGGCCGGGCTATTTACTCTACAAAGCACAAGCGCTTCAATCGTTTTGATTAGATTTGAACTTTACAGTACTTCCTCGCTGCAGACGCCAGTATGACCTTTGCACGTTTTGATCGATACGTTGATCGCCACGCACGCAGTTTTGTGGAGCGTCTGCAGGCGCTCTGCCGGATGCCTTCGGTCGCCGCACGCGGCACGGGCATGCGCGCCATGGCCGAAACTGTCGAACAGATAATGCAACGGGTGGGGATTGGCACGCGTTCGTTTAGAGTCGGCACCGGGTATCCAATTATTTACGGTGAAAGTGGCGCCGGTTCGCAAAGCTACGTGGTTTATGGTCACTACGACGTGCAGCCGGTTGGGCATTTGAGCGAATGGTCGGTTGGACCATTCGCGGCCACGATTGTGGATGGCAAACTCTACGCTCGTGGCGCTGCCAACAGTAAGGGCGACCTGGTGGCGCGACTGGCGGCGGTCGAAGCCTATCAAAAGACATTTGGCAAGCTGCCGGTGTCGCTGCGGTTCTTCATCGAAGGCGAGGATGGACTGGGCAGTCCGAGTCTCTATCGTTTCGCCGCCGAGAACCCGGAGATGCTGGCAGCGCATGGTTGTCTCTGGGATGAAGGTTACAAAGACACCAAGGAGCGGCCGGTAATCAGTCTTGGTTTCAAAGGCATCCAGTTTGTGGAACTGAGGGCCCACGGCGCACGCTCGGATCTTCATTCGAAGTGGGGCGCGATTGTTCCTAATCCGGCGTGGCGTCTGGTTCAAGCGCTGGCTACGATTACTTCGCCCAAAGGGGTCATAACAATTGACGGCTTTTCGTCCCGGATCGCGCCGATTAATAGCGAGGACTCGGAAGCGCTCAAAGCGATAGAGCTTGACGAAGCCGGTTTGAAGCGCGAGTTCCGTATTGGTGGCTGGATCCGTTCGATGAAAGGTCCGGCCCTGGTGAAGGAACACATATTTGGTCCCACCTGCACGATCTGTGGAATTCAAACTGGGCACACTGAGGCAGGAATAAAAACTGTGCTGCCGAGTACCGCGATGGCCCGACTTGATTTCCGCCTGGTGCCGGACCTGACTCCGCAAATTGTTCTCGAGCTTCTGCGCGGACATCTGGACGTGCGTGGCTTCAAGGATATCGAGATCATCGAACTGGGCAGCGCTCCCCTGGCAAAGTCGTCTGCTGGTTCGGCGGTGGCACAGGCTGTAATTGGATCCGCAGCAGAAGTTTACGGTGCCCCACCCCTGGTCTATCCAATGGATCCGTCGAGTGGGCCGGTGGGCGCCGTCTGCGGAGCATCTTCGCCGCCTACGCCTGTTGCATCTTTCGGGATCAGCTACGCCGGGTCGAATCCGCATGGGCCGGACGAAAACATTCGAGTCGACGACTTTCTTCAGAGCATTAAGTTTATCGGCCGGATTATTCATAAACTCGGAGAGCATAAGCCGGTAGAAACTAAAACGAAGATGGCCCTAACGAAAGTTAGCGGAACCCGTGATGCGCGTACTATCGTTTCGCGCGGCTGAGCTGAGCTGAGTAATTGAAGAGCGGGGGCAAGCCCACCTTCCCAACCTCGAGCTTATTGGAGCTGAGTTTAGGATTTTGCATTGAAGGGCGTTCGAGCCACGATTAACAGAGCTAGTCAGAGCAGCTCGTGGTCGGGAAGGCGGGCTTGCCCCCGCTCGTTCGCCATCTAAATCACCTGGAGATTGAGGTTTGGCCAAAGCGGTGACAGTTGCACAGGAAATCGAGAAACTCCGGGAGGAGATTCGACACCACGAAGACCTGTACTATGTTCAGGACGATCCCACGATCTCAGACGCGGAATATGACGCACTGCTCCGGAAACTTCAGAAGCTCGAGGAACAACATCCGGAATTCATAACCTCCGACAGTCCCACCCAGCGAGTAGGCGGAAGACCGGCCGAGGGTTTTTCCGAGGTGGTCCACCGCCGCCCGATGCTTTCCCTCGATAATAGCTACAACATTGATGAGTTGCTGGCATTTGACCAGCGCTGTCAGCGGCTGGCTGAGGGTCGCCCAGTCGAATACGTAGCGGAGTTGAAGATAGATGGTCTGTCTTTGTCGCTTCACTACGAGAATCAAATCCTGGTTCGTGGTGTTACCCGCGGCGATGGACGCATCGGTGAGGATGTGACTCAAAACGCGCGCACGATTCGCAGCATCCCGCTAAAGTTGCGCGCACGCGGGAAGCCCTCGACCCTCATTGATTCGAATCTAGAAGTGCGAGGTGAAGCTTTCATCCCCCGAAAAGTATTCGAGCGCACCAATGCCGAACGCGAAGAGCAGGGTGAGACGCGCTTTGCCAATCCGCGCAATGCCGCTGCCGGAACTATCAGGCAACTCGATTCCAGAATTGTCGCCACGCGCAAGCTGGACATGTTTGCCTACGATCTAATCGCCGGCGAACGTAAGCCCTTTGCCACGCACTGGGAAGCTCTCAACTGGATGGAGCAGGCGGGATTCAGAGTGAATCCCAATCGCAAGCGTTGCGGCTCAATCGAAGAAGTGATCGAGTTTGCCAATCAGATGGAGGCCCAGCGCGACGATCTGGATTACGAGATCGATGGTTTGGTGGTGAAGGTAAACTCAACCGCCCTGCAGGACGAATTCGGCACCACCAATAAGGCGCCCCGTTGGGCCATCGCCTACAAGTATGCCGCCCGCCAAGCGACCACAAAGGTACTAAATATCGTGGTCCAGGTGGGCAGGACCGGAGCCCTGACTCCGGTTGCGAACCTTGAGCCGGTAAGTCTTGCTGGTACAACTGTATCCCGGGCGACTTTACACAACCCTGACGAGGTGAAGCGGCTTGGTATTCGCATCGGCGATTGGGTGCTGATCGAAAAGGGCGGCGATGTCATACCCAAAGTTCTAAAAGTCATCGAGTCGAAGCGAACCGGGGAAGAGAAGCCCTTCCGGATGCCGAAGAAGTGTCCGGTGTGTGCTGGAGAGATTTCGCGGCCTGAGGGCGAGGTGGTCTCCCGTTGTATCGCCGCCGACTGCCCCGCTCAACTCGAAGGGCGTCTTTTACACTTTGCCTCGCGGCGGGCCATGCGCATTGAGGGTTTAGGCGAGTCGCTGGTTCATCAGTTTGTTGAAAGCGGGAAGCTGCATGATGCCGGCGATCTTTACAGTCTGACTCTGACAGACGTGGCCAGCCTTGATCGAATGGCTGCCAAGTCTGCCTCAAACCTGTTGGCACAGATCGAGGCAAGCAAACAGCGCGAGCTTTCCAATCTCATATATGCGCTGGGACTGCGGCACGTGGGAGACCGCACGGCCACAACACTCGCCAGGCATTTTGGTTCCCTTGAGGCGCTGAGCAAGGCGACGGTTGAAGAGTTGGATGACGTTCCTGAGATTGGACTTACGGTGGCTGAGAGCGTGCGCGATTGGTTTGACGATCCGGGCAATCAGGAATTGTGCCAGCGACTGGCCGCTGCGGGCGTGCAAACAAAGATGGAGCGAGTTGCTCTGGCAGCGGATGAAAGGTTTGCAGGCAAATTGTTTGTTTTGACCGGCACCCTTGAAGCATACAGTCGTGATGAAGCCCGCGCGGCAATAGAAGCTCGCGGTGGTCGTGTAACCTCTTCGGTCAGCAAAAAAACGGATTATGTGGTGGCGGGCGAGGAAGCGGGATCCAAGCTTGATAAAGCGAAAGAACTCGGCGTCAAGGTGATCGACGAAGCTGCGTTTAAAGCGATGTTAGGTTAATATCGAGTCAATAAATGGACTTGATGTGTAATCAGTGAAGGTACTGTTGGAAGTAATAGGAAAGGCTGTCAAGTTTGGCGGGGAGAAAATGGCAATCCCCCACAGGCTATGCGAACGACTCGTGGCACGAGACCATTGAAGATGCGAAACGCCAGGCCTTGGATCAATTTGGGATCGAAGCGTCGGAGTGGTTAGTAGTGAATTAGCTATCAAAGAATGTAAGACGATCCACGACACACGAAATAACTCGAACGAAAGGCCCTTTTCGTGCTGCTTCGTGTGATTTCGTGGATCGTTCTGAGTTTCTGGAACTTTTAAAAAGCTTGTGCAGGAGATCAAATGTCGACATCAATAGACAAAAAAGATAACAGTCTCGAATTACTCTATACACTTTTCTGCGACGACGTGCGCCTTGAAGCGGGGAACAAGCTTTCCTTTATGGGAGTTTTTCAAAATATCATGGTGCAGCAGGTGCCGATTTCTCTGATCAAATTTGCGATAGTGAATCATTGGCGTGGTGAAGGCACGCATCTATCGGAGGTCAGGATCCTGACGCCGGACCGCCAGCATCCAATCGTGGTTTCGCAGCCCACCAGCTTTGAAATTCAGCCGGGCGGTTTCGCCGACAATATTAGTTTCTTTGTAAATGTAACGTTCCCGGCGGTTGGCCAGTATTGGGTGCAAACACTCGTCAACTCAAATCTCTTCGACGAGCAACAACTTATTATTTCCGATGGGCGCGAGGCCCAGGCCGACAACGCCTCCCAGGCAGTCAACTGAAATCGAACCGGCAATAACCCAGTCTCAATTAGAACTTAATACTATAGAGCTTAATCTTCGAGTTAAGCGTGGTTGGATTGATATTGAGGAGCCGGGCGGCCCTGGCTTGGTGACCGCGAGTTTGTTTAAGAGCAAGCGTGATCAGATTAATCTCAAACCGCTTTAGTTCTTCAAATAAATCAATTCCTTCGGAAAGTAGCAGCGTCTTTACCCTGCCGGTCTCCTCAGTGAATACCTGATCCCGGGCAAGAGTTTCAACTTCCTGCAGCAGCGTGTTAGTCAGATCCACCAGACGCTCTATCCGGTCTGCTGCCGGTTGCTCAGCTATCTTTAGCGAGCGAGGCCTTCCGTGGGTAAAAGGTCTTTGCGGCCGGCGGTGTCTAACCGAGGCAATTGCTTCAGCTGGTTCGGCGCTCATAAAGCCCTCCAATCGATCGAATGTCGGCTTTTGGGGAGAACACCATCAGGATCTAGTCTGACCCGTTCTAAATACGCTTCAGCGACGCTGTGGTTCCAAAATAAGCTAAGACAAAATGAAGCGAGCCCGTTTTAAGCGGACTCGCTTCACTTTTATTAGGAAACTGGTGCGGATGAGAGGACTTGAACCTCCACGATGTCACCATCACAGGCTTCTGAGACCTGCGCGTCTGCCAGTTCCGCCACATCCGCATGCGGTAAATTCATTATGCGAATGGGTTTGGAGAGTGTCAAGAAAGCAGTGCCGAGTTAGCGATTGACAATTACTCGTCGTCCAACTCGGCGGCCGCGATTACGCAGAAAGTTGTTCCGCACTTCGCGGTTTCGCCTGCTCCGTAATACCAGATCATTGTTGTCTAGATAGCGGTTACGATGTCTCGCTCGCGTAGTCAGGATATTACTGACTCTGCTGCCACGTGGCCCCCGACCGTCCCAGCGTCCCGCGCTGGCGTCGTGACAGTTCTTAAACTTCAGGCATTTCTTGTCGTAATTAGAGAGCCGCGTCGTGCGAGCCGGCCAACGTGTGTTTCCATTTCCTCTTCCTCTGCCGCGGCCCTGCCCCAAGGCAGTTGCCGGAATCGCCATTGCCAACAGTAAGCCCAGGACAACGATCCCGGTAAAATTCCTTCGGTTACTCGAATTATTCATAAAGAGCTCCTTCCTGGTGTCCCTTGCCAGGCTAAACTTCAGCAATTTGTGTTTCCAAAAGCAGCCTGGCGTGTAGGGGTCACCGATTTGGCAACAACACCTGTGCCACCTGCAAAGTGTCTGGTGAGGCTTCAGTATTAAACGCCTTCGTCATGCAGCAAGCGGGCAACCTGGCCGTCACCCAAGGCCCTGTCGAATGGCCTTAAATGCCCTGGTTAGCAAGTGCAGCGCCGGATTTGATCTGATAAGGTAGCGAATGAAGAGCCGAGATTAATCAAATCTTACACTTTCATTTCGATTGCGTTGCCGCTGGTTGTTTTGTACATGGCTGAAAAACCATTCGCACCTCAGACGCTAAGCGAACGGTTAGCGGACGTTTGCAAACGTATCGAGATATCGGCGCAGACCTGCGGCCGCTCGCCTCAAGACATCACCTTAGTTGCAATCAGCAAGACCCATCCGAGTGAGACACTGCGGGCGGCGATCGACGCCGGGATCGCCGATCTTGGCGAAAGCCGTGTGCAGGAGGCGGAAGAAAAAATATCAAAGTTGGGGCGGCAGGCTGCCCGCTGGCATCTCGTAGGACATCTCCAGGCAAATAAAGCGCGAAGGGCGGTCACGCTTTTCGATTACATTCATTCCCTAGATTCTCCTGACCTGGCGCAACGACTGGATCGTCTGTGCACGGAAGAAGGAAGGGAAGAGCTGCCGGTACTTATTCAAATCAATTTGGGTGGCGAAAAAAGCAAGACAGGCATTGACCCGCGCGAACTGCCATCACTATTGGAGGCTACGGCCGCCTGCCAACGGTTGCGTCTGATTGGGCTCATGACCTTGCCGCCCTATTTTGAAAACCCTGACTGTGGGCGCCCGTTTTTCAAAGCCTTGCGCGGGTTGCGCGACCAAATGAAAACCGAGGGACGCTTTGGCGAGGGCCGGGGCGAACTTTCAATGGGCATGAGTCACGACTTTGAAATAGCGATTGAGGAAGGCGCAACTATATTACGGGTAGGCACCGCAATTTTCGGTGAGCGCGGCTAAGCAAGTTCTCTGTGCTACCTCTGTGCCCTCAGTGTCTCAGTGGTGAATTAACGAAAGCAACCACTCACCACAGAGACACAAAGTACGCAGAGGTTGCACAGAGATAACAGCACACTGGGGACCCAAACAGAACATTTATCGAACTGAGAACTATGATCATAATCGGCAAAATTTACTGGTTTATTAATTGGGCGGTGATTGCAGGCATCGTAGCAATCATTGTAGTCGTGCTGCTTCGTGTGCTTGCCAATCAAGCGGATTTGAATCCGTTTGGCTGGAGCTCGTTGACTATTCGACGTCTCACCGATCCCTTTATTGGACCAGTTCGCCGGGCCCTGATGGGTTTTGGAGTAGATCCAAAGTATGCTCCGCTGATTACAATCCTGATGGCAGTTCTATTGGGATGGTTTGCACTGCAGCTGGTCTCAACTCTCACCAACACGCTTGCCGGGATCGTCATTAGTCTCAGGAACCATGCCGGGGTGGCGACTATCGGCTATGTGCTCTACGGCCTGGTAAGTTTGTACATACTCCTGATCTTCATCCGCATAGTCTTTTCGTGGGTGATGGTCAGTTATTCAAACCGCCTAATGCGTTGGCTGGTTAAGACCACTGAACCGATGCTTGGGCCGCTGCGCCGCATAGTTCCCCTCGTAGGAGCTTTCGATATCTCGCCGATCGTTGCGTTCATCATCTTATGGCTACTGCAGGCGGCCATTGCGGGAACGTTATTGAAAGGCATGCAGATTCAGTTCTTTGCTTAAGGACCAATTGAGGTAGGAGGCAGGAGGCAGTAGGCAGTAAGGAAAGATATAGGGCCTATAGGACATATAGGTCCTATATTCTTTCTTGCTCCTGTTTTTCCACCCGTGCTTTTTGGTTTTGTGCCCCTGTATTCATGAGTCGATCGTGGGCTAACGCGATGATCCACTGCTCTGAAAAAAACGGAACGCTGACGTTCACGGTGCGGGTAGTTCCACGGGCATCAATCAGCCAGATCGTCGGTGAGCACGATGGTGCGTTGCGCGTGCGAATTGCCGCGCCTCCTGTAGATGGTGCTGCTAACGAAGAACTCTTGCTCACATTGTCCAGGGCCTTCAACGTCCCGCGCAGTGCAGTAGAGATTACTGCGGGCCACAGTTCGAAACTCAAACATGTCAGTGTAACCGGTGTCTCCTCAAACGCGCTCGCCGCTTTCGAACGAAGTAGTAAGTGATGAACGCAGGCGCTGCTACCAAATCCAGATTCTCGGATGCACGATCAAAGTCAAACTTGAACGTTGCGGTATCGATGAGTAAACTTCACATACCGCATTGGCTGCTGAGTCTGCTCTACACGATCAGCTCAGTACACCCTGATGAAGAGTTCACCGGCTCATTGATTTTTCGGCAGTGTCCTAATTTGAAGAATTTCTTTGCGCGTCTTTGGGGCTCTTCGCGTACTTTGCGGTGAAAAAGCCTTTAAAACAATTAACCGCAAAGAGCGCGAAGAACGCGAAGAAATCACGCAAAGAGTTGAACTTAGGACACTACCATTTTTCCTTTTCCTATTTCGGCTATTGCTCTGGAGGTCTTATGAGAAGTTGCTATCGGCATTTGTTATTTGCGGCCCTGTCACTGGCGCTGGTCCTTTCGGCTATGCAGCAGGTGACTACCAAGACAAAGGCGAAGGAAAGTTTCAGTGTGCCGCTCATTTATTACAAACTACCAAACGGTTTGCGGGTAGTGCTCTCAAGAGATACGACGGCGCCAACTGTGACGGTCGCCACTTATTACCGCATTGGTTTTCGCGTTGAGCCGAAGGATCGTACCGGCTTCGCGCACCTTTTCGAGCACCTGATGTTTCAGGGTTCGCAGAATCTCGGCAAGATGGAGTTCATCAGGCTGGTGCAGTCAAACGGCGGCATTCTAAATGGCTCGACCCGTTTTGATTTCACCAACTATTTCGAAGTTGTACCCGCGCACAAGCTTGAGACCGCGCTCTGGGCAGAGGCTGACCGTATGCGCGGGCTGAATATCACGCAGGACAATCTCACTAATCAACAGGGTGTGGTGGGAAACGAAGTGAAGGTAAACGTTATCAACACGCCTTACGGTGGCTTCCCCTGGCTGGACATGCCGCAGTATGCCAACAGCAACTGGTATAACGCGCACAATTTTTACGGCGACCTGAAAGATATTGAAGCCGCCACCCTCAAAGACGCCAGCGACTTCTTCAAAACCTTTTACGCACCTAATAACGCCGCGCTGGCGATCGTCGGCGATTTCGATCCGGACGAAGCCCGGCAGTTTGTGGAAAAGTACTTTGCCGGAATTCCCATGTCCAGGTTACCTCCGCAGCCTGATCTGACCGAGCCACGCCAGGAGAAAGAAAAGCGGGCCAGCAAGATTGACGCCCTGGCCAAGCGACCGGCGCTGGCGTTCGCTTATCACATGCCCGAACGCAACACGCCGGAGTTTTTCGCCATGGGGCTGCTTGACCAGATTCTTCTGCAGGGCGACGACAGCTTGCTTTATCAGGAGCTGGTGAAGCGTCGCGCAATGAGCGACACGGTTAGCGGCGGCATAAATTTGCTTGGCAATTTGTTCAATTACAGTGGGCCCATGCTGTGGATGGGTTCACTTATTCATGACGAGAAGACCACTCCGGATCAGATCGTCTCCGCGCTTGACTCGGTGGTGGCGCAGGTGCAGAACAAGCCTGTCGATCAGAAGACGCTTGATCGCGCGATCACAAAACTGCGCTCGGATTTCTATGACACGGTAGGAGCCCTTAACGGTTTCGGAACCGCCGACCTGCTTGCCAGCTTCGCCCTGTTTGACGACAACCCGGCCCGCATTAATCAGCTCGAGCCGGAGTTTCGCAAAGTAACGCCGCAGATACTTCAGCGCACTGCTCGTGAGTATCTGCGATCGACCAATCGTACGGTCCTGGTTATCGAAACCAAAAAGGCACAGTAAGGCCGCCGCAACCAGCTGGGAACTCGAGATTTTTTTCGTCCGCGATAATGGAGATTGTTATGAACTGGAAAAAGCGCTTAGTCCAACTTTACACGTTCACATTGATGACAAGTTTGCTCAGTGCTCCCGTGCTGGCGCAAAAGCAGACGCCGCCCGAAGGCGGTAAGCCCAGGTCTTTTACGCTTCCCAGGAAGGAAACTTTTGCGCTGCCTAATGGTCTGAAAGTCACGATGATTCCGTATGGCAGTATCCCGAAGGTGGCCATCAGCGCCATTGTCAACGCTGGTAATCTCAACGAATCGGCGCAGCAAACATGGCTTGCGGATCTGACCGGCGACTTGATGAAAGAAGGCACGGCCACACGTTCGGCTGAGCAGATCTCGCAAGAGTCTGCGCGAATGGGAGGTGGCCTCACCATAGGCGTTGGTATCGAGCAAACGACGGTGGGCGCCGATGTGCTCTCGGAGTTTGGACCGGAAATGGTCAATCTGATCGCAGACGTAATGCAACATCCCACCCTGCCGGCATCAGAGTTGGCGCGTTTGAAGAACGATTACACGCGTCGAGTAACAATCGCCAAATCGCAGCCGGGCCAACTGGCCTACGAGCGGTTTCGCAGCGTGCTTTACCCGAATCACTCCTATGGGCGCATCTTCCCAACCGAGCAAATGATTAGCAACTACAAGATTGAAGATGTGCAGAAGTTTTACAAAGACAACATCGGCGCCGCACGCACGCACATTTATGTCGCGGGCCGCTTCGATTCAGCGGAGATGAAAAAAGCTATCACTCAGGCTTTCAGTGGTTGGAGCCGGGGCGCGGCGCCGATCGAAGATATTCCGAAACCCGTCTCACGGCGAACGATGCACCTGATTGATCGACCGGGAGCAGCGCAGTCTACGCTTTATATCGGACTGCCTGTGATCGCACCAGGCAATGACGACTACATTCCTTTTGTGGTCACCAACGCGTTGCTGGGAGGCTCCTTCGCGTCACGCATCACAGCGAATATTCGCGAGCAGAAGGGCTATACCTATTCGCCTAACAGTCAACTATCGTCACGCTATCGCGATGCTTACTGGGTAGAAATCGCAGATGTCACCACTGCCGTAACCGGACCGTCGATGAAGGAGATTTTCTATGAAATCGAGCGGCTGCAAAAGGAGCCGCCTCCTGATGCTGAATTGCAGGGCATCAAAAACTTCCTGGGTGGTCTTTTCGTTATCCGTAACTCCTCGAGACAGGGTTTGATTGCTCAAGTCGCGTTCATGGATTTACACAAGCTCCCAGATTCTTATCTGACGAACTACGTGCAAAATGTTTTTGCCGTCTCCCCGCAAGATGTCCAGCGGATGACGCAAAAGTATTTGCTCGGCGACCAGATGACGATCGTGGTCGTAGGTGATAAGAGCAAGATCGCCGACCAACTGGCTCCTTTCGGCAGCGTCGAAAACTAATAGGTTCGTCGGTCGGAGCGATCTCACCAGCGCGCCGCAGTAGAAATCCCTTCTTGTTCCTAAGCGGCTCTGCCGCATTCCGTGAGGTAAGGCTCCGCCTTACCGGCTCGATGTGTTGAATCCTGAAGGCTATGCCTCTGCCAACTGCAGAGGCGCAGCCTCTCAAGAAATCTGGAACTTATCGGTAAGGCGGAGCCTTACCGCACGGAATGCGGCGCAGCCGCCACACACCTTTTGAACTTTTAGGGCAAAGCTGGCTGGTGATGAATTTAAGTCAGGCTCTATAAGCGCCTACTCTGGATGTCCCACCGAGAATCCTGTGATATATTTCGTCGCCTAACAACTCAATTTTTATCTTAGAAGGACCATTCTAAAAATGTCCGGACACTCGAAGTGGCATAGTATTAAGCACAAGAAAGGCGCGCTCGATGCCAAGCGCGGCAAATTGTTTACCAAGTTCATCAAGGAAATTACGGTGGCGGCGCGCTCCGGCGGTGGTGACCCTGACGGCAATGCGCGACTACGCAAAGCCATCCTCGACGCCAAGGCGGGAAACATGCCCAACGATACGATTGAACGGGCAGTTCGTCGTGGCACCGGCGAAGAAGAGGGCGTGAACTATGAAGAGATCACCTATGAAGGATATGGACCGGGTGGAGTGGCGCTGCTAATTGAGTCAGTGACGGACAATCGCAATCGCACCGTGGCGGAAATCCGCCATGCGTTTTCCAAGAATGGCGGTAACCTTGCCGCTGCCGGGGCAGTGGCCTGGATGTTTGAGAAGAAGGGTTACATCGTCGTTCCCAAGGCCGCGAAGTCGGAAGATGAGCTGTTTGAGATCGTCACCGACGCCGGCGCCGAAGACTTACGCGACGACGAGGAGAATTTCGAAGTCATCACGGCTCCCGGCGACTTTGACCGTGTGCTCGAGGCGGTGAAGAAAGCAGGTGTCGAGCCCGAGGTGGCTGAAGTCGAAATGGTGGCTAAAGAATACAAGAAGCTGGAGGGTGCAGAGGCCAAACAGATGTTGAAGCTAATGGAAACACTCGAGGACCACGACGACGTGCAAAAGGTTTCCGCAAACTTCGATATCAGCGACGCCGACATGGCCGCGGCTTAGGTAAGGAAGCCATGAGTGATGAGTGATGAGCGCTTCTTACGATCTCCCGGCTGATTGCTGTTTGCTGTCTGCTGTTTGCTCACTTTCCGCCAGATCGCTATTCGCTGGTCCCTGAATTACTTTTCCCATCGCGTCGTAACGAGAACCGTGGCAGGGACAGTCCCACGTATTCTCGAGCGTGTTCCAGTTAACAATACAACCGAGATGACGGCAGACCGCGGAACGCTCGTGGACCTGCCCGCCGGGGTCTTTGTAAACGGCCACTTTATGTACGCCACGCGCAATCACCGCGCCTGCTCCGGGTTTGATCTCTTCCTCTGATTCCACATCTCCGGCAACTACGAGATCCTTGTACTGCATGGCCACGTTCAAGTTCTCTTTTAGAAACTCCGGCAAGGAACGGAGGGTAACGCGCGATGGCTCGTAGATCGACTCCCAGGCGTTCTTGCGTTTCATAATCAGGTCAGTCAAAAGAATTCCGGCAATAGTTCCATGCGTCATGCCGTTACCTGAATCACCGGTGGCGATAAAAACGTTTTTCGCGTCCATCGGATTTCTTCCGATGTACGCCAGGCCGTCCACTGGTTCCATCACTTCGCCCGACCAGCGATACTCGATGCCCTCAACCATCGGGAAACGCCGGCGTGCCCAACGTTCCAGAGCGGCGAAGCGTTTGTTGGCGTCGTCCTGTTGGCCGGTTTTATGATCTTCGCCACCAACAATCAAAACGTCGTATGCGGTTGCGCCTCTACCAACAGTTTCAAGTCTTATGTAGTGATACGGATTGGGCGTGTCCCAGTAGAGCGCGCGCTTGACCGAACCCTTCGGCACCCGCGCGCCAATCACATAAGTTTGATAAGGAGCTTGTTTGGTATGAATAGCTATTAAGTCATTAACCGGAGTATTGGTGGCTACTACAACCGATTCTGCATTAACCACACCGCCACCTTTAGTTTCGATCCGGGCTTTCTTGCCGCCTTCGATTTCGGAGGCGTGAGTTTGCGTATAGATTCGCCCGCCCTTTTCCTTGATGGCTTTCGCGAGACCCGCCAGATACTTAAGTGGATGAAACTGAGCCTGATGCGGGAAACGTAAGGCTGGCCCAGTGTCGTAGAAATCCCACGGTACGCGCTCGACCTTCTCGATGTCGGTTAAACCTGCTCGATGAACAGCGGCCAATTCGTCGTCGAGTATCTTGCTGGAGTCCTTAGGAGGAACAAACAGGTAACCGTCGAGTCTTTCGAATTCACACCTGATCTTTTCCTGCTTAACGATGGCTTCGATAGCATTGATGGCTGCGGTGTGACTCTCGGCCGCCAGACGCGCGCCTTCTTCGCCGTGAAGGCGTTCCAGCTCGAAGTAACGGTCATCGAGCGCGTTTACCAGATGCGCGGTGGTTCTGGCGGTCATGCCGCCGCCGATTGGGCCATCATCCAGCACGACAACAGACTTGCCTTCACGAGTTAAGAAATAGGCCGTCGATAACCCGGCGATGCCGGCGCCGACAACGCACACATCAGCGCTTACCTTTTCCTCGAGTGTAGATTCGAGCGGCAGTTTGGCCGTGTCCATCCAGATAGATCTACTTTGTTCATAGCTCTTCTTCATTTAGATATTCCTCGGTTGTAAATGTAGGTATACGGTACAACTATCACGCTCTCATGTCTCTTTCCGGACCACCAAAATCAGTAACGGTCAATACTGCGAAGTATTAAATTCAGCAGCAAGAGAAGTGCCGAGAAGCTAACCCGGAGTCCTTAATTCGAAGGTAAGCAGAGGATCCACTAAATCACACCAAGCAACACTAACTCTTCTTCGTGGATTTTAGTGTAATCTCGTGGATCGTTTTGTCGATTGACGAACGAAGGGCTTAATTCTCAAATCCAGCGGCTGGGAGAATGAGCATTGACAAGCAGCATTCGCCTCAGGTATAACCTCCGCGCAATCATGAGGCTCAATAACTTTCAAACCTGCTCAGCCACTCTTTTTACCAACTGGTACTGGTGTGTCAGAACCCGGGTGGCGGGCGTAGCTTTTAACGAGGAGCGCGAGCTGGAGTAACGAAGCGCACAAATCGTTTTTAAGAAACCCGCTGCCAGGAAGATTAAATCCGGCAGCGGGTTTTGTTTTATTGAACCGGAAGACAGCGGGTTTTAGACAGGATTTACTAGATTTACAGGATAGAAGGGCTGACGAGAGAGAATTCATGGATTCGACTATTGCTAAAGTTCAACCCGCCACGTTCGAAGAATTCGAGCGGGAAACCACGCGCGGCAATGTCGTGGCGGTCGTAAGAGTTCTACCGGAAAACTCCAGGAGTCCGGTCGAAGCCTTCGTGAATGTGGCAGGGTCCGCGCCTTACGCGTTTCTGCTGGAATCGGTTGAGGGCGGCGAAGGCGTAGCGAAGTATTCGTTTATTGGAGCCGACCCACACATGATCATTCGGGGTCGTGGCAACGAAACATTCATTGAACGAAACGGATCACGCGAAACGCGGGCTGAGTCTGCCTCGGAATATCTTCAGCGTCATTTTCGGGAGCGGAAGCTGGCAAATAGCACTGACCTTGCTCCGTTTGCCGGGGGCGCAGTTGGATACCTGGGTTACGGGGCGGCAAACTGGTTCGAACCCGCATTGAACAGAGAAGCTGAGCGTTCGCCCAGGTCCGAGTCGGATGATGCTTTGTTGATGTTCTACCGCACGCTGGTCGTATTCGAGCGTGCGCAAAAGCAAATACAGATTCTCTCCGTCGTCTTTACTGAAGACGCTGGTGACAGCCGAGCCTGTTTGAAAGAACTGTACGAAAAGGCGGTGCGCGAGACGGAGCGGGTGGAAAACCTGCTGGCGCAGGGGGAGCCTACGGGCGCGCAATCCACTTCGGGTGTATTGCCGGGCCAAACTACGATGACGAATCGCACCCCGCCGTCTAAAGCTGCTTCGGACGATCAACGCGCCCAAGCGGCAGTTAGTTCAAACTGGACCAAAGAAGGTTTCGAGGAGGCTGTGCGCTCTGTCAAGGAGAGCATCCTGGCCGGTGATTGTTACCAGACAGTGATTTCGCAGCGATTCAAGAAAGATGTGACTGCCGATCCTTTTTCAATCTACCGGGCCCTGCGCAAAAGCAATCCGTCGCCCTACATGTATTTTCTGAAGTTCGGCGATGAGTCAATCATCGGGGCTTCGCCGGAGATGCTGGTGCGCTGCCGCGGCGAGCAAGTCGATTACCGTCCCATTGCAGGAACGCGCCCGCGCGGCGCAACCGAAGCTGAAGACAATAGGCTTGCGGAAGAAATGCGCGGTGACGAGAAGGAAGTGGCGGAACATATGATGCTGGTGGACCTTGGACGTAACGATCTTGGCCGGGTGGCGCAATATGGTTCAGTGAAGGTCGCGGACCTGATGTCGATCGAGCGTTTCTCAAAGGTGCAACATCTGGTTTCGAGTTTACGTGCGCGCTTGCGCGACGGTTGCGATCGGTTCGACGCGCTGGCAGCGTGTTTTCCCGCCGGGACGGTGACCGGGGCGCCCAAGGTGAAGGCGATGGAGATTATCCGCAAGCTGGAACCTGACGAGCGAGGCGTCTATGCCGGAGCCGTGCTCTACATGGACTATGCAGACAATCTGGATTCCTGCATTGCGATTCGCACGATTGTGTTGAGCAAGGGAGAGGCGTCGGTGCAGGCCGGGGCCGGCATTGTGGCCGACTCAATACCGGAGCGCGAATACGAGGAAACGGTCCACAAGGCCCGGGCGCTGGTGCGAGCCATCGAGATTGCGGAGGAGGAATGATCCTGGTTATCGACAACTACGATTCGTTTACCTACAACCTCGTGCAATATCTGGGCGAGCTTGGCGAAGACGTAGTCGTGCGTCGCAACGATGAAATCTCTGTGGCTGAGGTTGAAGCAGATCTACCGCGGAGTATTCTGATCTCCCCGGGTCCGGGCTGCCCGACGGATGCCGGTATTTCGCTTGAGCTAATAGAGCATCTCGGCGGCCGAATTCCGATACTTGGCGTCTGCCTGGGCCATCAGGCGATCGGGCAGGTTTTTGGCGGCCGCGTGGTGCGAGCCGGGAAGGTTGTGCATGGCAAAGGTTCTCAAGTCTTTCATGACGGTAATACAATCTTTAAGGACCTTCAATCTCCCTTTCAAGCCGGCCGTTACCATTCGCTTGTCGTTGAACGGCAGAGCCTGCCCTCGTGCCTTGAGGTTTCTGCTGAGACCAGCGATGGTGTGATCATGGGACTTCGTCATCGTGAAAAGAAGATTGAGGGCGTGCAGTTTCATCCGGAATCTATCCTGACCCAGGAGGGAAGGAAGTTGTTGACCAACTTTCTCGCGTTGTGAATAAAGCATCCCACTCGCCTGCAAATCTCAGCGTCTTTTTAGCGCGTTTGATGCGCAGGGAAGATCTATCGCGTTCCGACGCCTCGGAGTTTTTAGAGAGTCTGCTGGATGCGGCCGCCACTGACGGGCAAATAGCCGCAGCATTAGTAGCCCTCGCATTGAAGGGCGAAACGGTCGATGAGTTGACAGGCATTGCGGCGGCAATGCGTTCGCGGGCCGTGCCAATCGAGTCTCGTCATGAACGATTTTTGGATACGGCCGGGACGGGCTCAAGCTGCGCCAAGACTTTCAACGTATCCACTGCCGCGGCATTTGTGATTGCGGGCGCAGGCCTTCCGGTCGCAAAGCATGGAAACCGATCCGTTACCAGCCGGTCAGGAAGTTCGGACGTGTTGACTGCGCTGGGTGTCGGTGTAAGCGCTTCGCCTGAAGTATCTGAAAAATGTCTTAACGACCTCGGCGTTTGTTTCATGTTCGCGCCCCTTTATCACGGGACGACCGCACGCGTGGCGGCGATTCGACGTGAACTGGGAGTGCGAACCGTCTTCAACCTGCTGGGGCCTTTAACGAATCCGGCTGCCGCGCCTTATCAACTAGTCGGAGTTTGTAAGGCCGAACTTGTCGAGCCAATTGCCCAAACGCTGGCAGCATTAGGGACAAAACGCGCCTGGGTAGTGCATGGATTGGATGGACTGGACGAAGTGACTCTTGCGCAAAAGACCTTGATTGCGGAAGCTGAGGACGGACTGGTGAAGTTATTTGAACTAAGGCCCGAGGACTTCGGATTGAAGACTGCGTCGCTCGAAACACTTGCCGGCGAAGATGCTGAGGCGAGCGCGCGAATTATCCGTGAGATTTTTTCCGGACAGCGAGCTGACGCGGCCCGCGATCTCGTGGTGGCAAACGCCGCTGCCGGACTTTTTATTGGCGGCGCAGCGCCGGACCTGTGCGAAGCCGCCAAACTTGCCGCGGCCAGTATTGACACGGGTGCGGCAGCTGCGAAGCTGGCTGATTTAAGTAAGGCGACGACAACCGGGATGGCTGCATGAAAAGTGGAATGGATTTCATGGCTGCGGTGGTGGAAAAAAAGCGCGCGCGCTTGAGCGACGCCCAGGCTAGTACCTCGTTCTATAACTTAAGGGCGGGCGCCTATGACATCCGCTCGCGAGCTTCGCGCCACGCCTTGCGCCATGCCTTAAGCAATGGCAAGCAAATCAACGTGATCGCGGAGATCAAACGAGCGTCGCCGTCAAAGGGCGATCTCGGTCTGCGCGGCACGGTCGAGGAAACTGCTCGCGCGTATAGTCGTGGCGGCGCAGTGGCAATCTCAGTATTGACTGAGGAAGACTACTTTCACGGGTCGCTCGCGGATCTGCGCGCGGTGCGTCGCGCAGTCTCGCTTCCCGTATTGCGCAAGGATTTCATTTTCGACGATTACCAACTCTACGAAGCAGCTGCGGCAGGCGCGGACGCGTTGCTTTTGATCGTTGCGCTCCTTGACGATGAAACGCTGTTACGACTCCGAACTATCGCTGAGACTGAATTGGGAATGGATGCGCTGGTGGAGGTTCACACAAGTGAGGAGATGACGCGAGCATCCGCTGCGGGAGCGACTCTAATTGGTGTCAACAACCGCAACCTGCGCACATTCGATGTCGCGATCGATGTCTCGTTTGATCTCGGCAAGAAGGCCCCGGCCGCAGCGCTGTTGGTGAGTGAGAGCGGCTTGAGGACCGGGGCTGAACTGGGACGCTTACGGAAAGCTGGGTACCACGGGTTCCTGATTGGTGAAACGTTGGTAACCTCAGAGAACCCTGAAACTTCTCTGCGGGCGCTGATTGAAGAGGCCGAAACGTAAAACTATGGTTCGCGTGAAGATTTGCGGCATTACAAATCTCGAAGATGCTCTGGAGAGTGTCGAAGCGGGCGCGCATGCGCTGGGCTTTAACTTTTATCCGCAAAGCCCGCGGTATATCGAAACTTCTGCCGCCCGGCGAATCATCGAACAGTTACCGCCTTCAGTCCTCTGCGTAGGAGTATTTGTAAATGTGCCTGATGCAGAACACGTGAAGCGACTGGCGAACGAAGCAGGGGTGCAGGCGGTACAGCTCCATGGCGACGAGTCACCCGCATACTGCCATGAATTGAAAGATCTGTTTGTTATTAAAGCACTGAGGGTGAATAGCAATTTCGAGCCAGAGCAGGCGGCGCGATATGAAACCGAAGGCATCTTGCTCGATGGGTTTAGTCCGGAGGCGTTTGGCGGAGCCGGTCAGAAGTTTGACTGGTCCATCGCCAGTCGCTGCCGTCAACATGTCGACAAGCTTTTCCTGGCGGGAGGACTAAACGCCGGCAACGTGGCAGCGGCGATAGAGTCTGTGCAGCCATACGCGGTTGATGCGTGTAGCGGGCTGGAAAGTATTCCCGGGCGCAAGGACCTGGCGAAGGTTCGTGCTTTTTTGGAGGCAGTGCGTCAGGCGAGCCATCAAGAGGCAATAGGTCAATAGGTCCAATAGGTCCTATAAGATCTATTCGAGGATTGATTCAATGAACACAGAGCAACCGGATTCGCGAGGCTATTTTGGACAGTACGGCGGCCGTTTCGTTCCCGAGACGCTGATGACGCCGCTCGAAGAACTGCTCAGAACCTACGAATCTGCTCGTCTGGACGACGATTTTCAACGCGAGTTTGAAGGGCTGCTGCGTTCGTACTCCGGACGCCCCACTCCATTGTTTCGGGCAGCGCGCTTGACTGAGTTCGCCGGCGGCGCCCGCATATATCTTAAACGGGAAGACCTTTCCCACACTGGATCTCACAAGATCAACAATGCCCTCGGTCAGGCGCTGCTGGCGCGCCGCATGGGTAAGCGGCGCATCGTCGCGGAAACAGGCGCCGGGCAGCACGGGGTCGCAACGGCAACCGTGTGCGCGTTGTTCGGGCTTGAATGCGTTGTCTACATGGGCGCAGAAGATGCGAGCCGGCAGGAGTTGAATCTCTTTCGGATGCGACTGCTCGGCGCAGAAGTAAGGGTAGTCGACGCAGGATCGCGGACTCTGAAAGACGCTATCAACGAAGCCCTTCGCGATTGGGCCACCACGCCTCGAACTACTCACTATCTTCTTGGCAGCGCGCTGGGACCACATCCTTACCCGCTGATGGTTCGCGATTTTCAAAGCGTGATTGGAAAAGAAGCTCGCGCGCAGATCATGGAGTTGGAAGGACGGTTACCGGATGCCCTGGTCGCCTGCGTTGGCGGTGGTTCAAATTCCATCGGGCTGTTTCATCCATTTCTTGATGGAATCTCAGTACGCATGATTGGTGTCGAAGCCGGAGGGACCAGCAGCACACTTGGGGAACACGCGGCCCGCTTCAACGCTAACGGTGGCGGCAGACCTGGAGTCCTGCACGGAACGATGAGTTACGTATTGCAGAACGAGGACGGTCAAATTGCGTCGACTCATTCCATTTCCGCGGGCCTTGACTATCCTTCGATTGGTCCGGAGCATGCGTTCCTTCACGACAGCGGTCGGGTTGAGTATGTCTCGGCGTCAGACGAAGAGGCATTGGAAGCTTTTCAAGTCCTTTCCCGGTTGGAAGGAATCATTCCGGCACTCGAATCGGCGCATGCGATTTCGCATGCGTTGAAATTGGCTCGCGAGATGGCAACCGACCAGGTAATCATCGTGAATCTTTCCGGCCGCGGGGACAAAGACGTAAACCTGATTTCGGAAAGGTTGAGAAAATTGTAGGGGTGGCACTCCGTGGCCACCCCTCCGTTGCGAATCATTCTTCGTAGAGTTGAACGGAATCCGAAGAAGGGGCGCTCACGGAGTAACGCCCCTACAAAGGAGTACGCGCTTGAGTCGCATCGACGAAACTTTCGCTCGTTTGAAGAGAGAAGGGAGGGGTGGGTTGATTCCCTTCATCACGGCAGGCGATCCGAATATCGAAACCACGCGCGAGTTGTTAGTCGCGCTGGCGCGGGCGGGGGCCGACGTGATTGAGCTGGGCGTCCCCTTCAGCGATCCAATCGCTGATGGGCCCGTGATCCAGCGCGCCTCACAGCGCGCATTGCTTAATGGAACAAGCGTCGCTCAAATACTGAAACTGCTGGCGGAGGTTCGCGAAGAGTTGACCGTGCCTATCGTGATTTTCAGTTATCTGAATCCGTTGCTTCAGTATGGTCTGAGTCGTTTCGGAGCCCAAGCCGCGTTAGTCGGAATTGATGGCGTCCTCCTGACGGATTTGCCCGCGGACGAGGCTGTTGGTTTTGCGCAGCGGTTATCGACACACTCGCTGGATCTTATTCGCTTGGTTGCCCCCACATCGACCGACGAGCGCCTGAAAACAATTGCGGAGGGGGCGAGCGGTTTTATTTATGCTGTCTCTCGAACTGGTGTGACGGGTGCGACAACCAAATCGAGTGAAGAAGCGAAAAATCTGGTGGAGCGTGTGCGGCGAGTAAGCGATTTGCCGGTTGCGGTTGGATTTGGAATTTCCAGCGCCGATCAGGTTGGCGACGTCTGGTGTTACGCCGAAGCCGCGGTCGTGGGTTCGGCAATCGTTGCTGAAATCGAAAGATCAGACGGTAAAGATGTGGTCCCGCGGGTGGAAGAATTTGTACGTTCGCTATTGCCGGCGGACTAGGGATACACCTCCGGGTTACTCAATAGGATCGTTAGTCTGAACGTTTCTGTGCATCCTCTGTGTTCTCTGTGTCTCTGTGGTGAATTAGCCGCACTCACCACAGAGGCACAGAGAACCCTGAGGAAGCACAGAGAAAGACTCAAGCAGGACCTGTATATTAAGAATCTCAACTGAATCAAGAACGAAAACTGGAGTTTGAATCATGCTGATTGTAATGAAGAAGGACGCCACGGACGCGCAGATCGAGCACGTGGTCGACGTGATAACGGAGCTGGGCTATCGCGGTCATCCGCTGCCCGGCGCACAACGCACTGCGATCGGTGTTACAGGTAATCAAGGCGCGGTGGGGGCCAGTCGTTTCGAGAACATGCCTGGTGTGGCAGAGGTGATACGAGTTACCAAACCATACAAGTTGATCACACTCGATCTAAAACCTGAAAAGACGATCGTCAAGGTCGGCGATGCTTCAATTGGCGGCGAGGAACTGGCAATCATCGCCGGACCTTGTGCGGTTGAGAGCCGCGAACAGGCTTTTGCCGTGGCCGAAGCGGTCAGCCGCAGTGGCGCAAAGTTCTTTCGTGGCGGCGCGTTTAAGCCCCGTAGCTCGCCCTATTCATTTCAGGGATTAGGCGAAGAAGGACTGAGGATCCTGGCTGAAGTTCGTGAACGTTACGGTCTGAAGATAGTGACCGAAGCTCTTGACGAATCGGGAGTTGATTTGGTTGAACGTTACGGCGATATGATCCAGATAGGCGCACGCAATATGCAAAACTTTTCTTTGCTGCGCCGGGCGGGTAAATCTTCCTTGCCGGTGCTCCTTAAAAGAGGTCTATCAGCGACTCTTGAAGAATGGCTGTTGGCCGCGGAGTACATTATGGCTGAGGGTAACTACAACATCGTGTTGTGTGAACGCGGTGTTCGCACTTTTGTTCAGCACACACGCAATACACTCGATCTTGCGGCTGTCCCCGCCGTCCGTCGGATATCGCATCTGCCTGTGGTTGTGGATCCATCACACGGCACCGGAAAAAATTATCTGGTTGGTCCATTGGCGCGGGCTGCAGTGGCGGTTGGCACGGACGGCTTGATCGTTGAGGTACATAACCAGCCCGAGCTGGCGCTTTCCGACAGTGCTCAATCGCTGGACCTCGAACAGTATCAACAACTGATCGATGAGGTCCGCATGATCCATGATGTGATCGCGCCGATACCGGCAGGGCATAGGGCAAAAGGGTAAAGGGAAAAAGGGGAAAAGGGTAAAGGGAAAAAGGGGATAGGGTAAGGGGTAAAAAGGGTAACCGGGAAACGCGTAGAATTTTGTGGTTCGTGCCGTTACCCTTTCTCCGTTACCCTTTTTTCCCTTCTCCGTTACCCTTTCTCCGTTCCCCCGACTTTTCGAGTGCTTTTTTTAGAAGTCTTCAAGTCGTGTATTATCAAACCTTCAGAATCACACCAACTCGAAAACCAGCTGAGAAAGAGAAGAGTTTGATGGCAATCAATAACCAGTTAATTGCAGAGCTCGCCAAAAAGAACGCCCCGGGCAACTCCGCCGGAAACGACCAGGCAATCGTTCCGGCTGATGTCGAGGCGAAAGAGAAACGATTAGCTGAGCTACTTATCGAGATGGAGTCGGTAATTGTTGCGTTCTCCGGCGGGGTTGACAGCACGTATGTCGCATATGTCGCCACCCGTGAGTTGGGCCAGCTAGCGCTTTGCATAACTGGAGAGTCTGCCAGCCTGGCACAGGATCAGCGAGGCGAGATCGCTCAGCTGGTCGAACGCTTCGGCTTCCATCATGAGACGCTGCAGACGGAGGAACTGGCTGACCCGCGTTACCTGGCGAATGCTTCCAACCGTTGCTACTTCTGCAAGTCAGAGTTGTATGGAAAGCTGGCGCCCCGCGCTCGGGAAAGCGAATACAACTTCGTTGTTGACGGATCCACGATTGACGACCTGGGAGACTTTCGGCCCGGCCGCACGGCGGCGAGTGAATATGGAGTGCGCAGTCCTCTGATCGAGGCTGGTATGAGCAAGAGCGATGTGCGCGAACTGAGCCGTCGCGCGGGACTGCCTACCTGGGACAAGCCGGCCAGTCCCTGCCTGTCTTCACGGATTGCGTATGGCTTGCCGGTAACGATTGAACGCCTGGGCACAATTGATCGCGGCGAAACGATAA